>JAEEGF011918032.1_pt1 | contig 34807 bp, 31 predicted proteins | sample 9134171 | NCBI WGS metagenome assembly JAEEGF01 (sample SAMN16246542, study PRJNA631951) | gut metagenome | biome: gut microbiome; feature: rumen; material: AP-attached | host: Bos | place: Iran: Karaj | collected 2018-10
GTTCCGCAAATACCTTCATACGCGCTCCTTTCCGATCCGGACCTGTCCGAGAATCACCGCGCCGATCAGCAGCGCCGCGAGAAACGGCGTCAGCGCGCCGAACACGCCGCCGCTTGCGGATAAGAGAACAACGCGGATCGCGTTCGTTTCGAGAAGGCTCCGCAGGATCAATCCGAGAACGATCGGCGCAACGGGATAGTCGAACCGCTTCATAACAAAGCCCAAAAGCCCGAATCCGACCATCAGCAGCACGTCGTAGATGTTCGCGTTGATCGCGTACGCGCCGACCGTGCAGAGCATCAGAATCACCGGCATCAGAAGCCCCTTCGGAATGTGCAGCATGCGCACGAACAGCCGGATGCCGGTCAGCCCGAAGAGCAGCAGAAACAGCGCCGACAGCACGAGCGCCGCAAGGATCAGCAGATACAGATCGGGACGCGCGCTCTGCAGCGACAGATGGCTGACGCCGCGCATCGAAAGCGCGCCCAAAAGCACCGCGGTGATCGCGTCGCCCGGCACGCCGAGCGTCAGCATCGGGATCAGCGCCCCGCCGATCGCCGCGTTGTTCGCGGTTTCCGGCGCAATCAGTCCTTCGACCGCGCCTTCGCCGAACGGGACCTCGTTGCGGCGCACCGTGCGCTTCGCCGCGTCGTAGCCGAGAAGCGCCGCCATATCGCCGCCCGCGCCGGGCAGCGCGCCGACAAAGATGCCGAGCACGGAGGAAAACAGCGTCAGCGGCAGGTGCTTCAGAATGGTGCGAAACGGCGGTACGATGCGCTTCGGAATGTCCTGCCTGACCGTCGGTGCGTCTATCGAGAGCTGATACAGCGCTTCGCCCGCACCGAACAGACCGATCATCGCGACGATAAAGCCGATCCCGCCGTCGAGATAGCGGACGCCGAACGTGAACCGGTTGACCGAAAACTGCGAGGTGTTGCCGACGCAGCCCAGAAACAGACCGAGCGCCGCGCCGAGCAGACCTTTTGTCATGCGTCCCTTCGAGACGCTTCCGACGAGCAGCAGCGCAAGCACGCCGAGCAGCAGATAGTCGACGGAGCGGAACAGCGAGGAGATCTTTGAAATCTGCGGCGTTAAAAACGCGAGCGCAAGGATGCCGAGGATCGTGCCGATGAACGACTGCACGCAGGCAAGTCCCATCGCCTCGGCGGCCTTGCCCTTCTGCGCAAGCGGGTAGCCGTCAAAGCCGGTCGCGACCGCGGCCGGCGCGCCGGGGATGTTCAACAGGATCGCGGAGCGCGAACCGCCGTAGACCACGCCGACAAACACGCCCATGATCAGCGCGATCGCGGGCGTTTCGGACCACGTATAGGTCAGCGAAACAAGCAGCGAAACCGCCATCGTGCCGGACAGGCCGGGGATCGCGCCGATGTAAACGCCCATCAGCGTACCGAGCGCTGCGGGGAACAGCACTTCGGGACGGATCAGAAGATGCAGTACGGAAAGGAAATTCTGCATAGGCGCCTCACGGAAGCGGTACGCGGAACAGCACCGCAAACACGAGATAGACCGCGCCGGTCGTGACGGCAGCCGTGATCAGCGAGGGCAGCCAGCGCTGTTTCAGAATCACAAAACAGGCAAGGAATAGAAAGACGGGGCAGACGATCCAGAACGGCACGTGCAGCAGCAGCGCCGCGCACACGCCGCAAAGCAGAAGCATCATCCACAGCACCGTCGAAAGCGAACCGCGCGGCGCATGCGGCGCGGCGCGAAAGACAAAGATCACGTTCAGAATCGCAAACAGCACAAACGCCGCCGAAACGATCAGCGGAAACGTGCCGCCGTTGACGCCGCCGGTTTTTCGCTGCAGCAGAACGGAAGCGACGCATGCAGCGATGCCTGCGGCAAGCAACAGCAGCGCAAAGATACGGTCGGATATGCTGTTTTTCGCACGGACGGTCATTCGATATTCAGCGCTTTGAGGCTTGCGGCGCGCCATGCTTCGATGTAGGCGTTCGCTTCCTCGCCCGAGAGCCCCAGCGGCTCGACGTACAGATCGGACAGCAGCTTCTGATAGGCGTCGTCCGCATAGCCTTTCAGGAACGCTTCGGAGAGCGTTCTGCACGTTTCCGCGTCGGTGCCCTTTTTGACGAACACGCCGTAGAACGGTCCCCACGGCAGATACTCGGAAAACGCCGGATCGTAATCGGTGATCGGCGGCACGTCGGGGAATGCGTCGACCGACGCATCCGTGAACATGCAGAGATAGCGCATCTTGCCTTCCCGGCAGGCTTCGACGCCGGACTGCAGCTTCGAAACCGTCACTTCGCATTCGCCGTTCAGCACGGCATTGCGCGCGGTCGCGTCGCTGTCATAGGGAATTTCGGCAAACGTCGCGCCGGTCACGGCATAGAGAAACCGCGCGACGGTCCAGGGCAGTCCGCCCTTTGCGGTCGTGGCAAGGCGGATCGTGCCCGGGTTCGACTTTGCCGCCTCGATCAGCGAGGCAAAATCCGTGTACTTCGAATCCGCGGCGACGGTGACGCCGACCGTTTCACAGCCGATCAGCAGCACGCATTCGAAATCGCGGTAGGTGAGGTCGGAAAGCTCCAGCGCATCGTACATCGCGGGGTTCTCCGCGCCGAGCAGCAGCGTCGTGCCGTCGGCGCGCTTATCGTAGACGTACTGCGTGGCAAGCGTGCCGGTGCCGCCCGGCATGTTGCGCGGCAGAATCTTTCGCGCAAGATACGGTTCGGTGAGCGTACAGAGCGGGCGCATCAGCATGTCGGTGCCGCCGCCTTCGCCCCATTGGATGATGCCGTTGATCTGCGAAGCCGTGCAGCCGCAGAGCAGCAGAACCGCAAGGAGCGCAGCGAGCAAACGTTTCATAGAGCACCTCAAATCGAAATCTGTAAACATTATAAAGAAAACACTTGCATTTTGCAAGAAGGGATGATACAATACCCGCGAAAATTCAATATTGCCTTATCAAGAGTGACGGAGGGACAGGCCCTGTGAAGTCCGGCAACCTGCAATTGCAAGGTGCCAATTCCTGCAGCGCAAGCTGAAAGATGAGAGAAACAAAGCTCATCTTCATGAGCTTTTTTGTTTGTCGGTAAGGCGGAAAGAGGAGTTATGAGAAAATCGTATTTTACCAGCGAATCGGTCACGATCGGGCATCCCGACAAGATCTGCGATCAGATCAGCGACGCGGTCCTTGACGCGATCCTCAGGGAGGATCCGAACGCGCGCGTGGCCTGCGAAACCGCCTGCACGACGGGACTTGTGCTTGTGATGGGCGAAATTACCACCGAATGCTATGTGGACATCCAGAGCATCGTACGCGAAACCGTGTGCGGCATCGGCTATAACCGCGCGAAGTTCGGCTTTGACGGCAGTACCTGCGGCGTGATCGTCGCGCTCGATGCGCAGTCGGACGATATCGCGCTCGGCGTCGACCGCTCATTAGAGAGCAAACAGGGCATCGACGAGGATCCGCTCGACACCGGCGCGGGCGATCAGGGCATGATGTTCGGCTTCGCCTGCGACGAAACGCCGATCCTGATGCCGCTGCCGATCGACCTTGCGCATGCGCTGACGCGCAAGCTCACCAAGGTGCGCCAGAACGGCACGCTGCCGTATCTGCGTCCCGACGGCAAGGCACAGGTCACGGTCGAATATGACGGCGATAAGCCGGTGCACATCGACACCGTCGTTCTCTCCACCCAGCACGACGAGCATGTGACGTACGAACAGCTGCAGGCAGATATCCTCGAGCATGTCATCCGCACCGCGCTGCCGAAGGATTTGTTCGACGAACGCACGCGCGTGCTGATCAACCCGACCGGCAGATTCGTTATCGGCGGACCGCAGGGCGATTCGGGGCTCACCGGACGCAAGATCATCGTCGACACCTACGGCGGTTACGCACGGCACGGCGGCGGCGCGTTCTCCGGCAAGGATCCGACGAAGGTCGACCGCAGCGCGTCCTATATGGCGCGATACGTCGCAAAGAACATCGTTGCCGCGAAGCTTGCAAGGCGCTGCGAACTGCAGGTCGCCTATGCGATCGGCGTCGCAAGACCGGTCTCGGTGCGTGTCGATACATTCGGCACCGGCACGGTTCCGGATGAACTGCTCGAGCAGGCGGTGCGCCGCGTGTTCGATCTGCGTCCGAAAGCGATCATCGAAACGCTCGGACTCCGCCGCCCGATCTACGAGCAGACCGCAAAGAACGGTCATTTCGGCAATCCCGACTTCCCGTGGGAAAAGACCGACCGCGTCGATGCGCTGCTCGAAGCCGTCAAAGACCTGCAGAACGTATAAAACGCATAATAAGAGAAAGCCCTCCGGATTACTGCCGGAGGGCGTTTCGGTTTTTGGCTAAAGATTCTTGATCGCGTCGACCACGCGCTTCAGATGCATGCCGAGCGAGGCTTTGACAAGGATCGTGTCGCCGTCGTGAAGAAGCGAAGGAAGGGCTGCAATCAGCGCATCTACGGTCTCATACGCGTCCTTCGGATCGAACGCGGCGTACTTCGCAAACGGACCGACGGTCAGCATCCGTTCGATGCCGCACTGCTTTGCGTACGCGCCGATGCGCGCATGATAGGCGGGGGAGTCGGGACCGAGCTCCAGCATGTCGCCGAAGATGCACACGCGCCGTCCGTCGGCGCTTTTCAGCACATTGAGCGCCGCTTCCATCGAGGTCGGGTTGCAGTTGTAGGAACCGTCGATGATCGTGAACCGGCCGGTTTTCAGAATATCCGAGCGTCCCGTGCCGGGCTGAAACATCGAGAGCGCCGACAGAGCCGCTTCGTCCGGCACGTTCAGCAGATGCGCGACGGTCAGCGCCGCAAGCGCATTCTGCACCATGTGTCTGCCCGCCACATGCAGGGTGACGGGAAGCCGTTTTCCGAACAGCTCCGCGGTGAACGATACGCCGGAAAGCCCGTTCTCCTTGACGTCGGATGCATGCACATCGACGCCTTCCGAGAGCCCGTAGGTGATCGCGTTCGGGATCGTGCGCAGCAGATCGTCGTCGCCGTTTGCAATGATCGAGCCGCCCTCGCGCATGCATTGCAGCATTTCGGTCTTGCCGCGGAAGATCCCTTCGCGCGAGCCGAAGAATTCGATATGCGCTTCGCCGATGTTCGTAAACAGGCAGATCGTCGGCTGCGTGACGCGGGCGATCGCCGCAATCTCGCCGAAATGGTTGGTGCCGAGCTCCATCACGGAGACTTCGTGCGACGCGTCGATCTGCAAGACCGTCGTCGGCACGCCGGTCTGGTTGTTGAGGTTGCCGACCGTCGCGTGCGTACGCAGCGTCGTTTCGAGCACGGCTTTGACCATCTCCTTGGTCGTCGTCTTGCCGACGCTGCCGGTGATGCAAACGACCGGCAGATCGAACCGTTCGCGGTGCAGTTTCGCAAGATTCTGATACGCGAGCACGGTGTTCGGGACGCGCACATGCGGAGAAGGCACGTCGGTGTCCGAGATGCTCAGCACCGCGCCCTTTTCCATCGCGTCCGGAATGAACCGGTGTCCGTCGAACGTTTCGCCGCGGATCGCGACGTAGCCCATGCCGGGCGTGAGCGTGCGCGTATCGATCGTGAATCCGTGCACGACGGGATCGCCGAAGCCGGACGGCGCGTACAGCGTGCCGCCGGTGGCGTCCAGGATTTCCCGAATCGTAAAGTCAGCCATTGATTTTCTCCATTGACAGGTGAATGATCTCGTTGCAGAGCTGTTCATAGGAATATCCGACGACCGCCGCTTCCTGCGGGAGCAGGGAAGTCGGCGTCATGCCGGGCAGGGTATTCGCTTCGAGGCAGTATGCGTCGCCCTGTTCGGTCAACAGAAAATCGATGCGTCCGTAGACGGACAGCCCGAGCAGGGAAAAGACCTGCTTTGCGATCGACTGGATGCGCGCGGTCTCCGCATCGGAGATTTCCGCAGGCGTCACTTCACGAGCGGCGCCCGCCTGATACTTGTTCTTGTAATCGTAGAATCCGTGCAGCGGAATGATCTCGATCGGCGGCAGCGCCGTTTCGCCGAGGATCCCGCAGGATAGCTCGCGCCCCTTGATGTATTCCTCGACGAGGATGGTCGGTTCCATGGAGAATGCAAGCCGGATCGCGTCGTACAGTTCGGCGCGCGTCTTGACCACGGATACGCCGATCGACGATCCGCCGTTGCAGGGCTTGACCACGCAGGGGATCGACAGCGCGTCGGGATCGAACGGTTCCTCCGCATGCAGACGGACGCCGTGCGGCGTCAGAACGCCGTTCTCGAAGAAGATCTGCTTGCTGATCCATTTGTCCATCGCGGCACGGCAGGCTTCGGAACCGGAGCCCGTGTAGCGGATGCCGCGCGCGTCAAAGAACGCCTGCAGCTTGCCGTTTTCGCCGCAGTCGCCGTGCAGTCCCATATAGACGATGTCCGCCCGTTCGCAAAGCTCCGGCACGTTGAGACCGATATAGTCGTTGAACCCGGTCTTGCGGGTGTTGCGCAAAGCCGTCAGGTCCGGTTCGCATTCGCCGACACGGAAGGGCGGAAGCGGTTTTGCCTGCGCGAACAGATCGGTCGTTCCGTCCCAGTCGGGCAGACCGAAGAACAGATCGACCAGGATCGCCTGATGTCCGAGCGACAACAGCGCGTTGCATGCCATCGTACCGCTGGAAAGCGATACGTCACGTTCGGGAGAAAGCCCGCCCGCCAAAACTACGATCTTCATAGCGTTAACCTCTCTTGTCATTATATACCATACCTATGCCGATGACAAACGAATCTTTTGTGAACGATGAATTTACGACTTTGCAACAATTCCGCGGTTGAAAACCGGGCGGCGTTTGCGTACAATGAAAAAGGGCTTGCCGTCGAATTCCGGGGTTTTTCGCCGCGGCTCGGAAAGGCGCATATGAAACGTATCTGTTCGCTGCTGCTCGCTGCCGTGCTGTCGCTCTCCGTATTCGGATGCCGTTCCTTCGATCCGGTCGCCGCCTCGTTTGTCGGTCTTTTGCCGTCCGCATCTGAGGCGCACACATCGACCGAGCACGCGCACACGGACCTTTCGTTTGCCGAGCTTTCCGACGATGCGTCGGAGCTTCCGCTCGAGATCGCAAGGACGAAGGAACTGCTGTTTCGCATCGACGCGGGCGAACTGTGCGGAACCGCCGCGCAACGGAATCTGGAAGCTCGCATCGACGCGTTTCACCGCCTGCGCACCGCGGCGTCGGTCGCCTACGTGCATTACTGCGAGAACATCGCGGACGACGCGCAGCGCGAATCGTACGAGCGGCTCTCTGCGTCGCTGAACGAACTCGGCAGCCTTCTGATCGAAGCGGAACTTGCGCTTTCGCGCGATCCGGCGCTTTCGGAGCTCTACGACGAACAGACGACGGCGAAGATCGAGAAGGAGGCGTCGCTCCACAATCCCTGCGTACAGCCGCTGATCGAGCGTGAGCGTACGCTGATCGGCGCGTATGACGCGCTTGCTTCGCTGACCGTCACACACACGGGCAGGACATGGACGCGCGACGCGATCCTGTCCGATCCGTCGCTCGACTATGAAACATTCCTGACGCTCTACCGCCTGTACCGGCATACGTACAACGAACGCGCCGGCGAGATCTATCTCGAGCTTGTGAAAACGCGCAACGAGACGGCGCGCGCGCTCGGCTTCGATTCCTACGTCGAATACGGCTATGCCGCCTACGAGCGCGACTATACGCCGGACGACGCGCTTCGGCTTGCACAAACGGTCAAGCGCGAACTGGTGCCGGTGTTCTGCGAGCTGCAGGAGGGCTTCTATGACGCGACGATGCGCCTCGGATGCGGCACGTTCCGCAGGGAGGAAACGCTGTCAAGCGTCCGGTCGGCGATCCTTGCGCTTTTGCCGGAGTTTGAGACGCCGTGGGATTACATGGTTTCACACGGGATGGCGTCGTTCGACGCGTCAGGGACGCGGATGGAGGGCAGCTTTACGACGTATTTCGAGACGTACGGCGCGCCGTTTCTGTTCACGAGCTGGGACGATTCCTACGACATGCCGACGACGGTGCTGCACGAGTTCGGACACTATGCGGGGTACTATCTCAACGGAATACAGCGCATGCAGTCCTCCGATCCGCTTGATCTTGCGGAAATCGACTCGCAGGGGCTTGAGCTTTTGGCGGTTACGCAGTATAATAAGATTTACGGTGCATGGTCCGACGCGGCGCGGCTCGCAAATCTGGTGCTGGCGCTGTACGCGGTCGTCACAGGCTGCATGGAGGACGAATTTCAGCAGTTTGCGTACCGGACGGATTCCGTTACGACGCAGATGCTGAACGCCGAATATGAGGCTCTGGCGAAGGCATACGGGCTTTATGACATGGGCCTGACCGGCGAATCGTGGACGGAGATTTCACACACGTTCCGTTCGCCGATGTATTACATCAGCTACGCGACGAGCATGCTCGGCGCGCTGCAGCTTCTGGAACGCGCCGAGAAGGATTTGGACGGCGCCGTGCAGGCGTACCGGACGATTCTGATGCGTCCGGTCGGCGCGACGTTTCAGGCAACACTCAGGGATGCGGGACTTTCGGATCCCTTCGACGGGAATACCGTATCGGCGCTTGCGAAACGGATCGCGGCGCTGTGCGAAGCGGGAAGCTTTCGGGAAAGGAACTCCTTATGATCAAAAAATGGATTTGCATGTTACTCTGTCTCATCACGGTCGGGCTGTGCCTGCCGCACGCAAGCGGCGACAGCGCGCTTTCGGTCTCGTACGCCATGCCGAACGGACGCTCCGAGCAGACGCTTCTGGATGCGGACGTCATGACGCGCGTCACCGTCAAGCGGGGACAGAACATCACGCTGAAGTTCGCGGCGGGAGAGGGCAGAACGGCGTACATCGAATGGTTCGCGCTTCCCGAGGATGCGGAGCTGCAGCAGCTCGACGCGGGCGGCAAGCAGATCAAGACGACGGCGTTCCAGAATCCGGAGGCGTATGCGGCGGCGATTCCGCTTGAAACGAACTGCGCGAAGCTGGCTTTGGCGGCGAAGAAGGCGGAGTGCACGGTTTCGACGCTGTTTGTGACCGACGGCGCGCCGGACGCGGCGTATGCGTGGCTTGAGCCGACGACCGCCTGCGATATGCTGTTTATCGCACCGACGCCCGCGAGCGCCATGGAGTCGTTCGGTCCGGTGCTGGCACGCTACGGCGTTGCGAACGGCGTGACGGTCGGCATCGTGTGCATGACGGTCGATTATCGCTACCGCGCGGAGGAGCTGGAACGCGCGCTCAAGGCAATGGGCATTCAGAACGCGCCGATCTATCTCGGCTGCAACGACAACAATTATCTGGAGGCGAACGAGATTCATAAGCGCTGGGCGGCAAACAAGCCGGAGAGCAAGCTTGCCGCGCTGATCGAAACCCTTCATCCGCAGGTCGTGGTGACGGCGGACGAAAAGAAGAACGATCTTCGCACGCAGGAGACCGCTGCGATCGTCAAGGCTGCCGTGCAGAAGGCGAACGTGCCGAAGTTCTACCTGCTTGCCGACGGCGGCGAAACCGTCGTTGACTGCACGGTGTGTCTCAGCGCGCTTTCGGGCAGCAGCGCGCTTGCGCTTGCGCAGCGTGCGTACCGACTGATGGAGTCGCGAGGGATGTACCGCTTCAAGCTAGCGGACAAGCCCGCGTTCCGCCTCGCTTCGCAGACGGCGGGCAAGGATGCGGCGCACGACGACCTCCTCGAGAACATCGACAGGAGCGCGCTGTCGTTCTATGCGGACACGGCGACGCCCGCCCCGACGGCGGCGCCGACCGAGGTGCCGACCGAAGTCCCGACGCCCGAACCGGCAACGCCGGAACCGGTCGCAACCGCGATTTCGGGCATCTTTGAAGAAGATCTGAATACGCCGACCGAGGCGCCGACGCCGGTCGTCACCGCAGCACCGCAGAAGAAGGGACTGTTCTCCTGCGGCGGCGTCGAGGAAACGCCGGTTCCGACGGCAGCGCCCGTTGTGACGGCAGAGCCGACGGTCAAGCCGACCGAAGCCCCGACGGCGGAGCCTACGCCCGAACCGACGGCGGAACCGACGCCCGAACCGACCGAGGAGCCGACGCCGGAACCGACGCCGGAACCGACGCCCGAACCGGTCTCGGCGTCGTTTGAGAAAACGAATTTCGACGAGCATTTCATCAACGACGGCGGCGACGAGTATGTTCTCTTCGACTACGAAAAGGGCGAATGGATCTACCGTTCCGACATCCTTGCGGTCGAGGTCACGCGCGTCGAGACGACGATGAAGATTGCCAACAAGAATCGCACCAAGCCGATCGTGTACTTTGTGGCGCACATCTACGAACGCGGATACGACAGCTTCCAGCCGGGCTTCGGCTCGTACAAGCACAACGGCATCGACCGTTCGTCCGCCGAAGAAATGGCGCTCAACGCGAAGGCGGTGCTGTGGATCACCGGCGACAATCTGATCCATATGGAAGCCGACAAGAAGGGCACGCTGATCCGCGACGGATACGTGTTCCAGAAGATCGCGCGCATCGATTCGTGCGTGCTGAATCCCAAGACGCATGCGATCGAGATTGTAAAGAAGAAGTCCTACGATCCGGACGAGCTGTACGAAAGCGGCGTCGAAAACTGCTTCTCGTTCGGTCCGGTGCTGGTGGAGAACGGCGAGGTCACAAAGGACTCCAAGACGCAGCGCCGCTCCGAGAACCCGCGTACCATGCTCGGCATGATCGAGCCGGGACACCTCGTTGCGGTCGTCGTGGTCGGCAGGCAGGAAGGCTACAGTATCGGCACGAGCGGCGAGGAGACCGCGCAGATCATGAAGGACCTCGGCTGCGTCGTCGCCTACAATCTCGACGGCGGACAGTCCGCGGCGATGATCTTCCTCGGCGTCAAGCTCAATCAGGACAGCGACGGACGCTACAACGGACTTTCCGCAAAGAACCGCGATCTGCCGGACGGTCTGATGTGGGGTTATTCCGAACTCTGCGGCACCTATCTCCAGCCGTAAGGAACGATTGTCATGGAATGTGAAACGACCGAAAACCGACGCAAACCGAATCTGCTCCTGATGGGAGCGGCGGTGCTGTTCGTCGCGCTTGCGGTCGTTTTTTGTCTGCTGCTGCAATCGCGCACATCCGGCGCGGGCGCGTTTCGCATCCGTTTCGGCGACGGACAGACGATCACGGTCCGTGCCGACGAAACGCGCGTGATCGTCATTCGCGACGGCAAGCCGGCAGAGGAGCCGACCGGAGAGGGCGAAGAAAACGTCATTCGCATCGAGAACGGAACGGCGTGGATGGAGCATGCGACCTGCAAGAACCGCGAATGCGTGAAACAGGGACGCCTGAACGCCGACACCGTCGGCACGCGCCCGCTCGGTCCGTGGATCATCTGCGCGCCGCACGGCGTTTCGATCGAGTACATCGGAGACGGATCATGAAGGTACGCACGCTGACCAAAATGGCGCTTCTGAGCGCCGCCGCGCTGATCCTCGGCTATATCGATTCGCTGATCCCGCTGGTGCCCGGCGTGCCGGGGATCAAGCTCGGGCTGTCGAATCTCGCCCTGCTGTACGCCGTGTTCTTTCTGTCGCCGTTCTATACCGTGCTCCTGATGCTGATCAAGGTCGGACTGTCCTCGCTGCTGTTCGGCAACGCGGTCGGCGCGCTGTATTCGCTTGCGGGCGGCGTGCTGTCCGTTGCGATCATGCTGCTGCTGCGCCGCAACCGTGCAATTTCCGTGATTCCGGTCAGCACGTTCGGCGGAATCTTCCATATCCTCGGGCAGATCGCGGTCGGCGCGGTTCTGCTCGGCGTACGGCCGATGCTTGCCTACGCGCCGTGGCTGCTGATTTCGGGACTTGCGACCGGTATCCTGCTCGGCGTCTGCGCGCGCGGCGTGTTTTACGGACTCGAACGCTACGAAAGGAGCAAACGCGCATGAAACGGCTGTCTGCGGCGATTCTTGTTTTACTATTTCTTTTTGCGTGCGGCTGCAAAGCCGAGGTCATGCACTCGGCGGTCGATTTCGTCTGCGATACGGTCGTCACGGTCAACGCCTATGCGCCGCAGGAGACCGTGGACGACGCGATCCGCCTGATGCGCGATTACGAGCGCGTCCTGAGCAAAACGGTCGAGGGCAGCGACGTGTGGAAGCTCAATCATGCGAACGGACAGCCGACGGAAGTCAATCCCGAAACGGCGGAGCTTCTGCGCCTGTCGGTCGAGATCGCTTCGCGCAGCGGCGGCGCGTTTGACGTGACGGTTGCGCCGCTGTCCGCGCTGTGGGATTTCAATGCAGAGACGCCTGTTCTGCCCGATCCGGACGCGCTGGCTGACGCCGCAAAGCGCGTCGATTACCGAAATATCGCGATCGACGGCAACACCGTGACGCTGAAAAACGGCGCAGAGATCGATCTCGGCGGCGTCGCAAAAGGCTATATCGCGGACCGTGTCGCCGCGTTTTTGCGGGAGCGAGGCGTACGCAGCGCCTGCATCAATATGGGCGGCAACATCCTGGTGTTCGGCGGCAAGCCGAACGGCGCGAAATGGTCGATCGGCGTCCGCGATCCGAACGGTACGGCGGCAGACAGCGAGGAGGTGCTTTCCCTGTCGGACGGCGCGGTGGTGACGAGCGGCAGCTATGAACGCGGCTTCGATCTTGACGGCGTGCGCTACCATCACATCCTCGATCCGAAGACCGGCATGCCGGTGCAGAACGGGCTTGCCTCGGTCACGATCCTCTGCGAAAACTCGGCGACGGCGGATGCGCTGTCCACCGCATGCTTTGTGCTCGGTCCGACAGCGAGCGGGGAACTGCTCGCCGCGTACGGCGCAAACGCGATCTTTCTCTGTTCGGACGGTACGCGGATCGCCGTCCCGTAAATGCGGGCATATATTAAAATAAGACGGACATATGTGTGTCCGTCTTTTTGTTTCTCAGTTGTTCGGGACGATCTGGTCGATGCGCTGCGAGCTTGTGTACAGGCTGTGCAGGTGATTGCGGAACCGCGCGACGAGCGTGCCGCGGTATCTGCCGGAGATGGTGGTGGAGTGGATTACGGTGTTGTTGCCGAGATAGATCATCACGTGTCCGATCTTGTTGCGCCGCTCGTTCAGCAAAAGGACGATGTCGCCGCGTTCGAGCTTTGCAAGGTCCTCGTTCTCGCGCGAATGGATGCCGGTGTCCTTGAACGTGATCGTATTGTCCGGACTGTAGATTGCCTCCAGATGCCCGAAAGCGGTTGCGGTGATCTCGATCGGGATCAGCGAAGGATTGCGGTAGCGGTCGTAGTCATACGCGCGCAGCACCCAGTTGATGATGCCGGAGCAGTCGTAGGACGCGTCTCCGACGCGCTTGCCGTTGCTGTACGGCGTGCCGAGACGGTCATAGATCATCGTGATCATGTTCTCGATGAAGTGCGCGCGTTCGTCGTACACATGCGGATAGATGCGGCGCGCGCAGTCGAAATTGTACTGCATGATCTGGTCGATCTCGATTTCCGCAACGACGCCTCTGCGCACGGTCAGCATCAGGTTTTCGCCGAGATAGATCCCGCAGTCGGTGACGTCGCCGGAATACTTGCCGTGGATTACGACCTCAACGTCGCGCAAGACGGGATCGCCCTTGCCGGATGTGTCGCTGAAGAACAGCAGATCGCCCGGCTCGATGTCCTCAAAGCTGTCGATATATGCCCATTCGGTCTCCTGACCGTTCGAGGTCACGTGCTGTCCGGAGCTGTTGAACAGCTTGTAGAGCAGCGTGTTGTAGACGTTGTCGCGATAGAGTCCGTGCGGATACAGCTTTTCCTGATCGAGCGGCTTCTGATAGTAGCGGTAATAGCCTTCGTTGAAGTGCAGTCCCGTCGCGGTCAGCAGCGCATAGACGAACTCCGCGGAATTCTGATACGGCTGATCGATGTATGCTTCGCCGATCTCCGGCAGTTCGTCGCGGTCGAACGTGCTTTCCGGCGTCTCGCAGGACTGGTGCAGGTAGGCGTCAAACGTCTCGCGGTCGATGAACTGAATCTGTCCGAGCTCCGCATAGCCGGTCTTGCCCTCCGCGGTGACGAGGCAGGCGTAGGTGTCGGTCACGCCGAACACACGCACTACCTCATAGTCCGCATGCGCAACGATCGTCGCGTCCTGCGTGCGTCCGCAGTAGATCAGTCCGCGCGGACGGACCATCATCGCATAGGTGCTTTCCGGCGCACTCAGCACGGAAGGCTGTGCGTAGCGGGAGGAGAGATATCCCTCGGCGTCGGCGCCGACGGCGCGCACATGAAGGAACGTATCGGACTTGCCTTCGATCCGGTCGAGAACGATCCATTCGTACTGCACGACCGCGTCCGAACTGCGGAACGGATAGATGCGGTCCGAACCGGCGGCCGGTTCCTTCAACAGCGACGGATTCTTGCCGCGCGTTGCGACAAACTCCAGACTCTCCGTTCCGACCAGCAGCGCTTCGCGCTTCCTGGCTTCGAGCTGCGCGTTATGCGGGATCGGCGTCGGGGACGGCGTGGGCGTCGGCTCCGGCGTGGGCGTCGGCACGGGCGTCGGCGTGGGAACCGGAATCGGCGTTTTGCGCGCCTCGGATGTGACCGGAACGATGACCGGCTCCGGATCCTCCGGCGTTGCGGCGGCGACGGCGGTCTGCGTCGTCTGCGCGGGCGTCTGAACGCCGGTGCAGGCAAGCGTGATGATGCATAACAACAAAAATGCGACAAATTTCTTCATACGTGTTAGTTTACCTTTGAACGGTCAAAAAGTCAACCGTGCGCGCGCGTTTGCGCATGTGCTTTACAAAACGTTTGCAATCGTGTACAATACCGGCGGAGGAACGTATGAAACAGGAACACATCGATCGCATCAACGAGCTTGCAAAGAAAGCAAAGACGGAAGGTCTGACGCCGGAGGAGACGGAGGAGCGCGACGCGCTGCGAAAGGCGTACATCGCGGATTTCCGCCAGTCCCTTCAGGCACATCTGGACAACACTTACATCGTCGACAAACACGGAAACAAAACCAAACTGCAGAAGAAGCGCTGAACAGGCGCTTTTTTGCGCATCAGCCCGCGCGGTTAATGATGCTTCCGTCGATCGCGTTGATCGTCAAAAACGATTCGAGCTCGTTGGTCATGTAACAGTCGTCTTCCACAAGATCGTGCCGGTAGCCCATAAAATCCCATGCAGGAACGAGCAGCCCCGCTTCCGAATCTTTTTCGGGGATGTTGCAAAGCCCGAGCCGGACGTTTGTGATGACGTATTCCGTGCGGATGTGTTCAAAGCTCTCATCCATCAGATGGTTGCCGTACACGGTGATCATGCGGTTGAAGACCTTTTCGATCTCCGAAAACGGCAGCAGGTTCGTCTGTTCGGCGACGGTGTCCAAAACCCGGTACGGATATCGATACCGAAAGCCCGCAATGCCGTCCGCATCCACCGTCACATAGATCTTTTCATAGCCGCGGTAATGGTTGTAGTCCGAAAACGTCTGATCCGCGTTCGTCACGGTCTCCGTGGCGCCGCCGTAGGAGCGTGTAAAGACGAAGATCCGACAAGGGATATGACGAAAATAGTCGTCGTTATACGTACTTGGCCACGATGCGCTCAGCACGAAATCCTCTACCGGCAGCTTTTCGATCAGCGCTTTTGCAGTCGCCTCAGCGTCGCGGTACGGAATGTCATTCGGGATATTCTGGTAGGAAATAACGTTCGGATTGAGCATGTAATCGCGGCGATATTCGATATCGAGTGTCGTTCCGTCCCAGAGATTGTTGCTGCAGGCGACGACCGAAAAGGTGAAGTCGTCGACCGTCGCAAGCATTTGCCCGATGTCCACAGTGCTCCGTTCGATGCGCGGAAGCTTTGCGGGCGCAAGACTTTGCCACAGCAGATTGTCGTTGATTTTCTTTTCCACGTCGGCGGGCGTGGAATCGTCGATGTCGTAGAGATTGCTGCCGCCGTCGTTCCAATGCTCGATCGCCCAGCGCATCTTTTCGATCTCACGGGCATAAAAGCCCTTAGACTTCAAATACAGCTGCCGCGGCCCGTCTTTGGAATCGCCGGGATCGGTCGGATCGTCGCACCAGACCCCTTCCACGAACTCCGAGCCGGGCGGAAGCAGAATGTCCGCATAGGTAAGCGCATCGCTTCTGGAAAAGGCGACGGGCTCCACGCGGATGATCGGCAGCTCGCCGTCGGGTAGAATCACCTTTGCGTCCACGGTCACCTTAAGCCGTCCCTCCGTAGCGGAGAGATTCGCCTTGAATTCCTTCGGTGCGCCGAGACGCTCATAGAGATCGACGATCTCCATGCGCTCGTCCGTCTTTGCGGCGTCAATCAGCATCTGTTCCTGATCCTTCTGCACCACGGCTTCCTCTTCCGGCGTCGGCACGCAGGCGGTAAGCAGCAGGAAAAGGGACAGGAGCAGCAAACCAAACTTTTTCATAGAATACCTCCTTTTTTCTTACAGCGTACCGGACGGCTGCGGAAAAAACATCTTGAAAATGTAATGAAACTGTAATGAAATTGCAACATTTCGGGCGAAAGACGTCTTTCGGTCAATGCTGCGGCGACGGACCGATATAGCTGCCGTCCAGCGCGGAGAAGCCGTAGTATGCGGTGTCGACGACTTCGAGCATCGGAATGTTCGTTCGGAGATCGACGTCGTGAACGTCGACGCGGATATACCACGCGGGCAGCAGATAAGCGTGATCGGGATCGTCCTTCTTCGGAACAAGCGCGCAGGAGAGATACAGCTTTGTGATCTCCATTGCGTAGCCGAACCGACCGGCGCCTTCCGGCTGCGGCAGACCGTAGGTGAACGTGCGCTTGATCGCCGTCACGGCCTCCCGAAACGGCATCAGACCGACGTTTTCGGTCCGCAGTTCGGTCACTTCGAGCGGGTTGTTCCAGCGCATCATCTGGACGCCCTGATCGCTGACATAGAGCCTGATCGATTCGCTGTACCACGGCGCGGACACGTCCTGCCGTTCGAACTGCATCGGTCCGCCGGGCGTCTGCGTGCGTTCGGCGCTGAGCGGCACATACTCGTAGACGCGCACCAGTTCGACAAGATAGCCCTCGCTGATCGTCTGCGAATAGAAATCGTCAAAGTACAGCGCTTCCCGCGCCTCAACCGCGGAGAAGCCTGCAATCTCGGCGTCCTCCAAGAACCGCTGCGCCGTTTCGATCGCATCGCTATGCGAGATGCCCGGATGAATCGTACGCGGCTTTGCGCCCTCATACGGACCTTCCTCCTCCAGATATTCCCGGAACAGAAGCGTGCCGTCGACGGCGTCCTGCAGCAGCAGCGTATCGTCACGAACAGACAGGCTGCCGACGCCGCGGTCCGTTTCCACGCTGTAATCGGCGGGGACGGAGGCGAGGGAGAGGGACGCGACCGGCGTAAAGTCGCCCGCAAGACCGCCCGCGGTCATTTCCTTCTGCAGGTTTTCCGCAATGGCGCTGCGTCCGAGATCGACCGCGTTCTGCAGGGCGACGCCGTATTCGGATGCGGAATGCCGAAAGCCCTCGCGCATGCCGCTGACCTTTGCAAAGAACAGGTTTCCGAGACGCGCCGCTTCCTCCGCAGTGAACGGACAGCGGGCAACCGTGCGTACCGGATAGGTCTGCTGACCGGAGGTGATGACGTCCGCACGGATCGGCACGGTCCAGATCTCGGTCCTGATCTCGTCGGTCCAGTAGGGCGGGAACGTGATGCGCTCGGTCGGCGCGGACTGCGGCGTATTGTTCAGCTGCGTTTCCGTATCGACCTCCGCATGGCTGACAATCGGCTCCACATCCGGCGTGGGTACGCAGGCAGCAGCCAGAAGAAGTGTCAACAACAATGGAATGATTCGTTTCATGGCGTTTCTCCTTAATCATCACTTCGGTTTATGATACTGCCGTCAATGGCGTTGATCGTTAAGAAAGAGTGCAGCTCATTCGTTTCGCCGAGAGATTCGTTTCCGTTCTCCCAATACCGTTCGTATCCCAGAAAATCCCATGCGGGAACCAACAGCCCCGTATCTGCGTTTTCCTCTTTGATGCTGACCAAGCCAAGGCGAACGGTTGTGATATGGTACTCTTTTTGCAAGGCGTCTCTCGTTCCGTCAATCAGGTTGTTGTGATAGACGGTAATCCGCTTTTGGAATATTCGCAGGATTTCGGAGAATGAGAGCAGATTTGCTTTTTCGATGACGATTTCCGAGACAGCATACGGATTGGCGTATTTGAATGCCGCGACACCGTTTTCATCTGCAATAACATGGATCATTTCATATCCCCAAGGCTTGTCATACTCTTCTACAACGACCTCTGCATCGGTTGCGGTTTCGGAAACGCGGTTGACAGAGCGTGTAAAAATGAAATGATAACATGGGATCTTGTCGTTTCGACTGCCGAAATACACGGCGGGGAAAACGGCATAACAGTCAAATCCGTCTACGGGCAGCCTGTCGATCAGATCAAAGACAGCCTCTTTGATCTCTGCCGACGGAGGCGCGCCCTGATGCGCCCTGCCGTCCGATACAAAATAGTTGTAATATTGATCTCGCACATATTCAAGGCTTGCGGTGCCGTACTCTTTTGTGAAATTGCAGACATGAATCATGGAAAAGGTTTCGTGATCCTTGGTTGCGATCAATTGGCACATCCCGTTCATGGGGTATTCTCCGACGCACGGAATCGCATGCGGATCCGTTTCGGGCAGCGTTTCCGGCGCATTGCTCTGCTGTATCAAAAGCTCAGCCAAGCTCTTTTGCGCATCTTCAATCGAATCAAAATCCACATGCATGTCATGTCCGCCCTGATCCCAATTATCGATCGCCCACCGGAGGTTTTGAATCAATGAATTATAATATCCCTTTGAGCGTCCCGCATCGAAATCGACATATTTCGCATCCTTCGGCATCAATTCTTCTGCAAATGCCAGAATCTGCTCCAAAGTAAAATCGACAGGTATTACCCGGGCGACCGGCAATTCATCTTCGGGCAGAATCACCTTTGCGTCCACGGTCACCTTAAGCCGCCCGTCCGTGGCGGAGAGGTCCGCCTTGTATTCCTTCGGCGCGCCGAGGCGCTCATAGAGATCGACAATCTCCATGAGCTCGTCCGGCTTTGCGGCGTCAAAAAGCATCTGTTCCTGATCCTTCTGCACCACGGCTTCCTCCTCCGGCGTCGGTACGCAGGCTGCAGCCAAAAGAAGTGCTAACAACAATGGAATGATTCGTTTCATCATCGTTTCTCCTTTCATTCCGACAGCGGCAGCTTGCCGTCGGTTGCATTGAGAATCAGCTGCGCGCCGCGCGTATGCAGCGTCTTGCTTTCGCTGTCGTAGCCCAAAAAGAACCAGCAGGGAATCATGTCGAATTCCGTCAGGGAATCCTTGACCGCGAAGAAGTCATAGCCGAAGACGATGTCCGTGATCTCGATGGTCGAATTGCCGCCGATATAATTGCCCGCCGAGCGCAGGATATCGATATACGTGTCGAACGATTTGCGCGCCTCGTCGAAGGAAACGACCTGCACGTTCTCGCTGACGATCTCGACAATTTCCACCGGATTTTGCCAGCGGAAGCTTGTAATGCCTTCCGCGTCCACGGTGATATCGATATACTCCGGCGTCCAGACCGGTCTGTATGCCTGCTTGTCCGATTCGCTGTAGCCAAACGTCCACGCCTTGATCCAGTAGAACGGCTTGGGCATGCCGTTGACCGTTCGCGTGAAGAACAGACGGTACGCGCCGGGCGTCTGATCGATCCGGTTGACCGTCTCGTTGTGACGGAACATGATCTCGGTATAGGCGTGCCGCATCTCCGTAATGCCGAGACGCTCCAGAAGCGCGGTCGCCTGCTCGACGGCGCTCTGCTCGGAAAAAGACATCTGTTCCGTCCGCACGTCGCCGGCGTCGACGTCGCCGGTATAGGATCTTCTCTGTCCGGAGACGTATTCGAATACATATCGCGGAAAATCGTCGCTCGATTCGGATATCACCTGGACGCCTCCGACCGTTTCGCCGTCACGGCGGAGAACAATCGAAAAGCTCTTTTTCTGGTCGAGCTTTGAAAGGTCAAAGGGCTTGTCGCGGTCGATCTCGCTCTCCGGCTTCGCTTTGTTGTACGCTTCGATATAGTATTCCAGCGTTCCCTGCAGATAATCCGTCTGCGACGCGTCGGTATTGGCTTCGATCGCTTCCTGCGTCTGCCTGACGCATTCGGCGTAGTATTCGCGCGAGAACGGATCCTTCGGCTGTTCGCAGAGCGTGGCGTCCGGCGCAAGGGCGTCGATCCATGCAAGAATCCGTTCGCGCGGGAACGTGCAGGGACGCACGCGCAGAATCGGGATGCTTTCGGGCTCCGGCGCCGTCACGTTCGCATGGATCGTCACCGGTACGCCGCGCGGCGTCGTGTATTCCTCGTCGATGCGCAGACCGCCCTCGTGTTCGGTTTCGCCGCCGAGTACGCTCTGCGGTCCGTCTGCCGTGATTGTGTCGGTATTCTCGTATGCATCGCTGCGGTTGACGATCGGTTCTTCCTCCGGCGTGGGTACGCAGGCGATCAGAAGCGAGAGCAGCAGAATGACCATCATTCTTTTCATTTCGGCAATCTCCTTTCGTTTCTGCATCGATCGTAGCACGGAGATTCGTCCAAAATGCGTTCTAAATGTAACCGGAATGTCATGGAGTTGTAAAATCTTTCCGGTTCGAGCAAAAAAGTACAAAAAAAGGACTCTCCGTCATTTCGGAGAATCCTTTGTCTTACCTAATCAGAATTCCGGCGGGGGAAGGACGTCGTCCTGCCGCATGGCCGCCTCGCGCGCGCGGCGCTTGGCTTCCGCCGCTTCGGCTTCCTTTCTGCGCTGCTCCTCGATCTGTTCCTTGATCTTGCTTTCGATCTCGTTGCATACCTCGGGGTTGTCCTTCAGGAACAGACGCGCGTTCTCGCGGCCCTGCGCCATGCGCATCTCGCCGTAGGAGAACCACGAGCCGGACTTGATGACGATGCGACGGTCGATCGCCATATCGAGGATGCAGCCCTCGCGGGAGATGCCCTCGCCGTAGAGCATGTCGAACTCCGCAATGCGGAACGGCGGCGCAACCTTGTTCTTGACGATCTTGACGCGGGTGCGCGAACCGACGGCGTCGTTGCCGGCCTTCAGCGTTTCGATGCGGCGCACATCCATGCGCACGGAGGCGTAGAACTTCAGCGCCTTGCCGCCGGTCGTCGTTTCGGGATTGCCGAACATGACGCCGACCTTTTCACGCAGCTGATTGATGAAGATCACGACCGTGTTGGTCTTGGCGACGCAGCCGGTGAGCTTTCTCAAAGCCTGCGACATCAGACGCGCCTGAAGACCGACGTGCGAATCGCCCATATCGCCTTCAAGCTCCGCCTTCGGAACGAGCGCGGCGACCGAGTCGATGACGATGACGTCGATGGCGCCGCTTCTTGCAAGCGCTTCCGCGATGTCAAGCGCCTGTTCGCCGGTGTCCGGCTGAGATACATACAGATCGTCGATCACGACGCCGAGGTGCTCCGCATACACGGGATCGAGCGCGTGCTCCGCGTCGATGAACGCGGCGGTGCCGCCCATTTTCTGCGCCTGCGCCACGATGTGCAGGGCGATGGTGGTTTTACCGGAGGATTCCGGTCCGAAGATCTCAATCACGCGTCCGCGCGGTACGCCGCCGACGCCGAGCGCAAGGTCCAGATCCAGACAGCCGGTGGGGATGACGGAAACGGGAACGCGGCTTGCGTCGCCCAGCTTCATGATCGCGCCCTTGCCGAAGCTTTTTTCAATCTGACTCAGTGCAATTTCCAGTGCTTTTTCTTTTTCCAACATGTCGTTTTCCTCACTTTCAAAGTCTCACGTGTTAACTTAATTATTATATCATAAACTTTTCATTTCGTACAGAGTTTTCTGCGCAAAAGATCGAGCGCGTTGAGCATCGCGGTGTGCCGGATGCGGTCGCGGTCGCCGAACAGATTGAGCCGCTTCACAACGGTTTCGTCCGCGCTTGCAAGCGCCACAAACACCGTGCCGACCGGCTTGTCCGGCTCGCCGCCGTCCGGTCCCGCATAGCCGGTCGTGGCAAGCGCGAAGTCCGCGTTGGCGGCTTTGCGGCAGCCTTCCGCCATCTCACGCGCGCATTCCTCCGAGACCGCGCCGACCGTGTCGAGCGTTTCGGCGCGCACGCCGAGACGGCGCATCTTCGCGTCGTTCGAGTAGGTCACGTCGCCTTCGATGAAATACGCCGAGCTGCCCGGATAGTTGATGAACGCGTCGGCAAGCCGTCCGCCGGTGCAGCTTTCCGCAACCGCCAGCGTCTTCTTCACCTCGATGAGCGCAAAGTGGCAGACCTCCGCAAGCTCGCGTCCGTTCGTGTCGTATACGCATGCGCCGAGCTCCTTCTGAATCGCGGAGATCACGGGGGAGACGAGCGCTTCGCCTTCCGCATCGGTTTGACAGCGCGCGGTCACGCGGAGCGTCACTTCGCCGGTCTTGGCATACGGCGCGATCGTCGGGTTTGTCTGTTGCTTGAAGAGAGTGTCGAGCCGGTAGGCGACCTCCGATTCGCCGACGCCGAAGATGCGCACCTCGCGCGAATAGAGCCGGTGCCCGCTGCGCCGGAGAAGATACGGCATCGCGTAGTCGCGGAACATCGGGATGAGCTCGCGCGGCGGTCCCGGCAGCAGGATTGCGGCTTTGCCGTCCGCTTCCATGATGCAGCCGGGGGCGGTGCCGTTCGGGTTCGGGAGAATGATCGCATCACTCGGGAACATCGCCTGCTTTTTGTTGTTCGGCGCAACGGTGCGTCCCTTGGACGTGAAATAGGAAACGATGCGCTCCCATTCGTCGTCGTACAGCACAAGATCCTTGCCGAGCGCTTCTGCGACGGTTTCCTTTGTAAGATCGTCGTCCGTCGGTCCGAGTCCGCCGGAGAAGATCACGCAGTCCGCACGTTCAAACGCCGTGCGCACGGCTTCGGTGAGCCGCTTCGGATTGTCGCCGACGACGACCTGATGATACATGTCGATGCCGGACGGCGCAAGCGAGCGCGCAATGTACTGCGCGTTGGTGTTCAGGATCTGTCCCATCAGAAGCTCGGTTCCGACGCAAATCAATTCAGCGATCATTGAGATTCAGCACTCCTTTGTTCTTGACAATGTATTCGACGGCCGAAGCGATCGACAGCGCCAGCGTGAAGTACACCAGCACCTCGATCAGGATCATCAGATACGGATTCAGATACCGGAACGGGAATTCGTCGTACAGCAGCAGCGAGATCACGATGATGTCCTGAAACGTCGTTTTGAACTTGCCGAGCTTGCCCGCGGCGATCACCACGCCCTTGGCGGCGGCAAGCTGACGCACGCCGGAAATCAAAAACTCGCGCGCGATGAACAGAATCGTCAGCACCGGATGCAGAAGCCAGCGCGGATGCGCGGCGTCGGTGAGGCAGGAGAGCATCACGAACGCCGAAACGACCAGCATCTTGTCTGCAATCGGATCCATGAGCTTGCCGAAATCGGTGACGACGTTGTGCTTTCGCGCATACTTGCCGTCTAAAATATCGGTGATGGCGGCGGCCAGAAACAGCAGCGCGGCAACCCAGTGGCTGCACACGGAAAACGCCGGCCAGACCTCCGGCAGCAGCAGCGCCGCGATCACGAGCGGGATCAGCAGCATGCGCAGTACGGTCAATCGGTTTGCAACGTTCATAAGCTTTCTCCGATCATGTCATAGGGATCCGCCTTGGTAAGACGGATGTTCAGATACTGTCCGGGTTCGTGCCGGTAGCTCGGCGCGATGCAGACCGTGCCGTCGGCGTCCGGCGCTTCGCGGATCGTGCGTCCGTAGGTGCCGTCCATGCCGGTTTCCTCGACGAGCATGGTAAGCTCGCGCCCGATCCAGCGTTCGTTGCAACGCTGTGAAATCGCCTGCTGCTGTTCCATCAGGGCGTTCAGCCGCGCTTCCTTGACGCCGTCTTCGATCTGATCCGGCATCTCGGCGGCCGCCGTGCCCTCCTCGGGCGAGAACGCGAACGCGCCGACGCGGTCGAACGGATAGTCGCGCAGAAACTGCATCAGCTCGTCAAACTGCGCATCCGTCTCGCCGGGGAAGCCCACCATCATCGTGGTGCGCAGCGTAAAGTCGGGATAATGATTGCGGATATGGTCGAGCACGTTCTGAATGTGCGCCTTGCTCCCGCGGCGGTGCATCCGGCGCAGAATTTCGTCGTTGCAGTGCTGCAGCGGCATGTCGAGATACGGGACAAGCTTTTCGCCCTCGGCGAGCGTGTCTAAAAGTGCGGGCGTCACGGTGTCGGGATAGGTGTACAGAAGCCGCACCCACCTGAGCCCGTCGATGCGGTCGAGCGCTTTCAAGAGCGGAATCATGCGCGGTTCGCCGTAGAGGTCTTTGCCGTAGCCGGAGGTGTCCTGCGCGATGACCGATAGCTCGGTTACGCCCATATCGGCAAGCGCCTTTGCCTCGTCGATCAGCTGTTCCGTCGGCGTGCTGACGAGGTTTCCGCGAATGAGAGGGATCGCGCAGTACGCGCAGCGGTTGTTGCATCCGTCGCCGATGCGAAGATAAGCGCGGTACGGCGGCGTCACGAGCAGACGTTCGGGCGTGAGCACGGAGGAGCAGGGGAGCGAAAGCTTTTCGGCGATCAGCCGCGGCAGCTTTTCGTATTCGCGTACGCCGAGGAAGATATCGACCTCGGGCATCTCCTCGCGAAGCTCCTTCGGATAGCGCTGCGAGAGACAGCCGGTTACGACCAGCAGCCTGCAGCGTCCGATTTCCTTATACTGCGCCATCTCGAGGATCGCGTCGATCGATTCCTCCTTGGCGGGCGTAATGAACCCGCAGGTGTTGACGATCAGAACGTCCGCTTCCTCCGGTTCGGCGGTAAACGTGTGTCCGGCTGCCTTGAGGTAGCCGAGCATGGTCTGGGTATCGACTTGATTTTTCGCGCATCCGAGCGAGATCACGCCGATGTTCATGCGTCAAAATCCTCCGTGAAATCTTCCTCGTCCGGCTCGACAGGCTCCGCATCGGAATCGGGCGCGCCGCCGCCGAACACGCGGTTGTACTCCTCCTGCGTGATCAGCACCTGACGCGGCTTGCTGCCGTCGAACGGCGAGACGTATTTCTTCTGTTCCATCATGTCGACCAGACGCGCCGCGCGCGCATAGCCGACGCGCAGACGGCGCTGGATCATCGAGATCGAAGCCTGTCCGTTCTCCATGACGATGCGGACCGCTTCGCCCAGAAGCTCGTCCTCCTGTTTGCCTTCGCCGAACACGCCGCCCTGCGGACCGCCCTTGGCTTCGTCGTTGATCTCCGAAAGCACGTCCTCCGAGAACTGCGTGTCGTTCTTCTTGAAGCCGGACATCACGCGCTCGACTTCTTCATCCGAAACGTAGGCGCACTGCAGACGCGTGGGCTTGCCCGCGCCGTTCGGATGGAACAGCATGTCGCCGCGTCCGAGCAGTTTTTCCGCGCCGGTCGAGTCGAGAATGATGCGCGAATCGATCGCGGAACTGACCGCGAACGCGCAGCGCGAGGGGATGTTCGCCTTGATGAGACCGGTGATGATATCGGCGCTCGGGCGCTGCGTTGCGACGATCAGGTGAATGCCCGCAGCGCGGCCGAGCTGCGCGATACGACAGATCGAATCTTCGACGTCGTCGGGCGCGACCATCATCAGGTCGGCAAGCTCGTCGATGATGATGACCAGCTTCGGGATCTTTTTTTTCGGATCGTCCATCAGCGAATTGTACCGCGCAAGCTCGCGCGCGCCGACTTCGGTGAACTTCTTGTAGCGCATCGTCATTTCGTTGACCGCCCATCTCAAAGCGCTCGCCGCCTTCTTCGGCTCGGTCACGACCGGAATCAGAAGGTGGGGCAGCGTGCCGAACACCGACAGCTCGACCATCTTCGGATCGACGAGAATGAGCTGCAGATCCTGCGGAGAGGACTTGTAGATCATGGAAATGATGAGGTCGTTGATGCAGACGGATTTGCCGGAACCGGTGGAACCCGCGATCAGCATGTGCGGCATCTTGCCGAGGTCGGCGACGATGATCTTGCCGGCAATGTCCTTGCCGAGCGCCATCGTGACCGGCGACTTCGCGTTCAGGAATTCGTCGCTTTCGATGATGTCGCGCAAAAGCACGGTCGCCGCGTCCTTGTTCGGCACCTCGATGCCGACGGCGGCTTTGCCGGGGATCGGCGCCTCGATGCGCACGCGCGGCGCCGCGAGCGCAAGCGCGATGTCGTTCGACAGCGTCGTAATGCGGTTGACGCGTACGCCCGGCGCGGGCTGCAGCTCGTAGCGCGTCACGACCGGACCGACCGAGATATTGATGACCTTTGCGGTGATGTTGAAGCTTTGCAGCGTTTCCTCGAGCAGATGCGCGATCGCCGTCGGATTCTCCGCGCTCTTTGCAAACGTCTCGCGCGGCTTGTTCAGGCAGTCGATGGACGGCGGCTCATATGCAGGTGCCGGCGGGGCGGGCGGCACGACCATCGGAAGATCGCCTTCGTCGTCCGGCTCCTGCTTCTTCGCGGCAGGCTTTGCGGGCGCCGCTTCCGGCGTCGGAACGGCGGCGGGCGCAGGCTTTTTCGCGGGTTTTTTCGGAGCGGCGGGGATCACGAGCTCGTCCTCTTCGTTCGCGTCGAGCAGCTCGTCGCTCTTCTTCGTGAGACGGCCGGACGACATCAGATCGAAATCGAGCGCAGGCGCAGCCGCCTTTGCGGGCGCACTCTTCTTGGGCGTTTCCGCTTCCGGCACGTCGAACAGCTCGTCGAACGGGATGCGCTTCTGCTTCTTTTCGGGCGCGCGCTTCACGGGCGCGGGACGCTCGTACGAATCGTCGATCGTGGTGGAGAAGCCGGACTTCCACGGCTTGCGCGCCGGTTCGGGCGCTTCTTCGTCCTCGTCCTCATAGGATTCGGTCAGAGATTGTTCGTGCTCCTCGATCTTTTCGGCAATCCTGTCGCCGAATGCCTGCGTATATGCGCGGATCGAAATGCCGGTGCAGAGCAGCAGGGCGATCAAAAATCCCGCGACAATCACCACCCAGCAGAGCAGCTTGCCGCCGAGCACATACAGGAGCGTCGGCAGGATCATGCCGAGCACGCCGCCGCCGCGCGAGAACTGAATGCCCTCGTTCCATGCGACGGAGAACTGTTTGAAGAACTGCGTGACGTAATCGAAGAATTTGAAGCCCTGTTCGCCGAACTGGTGCAGGCTCTTGAGCTGCGCGTCACCGGTCCACATGTGGATCGCGCAGAGCACGAACCAGAATGCGAACAGTCCGGTCAAAAGCGTGCCGCGCGCAGGGGACTTGCGTCCGCCGAGGATCAGGAAGAAGCCGATCAGCACAAAGATGACAGGGATCGCATAGCCGAACAGACCGTGCATGCCCAGAAGATAGCTTGATATGATCTTGCCGAGCGGATCGTTGGAGCCGCTGTACAGATAGACGGCAAACAGCGCGCCGAGCGCGATCAGCACGATGCCGACGATCTCCGCGGCGACGCGCGGCGAACGCTTTTCCTTTGTATTCTTTTTCGCAGCGCCTTTCCTGGCGGCCGGTTTTTTCGTGCCGGTCGACTTGCTTCTGGATGCGGCGCTTGCCGTGGATTTCTTTTTCGCGGCGGGTTTATTTGCCATGAACGTTCCTCCGAACTGTAATTCCATATAAATTCAGTTTATTATACTCCGAAATCGGCGCCGGTGCAAGTATCAAAAAAGAAAGCCTCTTGCCGACGGACGCAACGTAGGGTATAATACTGCACAATCAAACACGGGGGACACGGGCATGCGGCCGAAGCTTTTGATCTGGGATTTCAACGGGACGATCCTCGACGACGCGGAACTGTGCTTTGCAATCGAAAACGAAATGCTTCTGGAACGCGGGATGAAGCCCATCACGCGGGACTGGTATCTCGATCATTTTTCCTTTCCGATCCGGGACTACTATCTGCAGATGGGATACACGTTCGAGACGGAAAGCTATGAGCGCGTCTCGGAGATCTTCATGGAACGCTACAACGCGCGCTATACCGGCTGTCCGCTGCGCGAGGGCGTGACCGAAGCGCTTGCGGCGTTTCGCGAGGCGGGCATGCTGCAGACGCTGCTTTCCGTGACGCAGCAGGACGATCTGGAGCGGCAGGCGAAGAAGCTCGGCGTCGCGCAGTATTTTTCGGAGATGCTCGGGCAGACGGACATCGCGGGACACTCCAAGGTCGCCCGCGCAAAGGAATACATGCAGCGGATGCGCCTCGATCCGGAGGAAGCGCTGTTTATCGGCGACACCAATCACGACGTCGAAGCCGCCGAAGCCGTCGGCTGCCCCTGCGTATTGCTGCTCGGCGGGCATCAGTCCGAGCGCGTGCTCTCGCGATGCGGCGTGCCGATCTATGCATCCGCAAAGGCGCTGCAGGATGCGCTGCTGAAGAAATGAGCGGCGGGTTTTTCGAAGCGGTCTATGCGGTCGTGGCGCGGATTCCGGAGGGTTCCGTCATGACCTACGGCGATATTGCGCGGCGGATCGGATACCCCGGACGCGCGCGATACGTCGGCTACGCCATGCGCGCCTGCCCGGATGAGCTTCCGTGGCAGCGCGTGGTCAAGTCGGACGGTTCGATCACGGGCGGCGGCTTTGCGCCGGTCCGCAGAGCGCTTCTGGAGCGCGAAGGGATCCCGTTCCTTCCGGACGGACGCGTCGATCTCGGGAAATGCCGTCTTCGCGCGGAATGAACCGCGCAGGCGTTGCAACATGAAACCGACTGTGGTATAATAATTCGATTGAATCAAAGGGAGTTCTGTATGAGACACACCGATATCGGCGGACAGGCGTTGATCGAAGGCGTCATGATGCGTTCCGAGAAGGGAACGGCGGTCGTGGTGCGCCGCAGCGACGGTTCGCTTGCCAAAGAATTCACGCATCAGCGCACGCGCTATAAGAAGGGCTCGTTTCCGACATGGCCGTTTGTGCGCGGCATCTATGCGTTTGTACAGGCGCTTTCGGACGGCATGAGCATCACGACGCGCGCCGCGGAGCTGTTGGGCGAGGAGACGGAGGAACCGTCAAAGTTCGAGCTCTGGCTGTCCCGCCGCTTCAACAAATCCGCGATGGACATTGTGAAAGGCGTCGCGATCTTTCTGGCGGCGCTCCTTGCGATCGGGCTGTTCGTGCTGCTGCCGATCGGCATCGTCGAACTGATCGAGCTGATCTTCGGCAAGATGAACCTTGCGTGGAGCACGGTCGTGCAGGGCCTGATCCGCCTTGCGATCTTCCTGCTCTATATCTACGGCATATCCCGCATCAAGGACATCAAGCGCGTGTTCATGTACCACGGCGCGGAGCACAAGACCATCGCCTGCTACGAGTCGGAACTGGAAATGACGCCCGAAAACGCAGCAACGTGCACGCGCCTTCATCCGCGCTGCGGCACGAACTATCTCTTTCTGACGATGGCGGTTTCGATCCTCGTCACGACCGCGGTCACCGCACTGTGTACGCTGATCCCCGGCTTTACGGATTGGGAAAAGTCCGGCGCGAACCGGTTTTTGTTCCGGCTTTTGCGCATCGTTCTGATTCCGCTGATCGCGGGCGTTTCCTATGAGGTTCTGAAAGCGGCGGCGAAGCATGAGAATCTGCTCTGCCGCATCGTGCGCGCGCCCGGTCTTGCGCTGCAGCATCTGACGACGCAGGAGCCGACGGAGGACATGCTCGAGGTCGCGATCGCTTCGTTCGAGCTTGCGCTGCATCCGCCGAAGGGCGACCTCAGCTTCGATCCCGGGACGCCGCTTGCGACGGAAGGCGGGGAGCCGACCGAAGCGCAGGAAGTACCGAGCGAACCGCAGGAGGATACAAAGGAATGATCGTACGTAAAGCGGAACAGGCTATTGCAAAGCGGCTCCGGGAGGTTGCCGGAGAGGACGCGCAGCTGGAAGCAACGTTTCTTCTGCGCGCAAGCGGGTTTCATTCGCCGTATCAGGAGCTGACCGAAACGGACGCAAAGGCGCTGGAACCGCTGATCGAACGGCGGCTTTCGGGCGAACCGCTTCCGTATGTCCTCGGCGAATGGGAGTTCTACGGGCTTCCGTTCTATGTCGATCGGAACGTGCTGATCCCGCGGCCGGACACCGAATGTCTCGTCGAGGCTGCGCTCAAAGAGCTTACGCCGGAGCGGAACACAGTACTCGATCTTTGCTGCGGCAGCGGATGTATCGGCATCGCGCTTGCCGTGTGCGGCGGCGCAAAGGTAACGGCGGCGGACATCAGCGCCGACGCGCTTGACTTTACAGAGCGCAACGCGCGCCGCAACGGCGTATCGGTCGAACTGATCCGAAGCGATTTTCTGGACGAGATCGAGGGACCGTTCGATCTCATCGCCTGCAATCCGCCGTATCTTTCGATGGAGGATATGGAAAACCGCGACGCAGCGCTGCGCTGTGAGCCGGAGCTTGCGCTCTACGGCGGGTTCGACGGACTGGCGTTCTATCACAGACTTGCGAAGGAATACAGGCGCGTGCTGAAACCCGGCGGCACGCTGCTGATGGAAATCGGCATGACGCAGCGGGAAGCGGTGGAATCGCTGTTCCCGGGCGCGACGTGCATCATGGATTACGGCGGAAGACCGCGCGTGATCGTGGTAAAGGAACATGATTGAAAAGCTGAAAAAACTGAAGGAACGGTATCAGGTCCTGACCGAAGCACTGGCACAGCCGGAAGCGACGCAGGACCTTGCGGCGTTCAAAACGCTCGTGCGGGAACACGCGGAACTCGAAACGATCGTCCGCGCGTTCGACCGCTACCTGCAGACGCAGAGCGAGTGCGAGGACTGCCGCGCCATGCTCGAGGAGCATCCGGATCCCGATATGAAACTGCTGGTCGAGGACGAGCTTGCTTCGCTGCAGGCGTCGCTTGCCGAGCAGGAAGCCGAACTCAGAACGCTGCTGCTGCCGAAGGACGAAAACGACGACCGCGATGTGATTCTGGAGATTCGCGCGGGCACCGGCGGCGAGGAGGCGTCGTTGTTCGGCGCGGACCTTCTGCGGATGTATCTGCGCTACGCCGAACGTCACGGCTACAAGGTCGAAACGCTGTCCGAAAACACCACGGAGCTCGGCGGCGTCAAGGAGATCGTGCTTGCGATCGGCGGCAGACGCGGCGTGTATTCGCGTCTCAAATACGAGGGCGGCGTGCACCGCGTGCAGCGCGTGCCGGAAACGGAATCGCAGGGAAGAATCCACACGAGCGCGGCGACGGTCGCGGTGATGCCGGAGGTCGACGACATCCGCATCGAGATCAGGGATTCCGACCTTCGCATCGACACCTACCGTTCGAGCGGCGCGGGCGGACAGCATGTCAACAAGACGTCGTCGGCAATCCGCATCACGCATCTGCCGACCGGCATCGTCGTCGCCTGCCAGAACGAGCGCAGTCAGCTGCAGAACAAGGAACAGGCGATGCGCCTTTTGAAGAGCCGTCTGTACGAATACTATGCATCGCAGCAGCATGCGGAGCTTGCCGACCGCAAGAAGAGCATGGTCGGCAGCGGGGACCGCAGCGAGCGCATCCGCACCTATAATTTTCCGCAGAGCCGCGTCACCGATCACCGCATCGGACTGACACTGTACAAGCTCGAAGCGTTCCTCGACGGCGATATGGACGAAATGATCGACGCGCTGATCCTTGCGGAACGCACGGCGCGGCTTTCGGGGGAGACGGAAGACTGACATGAAGACAGAAGTGATTTCCACGGTCAAAAGAGAGGATGCCGGAACGACGATCGGCGCGGAACTGATCCAAAACGGCGAGCTTGTCGCGTTTCCGACGGAAACGGTGTACGGACTCGGCGCAAACGGGTTCGACGGCGAAGCGGTCAACCGCATCTTCGAAGCAAAGGGACGTCCGAACGACAATCCGCTGATCCTGCACATCGCGAAGAAAAGCGACGTGAAGGATCTTTGGGCGCATGTGCCGAAGATCGCGAACACGCTGATGGACACCTTCTGGCCGGGACCGCTGACGATGATCTTCAACAAGGCGGACGAGGTCCCGTACGAGGTCACCGCAGGGCTGGAAACCGTCGCGGTGCGCATGCCGTCGGACAAGACCGCAAGGCTTCTGATCCAGAAATCCGGCGTGCCGATCGCGGCGCCGTCCGCAAACCGTTCCGGCAGACCGAGCCCGACGACGGCAAAGCACGTGCTCGACGACATGGACGGACGCATCCCGCTCATTCTGGACGGCGGTCCGTGCAAATACGGCGTCGAATCCACCGTGCTGTCGCTGGTCGGCGAACCGACGATCCTGCGTCCCGGCGCGATCACGCGCGAGATGCTCGAAGCGGTCATCGGTCCGGTGCGCCTTGCGCCGAGCATTCTTGCGCCGCTCGGCGAGCGCGAAGTCGCCGCATCGCCCGGCATGAAATACAAGCATTACGCGCCGGACGCGGAGGTGCGCGTTATCGAGGGCGAGCCGAAACCCGCGGCGAAGCGCATCCGCGCGCTGTACTACGAGTACGAATCAGAGGGAAAGCGCGTCGCGATCCTCGGAACGGATCAGACCATGCCGAGCTATCGCAATCTTTCCGCCTATTCGCTCGGCGACCGGTCGGAACCGGAAACGCTGTGCGCCAACCTGTTTACGCTTTTGCGCGACGTCGGCGCGCACAATGACGTGATCCTTGCGGAAGGCGTCGATACGCGCGAAACGGGGCTTGCGTTTATGAACCGACTGCTGCGCGCGGCGGGATTTCAACGGGAGACTGTATAGACGCTTTTCGACGAGCGAAAAAAAGAACGGCAATTACTCTGTACAAACGGCAATGAATTTGTTATAATAACTAAAATACGAGAATACCGAAAGGAGATTCCCATGAAACTTTCGATCGGATCGGATCACGGCGGCTATGCCTATAAGGAAGCTGTCAAGGAACACCTGATTTCACTCGGACATGAAGTGACGGACTGCGGATGCTTCGGCGTGGAAAGCGTCGATTATCCGGATTTCGGAATCGCGGCGGCGGAGCTTGTGCGCGACGGCAAGGTCGATCGCGGCATCGTCATCTGCACCACCGGTATCGGTATCTCCATCGCGGCGAACAAAGTCCGCGGCATTCGCTGCGCGCTTTGTTCCGATCTGAAGTCCGCGGAAATGACAAGACGTCACAACGACGCAAATATGCTTGCAATGGGGGCGGGGATTATCCCGCTCTCTTTGGCATTGGAAATCACCGACGTATGGCTTACGACCGAGTTCGAAGGCGGACGCCATGCGCGGAGAATCGGAAAGATTACCGCCTATGAGGCAGGGAAGGAGCAATTATGAAAGTCATCGTAATCAATCATCCTCTGGTACAGCACAAACTGTCCATGCTGCGCGACAAGAACACGAACAACAAACAGTTCCGTGAGCTCGTCGGCGAACTTGCCATGCTGATGTGCTATGAAGTCACGCGCGATCTGCCGCTCGTCGATGCGGAGATCGAAACGCCGATCTGCAAGAGCACGTTCAAGGTCCTTGCGAACGAGAAGATCGCGATCGTTCCGATCCTTCGCGCAGGGCTCGGCATGGCGGACGGTATGATGAGCATGATTCCGAGCGCGAAGATGGGACACATCGGCATGTACAGAAACCCCGACACGCTGAAGCCCACGAGCTACTACTGCAAGCTGCCGGACGACATCGAAGAACGCGACGTGATTCTGGTCGATCCGATGCTCGCAACGGGCAACTCCGCGATCGAGGGCATCCGCGTGCTGAAAGAGGGCGGCGCAAAGAGCATTCGCCTGGTCAACCTGCTTGCGGCGCCGGAGGGCATCGAAGCGGTGCGCAAGGCGTATAACGACGTGGATCTGTACGTCGCATGCATCGATGAAAAGCTGAACGATCACGGCTACATCGTGCCCGGTCTGGGCGACGCGGGAGACCGTTTGTTCGGCACCAAATAAACTGCGGGAGATCACGGTATGACAAGCATCATGGAACGGATTGCCGATGCGGAAAAGCAGGCGGACGCCATTCTCGAAGAAGCGAACCGCACGGCAAGAGAGCGCGTGACGCAAGCCAAAAACGACGCGGAGGAAGCGCTTGCCGCTGCCGATGAATCGCAGCGCAGGCAGACCGCCGATGCGCTTTCGCGTGCACGCGAAGAAGGTGAAAGGATCGCCGAACAAGTAACCGCAAGAGCGAAAGCCGAAACGGACGCGCTGCACGAAACCGCCGTTTTGAACGTTGCCGAAGCGGTTGCATCTCTGATGGAAAGGATTGAAGCAGCGGTATGATCGTAGCGATGAAGCGCCTCTCTCTGGTTGCGCTGAAATCGGAACAGGATACGATCCTGAAAGCTCTGCAGGAATGCGGAACGGTGCAGGTTCTGAATATCGCCGACGGCGAATCGGTCAACCCGGAAGCGGATGCGGTAAACGCGCGCATCCAGCGGCTTTCCGAGTCGATCAGCGCGGTCAAGCCGTACGCGAAAAAGCCCGGCTTTCTGAGCCCGCAGAAACGCGAGCTTACGCTTTCTGCCATCCGTGACGATGTGCCGAAGGCGGAGACCGCCGCCGGCGAGATCGAGGAACTTCTGCACACGCAGTCGCGCCTTCAGGCGGAGCGTGAAAAAGCGCTTGCCGCAAAGGAAGCGCTCGAACCGTGGGTACGGCTGTCCGTACCGATGTCGTCGATCAGAAACACGGCGCGCGTGCATTACTTCATCGGACTTTGCGCGTCGAAGGATCAGCCGAAGATCGACGAACAGGACTATCTGGAAGCCGAGTACTATAACGAGGCGACCACGA
>JAEEGF010121350.1_pt1 | contig 34783 bp, 32 predicted proteins | sample 9134171 | NCBI WGS metagenome assembly JAEEGF01 (sample SAMN16246542, study PRJNA631951) | gut metagenome | biome: gut microbiome; feature: rumen; material: AP-attached | host: Bos | place: Iran: Karaj | collected 2018-10
GGGTTGGCTTTCATCCATTTACTGGATGACACTTTCAGCTCTTTCACAAAAGAGGCCAGAGCCAATGTGGCTGGCAAGGATACCAGCAGATGCACATGGTCGGGCATCCCGCCGATGCGGTATAGTTTGCCGTTATAGTTATTGATGATGCCATTCATATAGGCATACAGTTCATTCTCATGTTCTTCGGCAATAGCTAATTCGCTGCGGTGTGTGCGCAGGACGATATGATACAATGTGCTGACATAACTCATGCGCTGATAACGCTTGTTGTGTGCCTTTATTGTGTCGCGTCCCTGACGGGACGTCCTATCGGCTGTCATACTGGCATCATGTCCGCGTCCCGACAGGGACGCAACCTTGCATAACACGGTACAAGAGGACAGAGTCCTCGCAGTGCCGTGATAGACCAGCGTCCCGACAGGGACGCGACACAAAACGAATAAACCCACCTAAAGAGAGTGTGATAGCTCTTCGACCCTTCTTCGGTCTCTCAGCGTGGTCGGCCTATCCCGTCAGGTAATAAAAAATAACACTACGATACCTTGTCCGACAGCCTTAGTTTCTGGATCCTTCTTCAGCTGCTTCGAGTAAGGTAGGAAGCCGTAATTCATACTCTTCAGTCGTCTGAATTTACAAAACGATTATATTCTTCCTCACACTGTTCGCATAGATGGTGTTCGTTAAGTATAGCTCGTTCGCCACACTTCCAACACTCCTCATAGTCTTCAAAACTAATATATTTAGACAGGTCTATTGGTTCATCTATTTCACCGCCATCTATCTCAATATTTTGAGTATTGAAACATCCCATTGGGTACTCCCATACTTGTAGAGTAAAGTCAATTTGCTTCCCACAATTAGGACATCTATAGGACTCTTGTGATTCATATTCCGACTCCGGTCCCATACCTCTACCGTTATCTACAACACCACCTTCCCAATTGAAACAAAGGTCATCAACATCTACATCAAACAGTTCTCCACATTCCCCACAACGAATTAACAAAGAATCACCAGAGTGATACTGCCTGATATCACGCTCACGCTCTATCCTTTCGAGGACATCCCTTACAATACCCAATTTACCATAGAAAGCGATTTGAGCCTGTTTCGGTTGATAAAGCTCTTCGAGCTTTTTGATAAAATCTGTAGATTTATAAAACCATACTGTCTGACCAGTTTCTTCCTCAAATTCTGCTAAAAGCTCTCTGCGAGGATGACCTATTTCATCGGACGAAGGAGTTTCTGCTTTAGGGTCCTTCTTTGTTTCGTCAACTATTACCCAGTCAGACTTTGAGTCATTAGTGACAAATATTATATCTTTATTATGTTCTTTTGCAAAACGAAGAACCTCTTTCCAAATAATAAGGTCACCATATTGACGAACTCCTGATTTGGTTTCTGCATCCTTATAACCTGGACCTAGCTGATTCGCGTACCTAATAGCCCCCTCCTTAACTATTTCTTTAATCTGAGAAAAAGAAAAGGGTTCACCATGAGGTAAATCGTTTATCGTTGCAGCAATAACATCATTTTTCTGAATATCACGAATCTCCTGCTTACGAGCTTGATACTCAAGAGCCACAATAGTCTTTATCTTAACTATTTCCGGTTCTATAGCAGACAAGGATTTTTTTACTTCCTGAAGCTTAACATCGCTGATATATGGATGATAGTATGGCTTCTCCCATTGGACTATATAAGCCTTTAGCGTATCAACAATACGATTATTCTGTATGTCACTATCTTGATAATTCTCAGAGATCGGTTTAAGCATTGTATTCTCTCTGTTCTTTTTATACTCATGAACTACTTGAGAAGGGAGCCATATCCTATCTGAAAGATGTGAGAGAATCTCAGACATTATCTCTTGGAAATCAGGAGTCATATAATAAAAATCTAGCAGGGCGCATGTATCAAAGACAATAATGCCTTTCTCCCACAACACGTCCTCGGTTGCTTTTTCTATAACAGAAGGTGTATAAATGGTATGTTTCATTTTCGATACTTATGGTGGGTTCTTATTATTCATTTTGACCATCAAAACAGACAGAACCCATTAATCTGCTAGATAATCGTTGCATTAACATTCGGTTTACGAATGCAAAGATACAATTTTTTTTCATTTGGAAAGAACTACTTTGCTGTATTTTGAAAAGGGATGAAGGTGTTTTTCTTCAACACGCTATATATCACCGATTTTATTATCGTATCTTTAATATGCTTCTTTTTCTCTTTTTGTTCTTTATTGTTGTAAAATACATTATACACTATCGTTCTGCATCCAATTTTTAGGCCAAGGATACTGATATTTGTCCCACAACTTCTCACAATAATGTTTTACACTCTTCTTGTCCATAAAATTGACATTCTTAGCCAACTCTGTTTTCTTGCCTTGTTTCAGATCCTCTTGTCTGCGGTAAATCACTCTGTATGCATGTTCCACATAGTGTCTTTTAACTCCTAAATATATAGGGGGATGGTACTCATAATCACCCCAGCAATTTTTCTCTGTCTTGCCATTTAAAGCATATTGTAATTTATCAGACATTATCTCTAGAAACCAATTTTCATTAGACGAACCATTGTAAAAGGTATCAACAACCTTTTTCATTGCTTGTATTGAATACTTACGATATTCATCTTCTTTCTTTGTTTCGTATCTATTTTGACTCAAATCAAGTCCAACTTGATTTAGCAATTCTTTTTTTGTATCAGCTTTGCCAAAAAGCAAGCCGCAAATAGCTAATACAGCAAGCATCAAAATAAATCCAGCCATTTTTTCTTGTTTTATCTTTGCCTACTCTATGATGCAGTTTTCGGCTTCCCTGCTTGTTCGTTTTGAGCCAGAATCCGATGTTTATATAAGGGTACAAAGAAAGGCGCAAATCCTTTCAATTATTGTCTCCTTATTTTTGATAGAGGTGTCTGGAATACCTTTGTGTAAATAAGGGGAAAGAATCCACGCCTAAGCGTGAACTTTCGCCATCTTATTCTCACACGGTAGTAATGTTTTCCAGACGTTTCTATCAAGAGAACAAGAGCGTCAGCTCAATATATGTCTTTTATGTCAAATATTACGTCATAATTATCGTTTTCAAATTCGTTGCAAAGATACAAATATTATTTAGAACAATAAACTATTTTTGTTATTCTGCTTGAAACAAATTAGTTTCATACGGTTCGCAATGGCCTATTCATCAACTCATACAAATAGGCCGGGCTTTGTACGTATAATTCGTTCTCTTCATCTTGCAGGGCTTCCATCAGCGGGGATTTATAGACTTTCTCCATTGCCTGCTCGATGCCGCAACCTGTGTCTTCCATTACATATTTCACCAGCTCGCTCAAGACATAATCTGTCAAGTACGTTGCTATCTGATGGTGGGTTGGCTGGTTCATGCGAGCGTACCTCCATTCTTTTGACAATATACAATCAGGTCGTCGATGGTCTCGTCCATCGACTGCAAGTGTTCCACATCGTAGAACTCTATCAGGAACGCCAACCCCTTATACTCGTGCAGATAATTCGTTTCTTCGCAACAGACGTTTTCTCGCCACGCCAAAGCTCAAGCAAGCTTGGCTTTGGTCGTTTGGCTTATCGAAAACGTTGAACGCCGCCTGTCGCGTCATCGCGAAACGCTCCCCAAAAGCATGCACCGCAGCTGTAAGGAATGGTATCTCATGCTTGCTCCTATCTTGACCTTTTTCGATTTGCAGAAATATGACATTTTTCTGATACAGCCATATTCTATGGATTCTGTCTCATCATTGTCCTGTTATTTCGCTGTGGGCAATGTCGAAGGAAATCTTGATACTGTGGCTTTCTTTGGCCTTGGGGTAGCGCTCTTCGGTCATGATGGGGAGAGTAATAGTGAAATGCTGGCCTTCGTTTATGGTAAAATAAGGCTTTTCGTCCGGGCCAAAGAATATGTTGTCACGAATGGAATACAGGGAGTAAATGTCGCTGTCAAGGATTCTCAGTTCGACCATGTCGTCACTCCCAACGATTTGGACATGCAAGAATTCCGGCTTCCCGCCGACATACGATAAACCTCCTGTGTTCAGGGTGATGCTCTTGCCCATGGGGACGGTATCCTCGAGAATGATAAAGGTGTTCTTTACCGGCTTGCCATCCGCATCGAGCAGGTTTTCGGATTCCTGCTGCACGACCTTCACGGTGCCATAATTGCTCGTTGCCGTCACCTGTATGGTGCTGTCGTGGTCAGCGGTGAAGCATGCCGTGTAGTCAACGGCGTATCCTATTTTGTCCTGATTGTCCCAGTCGAACGATTCTTCGAGGTGCTGTCTGCACCCGACCACTGCCAGCAGTGTTGCCAATGTGATGAATATGATGCTGTTTTTCATTCTTTTTTGTTATTTGAAAGCAAATGCAAAAATACAAATAATTCACAATATGGCATAATATTTTTCTCAATCCAAAGAGGAGGGTACGCCGCGCCACCAGCGTTCGCTCTGTGACGGTGAACCAACATTTACGCGTTGGGTAACTCGCTTGCCCTTTGTACAATTCTTAATTCGTCATTCTTAATCATATAAAATGCTTTGTGTATTAAAAAAAATGTGTATCTTTGCAGATTGAATTATTTGTATTGTTTCACCTTATAGAAAGAACCCGACTATGAAGAATATCGAGAATCTGAACATCGATGCTTCGGCAAAAGAGAACGTTAAGACTTGGTTGAACGGCCAGTACGACGAGGAGACAAAGCAGGCTATCCGCGACATGATGGACAACCCGAACGAGCTGAACGAGAGTTTCTACCGCAATCTGGAGTTCGGTACCGGCGGCTTGCGCGGCATTATGGGCGTAGGCACCAACCGCATGAACAAGTACACTGTGGCCATGGCTACCCAAGGCTTGGCCAATTATGTGAAGAAGTGTTTCCCCAACGCCACCCCTATCAAGGCTGCTGTGAGCCACGACAGCCGCAACCATAGCCGTGAGTTTGCCGAGATTACCGCCAATGTGTTGGCGGCAAACGGCTTCCACGTATACCTGTTTGAGGCTCTGCGTCCCACTCCCGAGCTTTCGTTTGCCGTGCGCCATTTTGGCTGCCAGACGGGCGTGATGGTGACGGCCAGCCACAACCCCAAAGAGTACAACGGCTACAAGGCCTATTGGGACGACGGTTGCCAGTTGGTTGCCCCGCACGATACCAATGTGATTGACGAGGTGCTGAAAATCAAGGGTCTTGAAGACGTGAAGATGAGCGGCGGCGAAGCCAACATCGAGATAATCGGGGAGAATGTCGACAGCGTCTACCTGAACCGCATTGAGCAGAACTCCCTGCATCCCGAACTGATAAAGAAACACCACGACCTGAAGATTGTCTATACTCCGCTGCACGGCACGGGCATCACCCTCATTCCGCGCATGTTAGAGAAACTGGGCTTCACCAACGTGAATGTGGTGAAGGAGCAGGCCACACCCGACGGCAATTTCCCCACCACCCCGAGCCCCAACCCTGAGGAGAAGGCTGCCATGAAGATGGCTGTTGACCTGGCCAAGGAGATTGATGCGGACATCGTTTTTGCCAGTGACCCCGATGCCGACCGCGTGGGTGTGGCTGTGAAACGTCCCGACGGCGAGTGGATGCTGCTCAACGGCAACCAAACTATGAGTGTGCTGATTTACTACCTGCTGAAAGAATGGAAAGAGACCGGCCGCCTGACGGGCAAGGAGTTTATCGTCAAGACCATCGTCACTAGCGAGCTGCCCGCCGACATTGCCAAGCGCGTGGGTGTGAAGGTCTATGATGTGCTGACGGGCTTCAAGTTCATCGGCGACAAAATCCGCGAGCTGGAAGGCAAGGAGGTCTTCATCGGCGGCGGCGAGGAGAGCTATGGCTACATGATTGGCGACTTTGTGCGCGACAAGGACGCTGTGGCCGCCTGCTCGATGATAGCCGAGATAGCCGCTTGGGCTGCCGAGCAGGGCAAGACCTTCTTCGACGTGCTGGTGGACCTCTACACCGAGTATGGTTTCTATAAAGAGGGTCTGCTGAGTGTGGTGCGCAAGGGCAAGAGCGGCGCTGAGGAAATCCAGCAGATGATGAAGGACTACCGCGAGAACCCGCCCAAGGAGATTGACGGCGAGAAGGTAGTCTGCATCAAGGACTACAAGCTGCACGAGAGCACCGACACCGTGACTGGCAAGAAAGAGACCATCAATCTGCCCGCCAGCAATGTGCTGCAGTATTTCACCGAAAAGGGCAACAAGGTGACTGTGCGCCCCAGCGGCACGGAACCCAAGATCAAGTTCTACTTCGGCGTGAAAGGCGAGCTTCCCAACAAGGAGGGCTTCGACAAGACCAATGCCGCACTCGATGCCAAGATTGAGGAAATCAAGAAATCGATGAATCTGGCTTAGCCCCCTTTGGTGCGGCGGCGGGCGTTCCGCCCGCCGCCGCACATTACCAATAGCCACTGCTTATGTCTGACTTTTTGGAAAACGCCTTACTGGCTTTGCTCACCTTGCTGCCCATAGCAGCCTTTTGGTGGAGCAAGAAACGGGTAGAGCCAAAAGTCAATGAGACACTGGAGCTGCGGCGCGAGGAGTATGGGGAAACGATGGTGGCACGCTATGGCGAGCCCCAGCAGATGCTGTGGACACGCGACATGCCCTTGCTTTTCTATGAAGACTTTATGGTTTTGGCGGGCATCCAAGTGCCATACGGCAGCATTGCGGACGTGACGTGCAACAACTCCAACGACTTCGGTCCTGGAGAATGCTATCAAGTGATAGTACGCACCACGCTGCCGGGACATGAGTTTCTCCATGTCCTGATGGATACTGATATGGAAGAGGCCATCGGCATGGTGGAGCATATCCGCAACCACGCAGACAAAGAGCGACACCCATGAAAACGTGCCGTTCGGTTTTCACCATTCTTCTCTTTCTACTCCCGTCCATGATTTGGGGACAGGAGGACGCACGCTGGACGATAGCCTTCTGGAACGTGGAGAATCTCTTCGACACTTGGCACGACACACTGAAAGACGACTGCGCCTTTACGCCCGAGGGCGACAACCATTGGACGTCCAAGCGTTATCAGGACAAGCAGAACAAGATTTTCAAGACTATTGCCGCCATGCAATGGCCGGTGGTGATAGGAATGGCCGAAGTGGAGAACGACCACGTGCTGCGCGACCTCTGCCGCAACACCCCGCTGCGCAAGCTGGGTTACGACTTTGTGCATTTCGAGTCGCCCGACCAGCGCGGCATCGACTGTGCATTGCTATTCCGCAAAGGGCTCTTCGATGTGTTTGAGTCAACCAACATCTATGTCTCCGACACCACCGAGGGATTCTATACCCGCGACATCCTTCTTGTGGGCGGGGTGCTGCGGGACACCGTATCTCGCGGCGACACATGCTATATTCTGGTAAACCACTGGCCCTCGAAAAGGGGTGGTGCCGAAGCCGAGAGGCATAGGATGGAAATAGCACACAGGCTGCTCCACACGATGGACAGCCTTCAGCGCAGCCATCCGGCCGCCTTGATTGTGGCTATGGGCGACTTCAACGCCTCGGGTGATGAAGAGGCCATGCGCCGTGGGCTGGGATTTGGCGGAGGGGAGCGGAACCCCGAAGGCTTCTACAACCTGATGTGCCAGATACCTCAAGGCGAGGGCAGCTACAAGTATAAAGACACGTGGTCGTGCATCGACCAGGTGATAGCCAACAGGAAACTAAAGGTTGAACTATTTGCACCCGACTTCCTGCTGGTGAACGACGAGAAATATTTGGGCAGGAAGCCTTTCCGCACCTATACAGGCATGACTTATTTGGGCGGTTACAGCGACCACCTGCCAGTAATAATTCGGATTCCATGAAGAGAGGTGTTGTTGCGGTGATGCTATTGTGGCTATTGTGGCCATTGGCTGGAGCGGCGCAGGAACTGATGCCCTCCGCCTGGCAGTACTACATAGAGCAGCTGTCCGACGAGGGCAACGACGAGACGGTGGAGGAGATGCTGGAACTCTACGAGGTCTTGCACGACAGTCCCGTCAACCTGAACGACACGAGCGACTTGCTCTCGGCCATCCCCTTTGTGAGCGACCTGCAGCGCGAGCGGCTCCGGGCTTATATCATGCTGTCGGGTGAGCTGCTTAGCATAGAAGAGCTGTATGTCATCAACGGCTTCGACAGCCTGACGGTGGAGCTGCTACGCCCCATCGTGAAGGCGGAGCCGTTGGAATCTTCGCATCGGATTACCTGGAAAGAGCTGCTGACCCGAGGCAGGAGCAATCTTGTGATGGGCATAGGCGGCACTATGGAACAGGCGCGCGGCTATCGCGACAGCATCTATGAGGGCGACAACCTGCGCCTTATGTGGCGGTATCGGTACAAGTACAAAGACCGCATCCAGCTCCAGCTCTCAGGCGACAAAGACCCAGGCGAGGCGTTCTTCAACGGCAGTCAGCGGAAGGGCTTCGACTTCTACGGATACAGCCTGCTGGCAAACGACATCGGGAGATGGCGTAAGAACGGAGGAGAGCGTCCCGTATATGTGAAGCGCATAGTAGCTGGGCAGTATCATCTGCAATTCGGGCAGGGGCTGACGTTGTGGTCTGGATTCGGGCCGAGGATGTCAATCAGCACAAGTGTCAACCGCTATGCACAGGGAATCCGTCCCAATGGTACCTTTACCGAATATGGCTATATGCAGGGCATTGCCGCCACCGTGGCATTCGGACGGCATTGGGACGCAACTCTCTTTGCCTCGTATGTCGACCGTGATGCCACCCTGCCGGGCAAGGCCGACAGTATAGCGGACACTGTGCAGAGCCTCTACAATTCCGGTTACCACCGAACCTCCACGGAAATAGGCAAACGCCACCAGTTGGATGAGTTGCTGTATGGCGGGCATGTGGAGTACAGGAACAGCAACCTGCGTGTGGGTATGACGGGTGTGGCCACCTTACTGGACAAGGCCATTGTTCCGGCCACGTATGTCTATAACAACAATGCCTTCCGCGGCACAAGCAACCTCAATACAGGGGTTGACTTTGCCTATCGCCACCGTCGAGTACTCCTGTTCGGCGAAGCGGCTCTGTGTGTCAATCACTCCGACAGCACGACAACGAACCTCAGCCCTGCTGTGCTTCTGGGTGGAGAGTTCCTCATTAGCAACAACCATCGTGTCAGTGGCTATGCACGATACTATTCCCCCACCTACCACAACCTCCATGCCAATGCCATAGGGCAGAACAGCACCCCGCAGAACGAGGCGGGCGTGGGTCTCAACTATCAGGGCAGGCTACTGTGGGGGATAGATGCCGCTGCACGGGCCGACTGGTTCTATTTCCCGCACATGAAATACTTGGCCTATGCCCCTACCCACGGGCAGGAGTACAACCTGATGCTGTCGCGTGCGTCACGCTATGCGAAGGGTCTCGCTTTCAATGTGCGCTACCGCTACAAAGAACGTGGACGCAACATAACCCCCGCCACTATGGTTGACGGGCACTACCTGCTTGAGCAGACCTACCGCCACCAGGTGTTGGCCGATGTGGAGTACAAAATAGGCCCATGGAGGCTCGTTTCACGAGTGGGGTACGCCCACTATCACGGCGACGTGACCGAGGCCGACAGAGGGCTTCTTTTCTACCAAGACGTACAATACCGTCCGCAGGCGATACCCCTCACTGTGGCGGCTCGGATTGCCCTCTTCGATGTGAATGACTACGAAGCCCGCATGTACGCCGCCGAAAGCGACTTCATCTACAATTACAGCAGCACCCTCTACCAGAACGAAGGCTGCCGCTTCTACCTCCTGCTGCGGTACGACATCACACCCAACTGGAACATCGGCCTCAAATACGGCATCACCGCCTACACCGACAAAGAGACCTTCGGCTCCAGCTATGAGCAGATAGACACCAACCACCGCCAGCAATGGAGGATACAGATGAGACTGAAGTGGTAAAACTTTTAGAGAGAAGTATTCTGTACTACAGAACAAAATCGTCATAATCCAAAACCCGTCCGATAGAAATATAACACACAAAAATATTGCCGAATAAGAAAAAAATCGTACCTTTGCACCATCAAAACAATTATTTTGACCTGTAGAAAGGAGTGGTTATTAACAATTATTGAAAACTTTTTGGGCAAAATGGCCGATGTTGAAGAAACCTCTTCGTATTAATATAGCAGAGGCCTCTCCTTTTTGAAGAGGTCTTGCAGGGAAGCCGAAAACTACAGCAAAGAGTATGCGTAACAAATTAATCAAACAAAAATGAATAGTAATGAGCTAATTCGAGAAAAGCAAAAGCTATGGGCTACAAGGAAGAGGGTACAAATGAGAACCGATAAGTATAGTTGTTCTTATACGCTTAATCCTGATCAGAATGTTTTTAAAGGGTTATCTGAATTGACAAAGGATTGGTTTAAGAAAGCAGAGGGACACGAACTCGAAATGAAAGATGGTTATCCTGCGAAGATGACGGCAGTATACTCTTCTTCTGCTCTATGTGTGAATGTCTTTCAATATTTCTTGGATAGGCCAGAACTGGCTTGTGCTCTGTTCCAGTCCTGCAAATTGATAGGACAGACTGACAAACTCGAAGAAGCTAAAATGCAATTTGAATGTAAAGATTATCCAATAAAAAACGGTGAATCTACAATTTCAACACCAAATATTGATTTGGTTGCAGAATTAACTTACGGAAATAATAAACGTCATATTGTTGCTGAGAGCAAATTCACAGAACCCTATTCTGGTTCTCACAACAATTTTTTGTCAAGCAAATACTACACAAATAAAGATTTATGGACAAATTTGGACTTACTCAAACTATATAAAGCACTTAATATTGACAACATTGATGAGATAGAAACGAACATTTCTGGAGAGATTGAAAAAGGGAAGTTTGTGTTCCCATATAAATATCTTGATGCCACGCAATTACTGAAGCATCTTCTTGGTGCGGCTTGTACGTTTAAAGATAAGGATAACATACGATTAGTTTATATATGGTATGATGCTTGGGGAACAGAAGGAGTTTGTCATCGAAATGAAATTGAAGATTTCAGACATATAGTTGAAGAGATTACCCCAATTAAAGTTCGGCATATTACTTATCAAGAATTGATAGTAAACTTATGGAATAAACTTGACCATGATGAGCATTCAGACTACTTAAACTACATCGCAGATAGGTATTTATAACGATAATACGCTATATTCCTACATCGTGATAATAAAAAGGCAAAAATATGAAACGTAACCTTCAAATCACACCGAAAGAGCCAGCATGGAGGATTGCTCTGATGAATTCACCCGTTTTGACAGCCAAGCCCGATGAGAAAGGTTACCTGCCGAGTTACTTGGACGGTATCTATCCTGGGGGTCGTGAGGCAATGATGCCTGACGGAAAGTTCTATCGTATGTTCAATGTTGGCGAAAAAAGTGTGTTTAATCCAACAGAGATAGCAGGGAATGAGATTCCGCCCAAAGCCTATGCCGTTGACTCGTCAGCGATATTGGCCTACAACTTCTTCCATTGGATTAGCCCCGAACATCCATTGCATTTTTCTGACGGCAAAACATACGATAAGGTTTACTTTATGGTAAGGATGCCTGTGTTGAAGTCAAACCCCGACTCTCCGGAGCAGATGGAAGTGGTCCTGGTAAACGATGATTGCCACAGTATATTGTGTTTCAAATCAGTGATGACTGAATACATCGACTATGGTCCTGTCAAATTTGCAGAAGCATACACTCGGTCTGAGAGTTATTACAATAACCACTTCGAAGATGATTTCATCGAATACATCAAGAACTTTCGGAATGTTGAGCATGCATATAACAAAGGCGTAGCACAGATGGTGAAACATCTAATCGCTGTCACTAACTTGCAGCAAAGCAATTTTGCTATGACCAATATGCTAACCTTCAATGAATTCATCGAGCCTGAAGTGGCACAACAATTGCAGAAAGCGGTGTTGAACATCAAGTATTCCAATCTCCTTTACATCCTTGGTTCAGACCTTGAGACCAGTACTGCTCCCAGTATCAAGACAATGAGTTATATCAACTTGTTGGCACACTTCCGCTCGACTGCCAGTTTCGATGAAATGATTTGGCAGTACTTTGTGTTGCCGAACTATGCCTACAACTACAATGACATGCTGGCCATCATGCGCAGCCAGATGCCCGACGGTCTCGCGGAATACCTCGAAGCGCGCTACCCCGATTTGTTTTCATGGGAAGACAAAACATGTCCGATATCCAGGCTGTGATAAAGCACCAACGGAGAAATTGCTGAAAAAGAAAACCGAAGTCCCTGCCTGCATGGCGGGGACTTCATTTTGTATGTATTTTCTTTTTATTTTGTAATTGATAAACCCAAATCGGTCATTAGGCTAAGCAGGCCTCCGGCTGAGGATGTTCAAGAGTAAAGCGGAGACATGTGAAATGGAAAGACTGATAATAACCGTCTTATTCTGTTTTCCATCTCGGTGACCGATATAGGCTCGGTCGCTCTTACTTCGCTCCTTCTTCCTCAGTTCTCCCATCGTTCTCCCATCGTTCTCCCATCGTTCTCCCATTTCAGAAGGAGAACTGAGGTAGAACGGAGGTCGAAGGGTGGACGAAAAAACGAACCGAGGGCAACGCAAAAGAGTCTTGGGTGCAATTGAAAGGAGATTTGCGGAAAATGGCGTGCATTGAAAAGGGATGATGGAAATGACGACACCGTTTTTGTTGTGCCCAGACAACGGAAAGCCTGAGTAATTAATGGGGACTTGGGGAGGGTTCTTTTTTTGTTTTCGTGTTGTTTTATCCCAAATCGTCGTTATAATCTCATCCCTAATTTTAACATTTTGTCAATAATACAATATCAACCGGATGGCCGTTGTTTTTTCTAATGACGGTCATTAGAGAGGAACGGAATAACGTGTTTTTCGATTAAAAAGGATTGCTATTCTCCTAATGACCAATTTAGGCTTAATGGGTGCCGGGGACGGAGGACTCTTCGGTATGGGTGGGGATGATGCCTTGTTCCTGGAATTTCTTGTAGGTCTTCTCGGCGGCGAGCTGTTCGGCGGCTTTTATGGAGTATTCGATGGCATGTTCGGCCGGGGTATCGTCGACTTTGACACGGACGTCGTAGTGGCGGCGGCTCTCTTTGCCTTGGTAGAAGGTGCGTTCAACCTCGAAGCTGATTTTCTTGTGGTTTTTCTGACCCCAGTCGATAAGTTTGCTTTTGAAGTTCCAGTCGGTGTGGGCCATGGCGTCGACATCGAGGTGGAGATTGATTATCTTGTCGATTATCACGCGACGGGTGAATTTGTAGCCTTTCTCGAGGTAGATGGCACCTACGAGAGCTTCGAAGGTGTCACCGTCAATAGATTTGAATATGCCTTGCGACTCGCGGTTGTATTGTATCAGTTGGGAGAGGCCTATTTTCTGGGCAAGCTTGTTTAGGTTGGCGCGACTTACTATCTTGGACCGCATTTCGGTGAGGTAGCCTTCGCCCTGACCGGGATATTTCTTGTAGAGGAAGTCCGCCACGATAGCGCTGAGCACGGCATCGCCCAAGTACTCAAGACGCTCGTTGTTCACCCGTCGGCCTTTGCCCATGTCGAGCGATTTGGACTTATGGATAAAGGCTATCTGATACAAACGGGTATTGCGGGGAGTGAACCCCAGCATGTTTTTGAAGAAAAGATAGAATTCTTTATGCTCTCCTCGGTAACGAAAAAAGTTCAGCATCTCAGTATTTACGGAAAGCCAGACAGGCATTGTGTCCGCCAAAACCAAACGTGTTGCTGAGGGCAAAATCCACACGGCGGTGAGTAGATTTATTGAAGGAGAAATCGAGCTGGGGGATGTCGGGGTCGTCGGTGAAGTGATTGATGGTCGGTGGGACGACATCGTTCTTCACGGCGAGCACCGTTGCAATGGCTTCGACTGCGCCTGCAGCACCCAGCAGATGACCCGTCATGGACTTGGTCGAATTGAGGGTGATTTTTGATGCGTGCTCGCCAAAGAGTGAAACCACTGCGCGCGGCTCCGACACATCGCCTATGGGTGTCGAGGTGCCGTGGGTGTTGATATGGTCGACATCGGTGAGTTCCATGCCGGAATCGTTGACAGCCTGGCGCATAGCAAGCAGAGCACCATACCCTTCGGGATGAGAGGCGGCAATGTGATATGCATCGGCAGTAAGGCCACAGCCTGTTATTTCAGCGTAGATTTTGGCACCGCGAGCCTTGGCATGTTCCAGCTCTTCGAGAATCAAGGCTCCGGCACCTTCGCCGAGAACAAAACCGTCACGGTCTTTGTCGAATGGGCGGGAGGCCGTCGACGGGTCGTCGTTGCGGAGCGAAAGAGCTCTCATAGAGGCAAACCCGCCTATACCTACGGGGATAATAGCAGCTTCGCTGCCACCCGTGACCATCACATCCACCTTGCCTAACTGCAGCATCATGAATGCATCGGCAATCGACATGGCCGAGGACGCACATGCTGCGGTAGTGGAATAGTTCGGTCCGCGGAAACCGTAATGGATAGATATCTGGCCCGCACAGATGTCACCAATGGTCTTGGTGATGAAAAACGGGCTGAAGCGTGGTGTGTTCTGGCTTTCGGCGAAAGAGAGAAGCTCGTTCTGGAAAGTCTCTGCACCACCCATGCCGGTACCGAAGATAACTCCAATCCTGTCGCGGTCGGTCTTTTCTATATCGAGACCTGAATCTTTCAAAGCCTCGTCGACCACGGCAAGTCCGTATTGGGTAAAGAGGTCAAGCGTTCTAATCTCTTTACGGTCGAAGTACTGAGTACCGTCAAACCCCTTTACCTCTGCCGCAATGTGGCATTTAAGGCTGGAGGAGTCGAAATGTGTAATCAGGCCGGCACCACTTACCCCTCGTAATAAAGAATCCCAAAACTGCGATACATTATTGCCAACAGGAGTAAGTGTGCCGAGACCAGTGACTACAACACGTTTCAGAGTCATTGTACTGAAGCGGGTGAATTAAATTATTTCTGAGCGTTTTCAATGAAAGAGACGGCGTCACCAACGGTAACGATTTTCTCAGCCTCTTCATCGGGAATCTGGATGTCAAATTCCTTCTCAAGTTCCATAATCAATTCAACAGTGTCCAAAGAGTCAGCGCCGAGATCATTAGTGAAGCTGGCTTCCAGCGTAACATCTTTTTCATCAACACCGAGCTTATCAACAATGATAGCTTTTACTTTCGTTGCAATTTCAGACATTTTATTTAATTTTTTGAGTTTAACAGGGTGCAAAGAAACGAAAAAAAATCCATATAATCACTATTTTTAACTTTTTTTCTTGCATGCAGTATTGTTATCATATTGTTTAATAGCATGTTAGACGTATTGGCGGTAGATGATAAAATGCATGGAACTGACTAAAAAAACGGTTTTTTGGGATTCCAATAAAGCATAAATTTGTTAAATTAGAGGGGTTGAGCCGCTTGTTATATGTTAATTTTTATGGAAGGACAACAATTTGAGAGTTTTAGCGTTATACTGCAAAATAATTTAATTATGGTAAAGTTAGCTATTTTAGCATCAGGCAATGGTACTAATGCGCAGCGAATAAGCGAGTACTTTTCTGGAAACGAACATGTTTCGGTAGAATGCATTATCTATAATAAAAGAAATGCCTATGTGGCGGAGAGAGCAAAAAAGTTGGGTATACCCGCTCAATATTTCAGTAAACCGGATTTCTATGAAAATGGGAGGGTACTGAGTTTTTTGAAAGAAAGGGACATTGACTGGGTGATTCTGGCAGGTTTCCTATGGCTTGTCCCGGAGGAGATTCTCAACGCTTTCCCCAACCGGATTATCAATATACATCCGGCATTGCTGCCTAACTACGGTGGCAAGGGCATGTATGGACACCATGTCCACGAAGCTGTAATAGCCCATAAGGAAAAAGAGAGCGGAATCACCATTCATATTGTTGATAAGCACTATGACAAAGGGCATACGCTATTCCAAGCCAAATGTGAGTTGACAGACGAGGATACACCAGATACACTTGCGAACAAAATCCATCTGTTGGAACAACAGTATTTCCCAGAAGTAATTGAGAAAACTGTGTTGGGATGAGGATTGGTGTGAATACCCGGCTTATGTTACCGGGAAAGATGGATGGGATTGGATGGTTTGCCACAGAGACCTTGAAAAGGATGGTTCTTTCCCATCCAGAGCATGATTTCTATTTCTTTTTTGATAGGAAATACGACCCTGGTTTTGTGTTTGGCACGAATGTCCATCCAATAGTGCTCTATCCGCAGGCAAGGATTCCCGTGCTATGGTACCTATATTTTCAGGTGAGTATAAAACAGGCCATAAAACGCTATGGGATTGACCTGTTTCTTTCGCCTGACGGGTATATACCGCTTGGGGTAAAAATACCGACATTGACGGTGATTCATGATATTAACTTTGAGCATAGCAAGGATTACCTCAAGCCTTCGCACCAGAAATATCTGACCTATTTCTTCCCCCAGTTTGCCCGGTACAGTACCCGGATAGCCACCGTATCTGAGTTCTCGAAGCAGGATATTTCTTCTATTTATCATATTAGTCCGGAGAAGATCGATGTAGTATATGATGGAGCACATGAAGGCTATCAGGTTTTGAACGATACATGCCGTAAGGAAACACGAGAGCGGTATACTGGAGGAAACAGATACTTCATTTTTATCAGCACCATTCTTAAAAGGAAGAATCTGGCCACTCTTTTGACAGCTTTTGATAGTTATAAGAAAGAGGATAATGAAGGGATGAAGTTGGTTGTTGTAGGCCATAGGGCATGGTGGAAAGATGAGTTGAAACAGGCATACGATTCCATGAAACATAAAGAAGATGTGATCTTCATTGGACGCGCCGAGCCAAAAGAGTTAAGTTTGCTATTAGGGTCTGCTACTGCTTTGGTTTATCCTTCGCTTTTTGAAGGATTCGGTATCCCTATTTTGGAGGCATTCCACGCAGAGGTGCCTGTAATCACGTCCAATACGACCTCTATGCCTGAAGTGGCTGGAGATGCCGCTTTATTAATAGAACCTACCAGCATTGACCAACTAACGGAGGCGTTGAATAGGATTGCCCATGATGCAGGTCTTTGTGCTGATTTGGTGGAGAAAGGACGTAGGCGCAGGACTCTTTTCAGTTGGGAAAAAACTGCCGAAAAATTGTGGGATAGCATAATGAAAACTCTTGATCCAGTAACAAATGTGTCTGTTAGATGAAGCGGTTGGGATTATACGTTTTTTCTATATTTTATATTATAACAGGGCAGGCTCAACCAAGTACTGTCAATGACACAGTTGAGCATACTAACTTGGTTTATAATGGTTCGTTCGAGGAATACCGTTCTTGTCCCAAACGGATTGATGCGGTAGGGGTATTGTCTATTGTCGATTGCTGGTATCAACCCACACGTGGCAGTGCTGATTATTATAATGTATGTGGGAGCAAAGAGTGTGGAGTTCCTATCAATAAACTGGGCAAGCAATTGCCGCATGACGGGGATGGATATTGTGGTATTTATTGCAGCAGAAATGATTATCGGGAGTATCTCCAAACCCGTCTGCGAAGGAGACTACGGGCAGGAGACAGTATTAGGATGTCGTTTTATGTAAGCCTTTCGGAAGAATCAACAGGGGCAATATCCACCTTGGGAGGTTTGTTCACCAAAGAACGGATAACCGATACGGTAAGAGACTTATTTCTGTATAAAGAGAGAGAAGAATTGGCCGAGGGTGTATTCCAGACAATAGCAAGACCATATGAACCCCAAATCATTAATCCTGTTGAGAGACATCTTGAAAATACAAAAGAGTGGGAACTTGTTACTGGCACCTTTGTAGCGAAAGGTGGTGAACAATACATCACAATAGGCAATTTCAATCCTGCTGAAAGGTCGGGATATACCAATCCGGATTCGCTTACACGGCTTTTACCTGGTTCGTATTATTACATTGACGATGTAAAAATAGAATGTCTTAATTGTTTATCTCCAGTAGTGGATGATTTGAATGTTGACTCTACATATCTTTCCAAAGAACAGCCTTCATTCAGTGTGGGAGGAACATTTGTCCTTAAGGAGATATTCTTTGAATTTGACAAGAGTACGCTATTGCAGCAATCATTTTTTGAGCTACTGAAGTTATTATCTCTTTTAGATACATATCCACAGATGTGCATTGAAATAGGCGGACATACTGACGGAAAAGGTTCCGATAGCTACAACAAGCGGTTGTCTGAGAACAGGGCTAAGGCTGTTGTAGAGTATTTGGTATCGAAAGGTGTAAACATTAACCGGCTTAAATATATGGGATATGGTAAAAGTATGCCAGTCGCTCCAAATGACACAGAAGAAGGTCGCGCGATGAACCGCCGAGTGGAATTCAAGATTCTTTCTATGTAAGGATGCCCAATAAAACCATCTGGATGATATATTAAATACAAGGTCGGCGGTCAATTCCACCAGTTCTTGTTTTCTTATTATCGCCTACAAACATGATAGTATAAATCACTATAACGAATATTGTATAATAAAAAAAGAGGTTACCGCTTTGGGTAACCTCTTTTTTAGTTTATAGTTTTAATTAATACTATTCAATAGCGCGATAGAAAGAGACGCGACGGTTGAGAGAGTAGTTGATGTCACCAAAGGCAACAGTCTTACCCTTGTAGTCAACAGTGAGACGATTCTCGTCGATACCATATTTCTTAACCATGAGACGCTTAACCTCTTCAGCACGCTTCTGGGAAAGTTTCCAGTTGTAAGCATCGGAACCAGTGTAGTCGCAGAAACCAACAATGGTGAGTTTGAGGTCGGGATTGTCTTTCATGACACGGGAGATGGCCTTAACTTTGATCATCTCGGCAGAGGAGACATGCCAATCGTCATTAGCATAAAGGACGGAGAAGGGGATTGCATAATAGTTCAGCTGATCAGCTTTCAGTCTGTTGATAATGTTGTTCAAGCTGTCGGAAACACGTTGTGCACGAGCCAATTCTTCTTTGTTGACATTGTTTGCCTGAGCATTGAGTTTTTCAATCTGATCTTTAAGCTTCTTCTCGTTGTTCTGAGCCTGAGCAAGTTCTTCTTTTACAGCTTCGTTTTCGGCAGTGAGGGCATCGAAATTTTCTTTGGTAAGGAGAGCACGCTGAGCGACGAGCTCTTTGTCAGCAGCAGTGATACCAAGGTTGAAGAGATAACCTACAGTAGCCAAGAAATCGGTGTGGTGCAAAGATTGCCAGAAAGCGGGAGCATCACCAATAGCAGCGCCCTCGATTTCGAAGAATAATTTGTCGTCTTCGCAAACACGGTAGCTCATACCGAGACCGGCATCAAGCTGAATTCCGTAGTTGTAGAATGCACGGGCATGGTTGGTGCTCCAAGCTATTCCACCACCAGCATACACGTACAAATCGAAACGGCGCTGAGGATCCCAGTTGTGGAAAGAATTGATCAAAGAAAAGACATAGTCTACAGTAAATGCAGCGCGGCGATCCATGGTAAGAGTGCTATCTGTTACACCCCAATTACTTTTCCAAGGACTGATTTGTCTATTATTGTCATATCCTTTTGTACAATTGAGAACAGTGGGCCAGTTTGCACGAATGCGAATATAAGCACCACGGTCTATTTCTTTCTGGAAAGTGATACCAGGACCAAAATTAAGGCCACCGCCCCACCACAAAGGATCCTTGACTCCATAGAAAATTTTAACATCGGGTTCGAAATTGAGCGAAATACTCGGACCGACGCTCCAATTGCTCCAGAAACCATACTGAGGATACTCGGGAACCTCCTTCTGAGCAAATGTGCTACCTGCAAAAGCTATCATGCAGAGCAGTACAGCGAGTTTTGATACTTTTTTCAACATAATGATATACTTTGTGTTACTATTAATTATTGACTATATTTCAAATTGCAAAGATACACTTTTTTTTTTACACAATAGTTTTTTTATTTTGTACTCTGTTTTTTTTAGATAATTTTGACCATTTTGATGCCTTTAATAAGAAGTTTTTTTATCAAATATTGTGTTAAATCTTTTTATATCATTTTTTTTGTGTATATTTGCAAATTATTAAATACTCATCATCATGAAAATAGGTATAGATACTCAACATTTGTCCCACTTTGTGGACAATAATGAATTGACAGCAATACATTCCGAAGTACTTGCTGCAAAACGTTCTTTGGTTAATGGTAATGGAAAAGGTTCCGATTTCCTTGGGTGGGTTGCATTGCCCGATGAAATTTCACCGGAAATAATAAAGGACATCAAAGCTGATGTTGAACGATTAGCCAACAAGGTCAAAGTGTTTGTTGTTATCGGAATTGGCGGTAGCTATTTAGGTGCCAGAGCTGTCATTGAAGCCTTACAAGGTGAGCTTGCTTCTTCCCACTCAAAAAAGGGCAAGTATCCTTTTATTGTTTATGCAGGTCATACGCTGAGCGAAGATTACTATTTCGAATTGTTGAAACTATTGGATAACGAAGATTATGCAGTGGCTGTGATATCAAAGTCCGGAACAACAACAGAGCCTGCTGTGGCTTTCCGCATTTTGAAAGATCACATGGAGCATAAGTACGGTAAGGATGAAGCATCACAGCGAATCATTGCCATCACCGATGCCCGTCGCGGAGCTTTACATGATATATCCAACGAGGAAGGTTACCACACCTATGTGATTCCGGACAATGTGGGTGGGAGATTCTCTGTTCTTACCCCAGTTGGTTTATTACCCATAGCAATGGCGGGCTTTGATATAGATAAACTGCTTCAAGGAGCCCGTGACATGAGAGAAAATTGTTTAACCAAAGATGGATTAGACGACAATCCGGCTCTTTTGTATGCTGCACTACGTAATATATTATATAGAAAAGGTAAAAAAGTAGAGATGCTCGTTAATTTTGAGCCTCAGCTGCGCTATTTCAGTGAGTGGTGGAAGCAACTTTATGGCGAAAGTGAAGGTAAAGAAGGAAAAGGAATACTGCCACATAGTTTATGCTTCACCACGGATCTTCATTCAATGGGACAGTATGTGCAAGAAGGCGAAAGATTGATGTTTGAGACCGTTTTAAGTGTATCGAATCCACATCATAACGTAGCCATTCCTTGGGATGAACGTAATCTTGACGGGATTAATTACCTGCAGAATAGGTCACTTACCGAAATAAACCATAATGCAGAGTTGGGTACAATCTTAGCACATCGGGATGGTGGAGTACCTGTATTAAGGATAGAGATGCCAGAAGTAAACGAATATATTTTAGGTCAATTAATCTATTTCTTCGAATTTGCATGTGGCGTAAGCGGATATGTGCTGGGAGTAAATCCGTTCGACCAGCCAGGAGTAGAGGCATATAAAAAGAACATGTTCCGACTTCTTGGCAAACCTGGATATGCAGATAAATAATATGCTTATACAATAATACCTTTAAAATGCCGACATATAAAATGCCGGCATTTTTTATTGCTTAGCAAATTGACATCAAAAAGGAAGGTCACCAAGGGGTGCTGTGTCGCTGTTAAGTATTGACGACAAGGGGTCAGGCTCATGACTGGTAGGTTCTTCCGGACGGCAGCGACCGGCAAGAACAGTGAAATTGTCTGCCACCACTTCAGTAATATAGCGTTTATTGCCATCCTTATCCAACCAAGATCGGGTTTGCAATTTGCCCTCGACATATATTTGAGTGCCCTTGCGAAGGATTTTCTCTGCTATTTCAGCAAGTGTCCGCCAACACACTATATTATGCCATTCGGTTTGTTCAATACGTTCGCCGTCTCGATTTCGACGATACTCAGTAGTGGCCAACGGAAATGATGCTTTTTTGACCACATTAGTGGTTTCGTCGTTTCGGTCTTGTGGGAGGGCAACAACATCGGGATTCTTCCCTAAATTGCCAATAAGTATTACTTTATTAACGCCTATCATGTCTTAATAGTTTTATACTTTAGTTAGTTCTTTTGAGTCTTTATATATACGAATTCCATTTATTATTGATGTTGCAAAGATAACATTTTTTTAGCAAACGGCAATTAAATATATTCACATTCAGTACAAGTATCTGTCAATCAAACGTGAAATCGGGAGAGTTTTTAGTATTGTAACATCTGTTTCGTGCATCGTTTGAGGTATTCTGGGAGGCTTATTGCGATATTTTACTTTAATAAAATGGGCTCTTATGGTTCGATGTGTGAGCTGATGCTTGAGTGAGGGACCGACTTGAATTGAATATGGTTCAGCACCGAACCATTCTATGAGCGTATGTCTTGCTGTTGATAATAAATTTGGGGTAGGAATCGCCTTGTCTTTTTCAAGCAACGGGAGTTCATAGAGGCCTTTCCATATGTCATCGGTCTCTCTTTTTTGAACCAGTATTGTGTCTACAGGGGATTGCCATCGAATATCAAAATAATAAAAGAAACGTTCCTTCACTTTTGTCGGTTGTGGTTTGACGGGTAACAAACATACCACTCCTTCTTTATAAGCCACACACTCTTGGCAAAAGATACATTCACGGCAGTTGCTTCCAGACGGTTTGCAGTATATAGACCCGAAATCCATCACAGCTTGATTGAAAAGATCTGGTTTTGCAGGGTCTATCAGCCTGTTGAGACGGTCTTCAAACTCTCTATATGCAACGGTTGTTCCAATTGGGGTACGAATCCCATAAAGTCTTGATATGAGACGATACACATTGCCGTCAATAACCGGATATGGGAGACGGAAGGAAAACGATGCAATGGCTGCTGCCGTATACCTTCCTACACCTTTAAGCGAAAGGATTGCATCATAAGTGTCAGGAAAAACTCCATTTAATTCATACGCAATATATTTTGCTGTGGCATGCAGATTCCGGGCACGCGAATAATAGCCTAAACCTTGCCAACTCTTCAAAACCTGATCCTCAGATGCATCGGCAAGATGCTTTATAGTTGGGTAGTGGCAAATAAAATGTTCATAATAATCCTTCCCCTGTTCAATGCGAGTTTGCTGCAGTATAATCTCCGACAACCATATATAATATGGATTGTTCGTGCCCCTCCACGGCAGTTTTCGACCATTTTCAAGATACCAGTTAATGATTTTTTCAGAGAACATGGAAGTATCAAATTTTTGTTTTTTAAGATTGTCTTTTAGCAATTGCACAGGCTATTTCATCATAACTACCTGAAAAAATAGTGTTAAATCTTTATTTTAATAAATCAATAAATAACTAATATTCATAATCTTATATTTTATGTAATGTTAAATATTCTTATATCAATGTTTCATTGACTTGAATTTTTTTGCCAATTCAAAAAAAAGTCCGAATTTTGCACCCGTTTTTCAAAAGAAAAAACGCATATAAATAACGAAGATTAACAAATAAAAGTATACTTATCATGTCAAAGATTTGTGAAATTACAGGCAAAAAAGTGATTCGTGGTAACAATGTGTCCCACTCGCGCATTCATACAAAGCGCACCTTCTCTCCCAACCTCCAAACCAAAAAATTCTATATTCCTGAAGAGGATATGTGGATTACCTTAAAGGTCAGTGCTAAAGGTATGCGTATTATCAATAAGAAAGGTATCCTTGCCGCTCTTAACGATGCTGCTGCTCAAGGTCACTTACAATTCTAACCTATAGAGGAGACAAGAATAGTCTAAATAAATTTTTTATTAATCCTTAACAAGAAAGAGGTATTAACAATGATCGTAGTTCCTATTAAAGAAGGTGAAAACATCGAAAAAGCCCTGAAAAAACTTAAGAGAAAATTCGAAAAAACTGGTGTTGTGAAAGAACTTCGCGAACGTCAGAAATTTACGAAACCTTCCGTAATCAATCGGGAACGCAGACAGAAAGCCATCTATGTTCAGCATCTGCGTCAGCAAGAGCTCGACAAATAGTGGCTGTTTGCACGAATCAAACAAAGGGCGGGTTTTATAAACTTGCCCTTTTTCAATTGTTGTTCTCCCCATTAAAATGCAATTGCTGTTCAAGCGACTAAACTATAGATAAAGATATTTTATCAATATGATAAAGAACAAGATAAAAGAAGTACCCGGCCTGCTTTTTGTAACCGATAGTATGGAATTCATGTCCTCGGCTGGTCGACGCCGTATGCTTGAGCAATCATGGATGACAAATCCCGTGTTGCTCGCTCGTGAGCAAGAACTTGTCCAGGCCATGAAAGCGGTAATGGCTAACCCTTGTAACAATAAGCCAATAAATGTGTTGAGGCACCAACTCATGCAACTCCATGACATTCGAACCACACTCCACAGCCTATCCTCACATGTCTCACTCGACGAAGTTGAGTTATTTGAGATAAAAAATCTTGCCTATCTTTGTAATATTAGCCGTCAGTCTCTCATTGAACTGCAAATGTTACACCTATTCCCCTTGCCCGACATTCAGGCCGTCTTCTCAATACTCGACCCCGACATGACAGGGGTGCCGAATTTTTATATATACGATAGCTATGATGCACGTTTGGCGCCTCTCCGCCAACGAATGAAATCAGCTGATGAAGAGGTAATGAGCGCTTTACTTGCCGAGCATAATGAAATCCAACAACAAGTGATGGTTCAACTATGCGACAAACTCCATCCCTATGCCAGTCTATTAGTTGAAGCCCTTGAAGGTTTGGCTTACATCGATTTCACCATGGCTCGCGCTGTTTTGGCACATTCATGGCAACTTGTCAGCCCTATTCATCACCAGTCTTCACCCTATTTCCAAGGCCTTTTCAATCCAAGGCTCAAGACCCACAATGAATCCGTCGGACTTCGTTACCAACCTGTCGACATAGAACTTACCACAGGCGTTACTTTCATTACCGGAGCCAACATGGCAGGCAAAACAGTCTTATTAAAAAGCATCGGACTTGCCCAGCTTATGTATCAATTCGGATTCCCGATACCCGCAAATAGTTGCTGTGTTGAACCTGTTGACGATGTAGTCTTCTGCATAGGAGACGACCAGAACGAAATGAACGGTCTTAGCAGTTTTGCATCCGAAATCACCCGCATCAGCGATATCCTGTATCGTTCGCAGAATGAACGCCTGCTTGTACTAATTGACGAGCCTGCCCGCACCACCAACCCCGTTGAAGGGAAAGCCCTGGTACAGGCTCTCGCCTCCATCATGAACAGTAGAAATTCCATCACCCTCATCACCACCCACTATAGCCAACTTGGCCTTTCCTGCAGACGACTAAGAGTAAAAGGCTTTGTAGAAGACCTTGTCGATGTCCCGCTCACAGCACAAAACATCAATCACTTCATTGACTATTCGCTTGTACACGACGACAGTGACGAGGTTCCGCAAGAAGCTCTTCGCATAGCCGAAATGCTCTCTTGCCATCCCGAACTTATAGTTTCTGCCCGTCACTATCTATCGAAATAATCACAGACCTGATTCCGTAACAAATAAAGAAACGGTGCTTTGATTCAAGCACCGTTTCTTTATTATCATCGTTGAACTATCAATCAATAATCTCTAACCAAACGTACAGAGCAACCAGTCGAATAGGTAACAGTGTTCTGCATCACATTTGAGTTCGGGGCAATATGGAACGAATAGCCCGTAGTGCCGTTGACATGGCTGGCAGACCAGTAATTGCCAATAATGCCGATGTTGGATGTTGTGCTACTGGTACGTTCACCTGCTGCGGGCAGGAATACAGCACCTGCTGCTTCCATCGTAGCCCACGTAGTGGCATTGTAGACATTGGTTGTATAGTCAGTATTAGTGTTGACAAAGGTGATGCCATCGGGGCAAGTCCAATCATCCGGGAGAAGGATGAATCCAGGCGTACTTTCTACAATGGCCATACCTTTCAGTTCACTTGCATTGGGACGCTGAGTCAACAGATAGTTCCATTCACTATAGGTGAGGGTACGCCACATAGCCATCTGGTTGCCACCGTTGATAATAGGATTGTAGAAACCCCAGTCGGCATTAGCATAGAAGTCTACAAGGTCATTTCCATCGGTAGCCTCAGTATACTCGGTGTTATTGGTGGTCGTCTCATAAGGCATATAACGGCCTGCACCACCGTCCCAACCACTGGTACCGTAACCAAACAAGTCAACCCATGAAGAGCAGTAAGCCTGCATGAACACGTTATTGTTGTCGCTACCGGCAATGTCATATTGGTTCACAGCAAAACGCCATGTCTTGATACGGGGTCTGTATTGAAGGTTACCCTGTGAGAAATTAATTTTCTTGGTTGCACTGACACTGAAGATTCCAGGCAAAGCACCCTTAACCCTGGGGTGCTCAAGCTGGAACACACGTTCGTTAATGCTGTCCAGACGCTGTTCGTAAACATTTGTTATGCTGTCAATACGCTCGTTGAGTGCCGCCACTTGTGCTGCCAAAATAGAATCAGCATAAGCCTTGTTTACGGCATCCAAAGGATCGGTGGGGTAACTGAGGTTCTTAATCTGTCCATAGGCATTGTTGTTAATAGCTATCACATCCGAAAGGCCTTGTGACTCTTCGTTGCTGGGCAAAATGACATATGTGCTGTCATTCAAGAAAAGAGTGTCACCACTGACCCAAGGATTCAAATCACCCCATGTAAGGAAATTCAAATCGTTGACGAATTGGCTGAGATAGACAGGACGGTTCAGCACGCTGTCCCATTCAATCGTTCCATTACCATTGATAATCACATAAGTGCTGTCGTTCAAAAACAAGGTGTCACCGCTAACATAAACATCACCGGCAGTAACCATGTCCAAATCATTGATGAACTGGCTGAGACGGGTAGGATGATTCAGCACGCTGTCCCACTCAATAGTGGTAATTCCCGGGCCGCTACCATAATGGGGCAGGATGACATAACTACCGTTGTTGATAAACAGGGTGTCGCCATGCAGAGTGAGCAACAAGTCTCCAGCGGTAAGAAAATCGAGGTCATTCACGAATTGACTCAAGCGGGTAGGTGCATTGCGCAGACTGTCGTAAAGGTAACCCCATTCGCGGAAACGAGGATCCTGCTCGTCGTAAACAAAGTTCTCACTAATGCGGTCCGCCACTGTGGCATAATGAGCATAGGGCACCGCAAGAATCTTCTGCGAAGTGGAAAGCGTGTAATCATTGCCACCATTAGGATCAATCTCACTCACGATATAATAAGGACCTTGACCCCAATTAATATTGGCAAAATCAGTGGAGTTCTCGCCCACCACCAGCGTAAACAGACCGTTGCCGTTCGTATTGACATTTTCGGTTTGTTGATAAACGTTGGTTCCGTTGACAGCTCCTTGCATAATGCTGATGCGCACACTTACCATGCGGTTTGCCATCAGTTGTCCGGCAGAGTTCCTCACCACTGCCTGATAGTTAAATCCTTTCGGTGTCTGGGCAAAAACTGCACCGGCAAAAAGGATAATGGTTAATAGAGAGAAGATAACTTTTTTCATGATTATTTAGCCTTTATTATTTTATAAACATTCATTTTTGTATTATCGGTAGTTGCAACCTGCAACATGTAATTGCCGGCAGCATATTGTTCCATGTTGATTGGGCGTTGGCCTCCGCCAAACGACCCCTTCTGCAACACTTGTCCGTTAGTGCCATAGAGCGTGTAGACCAACTGTCCCGCCGATTCGTCGCATTCCAAAATCACATTGTCTGCTGTAGGATTAGGATAAATAGACATGTCGACGCTGAGTTGCTCTATGCCCTGCTGGGCACGGTCCCGCTCGGTGAAAGGTTGCTGCACTCCCTCGGTGAAGGACTCTGTAACGTCAACCACTGTGATAGCTGGAGCCGTGGCCGTTTGCACCGCCACCTCGCCTCCACTAAAGCTTACACTTCCTGTGCTCCCTGTCACATCGCCTCCAAAAAAGGTGATAGCTTGTTGGGCTTGCATATTCCCTGCATACCCCAGCAAAACGGTTATCACCAATATGCCTGCTGATGTCTTGATGGTTTTGAACATAATTAAGATGGTATTAGTAGTTTATTTTTTTTCTGTCTCTTTGGTCTCGCCATAGTCGGTGATACGCATACCCACGTTCGTCACCTCAATCTCTACACGGCGGTTTCTGAAACGGCCCTGATCTGTTTGATTCGAATCAATGGGGTATTTCTTACCGAATCCTTCGGGTTCCATACGGCTGCCGTCAATGCCTTGCGACTTCAAATATTTGATTACCGCATTGGCACGTTGCAACGAAAGCACATTATTGTAGTTCTCTGTGCCTAAACTGTCGGTGTGTCCATACACTTTGATTCGCATTTCAGGATATGCCTTCATCATCATTGCTACATCGTTCAGGGGCGGTTTCGATTCAGAACGCAATCTGTACGAGTCAAAATCGAAGTTAATGTTGAACAAACATATACGCTTGTCGCTGATATCTATGCCCAAAGTAATAAAGGCATACATCTCTGCAAACGAGTAGCAGTCCTTGCGCACATACGACGGACCCTCCTCATCGTCGGCAGTATTCTTGACCGGCTGGCCAATAAACACCGTGTCGGGGACTCTGGGCGTAGTGTCAACCACAACAATAAATATCGTGTCGGGCACTTTCGGTGTAGTGTCAATGACCTGCTCCATGGGTTCGGCCTTCTTCTTCCAGCTGCCGTCAATGGGGACGGCCAATCGCATAGCCAACTCAATGCCCCTGTTTTTGCGCTCTTTCTGCCACAATTCGGCACCGAAGAAATGATTGGCAATCACCGAACGGTCAGCCTCTGCGATATCGGGATTGTCCCTTATCTCGCGCCGGGCAAAAGTGTTCCTCAAGCCCATATTATAGCCAGCCTCAACCGACATAAGCAACGGCATGCCTCCCGTCTCAATCAAAAAATCCAAGCCGGCACCAAACATCACCCCTGCATCATAGTCATTAATGTCTGCCTTGGTAATCCGTGCTGTCACACCCTTGGGAAAATCGTCGGCATGATAGCCTATCTTTCCACCATATGCCATGCCGAATTCAGGCACCACCATCAAATATGGCGACACATGGCTCCCCTCTATCCTGAAATTGTAGGTAATGGGAAGGCGGAAGTCGACATAATGAGCCTTCATCCGGTACCGCACATCCTTCCATTCCAGCGAGTCCGCCCGGCCAATAAAGGTCACCTCCGGACGAATGGCAAAATTGCTACCGAACAAATGGAAATGACCGAAAAGACCCAACATACCCTGAGGCTGCCAGTAATGTTTATAGCGATCCACAAGCTTCTGTGAATATCTCATATCAGACAAATTCAATCCTCCCCTGATACCGATTAATGAGCGAGGAAAAACCACCTCAGCTTCATCCTCTGTCAACTGTACGGCAGTGGCAGTGTCGGCCACACTGTCGTTCTCCGGCACCTGCGCCATCGATACCGTTGCCGTAAGGGATATGATTAATGCTAAAGATAATAAGTGTTTCATCTGCATAAACCTTTAATTTGATAATGATAATCTTGTTGCCATCCCGTCGCCGTCGCGCCAGATTCGATAAGTGCCCGGTTTAGTCAGAGGCGAAGCATGATAGTCGTCGGCAGCCCATGTGTCAAGCACAACATGGGCATACTGGCAATCCTTGATGCCCTCTTCGCACACCGTACCCGAAACCACGGTGGCAGTCTTGCTCCTCCACAAAGTGTCGCCTTGACTGTTGCACTCGAACACATTTTGATAGCAGTACATCGTCACATCCTTACCCTCACCGATGACATTGGCCATGATTGACCGTCCGTCAACATTCAATTTCTGATTCTCCGAATACTTCACAATGCCGCGACGTGTCTGTCCCGAGAATGTCATGTACAAGTCATAGAACAACTCCTGGTAATTGTCCGAGGCATAGTGCAGATCCATTGGCGACGACAGGAATTTGCCATTAATAGTGTCCGGATTCACTCCTTCGTGGATAATAAATCCCCGTGTTCGTAATGAATCCTGCAACTCTTCAGGAACAACCGAACAAGGTATCTTCCCGTCGGGAAGTGGCAGGACAATGGTGTCATTGCCTTCTTTCAAGCATCCCGAAAAAAGAAATAACGGGAAGACAACCAATCCTGTGATAATTAGTAAATGTTTGACATGCTTTAACATAGCTAAATATTTTTAGGAAAGTCTTTTCTCCAAAAATACATTTTTTTTTCAAATTATAATAACTTTTTAAATATTTTCTATATAAAACCATTTCAATCCATCATACGCAGTACCCGAATCCTCTCAGCCATATTGGAATACGAAGAAATCATGGCTACATCTTGTCATTAATAACCAAAGCTGCGTTATTTATCACCTTGAATCAACTGATTCATACCTGCATCTACAGGCTGTTCTCTCCTGCTGCAATCCTGTATCCCCGTTAACTCTCAAGTAACCCCCACCGAACCCATTCTTCGCTCGCCCTCCCGCACTTCCCCCTTTCATATACCTCATTTATCCTTTGCTGGAGGAAGAACGATGGGAGAACGATGGGAGAACTGAGGTAAAAGGAGCGAAGGTAGAGCAAACGTTAGATGATGCAGAGGCAGGTTTGTTTGACGTTTTTTTAATGTCCATAGCTATTATCCCGGAGCCTGTGAAGGGAAAATCAGGGTTGCATGCACTTTTCTGAGGCAGGAAAACAGTGCCACTGAATGCTGTAATCAATTGAATTATAAAGTAATACCGAAAGGCCTGTAAGATTCTGGGAAAAATAGGTGAAGGAAAGGGATTTTTCCTGAAAAAATGGTTGTACTTTTGCACCGTGAAAAAAGATACGCACAACGTCCGGCTTCCGGGCGGTGCATACCAGAAAGAAAAATAATAATAATTAAAAATAAGAAAGGAGCAACATTATGAAATTGTCTCGTTTAGCAAGTATCGCATTATTGGGGTTGGTTTTGGTTGCAACACCCGTCTATGCACAACGTGGAGGTGGCGGCGGTCGCAGCGGCGGTGGTCACAGTAGCGGTGGCAGTGTCAGCCGTGGAGGCGGTGGTTATTCAAGCAGCCGCGGCAGTTCGAGTGTGTCGAGCAGTCGCAGCTATTCAAGCCCGTCAAGCAGCCGCAGCAGTTATTCAAGCAGTTCACGTAGTAGCTCTTCAAGCAGCAGCTATTCGAGCAGCAGTTCGCGCAGCAACATCTGGAGCAGTAGCTCACGCGATGCTTTCTCTTCACCCAGTCGCAGCGAATCGACACGCAGCAGCTATAGCAGTGACCGTTCCGGTGGTTTCAGCCGTTCTTCTAACAGTTCCGGAGGCACCGCTGTCCGTTCCGGTAGCGCGATGCGCAGCCGCACGGGCAGTGTACCTAACCAAGTGCGTAGCCGTGCCGGCATTGCCGAACGCGGAGGCGTACGTACCGACGGCTCCCGTCCTGAAAGCGGTCGGGTAACAGGCGTCAATGGTCGTCCAAGCGGTATAGCTCCCGAACCCTCCAGAGGATATGCTCGCCCGGGACATCCCGGCCCCATGCCTCCTTCGCATCGTCCTATCCATCCCGCCCCCTATTTCTGGCATCCTCATCACCATTGCATGGTTCATTGCCACAGACTATTTTGGGATCCCTTTGTTCCAAGACCCTACATTTGGCCAGGCATCTGGATGTATTGCGACAGCTACTGGTATGACTATCACGTGTCCGATGTGTATGTGGTAAGAGAGTATGTGCGCAACAACTATAAACTGGATCTCATCACCTATGCATTCAGTGGAAACTACATGTATGCCTTGGTAAACGATCCTGACGGCCACACCTATCTGCAGATTTACGACCGCGAAGACAAACTTCTGGCCGAGCAGCGCGTCAGCCGCAAGTACTGCAAAATCGAAGTCGACCCGGAGAATGGCGGTTGCTGGATTATGAAAAAACGCGACAAAGATCCTCTCCTCTTCTTCTACACTGAGGACGGTCAGCTCCTCATCTACGAGGCCGATTAAAGTCCGACACATCTCTTTTCGAAATTATAAAGTTATCTTGGCAGGGAAACCCAAAAACAGGTTTCCCTGCCTGCTGTTTGTCAAGGGGACAGCGCATTTTTATCACCGAACAAAAAAAGTTTTCACTAATTGAAAAAAAAAGTGTACTTTTGCAAATCCAAAAATGAGCAAATACAGTCAACATATTAACGTCAGAATTTGTTTCTTAAACATCAAAAAGAGAGACGTATATGACTGTTGTTGCCATAGGTAGAGCTTGCTCCCTGTGGCGAATGTCCCGTTTGTACGACAACCGGGGTAAAATTTTGGAAATCATTTATTTTAATAACCTAAAAACTTTATATCATGGAATTACCATTTGCAGAAGCGTGGAAAATCAAAATGGTTGAACCCATTAAGAAATCCACCCGCGAACAGCGCGAAAAATGGCTCAACGAAGCACACCAGAACGTGTTTATGCTGAAGAGCGACTACGTCTACATCGACCTGCTGACCGACTCCGGCACCGGCGCCATGAGCGACCGCCAGTGGGCAGCCATGATGATGGGCGACGAGAGCTACGGCGGTGCCCGCAGTTTCTATCACATGAAGGACACCATCACCGAGCTGACTGGTTTTGATTATGTCATCCCCACCCACCAGGGCCGTGCAGCTGAGAACGTGCTGTTCAGCTACTTGGTGAAACCTGGCATGATTGTCCCCGGCAACGCCCACTTCGACACCACCAAGGGTCATATCGAGAGCCGCAAGGCTTTCGCCATTGACGTTACCGTCCGCGAGGCTTACGACACCCAGCTTGAAGTCCCCTTCAAAGGCAATGTCGATCTGGAAAAACTGGAGAAAATCCTGCAGGAGAACAAGGGCAACGTACCTTTCATGGTGCTTACCGTTACCAACAACACCGTCGGTGGTCAGCCCGTCAGCATGAAGAACATTCGTGAGACTTGCGAACTCTGCCACAAATACGGTGTGCCCGTCAACGTCGACAGTGCCCGTTTCATCGAGAACGCCTACTTCATCAAAACCCGCGAGGAAGGCTATGCTGACAAGACCCTGCGTGAGATCTGCAAGGAGATGTTCTCCTATGCCGATAGCATGACCATGAGCGCCAAGAAGGACGGCCTCGTGAACATGGGCGGTTTTATCGCTACCAATAAGAAAGAGTGGTACGAAGGAGCCAAGATGTTCTGCATCCCCTTCGAAGGCTTCCTCACCTATGGCGGTATGAACGGCCGCGATATGGACGCTCTCGCCGTTGGTCTGAAAGAGAACATTGAGTTTGAGATGGTCGAGACCCGCATCAAGCAGGTCCACTACCTTGCTGCCAAACTCGACGAGTATGGTATCCCCTATCAGCGTCCCGCCGGTGGCCACGCCATCTTCGTCGATGCCGACAAGGTGCTCACCAACATTCCCAAAGAGGAATTCCCCGCCCAGACTTTGACCTGCGAACTCTATCTTGAGGCCGGTATCCGCGCCTGCGAGATTGGTTACGTCCTTGCCGACCGCGACCCCGTGACCCGCGAGAACCGTTTCGGTGGCAACGACTTCGTGCGTCTCTGCATCCCGCGTCGTGTTTACACCAACAACCACATGGACGTTATCGCCGCTGCCCTGAAGAACGTCTACGACCGCCGCAACGAAATCAAGCGCGGTCTTGAAATCACCTGGGAAGCCGAACTGATGCGCCACTTCACCTGCCAGTTCAAGCGCCTCGGCTAATAACCGCAACGTGACGACTTAATAAAAAGAAAGCCCCGACCAACGTGTCCGGGGCTTTTTTCTTTATGGAATATCTGTCTACGTTAGTTCGCGTCGGCCATCAGGTCTTTGCGACCGATAAGGCTGAAGATGGTAATGTCGTTGTCCTCATTGAGGATGCGTAAGGTACGTAGAATCTCATTGATGGTAGAGCCACTGGTTGCCACATCATCTATCACGAGAACATTCTGCTGACGGATAGTGGCACAGAGTTGCTCGTCCTCCTTGCTGGCAAATCTGAGGAATTGCATCATATAAGGACGGAAGCGGCTTTTCTTCACGTCTTTGGCAATAGTGAAGTAGTCTTTTTTATGGATAAGGTCAAGCATCTCATTGATAGACTGCTTGGCCGCCTTCTTCTGAGCTGCCGTATAGCGAGGACGACCATTTTCTAAGACATCGTCTAAATACTGCTGCTCGTAAGCATCCATGTCGAAAGAGATGTTCAGCGGTAGGTTCTTCACCAGCTCCATTTTGCGCAGCGTTGGTTGGGCAAAGCGGTAGATATAGCGGAGCATATACTCATTTACCTTACTGGACGACTCGGGCATCACTACAAGATTGTAGTCGTACAGGTTTATCTTGTGGCTGAGGTTGTCCACGGCTTTTTTGATAAACATAGCAAGGTCAGGATTCTCCTGTATGGAACCAGAAAACTTGACATGCTTGATGAACGCACTGCGCACCGTTCCTTCTACCTGTTCGGCAAATTCATAGCCATAGTAGAAGCACTTGCCAAAGGCCTCCACTTGATAGCCAGTGCCTGTCAGGCTGACAATGTCCTCATTGCCATCATGTTCAAAGTCGAACACAAATCGTTGCAATATGCTGTCGTACGTGATGCCCATTTATCATTTATTTTTTTGCAAAAATACGTATTTTCTTTGAATTGAGAGAAAATAATCGACATTTAGCTAAACATGTCGACAAATCCGTCTTGCTTTGCGGCGAGATATAACGAAATAGTTCGTTCTGAAAAAAATGAAATCACCCTCGCATCTCTTGATACAAAGCCACAGGGCCAAGGTGCCACTGCTTGGTGGACTCCTGTTCTAAGCGTTGGTAGACTTCGGAAGCATAGACCTGCTTCAC
>JAEEGF010489743.1_pt1 | contig 34782 bp, 22 predicted proteins | sample 9134171 | NCBI WGS metagenome assembly JAEEGF01 (sample SAMN16246542, study PRJNA631951) | gut metagenome | biome: gut microbiome; feature: rumen; material: AP-attached | host: Bos | place: Iran: Karaj | collected 2018-10
CAGGATGCATTCAAGGATAGACATTGTTGTCTTTGAAGCGACTGCTTTATTGACGATCTGCAATCCACTTAAAAGATCTGATTTTGCACATACGAATTTCATTTGGATAATGCTCCCTTCAAAACTATAAAATATTTATAAATAAATAATAAAAACAGTATTAATGGTTGTTGATTTGTTGAAAACCTATTCTATTATACAATTTATAAGGCTTTTTTACAAATTTTTAGCTGTTGAAAACAAAAAAAGTGGTGTTGAAAAGTTTAAAGTTATAAACAGGGCAAATTTTAGGAAAAAAGGGTGGAAAAAACTTATCCACCCCAATAACATATTTTATCCTCTCATAACCCACATCATTTTGTCGAATTATCCACAAATGTTTCTTATAAAGAAGGATTTATCTTTTTTACTATTATATCAATGGTCTTTTCCAGCTCTTCATCTTCCTTTAGAAGTTCTTTTATCCTGCTGTTTCCGTTGATAACTGTTGTGTGATCTTTCTTGCCGAGGAGTTTACCTATTTCATCAAGAGAAGCATCTGTGTATTTCCTGCAGAGGAACATAATGATCTGTCTCGGAAGTACGATCTCGGCGTTTCTTCTTTTAGAAGTAATGTCTTCTTTAGTGATTCTGTAATGCTCACATACTGTATCCCTAATAAGTGAAGGAGTAATTACCTTGTTCTTATCAGGATAGATGATGTCCTTAAGAGCATCCTTGGCATTATCAAGAGTCAGATCAACATTGTAGAGTCTGGAATGGAATATTACCTTTGTAAGGGCGCCCTCCAGTTCTCGTACATTGGAAGTAATATTGGTTGCGACATAGTTGATGATGTCGTCGTTGATTGTCATTCCGTAGTTCTCAGCATTTTTTCTAAGGATTGCTACTCTGGTCTCATAGTCAGGAGACTGGATATCAGCTATAAGTCCCATTTCAAATCTTGTCCTTAAGCGATCTTCCAGTGTTTCCATTTCCTTAGGTGGTCTGTCGGATGAAAGAATAACCTGTTTTCCGGCCTGGTGAAGAGCGTTGAATGTGTGGAAGAACTCTTCCTGTGTAGCCTCTTTACCTATGATGAACTGAACGTCATCGACCATGAGGACATCAACAGTTCTGTATTTCTCTCTGAGCTGAGTCATCTTGTCCTCTCCGTGCCTTGAACTTCTGATGGACTCGATAACTTCGTTTGTGAAATCCTCTGAGCTGACGTAAAGAACCTTCTGTCCAAGATTATGCTTTAAAATGTAGTGACCTATTGAATGCATAAGGTGGGTCTTGCCAAGTCCAGGTCCTCCGTACAGGAAAAGAGGATTGTAGGATTGTCCCGGATTCTCAGCAACAGCAAGCGCTGCGCTATAAGCAAGTCTGTTATTGTTACCCACAACAAAGGTGTCAAAGACATATTTTGGATTTAAGTTGTCCTGAGAGTGGGAAGAATTAGATGTATCCTTGCTTTCTTCAATTTCTTCAACAACTTTTTCAGGTGTTTCTTCATTATTAATAATATCTTTACTTAAGACAAAAGAAACTTCGACATTGTCTCCAAGGAATTCGGCAATATAAAAGGTAAAGAACTTCTCATAATTCTTTACAAGATAGGTTTTGGTGAAATCATTTTCTGAATGAATGACTACAGTGACAACGTTGCCGTCGATCCCATGAACAGTCAAAGGATCAATCCAGGTATTGTAGGAGATGTCGGTCATGCCAAGATCGTTTCTTATCCTGGACTTGATCAGTTCCCAGTTATTCTTAAGATTTTCGGTGATTTCATTAGAAGATTGCATAAAAACTATACCCCAACACGTAAAAATTTAGACTTTTCTAATTGTACATTAGATGCTTTTAAATATCAAACAGACCAAAATTGTGGATAACTTTTTTTTGAACCCGGAAAAAAGATCATGTAAAAATACCATTGTGGAAAAGTATGTGATTATCCACACAACAATATTAACTGTTATAAATCGCATGGATACTGAGGTTTGTTAAATTTAACCGGTTATTATATACAGATTTTTCCACAAAAAAATGTAAAAATGTGGATATCTTTTCATAAAATTTTAAAATTAACAGGTTTTCCACCAAATCAACATTTAGATGTGGATAAATTTTTTAAATACCATATATGGGTGTGAAGCTGTGGATATTTTTTTTGAAGAAATTATTATTTAAAAAGCCGCGATTAATGGCTTGACCAAGCCATTTTTATTTATTATAATAATAAAGATTTTTTCCACACAGGATATGATCAGTTGACAATTTTGAGATTTTTATCTCATTTAATGGACCTTTTTTATGAAAGGTTAGTCTGTTTAAGAAGGAGGTGTTTCCAATATGAAGATGACATTCCAGCCTCATAAGCTTCAGAGAGCCAGAGTTCACGGCTTCAGAGCAAGAATGGCTAGTAAGGGCGGCAGAAAGGTTCTGGCAGCCAGAAGAGCTAAGGGAAGAAAGAGATTATCAGCATGAGTTTAAAGGTCACAGTGTTGTGGCCTTTTTTCATCGTATGATAGTTTTTGATTCTTTCCTTATTAAAAGGATGATAAAATGCTTTTTTCGGATTCAATGAAAAAGACAAATGAATTCCGGAACTGTTATGAGAACGGCAAGAGTTATGCAGATAAGTTTATTGTTGTTTATGTGTGGAAAAATGACAGTTCTTTTAACAAGTTGGGAATTTCATGCAGCAAGAAAATCGGGAACAGTGTTGTAAGGCACAGATTTGCAAGACTTGTTCGAGAAGCTTACAGACTACACGAAGATATGTTCAATAGTGGTTTGGACATAGTAGTCGTTGCCAGAGCCTGTGCGAGGGACGCAAACTTTTTTGACATAGAAAGGTCCTTATTAAGCCTGGCAGGGAAGGCCCGCATAATGAAAAATGGCGGTATTTAGATGAAAGAGATACTTATCTTTTTGATCAAACTTTATAGGAAGTACATTTCTCCTTTAAAGAGAACAAAATGTCCGTACATACCGACCTGTTCGCAGTATGGACTGGAAGCTATAGAAAAATATGGAGCGCTTAAAGGGGGGCTTCTTGCAATCTGGAGAATTTTAAGGTGCAATCCATTTTCCAGTGGAGGTTACGATCCCGTTCCATGAGGGTTTATAGTTAATCGTATGAAAATCGAGGAGGTTTATTTTGACGGGAGTTTTGCTTACCCAGTATCAGGGTAAAATCGTTGGACCGGTAGCCTGGCTATTAGGTCATATCATGAACGCAATCTTCAATGTTTTAAATGCCATTGGTATTCCAAACATTGGACTTGCAATTATTATCTTTACCATCGTTATCTATTTATGTCTTTTGCCTTTGACATACAAACAGCAGAAGTTTTCCAAGCTTCAGGCCAAGATGAGTCCTGAACTTCAGGCAATCCAGGCCAAGTACAAGGGAAAAAAGGACAATGACTCCATGATGGCAATGCAGGAGGAGACAAAAGAAGTCTACGCCAAGTATGGAGTATCTCAGACAGGCAGCTGCTTACAGCTCCTTATACAGATGCCTATTCTGTTTGCGCTTTACCGTGTTATCTACACAATTCCTGCTTATGTTACTATCGTAAAGAATGCGTTTTTCCCTTTGGTTGATGAACTTGCACAGACCACAGGGGCTGCTGATTTCCTTCAGACTCTTTCAAGTGCAAACATGTACAAGAAACAGTTTACTGATGCAGCATTTACTTCAGGTGATCCTACTTATGTAAAGAACACCTTTATCGATGTCCTCAATAAAGCTTCATCAGCAGACTGGGAAAGCCTGACTAATCAGTTCCCCAGCTTGTCGTCTTCAATTGAGGCTACTCACAGCGCACTCAATCACTTCAACAATTTCCTTGGACTTAACATAGGAGAGCAGCCCCTGAACATGATCAAGACTGCTTTTGCAGACAGAAACTTTGGTCTGCTCATCGGCGCGATCATAGTTCCCATCCTGGCTGCCCTTACACAGTGGATAAATGTTAAGCTTATGCCTCAGGCAAACGACGGCAAGATCGATCCCAATGATCCATCAGCCCAGATGCAGCAGTCCATGAAGACCATGAACCTCATGATGCCCATCATGTCTGCTTTCTTCTGCTTAAGCCTTCCTGCAGGTATGGGTATCTACTGGATAGCCGGTGCTGTAGTAAGATCTATCCAGCAGATTCTCATCAACAGACACATCGACAAGATCGACATCGATGCAGAGATTGCCAAGAACACAGCTAAGTACAAAGAGAAGCTTGAGAAGAACAAGACCACCAAGCAGATGAATCTCTATGCAAGCCTTTCAACAAAGAGTAACGACCTTGCTAAGACCGGTACTTCTCAGGTTACGGATGCAGAGAAGGAAGCTAAGCTTCAGAAGGCTCAGGAAGTTTACAAAAACAAGAACATCCGCAAGGATTCACTTCTTGCCAAGGCAAATATGGTAAAGCACTTTAACGAACAGAATAATAAATAATTTTCTTATGGAGGTTATGATGGAATATCAGGAGTTTTCAGCAAAAACTGTGGATGATGCAAAGACTGAAGCCTGCGTGGCTTTTTCAGTACCCAGTGACAGACTTGATTTTGAAGTAATTTCAACCGGCTCTGCAGGATTCCTTGGAATAGCATCCAAGCCTGCAGTTATAAGAGCAAGGATCAAGGAAGAGGAAAAAGAGACAACACCTGAAGTTAAGGAAGTTGTCAGGGAAGAGAAAAAAGAAGAAAAGAAAGAAATCAAAAACGAACCCAAGAAGGATGTAAAGAAGGAAGAAAAAAAGGAAGTTAAGAAGGAAGAGCCCAAGGCAAAGCCTGAAAAGAAGGAAGAGGCAAAGAAGTCTGATGTAAATGCTGATGAGATCATTGCCAAAGCCAATGACTTCCTCAAGGAAGTATTCGATGCAATGAAGATGGAAGTAGAAGTTAAGACCAGCTTCAACGCAGAAGAGAACATCCTTAACATCGAACTTGCAGGTGCAGAGATGGGAGTTCTAATCGGTAAGAGAGGACAGACACTTGATTCACTCCAGTATCTGATCTCACTTGTAGTAAACAGAGACACTCAGGATTACATCCATGTAAAAGTTGATACAGAGAATTATCGTGAAAGAAGAAAAGCCACTCTTGAGAATCTTGCCAAGAATATTTCTATTAAGGTTAAGAAGACAAGACAGTCAGTTGCTCTTGAGCCCATGAATCCTTACGAGAGAAGGATCATCCACTCAGCTCTTCAGAACGACAGATATGTTACAACTCACAGCGAAGGCGATGAGCCCTTCAGAAGAGTAGTTGTTACTTTAAAGAAATGATCTTCATTACCCCTCGGGCTTTTGTCTTGAGGGGTTTTGTTTAGGAAAAAAATATGGGAAACGTTCTTAATAATTTTAATGGGGATACAATCTGCGCCATAGCCACTGCGATGTCGGATGCCGGAATCGGAATAGTCAGAGTGAGTGGTCCACAGGCACTTGAAATCTGTGACAAGGTCTATGTTTCAGCAAAGCTGGAGCATGACCTTCTTTCCCATGGTGCTAGTACCATAAAGTATGGTCACATAGTTGAACCCGAAACTGATAAGATAATAGATGAAGTCATGATATCTTACATGAAGGCTCCTCACAGTTATACTGCTGAGGACGTCATTGAGATAAACACTCATGGCGGCATGCTCATAATGAATGAGATACTTGGACTGCTTGTAGAGTGCGGATGCAGACTTGCTGAGCCGGGTGAGTTTACAAAGAGAGCTTTTTTAAATGGCAGGATAGACCTTACCAAAGCTGAAGCTGTCATGGATATCATCAGCGCTCAGAACAGATTCTCACTTGAGAGTTCTGAGAACCAGCTTAGGGGAAGTATTTCCAATGACATTATTTCACTTCGTAAAAAAATCATATATGACCTGGCTTATATTGAGTCAGCACTTGATGATCCGGAGAATTATGATCTCGACGGATTTTCTGTTACATTGAAATCAGAAGTTTCCGATATGATTGATCATATAAATAATCTGATCAAAACTTCGGATGAGGGCATTTTAAGAAAAGACGGAATCAATACAGTAATTATTGGAAAGCCCAATGCCGGAAAGTCATCTCTTTTAAATACACTTACCGGAGATGAAAGAGCAATTGTTACTGAAATAGCCGGAACCACCAGAGACATAATAGAGGAGAGAGTGAAGCTCGATGACATAATTCTCAATCTGGTTGACACTGCCGGAATAAGAGATACAGATGATATTATTGAAAAGATCGGAGTGGACAGAGCAAAGGAGAGATTGTCCAAAGCTGAACTTTGTCTTTACATAATTGATTCCACTTCAGAGATAGATGATGAGGAAAAAGAGATCTTTTCCCTCTGCAAAGATAAGAAGACGATAATACTTCTCAACAAGAATGATCTTGAGGGTGAAATTAAAATAACAAAAGATATTATTCCTGTTGAGTTTTCATATCCTGCTGAAAAGAATATACCGGTCATTGCGACATCTCTTTTGAATAAAGAAGGTATTGATGAGCTGAAGAAAGCAATCACCGATTTGTTCTTAGGTGGAGAGCTGGTTCCAAAGCAGGAGATATATATTACAAACTTGAGGCATAAAGATCTTTTGCAGAAGACTGTCGATAGTCTTAAGCTTGTAGTGGACAGTATTGAGAAGAATATGTCCGAAGATTTTTATACTGTTGATCTGACAAATGCCTATGCATCTCTCGGTGAGATCATAGGAGAAGAAGTTGGAGACGATCTGGTTGAAGAGATCTTTTCCAAATTCTGTATGGGTAAATAATTTATGACAGAGATTCGTGAACAAATTGATGTAGCAATAATAGGAGCGGGCCACGCCGGATGTGAAGCAGCACTTGCCTGCAGCAGACTTGGTCTTGAAACAGTTGTCTTTACACTAAGTGCAGACAACATTGCTTTCATGCCATGCAACCCTCACATCGGTGGATCATCCAAAGGACATCTTGTAAGAGAGATTGATGCACTTGGTGGTGAGATGGGTAAGGTTATCGATAAGACTTTTCTTCAGTCCAAGATGCTGAACACTTCAAAGGGTCCGGCTGTTCATTCTTTGAGATGTCAGGCTGATAAGATGGAATACTCCAGAGAGATGAGAAGAGTTCTTGAGCATCAGGAACATCTCACCATCAAGCAGGCGGAAGTTTCAGAAATTCTTTTTGAGGATGAGACTGATACGAAGCTCTTAAGTGAAGGTTATAAAAAGAGAATTACCGGAGTGAAGATTTTTTCCGGTATTATTTATGATGCAAAAGCAGTAATAATATGCAGCGGTACTTATCTAAAGAGCAGATGTCTCACAGGAGAGGCTATTACATATTCGGGACCTAACGGACTTCAGCCTTCAAATCTTTTGTCAGATTCATTGATAACAGCTGGTATTGAATTAAGGAGATTTAAGACAGGAACACCTGCAAGGATGGATGGCAATAGCATCGACTATTCTAAAATGTCAGAGCAGTTTGGTGATGAACCTGTTATTCCATTTTCATTTGATACTGATCCGGCTGATGTTCAGAAGCCACAGGTTTCATGTTATCTTACATACACTAATGAGAGAACACATGAAATTATTAGAGAGAACATTCATCGATCTCCGATTTATGCCGGAGTCATTGAAGGTGTTGGACCAAGATATTGTCCTTCAATCGAAGATAAAGTTGTTAAGTTCCCCGACCATTTGAGGCACCAGGTATTTGTTGAACCGGAAGGAACTTATACCAATGAGATGTATATAGATGGTATGTCTTCATCACTTCCTGAAGATGTTCAGCTGGCTATGTACAGAACAGTTCCCGGTCTCGAAAATTGCAAAATTGTAAAGAGTGCATATGCTATTGAATACGATTGCTTATGTCCGGGACAGCTTCATCCTACATTAGAGCTCAAGGAGATAAGAGGTCTTTTCTCTGCCGGTCAGTTCAATGGTAGCAGCGGTTATGAAGAAGCTGCAGCTCAGGGTCTCTATGCAGGAGTCAATGCTGCTATGGAGATTTTTGGAAAAGAACCTCTTGTTATTGACAGATCTGAAGGATATATTGGAGTACTTGTTGATGACCTGGTTACAAAAGAAAATCTCGAGCCTTATAGGATGATGACTTCAAGAGCAGAGTATCGTCTGTTACTCAGACAGGATAATGCTGACTTAAGACTCAGAGGTAAGGGTTATGAAGTCGGACTTATAAGTAAGGAAAAGTACGATGCACTTCTTAAGAAGCAGGAACTAATCGACGCTGAAGTTGAGAGATTAAAGTCTACCAAGATCGGAGCCAACCAGACAATTCAGGCATTCATGGAGAAGAATGAAAGTTCACCTTTAAAGACTGCTACCTCTTTGGCGGAACTGATATGCAGACCTGAGTTCAACTATGACAATATAGAAGAGATAGATCCGAACCGTCAGCCTCTTCCTTCAGATGTAAAGGAACAGGTTGAGATAACCATAAGGTATGAAGGATATATAGACAGACAGCTGCGACAGGTTGAACAGTTTAAGAAGCTGGAAAAGAAATTGATACCGGCTGATATTAATTACGATGATGTTTCAAGTTTACGACTTGAGGCAAGACAGAAACTTGAGAAGTTCAGACCTACTAACATAGGACAGGCATCAAGAATAGGTGGAGTAAATCCTGCCGATATAACAGTACTTATTATTTATCTTGATTCACTTAGGAGAGGACAGGCCAATGAGGAATAAGTATGAACAGATGATAAAAGACTTTTCATCACTTGGGATAGAACTCTCTGATAAACAGCTCGAACAGTTTGATAAATACTATGAGCTTCTTATCAAGTGGAATGAGGTGATGAACCTCACGGCTATAACTGAGTTTGATGATGTATGTAAGCTTCACTTTGTTGATTCGGTTTCAGGATATCTCGCATTTGATTTTGGTAAAGAAGAGTACAGTCTTATAGATATAGGAACAGGCGCAGGCTTTCCTAGTATACCACTTAAAATAATATTTCCAAACATGAAGATCACACTTTTGGATTCTCTCAATAAAAGACTGAAGTTCCTTGATGAAGTAATCGATACACTTGGACTTAATGATGAAGGTTCCATAGTTACACTTCATGGAAGAGCGGAGGACTTTTCTCAGAAGAAGAGCGGATCACTCAGAGAGACTTTTGATATTGCAACATCAAGAGCGGTTGCCAATATGGCTACCTTATCTGAGTACTGTTTACCATATGTAAAAGTTGGTGGTAAGTTTATAGCCTATAAGAGTGAAAAAGCCTCCGATGAATTATCAGCTGCAAAGGGCGCTATCCATCTATTGGGTGGTAAACTATCCGAAGTAAAAGAGTTCAATCTTCCTGAAACAGATGTATCCAGAACTATATGTATTGTAGATAAAGTTGAACCAACTTCAGGAAAGTATCCCCGAAAAGCAGGAACACCTTCCAAACAACCACTGAGTTGATGTATAATCACCATATATAGTATTACTTCAAAAAATCTTGTTGGAATGTTTCACGTGAAACATTCCAATTTCCAATATTGGGTATCACAAAAAATTGTTTCACGTGAAACATTGAAACCCAATATCTAGTATGTTTCATGTGAAACATACTAATAAAAATATAAATTGTATTTATTGGACATACAATATAAGGCACAATATCTTGGGATTTTTGTCTTAAAAGGGTTACTCTTCGGTGATTTTCCTTCGACAAAAAAAGAATTTGTGCTAAAATCATATTAGCTTTTTTTATTGTGGGAGGAATAATGGGTAGAATAATTACAGTCGCAAACCAGAAGGGCGGAGTTGGAAAGACCACAACTTCAATCAATCTGTCGGCAGCCCTGGCAGAAAAAGGAAAGAAAGTTCTTGTAATAGACATGGATCCCCAGGGGAATACCACCAACGGATTCGGACTAAATAACAAGGATCAGGAAATTAACACTTTGTACGAGCTCATGATCGGAGCCTGCAATGTAGAAGATGTAGTGATCAAGAATCCGGTGGAAGGTCTTGAAGGACTTGATATCATACCTTCAAAAGTAGAACTGGCCGCCGTGGAAGTTGAACTCATCGACGCAGAAGATAAAGAATATATTCTCAGGGATGCCATCGCTCCCATCGTGGACAAATACGATTTCATAATAATCGATTGTCCTCCATCACTCAGTATGCTGACACTTAATCCTATGTCAGCAGCTGATACAGTTCTCGTTCCAATCCAATGTGAGTATTATGCTCTTGAAGGTCTCAGCCAGCTCATCTTTACTGTGAACCTTGTAAAAGAGAGACTGAATCCGAAGCTTGATATGGAGGGTGTGGTATTTACCATGTTCGATTCCAGAACAAACCTTTCTCTCCAGGTAGTTGAGAACGTTAAAGAGAATTTAGATGAGCATGTCTTCAAGACGATCATCCCAAGAAATATCAGACTTGCGGAGGCACCCAGTTACGGACTTCCGGTAAATCTTTATGAGCCCAAGTCAGCCGGGGCGGAAGCCTACAGACTGCTGGCCGACGAAATAATAAAAAGGAAGTTTGACTGATAAATTCCAAAGGAGAGACAATGGCGACAAGAGTAGCAAAAAGAGGTCTGGGCAAAGGTCTGGATTCAATGATCCCTGCCAAGGTGCAGACTCCTGTTAAAGAAAAGAAGATTGAAGAAAAACATATAGATGGTCAGATAGTAAACCTTAAGACCACAGAGCTTGTTAGAAATCCCGAACAGCCCAGAAGAGTCTTCGACGAAGATGAAATACTGGAGCTGGGTGATTCCCTCAAGCAGCACGGAATGATAAATCCCATCATTGTAACTCCCCGTGACGGCAATTACATGATCGTAGCCGGTGAGAGAAGATGGCGCGCAGCAAAGAAGATTGATATGAAAGAAGTTCCTGTTATCATCAAAGATCTTGATGATCAGCAGGTAGCAGAACTTTCAATTATCGATAACCTGCAGAGAGTGGATGTAAATCCGATTGATGAGGCACTGGCTTTCCAGCAGCTCATCGACACCCATAACTATACACAGGAAAAACTTGCAAAGACAATTTCCAAGAGCCGTGTATATGTGACCAACTCACTGAGACTCTTAAAGCTCTGCGACAGAGTAAGAGAGATGGTCATCCAGGGAATGCTCTCCACGGGACACGCAAGAGCTCTGATCCCGGTAGAGGATCCGGAAGAACAGACCAGACTTGCTGAAGAAGTATTTGATAAGAAGAAGAGCGTACGTGAGACTGAGAAGATGGTCAAGGATCTCGGCAAGACTAAGACCAAGAAGACCAAGGCGAAGAACGAGAGTATCGACGCAGTTTACGCTCAGCTTTCAGAGAAGTGCAAGCAGGCCATCGGAACCAAGGTCGAGATATCATCCAAGGGCGACGGCAAGGGAAAGATTGAGATCGAGTTCTACAGCACAGACGATCTTGAGAAAATAACAGGCAGACTTTGCAGGGAGTGAGAAGATGAACAGCAGTATATTTAATGCCATAGGTTTGGGGAGCCTGGATCCGGCAATTCTTTTCATAGTACTTCTGGTTCTGGTGATAGTTCTTTTCGTACTGCTGATATTAGTGAATAACAAGTACAAGAAACTTGACCGGAAATACAAGAAGTTCATGAAGGGCAAGGAAGCGGAATCCCTTGAAGAAGAGATAGCAGCTCTTTTCAATGACCACAGAATTATCAGGTCTGAGAACGACAAGAACAGGAAGGACATCATCGACATAAACAAGAGAATGGCCAGAACCTTCCAGAAGATTGGTCTTGAAAAGTACGACGCCTTCAACCAGATGGGAGGAAAGCTCAGCTTCGCCCTCTGCATGCTGGATGAGAATGATAACGGATTTCTTTTAAACTCAGTGCACGGCACAGACGGAATCAACTATTCTTATGCAAAAGACATAAACGCCGGAGTGACAGATGTTGAACTGTCCGCTGAGGAGAGAAAAGCGCTGGAGATGGCGCTCAATAGCACAGCAAGAAAATAATAAGCATAAAATATAATTGAACAAAATTTATTATATTGGAGGAGATCAAAATGATCGACATTAAATTCTTAAGAGAGAATCCTGATGTTGTAAGGGAGAACATCAAGAAGAAGTTCCAGGACGACAAGCTTCCCCTTGTAGACGAAGTGATAAAGCTGGACGAGGAGAGAAGGTCCAATCAGCAGAAGGCTGACGAGATCCGCTCCCACAGAAACAAGATCTCAAAGGAGATCGGCGGCCTCATGGCACAGGGCAAGAAGGATGAGGCAATGGCCCTTAAGGACGAGGTTGCAAAAGAGGCAGCTGAGCTTGAGGCACTGGAAGCAAAGCAGAAGGAACTTGACGAGCAGGTTACAAACAAGATGATGGTGATCCCTCAGATCATTGACGAGTCTGTTCCCATCGGTAAGGACGATTCAGAGAACGTTGAGATCCAGAAATACGGCGATCCGGTAGTTCCTGATTTTGAGATTCCTTATCACACTGATATCATGGAGAGCTTCTGCGGAATCGATCTCGATGCTGCAAGAAGAGTTGCCGGCAACGGTTTCTACTATCTCATGGGTGACATCGCAAGACTTCACTCAGCAGTTATCAGCTATGCAAGAGATTTCATGATCGACAGAGGCTTTACCTACTGCGTTCCTCCTTTCATGATCCACGGAAACGTGGTTGCAGGCGTTATGAGCTTCCCTGAGATGGAGGCCATGATGTACAAGATCGAGGGCGAGGACCTCTACCTCATCGGAACCAGTGAGCACTCAATGATCGGTAAGTTCATCGACCAGATCGTTCCCGAGGAGCAGATGCCAATGACTCTCACCAGCTATTCACCCTGCTTTAGAAAAGAGAAGGGCGCTCATGGAATCGAGGAGAGAGGTGTTTACAGAATCCATCAGTTTGAGAAGCAGGAGATGGTAGTTATCTGCAAGCCCGAGGATTCAAAGGAGTGGTACGACAAGCTCTGGCAGAACACAGTAGATCTTTTCAGAACTCTGGATATTCCCGTAAGAACTCTTGAGTGCTGCTCAGGCGACCTGGCTGACCTCAAGTGCAAGTCCTGCGACGTTGAGGCATGGAGCCCGAGACAGAAGAAGTACTTCGAGGTAGGAAGCTGCTCAAATCTTGGAGACGCTCAGGCAAGAAGACTTAAGATAAGGATCAAGGGTAAGGACGGCAACTATCTTGCTCATACCCTTAACAATACAGTAGTAGCACCGCCCAGAATGCTCATCGCATTCCTGGAGAACAACCTTCAGGCTGACGGAAGTGTCAGAATTCCTGAAGTGCTCCGCCCTTACATGGGAGGAAAAGAAGTTCTTGTACCCAGCAAGAAGAACTGATAACTGAGGAAAAGAGAGGTAAGACGCCTTGCATAAATTTCTGCGGGCCGTGGGATTTTCCACAATCAAAGACAGAGCTCAGCTCACAAGTCTGATAACAAGTTCCATACAAAAAGCTGAGAGACGCTCCTATGTCACCAACGAGGAGGGCGTCTTACTCGCAGAATTCTGCAGGGATTTTGCCGACGGTATAGGCCTTTGTGTCTGTGGTGAGTTTGATGATGAGGACAAGTTCATTTACGAGTATTACTATCCGTATCTCATCCCCAACACCATCAGCACCGAGGAGGACGTGAGCATCGAGCGGCACGCGGCCACCTACTCATACGCCGGAGTGTGCAATGAGCCAAGGATCGGCGTGACTCTTATCTTCTATCTTCAGAATATGATTCCGTATTTGAAGTTTGAGAATGAGGACAGATTCCCGATAAAAGGAACCACCTTAAGTCTCGCGGGACTTTCCGTCAGGGGACAGATCCTGATGCCCATCGCCAAGACGGAAGAAGAAAAAGAAGCCGCCAAAAAGAAACTCAATTACAGGAACAAACTGATCGGAAATGCCAGAAGAGGGGACGAGACAGCCATCGAATCTCTGACGCTGGACGACATGGATCTTTACACAACACTTTCCAAGAAAATAAGAAAGCAGGATATCTACACTCTTGTGGACACCTACTTCATGCCCTACGGCGTTGAGTGCGACCAGTACTCGGTCCTGGGAGAAGTCATCGAGGCCAGAAAAGTCATGAACGGCCTCACCAGAGAGAGCGTCTACATAATGAAGATAAGCTGCAACGAGCTGGAATTTGACGTGTGCATCAATGAGTCGGATCTCTTGGGAGAGCCAGCTGTAGGCCGGAGGTTCAAGGGTAACATCTGGATGCAGGGACTTATCAATTTCCCGGGAGGAAACTGACCCATAGCAATATGAAAAAACAAATCTGAAAGGAGACTGGATATGGCAACACCTCATAACACCGCGGAAAAAGGCGATTTCGCCAAGACCGTCCTCATGCCGGGAGATCCGCTCCGGGCGAAATTCATAGCAGAGAATTTCCTCACCGACGTTAAGTGCGTCAACGAAGTGAGAGGAATGCTGGGATTTACAGGTAAGTACGATGGAAAAGACGTATCGGTTATGGGACATGGAATGGGAATTCCTTCCATCGGTATCTACACCTACGAGCTTTTCAATTTCTACGATGTAGATAACATTATCAGAGTAGGAAGTGCAGGAGGTCTGCAGGACAAGGTTAATGTAATGGACATCATCTTTGCAATGGGCGCCCACACAGATTCCAACTACGGATTCCAGTTTGGCCTTCCCGGAACCTTTGCTCCTACCGCCAGCTACGATATCCTTGAGAAGGCAGTAGCCATCGCCAAGGAAAAAGGCGTAAAGTATCACGTAGGCGATGTACTTTCTTCAGATGTATTCTACAAGAAGTGCAATGAGTCCGAGCTCTACAGGAACTACGGTGCTCTGGCCGTTGAGATGGAGACACCTGCTCTCTATATGAATGCAGCCGAGGCAGGAAAGAATGCCCTGACAATCCTCACATGTTCAGATCATCTGTTTAAGAACCAGGAACTGTCAGCGCAGGAGCGCCAGACCAGCTTCACTGATATGATGGAGATCGCACTCAAGACCGCAGTGCAGCTCTAATACAGCTATTGCAACCCACCTCTCCGAGGTGGGTTTTTTATGTGACAACGGGGACGGTTCTCCTTGTCATGCCCGTTGTCATGCAAAGAGAACCGTCCCCATTGTCTCCCCATTGTTATCTGGAAACTCATCTCATAGAGGTGGGTTTTTTCTTTATTAATTTTCTATAAAGGATTGGTTGGAAAAGAACTGTCAGCGTGATTTCTTGATAAAATTAATGAGTAAAAGTATCTCTATTTCCAGGAAACTATATTTGGAATTATGATAGGAGGACGGATTATGATAGGAAGAAGATTACTCACAAGAATGACACGTCTGGGGCTTTCCATGTACGCTGCCATCTGGTGCATGTCTTTTACGGTGTGTGCCTATGACGACCCTATTGCTGACATGGCGGTGAGCGGCAGAGCAGCGCTGCTGACGGAGGCTGCGGGTGATGCTGCGGATGCGGAGCTTGTACCCGGAGATGAGGATCCTTCAGGAGGAGCAGTATTAGTAGACGAACCGGATGTGACCGGTGCGGAAGACCCTGAGGATGCAGGGTCTGTTGATGCTGCAGCGGAAGGAATGACTGATCCTGAGGGTGAAGAAGATATCGATGGCCCTTTTGATGACGAGGTCATTGAGGAGGTATCCGAAGAGGATGCAGCCAGCACGCTTATGTCGCTTCCCGATTCAAAGCTGTACTTTAATGTGTCAAATCTGACTATCACTGACACAAGCAAGAGCTATAAGGTTTCACTGATAGGTACAGAGGCACTTGAGAATATTGATCCTGCTGACACCCAGTATGGATTTACTGGTCTTAGCGACAGTGATAAAGAAGGTATCAGTGTTACTCTGGACGAGGAAAAAAGCTTTGTTATCAGCTTTAATGATAAATGGAACGGCGGGGATAACAAGCTATTTAAGTTGGAAGCTACCTATGTCTATTCTGACGATTACCAATTCACCGGAGAGCTGGATCTTTCAGTATACGTTCCCGTTACAAATATCCAGATGTGTGCTGAATCGGGAGGAGAGGTTCTTGCTAATTCAACTGACATTGAGATTGGAACTACTGATCAGCGATATGATGCTTCCAAAGATCTGACCTTTACCTTAAGCGGGTCCGGTGATGAACAGCTTAATGGCAGCAGGATCAGTTGGACAATTGTTGATGAGTTGAGGGGTACAAGTTATAGGGCCGACTCTGACAACGAGTATTTTTCTATAAAAGATAATCCTTCAAACCCGAAGATTTCCAAAGTTCTCAGCTTCAAGGATAGCTTTACTGAAGGCTCATACACAATAACAGCATCCTACAACAACGGATATGTAAGCGCCGAAGGCGATGACATGGACGCAGGCACTGCTATATCTACATGCGATCTGAACACCAAGCGGTTCACCGTCGACGAGATCAGTATCAGTGAAGATGCACTGACAGTAAATGATATAAATACCGTGTTTAACTTCACCGTTAACTGTTCAAGCGGTGCAACTATTGATCCGGAAAACCTTACTTACAGGATCTCGCTTACCGACACTTCTATTGAAGAGACCTATACTTTTTATGAAGGTGTAAATGTAACGACACTTTCTAACGGAACCGGACAGCTGTCGTTCAACTATCAATGGAACCAGTCAAGGTGCAGCCACTTCTATGTGGTTGCCATATACACCAATTCTTCAGGGGCCAAGGTATATGACTCCTGTAAGGTCGCTGTGTATGTTCCCATTAAGGGTATCGTCTTCGTTAAGGGAGACGAAATTATCGGGAACGAGATGGATCTGGGCAGAGTTGACAGGGATGAAAACATTTCTCTTGGCATGAACATTACCGAGGATGACTGGAGAATATTCCTGGATCCGTACAGAATTACCTGGCAGCTTTACAATGTAACGGACAGCGGACTGCGTTTCTATACGAATGTAAGCAGAGATTTTTTCAGCTGCAGATTGAGCGACAGTACGCTTTATGCGACCGCAAACCTGACTTATTATCTGGGCGATGGAAAATATGCTCTTGTTCCGCGCTGTAACAACACATATATAGATGCCGAAGGTAACTACGTTCATGCAGGCGATGTCACTGCCACCTGCTACTTTACTGTAGGAACGCCCATTCCCGAGGTGGAGGCACATCTGTCCGAGAAGACCCTGAAAGTTCAGATCTATAACGGCAAGAACGACGTGCCTCTGACCATCCGCTCAAGCAATGTCAGTGAGAATCAGTATCTGCATTACAGTCTGCGGACGGTAGAGATAATAAATGAAGAACTCGATAACTATGTTGATGCCTTCATTGAGGATGACGGAAAGACCATCAATCTGAGAGCCAGGAGCAGTGTACTTGCGCTTCCGGCAAAAGAGCTGTCGGCTCTGCTTAAAAAGAAATTCAGCACCGGATTTATTGTCTCAGCCGTTGTTGACGGAAATCTCGTAACTCTGACAACTGTTGATAACATCACAATTTCTTTTGGTAACGTAAAACCTACAGCCAAGAACATAAAGGTAAACGGCATCCTTGAGTTTGACTCTTATTATCAGGGAGAGATAAAAGAGATCACTTTCATAGGAGGAAATGTAAAAGAACTTATCCCGATAAATGCCACTGCTCTCGGTAAGCTTGGGTTTGCGCTTATCGGCGGAACGAGGGTACAGACTACAAGTGGACTTCCTTCGACAAAGAAGGGAAGCTTTAAGGCTATTGCGATTCTGGATGACGAGGAAAATTACAATGTTCCGGAGAATTACAATATCACCGTAACTGTCAACTACGTTATAAAGAATTCCGCACCTAAGTTTACCAGCGATATTTCGACGATCCAGCTCAACCCGGGCACTTCAGATTATCAGAGGATAAACTTTAAGCTGGAGGGAAGTGTAGATGAGGCTACCTACCTCAGCTACAATCTGACTGATTCGAAGAATAATATAGTTTACGACCAGCTGCATCTGCCGATTCCGGACTATGAAGAAGGTGCCACTGAAGGCTCTTTTGAAGTACATGTGACTGAAGCAACAAAGCCGGGTCAGACCTATAAGCTTACGTTGTTCGCATACAACACACGCAATGGCAGACGCGGCGCAGCAAAGGTATTCACGGTAAAGACCGCTGCTTCTTCCAACATGAATAAGAAAGGGCTCACGCTCAAGGCAGCAGGCAGCATTGACGCCAGCCTTCCTACGCAGACTTTGAACATCACCTGCACAGGCAAGAATGTGAATCTGTATGGCAAGGGATATCCCGCCATTACGGTGAAGCTTAAGAATGGAACGAATATCACAGGCAATTTCACCTGCTCTTTTGAATCAGCAACATCAAAACTGGTGTTGGGACAGAATTGTCAGTATTCTGATTTCCCGCTGTATGAAGAAGGCCTTGATGGACAGGCAATCGATATCAATGTGGCATTTTCTGTTTCTCCGACGGAGACTGTCAACGCTACCTACAGCACCAAGATCGGAAGCTCCAAGGTAACTCCTAAGCTTGGAATTACAAAGGCGAGCCTCAATCCGGATTATGTGATGCCTGGTGTTGACGGATTGTTCTATGGCACAAGGGTAAATATACCTATCACAAACTTACCGGGCGGATTATATAATTACACCGTCGCACTTGACTATGGAAATCTTGAAGAAGCACCTTTTACTTATGAAGTCTTTGAAGGTGATTATGACGTATCCGATGTTGTTTCGGTAATACCTAATACATCTGCATTGTCTTCAATGCTTGGAAAGACCTGCACTGTAAAGATCACACCGAACATCCCGGGAAATAAAGGCGTCGCTGCAACCTGTAAGATCACAGTTCTGAATCCCGTGAAGAATAAGGCTTCAGTTACGGCTAAAGCTACGGGAAAGATCGATAACATCAGGGATGACAGCCGTGTTAATCTGACAATAAGCTTTAAGAATGTATATCTTTCCGAATCGGAGTTGGCGGCAATTGATCTCAGCCAGATCATGAGAGTGGAAGGGAAAAAAGAAATCAATTGCACAAAGTACTTTACATATGCTCCATCTGATGATCCATGCACTATTATACTTAAGAGAACCCCGGGCAGTAATTACAGCCCTCCGGCGGGAACATATAAAGCTTATGTAAGTGGTGTTACTTTCGATTCAGAATGGGACACGGTAAGGATAAATACCACAGTGACCTTCAAAGTAGTCCGCGGCAAGGCCGGCACAACCGTTAAGCCCTCGCCTGTAAAGATGATAAACAGGGACTATGCAAGAACGGCAACTATTACCGTTGCACCCAAGTACGATGATGTAAACCCGATATTTGACGTCAAAGTTGTCGGAGCTTATGCTGACAAGATGACCATCAGGGATAACCTCGATGGCACATACGAGCTTGAGTTCAATGATACGTACGTTGAGGGATCAATTGTGAAGAAGATCTTTACAGTTATCTCGAAGTTTGTAACGAGGACAGTACAACTTGAAGTTTACTACCAAGGCAGCACAGTGCCCGACAAAGTAAACGCCAAAGTAAAGATCAACCCATAAAAAATGACAACGGGGACGGTTCTGATTGACATAATAAGAGTCACCGGGAAAACACCCCGGTGGCTCTTGACATTCCAAGTACCGAATGTGGATTTTTTCAGGAGGGCAGATCATGATAGGAAGAAGATTACTGAAAAGAATGACGCGTCTTGGCCTTTCCATGTACGCAGCCATCTGGTGTATGTCTTTTACAGTGTGCGCCTATGACGATCCGATCGCCGATATGGTGGTGGGAGACAAAGCAGCGCTACTGTCGGAAGCCGCAGAAGTTGGTGCTGATGCAGATATACTGTATGAAGAGGAGGAACTTGTTGATCTTTCCGGAGAGGAAGAAGCTCTTTTGGATGAGGAGGTCGTTGATACCGGATCAGAAGAGGATGCTGCGAGCTCGCTCATGGAGGATTCTGAGCCATCACTTGATTTCAATATCAGCAGTCTGACAATTACAGACACAAGCAAGAGCTATAAGTTTAAATTAATAGGAACAGGGGCCCTTGCTGATATTGATCCCGCTGACACGCACTATGAATTTTCCGGCCTGACTGACAGCGAGAATGCAGGTATCGAGCTGGTTTTGGACAGTGATAAAAACTTCGTTCTCAGCTTTAATGATAACTGGGACGACTTTTGGTACAAAGAATTTGAGTTAGAAGATTCTTTTAAATTTGAAGAAGTTGATTATAACTCTACGCTGAAAATTGTCGTGAGTGTTCCTGTAACGGGAGTAACACTGAAAATCGATGTGGACGAAGAATATTTCGGTAATGGATCTTCTATATCGATCTCGGATTACGATGCATCACAAATAATGACGCTCACTTTGCTGGATGATGTATACGGTGCGAGGCTCAATGCGAGCAGGATAAGCTGGAACGTGACAGACATGGATAGCGGGGAAAGCATTGACTATGAAGATGACACGGGAAGGGTTCTGCTTTTTGACAACGATACAATCCCCGACGGATCGAAGAACCTCTTTTTCGGTGATGGGTTTATAGAGGGTAACTATAATATCTCAGCATTTTACAATAACAGCTATTTTAGTGCCAATGGAACCTATGTATATATCGACCCGGCTGAAGCATGCTGTAAAGTTGATGCATATATGCCGGCTGATGTATCCAGCATTGGGATGACTTTGGACGGATCATCCGTAAACAATGTGACGCTTACTGATGTCAGTAAGGCGTATACTTTCGGCGTTCAAAGTACCGGTTTGGGTGATGAGGATATTGATCCATCACAAGTGACATATTCACTGGAAGCCGCTGATAAACCGGCGTCAGATCCGGGCATGTACAATGGAGCATATATCAATCTCGGGTCAGACGGCACAGGAATACTTCAATTTGACGGAAGCTGGCGGCAGTATAACTGCAGCGACTTCAATGTGACCGCGCAGTATGTCAATTCCATCGGGGAGACCCTGACAGCCAGCTGCAGGGTTGTGGTTTATGTACCTTTGGAAGGAATTCTTTTGCAGGGAGAAACAGGTGATCCCGGAAATAACATCAGCATTGGCCGTGCTGTGGGCGGATACACTACTTACATCAATATTACTTCCACTAACGAAGATTCAAGGATCATTCCCTTCAAGGACAGAATGTCCTGGACGCTGAACAGAACGTTTAATGAGCAGACAGAGAGCCTGCCGCCTGAGTATATAACCAATTGTATCGCCTACAAACCGGGGATTACAAACCGGACTGAGATTGCCCTTACACTTCCGAGCGATATGAAGCCGGGCAATTACGAAATGGTTCTTCACTACGCAAACTCATACATGGACAGCAGGAGAGTCTATCACATGGACGAAAAGACTGCCAGTTGCTGGTTCTATGTAGAGGATCCATACTATTACAATGTTGTCGGCCTCTGGTTTGGCGGAGATGAGCTTCCGATATTTACCGAATCCAACACGACAGTGGCGATCGACAGCGCCGGAATAAACACCGAAGGTACGATAAGTCCCATTCCGCCTTCAGGTCTTAATCCCGATCTGATCAGATGGGGGCTGACCGAGCCCGGAAGCGATGAGTTTATAAATACATCACTTGTCAGCATCAATCCGGGTAACTATAGCTGCGCAGTTTGTGTATCTGAAGAAAAGGAATACTATGAACTGGATCTTGTAGCCAAGTACTATAACGGAAAAGACCCTGAGGACCCCGGGGCAACTCCTGTCGAAGGGCGAATCCGGCTCATCCATGAGGCCGAATTACCGGACATTCCCGAGGTTGAGGCCCATCTTCCGGAGAAGACTCTGAAAGTTCAGATCTACAACGGCAAAAACGAAGTGCCCGTAACCATGCGCACTGCAAACGTGTCAGAGAGCCGGTACCTGGATTATAATCTGACATACGCCAGCCTTACAAATTCTTTCCTCAGTCAGTATGTTACGGCAAGTATCGGAGACGACGGTAAGACTGTAAGCCTGAGGGCAAAGAGAGACGTATTGGATCTGCCGGCCAGGAACCTTACCGCGCTCATTAAGTCAAAATATGTGACCGGCATCGAAGTAATTGCAAGTGTTGAAGGCCACATTATTGAAACATGCACTATCGAGAACCTCACCGTGACCTTTGGTAACGTAAAGCCAACAGCCAAGAACATCAAGGTAAACGGCACTCTTGAATTCGATTCCTATTACGAGGGAGAGATCAAGGAGCTGAGCTTTACAGGTGCAAATGTAAAAGAAATCCTTCCTGTAGATGCAAAGGCTCTCGGCAAGCTTGGCTTTAGAACTATCGGTGGGAATAAGATCCAGACTACGATTGACCTGCCTTCCACAAAGAAGGGCAGCTTCAAGATAATTGCGGTTGTGGATGACGATGAAAACTATAATCTTCCTGAAGGCTATAATGTCACACTGATTGTCAATTACGTAGTAAAGAATTCTGCGCCGAAACTCGTTACAGACGTTTCCTCAATACTGTTAAATACAAAGACGGGGGACACCCGGGTAGTTAATTACTACATTGATGGAGTGGTAGATTACGGTACCGATGTATCATATTATATTGTGGATTCAAAAAACAAAAACTGCACCGGAGAATTGAGTATTCTTGGCGGAGATTATGACTATGATACAGGAATCGGCTGGTATTGGTTAAGTGCTAATGAAAAGACCAGGCCGGGTCAAACCTACAAATTATGTCAATGTGTAGTACATGATGGTAATAGCAGAACCGGTGCTGTTGATATTATCACAGTGAAGACCGTTGCGGAGGCAAGCACAGGCAAGATGGGACTTGCGCTCAAGGCAACAGGAGGTCTCGATGCCAGCTATCCTAAGCAGACTTTGAATATCACCTGCACAGGCAAGAATGTGAACCTGTACGGCAGGGAAACCTATGACGTATCAGTTAAGCTGAAGAATGGAACTGAAGTAACAGAATTATTCCTTCCTTTATATGATCCGAGTAGTGGTGTAATGACTATCCATCAGACACCGGATGAAAATATCGGTAAGTTCCCGATGTATGAGACCGGGCTGGCAGGACAGGAAATAGACATCACCATCCGCATTAAGGTTTCCGACACCGAGTGGGTCAATGCAACCTACAGCACCAAGATCGCAAGCTCCAAAGTAACTCCTAAGCTGGGGCTTACAAAGGTAAGTATCAATCCGGATTATACAGTTCCTGATAAGGCTTTCCTGGTTCAGACTACTGTTGATATTCCTGTTAACAACCTTCCGGGTGGATTCTACACTTACAATGTGACTCTTGATTATGGCAATCTTCAGGTAGCGCCTTTTACATATGAGTTTATAGAAGGTATAGCAGAAGAAGATGTGCCGGATATTATCCGGGTAATTCCGAATATTTCCGCTCTTGAGTCTATGATCGGAAAGAGCTGCACGGTAAAGATCATTCCGGAAATTCCGGGAAATAAAGGTGTTGCAGCAACCTGTAAGATCTCGGTAACGAATCCTGCCAAGACTAAGGCTTCGGTCACGGCCAAGGCCTATGGATCGATCGACAGCGTCAGAGATGATACAAGAGTTAATCTGACGGTAACCTTCAAAAATGTTTACCTGACAGAAAAGGCTGTAATGTCAGTTAATTGCATTAACATTACCAGAACAGAGAAAAAGAAAGAGATCGAGTGCACTGATCAGTTTGTTCGCGACGATACACACTTCAATAAAGCCGGTGTTATCCTGGCGAGAGCAGAAGGAGAGGACCTCGTTGCGGGAAAATATAAAGCTTACCTTTGCGCTACGATTTATGATTCAGAAGGAAAACCCGCTGAGTTTAACACCACCGTTACCTTCAAGGTAACCCGCGGTAAGACAGGAACTACCATTAAGCCTTCGCCTGTTAAGCTTGTAAACAGAGATTACGCAAGATATGCAACTGTTTACATAGAGCCCAAATATTCTGATGTAAATGATATAAGTTCAGTAAACATAACCGGCCCTTATGCAGATAAGATCAGCGTCTACGCAGTCGGCAACGGCCAGTACGAGCTTGAATTTGCAGATACTTATGTCGAGGGCTCCGTGGTTAAGAAGATCTGGCAGGCAATCACGAAGTTTGTCAACAGGACAGTAAAAGTGGAAGTTTACTACGAAGGCAGCACCAAGCCTGACACAGTAAGCACCAAAGTAAAGATCAATCCTTAAAAATACTAACAGGGACGTGACAACGGGTTACAACGGGGACGGTTCTCAATGACACGAAAAAGCTGTCAAAGAGAACCGTCCCCATTGTCACGAAAAAGCTGCCAAAGAGAACCGTCCCCATTGTCACGCGAAAAAGCTGTCAAAGAGAACCGTCCCCATTGTCACGAACCGTCCCCGTTGTCACCCGAAAAAGCTGCCAAAGAGAACCGTCCCCGTTGTACCTTAGATGGCGCCAAGAAGGATCGCGGCCAGGATCATTATAATGAGGAATACTACATTTACAGCGGTGAATACCAGGAGGTATTTGCCGCTTTTTTCGCGGTACTCTCGGCTGTAGGCTTTGTAGGAGATGAGCGATGCCATGGAGGCGATGAGAGTTCCCAAACCTCCGATGTTTACGCCCAGCAAAAGAGCTTTATGATTGCTTGTAAATCCTGACAGCATCAGGGTTGCAGGAACGTTGCTGATCACTTGGCTAAGGGCGATGGACACAGGAAGCTCGCGGCCGCTCAGCACTTCTTTGAGAAAAGAGCTTATGGCTTCGATGTTACCCATGTTTCCCGTAAAGATAAAGAATCCGATGAACGTCAAAAGCAGCACATAGTCCGCTCTAAGAAGGATCTTGAAGTCCATTCCGCCGACGATCACAAGCACGATTATCGCAAACACATACCAGGGCAGGATCCGCACAACCGACAGAAGTGCTACAGCAAAAAGAACTGCGTAAATAATAATCTGTCTTTTGCTTCCGAAATGGCTGGTGATCATGGATTCCTTACTTGTTGTAAGCCCCTCAGTTCTCTTCGGAATCAGTAAAAGGCCAAGCGCCAGCAGCACTGCAGATAGCAGGCTGTAGGGCAGCATAGTAAGAACAAATTCCGAGAGCTTCATGCCTGTCAGGCCGTACAGATAGAGGTTCTGCGGGTTTCCGATGGGTGTCAGCATACTTCCCAGGTTCGCCGCCACAGTCTGGAGCACAACGGTAGGGATCATCATGTCCTCTCTGCCACAGCCGTGCAGTATCATCAGCGCAAAGGGCACAAACGTGATCAGCGCCACATCATTGGTGATCAGCATGCTCCCCAGAAAGCACATAAATATCAGCACTGCCGCCAGCTGCCAGCTCTTTGTCACCTTGGACAAAAGAAATCCCGCAATCCTGTCAAATACTGAATTCTCCTTAAATCCCTGAATAATTACCATCAGTCCCCAAAGAATTCCAAGAGACCTGAAATCGATATAATCAAGATACGCAGCGCTTGGATGCACAAAAAAAGCAGAGACGATCGCCAATATCCATGCAATGCTAAGTACCGTATCCGGTTTTTTGAAAGATTTAAATAAGTTTTTCATGGTTAATATTTCCTCATTTCTAACTCAAAACGACGAAATAATAACACAAAAAGAAGCCCTCATGCAAGGGCTTCTCTGATATTCTGACGTATTATTTTATTTAGCCAGATCGTCATCCATCGATTCTGAGGAATCCAGACCGGCGATTTCCTGCTCGTGGATCTCCTGTATCTCGTCGACAGCTGAAAGCATCGGCTTTATTTCTTTTCCGTGGAGCTTTCTGTCTACGTAGTTCCTGGTTATCTGCATTACCGTTCCGCTGAGGGCGATAACACCGATCAGGTTGGGGATCGCCATAAGACCGTTGAAGGTATCGGACAGATCCCAGGCAAGTGTCAGATCCATGGTAGCTCCAATCATGACGAATGCCACAAACACGATCCTGAAGAATCTCGTGGACCTTGTGCCAAACAGGTACTCGAAGCCCTTGCTTCCATACTGGCTCCAGCCAAGTACGGTCGAGAATGCAAAGAACAGAATAGCGATGGCGATGAACGCTGCGCCTGCCTTACCATATACTGTTGAGAAAGCTTCAGCAACAAGTGCGGTTGAAACCTGGTCGGAAAGAACTTTTCCTGTGTTCAGATCGACGATTCCGCTGGAAAGAACTGCGAAAGCTGTAAGTGTGCAGACGATGATGGTGTCAGCAAATACTTCGAAGATTCCCCACATACCCTGAACAACAGGCTCTCTAACGTTGGAGCTGGAGTGAACCATAACTGAAGAACCAAGACCTGCTTCGTTTGAGAAAACGCCTCGCTTCATACCCCACTGAACCGCCTGGGCAACGCCGCTTCCCACGATTCCGCCGCCCACGGCCTTCATGCCGAAGGCACCTTTGAAGATTGAAGCAAATACAGGACCGATCATCTTGAAGTTGACAAGAACGATCAAAAGCGCGCCAACAACATAGATGATGGCCATGAAAGGAACCAGTCTCTCTGTAACTGAAGCGATTCTCTTAAGTCCGCCTACGATAACCAGTCCCGCAAATACCATAAGGATAAAGCCGGTAGCAAAATGAGATATTCCGAAGGCAGAATTCATATTTGCTGCGATGGAATTTACCTGGCTCATATTGCCGATACCGAAGGATGCGATAACGCAAAAGATACTGAACATAACCGCCAGGAATGCACCAAGCTCTTTGCAGCCTTTCTTTTCCCCGAGGCCGTATTTGAGGTAGTACATGGCGCCGCCGCACCACTCGTTCTTCGAATTTCTTCTTCTGTAAAAGATACCCAGGACATTCTCGGAATAGTTTGTCATCATCCCAAAGAACGCCACGATCCACATCCAGAAGATAGCGCCAGGGCCACCGGAAAGGATAGCTGCAGCCACACCTGCGATGTTACCGGTTCCGATAGTGGCGGCCAGTGCCGTACACAGACTCTGGAACTGGGAGATCTGCATGTCGTCCTTGCCCGTGTGGGCCGTTACATTCTTGTCTTTGAAAATTCCGCCGACTGTGTTTTTCACCCAGTGCTTGAAGTGTGTGATCTGAAAGACCTTTGTGAGAATGGTCATCAGAATGCCGGTTCCAACCAAAAGAACCAGCATGGGAAGTCCCCAGACAAACCCGTTTACTGCTCCGTTGACCGACTCAACGGTTTCCCAAAATTTATCCATACCCGTCTCCTCCTTGGTACATTAAAGAAAAAAGGCGCACGAACCTGATCGAAACGCCTTTGTTTTGTACTATTGTATACTATGCTTTAATGATTTACAACTTTATTCTGCTAAAACAAGGACAAAATTCGTTTATTAAACTTTAATTAAAAGACAGAGTTTTATAATAAATTGCAATCGCTTTTATTGGTAGAATCAAAGTGGACAGGTATTTCTTTTACCGATATAAAAGAGCTCTTAACAGGAGGAAGGACTATGTTAGGAAGACGAATACTTACAAGGATGACACGTATGGGACTGGCCATGTACGCCACACTTTGGTGCATGTCTTTTACGGTATGCGCCTATGACGATCCTATTGCGGATATGGCTGTGGGAGGCAAAACGGCTTTGCTTTCGGAGGCCGCAGAAGACGCATTACCGGGTGAGGAACTTTCCCAGCCGGGGGATAATGCTGCCCTGACGGAGGAAGACGCCGAAATTGTCGAAGCTCCCGCTGCGGAAGATGCAGAGGCGCCCGATGAGGCGGATCCCGCCGAGGCTTCTGATGAGGAAGACGCACTGATAGATGACGATGTTGAGGGCGGAGAAGACCTCGATGAGGAAATCGAGGAGATTGCGGACGAGGATTCAAACAGCAGTATCATGGCCGCAGGCGAGACCGGAATTTGCTTTAATGTCACAAGCCTGACGATAGAAGAGTTAGATTATGGAGAATTTCCCTTAAAAGTTCTGGGACAGGGGGAGATAGGGGGTATTGCTGCCGAGAATCTGACACTTACTCTGGAGGGTGTTCCGGAGGCGATGCAGAGATATATCAGTATCAGTAAAGGATCAAGTGGTTATTTTGACCTAAACGTCGGCTACGGAGTTGAAGGCGGAAAGTATATTCCTTTTAAAATAAATGCAACCTATGTAGACGGAGAGAATGAGTATAGCGCAGCCATCAATGTGGTTATCTATATACCTTGCTATAGTATACATGTAGAGGCTTTTACTCCTGATGGATCCGGTTGGTGGGACTATGAAAATCCGACAATCAGGAATTTCAATACCTCAAACTCCCTGATTGTAGATGTAGGAAGTACGGAGTGTCCTTTTAATATCAGCAGAACAACCCTGGAGATCTGGGATATGGTTACTGATACGCAGCTATACCCAGGAGATACGTCACCGGACTACATTACTTTTACAGAGAATCCTGTGACCAGTGTATCGCATTCCAGCCTTGCAAGGAATCTTTCCTTTGGAAAGGATTTTGACGGTCACAAGCTTGAACTTAGGGCAATACATAATAACGACTATGTAGATGCTGATGGACAGCTGATAGAGCGAACGGCATATGTGGCAAAGATGACGCTGATTCCCAGGTACTTCGCACCGGTTGAGAGTATTACTCTCAATTCGCAAGATATGACTGTCACTGATATCAGTCTCAACTACACATTACAGGCAATGGGAGATGATGGGACGGTTCCTCTTGATCCCGACTTCCTTTCCTATTGGATTTCTCCTACCCCGGATCTGACCAACTTAACAGATGAGTACTGTGGAGTAAGGATTTATTCACCAGGTTATTACTATTATGAAAGAGACTATGGCTTCCGTTTTGACAGCGACTATTCCTGGGTAGACGCAAATGAATTCTATGTGGTTGCCAGATATAACAGGACGGAGCCGGCTCTTTTCGACAGCTACAAAGTAAAAGTTGCTTCGCCTGCCACATCTTTGTATATGTATGGAAGGTGTTCCGATGGATGGTATGATCTTGCAACAGAGAATGCAACCATAAGGTCGCACAATCAACTGGAAGTCACCCTTCAGGATGAAAACTATGAAGCCATAGATGGCAGCCAGGTTCATTTAAAGATATATGAAATATTTGGTGAAGAAAAAGAAGAAATAAGCCCGGAGGCGAGGGGCATAAGTTTCAACCCCACTTTCAGCCCCGTTTCCAGGACGCCGGTATGGAATGTCTTTAATATGTCTTTTGTGGGCGGATTTGAGCCCGGAGATTTCGAGGTCGAAGTAACCTATGACAACGAGTTCAAGGATATCAGCGGAACCACTGTTACTTCAGAATCGATCACTCAGACATTTAATGTGAGCGTAACAAAGGGCTATGCAGTCGATGTCAAGACTCTTCACTTTGATAAGGACATAGTACCCATAACAGAAAGCCTGGATCCCACGGAGGTTGAGCTGGTTCTCGAGGGAGGCATTGCCGGAAACGCGACAACTAACAGAACCATTGAGTTTGAGGATCTGGATCCAAACAGGATGAGGTGGGGATTTACAGAGCCGGGTAGTGATCAGTTTCTCATTTATTCCGGCAATACATATCAGATTAATGGCGACACAGCGAAGCTTACTATAATGGGCACGTTAGGTGATTATGAGGTTGACTTTGTTGCCATGTACTACAACAAAGGGGATTACTACTACAACGCATCGGCAGTTCCTGTTGTGGCAAGGGCCCATATCGTATCACGAAGGGAAATTCCCTCTGTTGAGGCGCACCTGTCTGAAACAAGCGTGAAGGTTCAGGTTTACAACGGAAAGAATTATGTTCCGGTTACTATCAGGACCACAAATGTGAACGAGAGCCGGTATCTAAAGTACAACATGCTTGATACTGTGCGGCTGACTAACGAGGAGCTTAACAATTATGTTACCGCCGAAGTTAGTGAAGACGGCAAGAGCATCAATTTCAAGGCAAAAGAGCTATCTTCAAGCGAGATAACAGCTCTTTTAAAGAAGAGCTTTACTACCGGCGTTGAGGTCCGTGCAAATGTCTACGGAAATGATCTGACGCTGAACACATCTGAGAATCTTACGATCACTTTCGGCAATACAAAGCTTGCCACCAAGGATGTAAAGGTCGCCGAAACACTTCAGTTTGATTCGTTCTACAGCGAAATGGAAACAAAGCAGATCAACTTCACCGGAGCTGAGGTTAAAGAGATAGTTCCGATTGACGCTGCAGCTCTTTCCAAGCTGGGATTTGAGGTTGTTGAGGGAACGACAAATATTACGAGCAACGCAAATATCCCGAAGACCAAGTCCGGCAGCTTTAAGGTTCAGGCTGTTCTTGCTGACTCGGAGATCAATAACCTGCCTGAAAACTACAATGTCACGGTAACAGTGAAGTACAAGGTCATCAACTCTGTACCAAAGATCACGCTTGATAAGAAAACGCTTACTTTGAATCCTGTCACAAGAGATTCCGAGTCGATCGTGTTTACATTTTCGGGTACATACACACCTGCTTCGACAGGCATACGCACGAAGGTTCTGGACGCAAATAATAATCCGGTTGACGGAGCGCTCCTTGTCTTCAAATCGTACTATGGAGGTTACCAGGGAACAATCTTTGTCAACACAACAAGTTCCACAGAGGTGGGTAAGACCTACAAACTGCAAGTCATGCCATATAATTATGGAAATGATAAAGAAGGCGCGGTACAGGTTGTCACCATAAAGACCGTTACCCAGGCTAACGCTGAAAAGACAAACATTACCGTAAAGGCAACAGGTGGCATAAACGTTTATAATCCCAGCCAGAATCTGACACTCACCTTTACCGGTAAGAACCTGGATATGTTTGGAAAATATCCGGCCTATATCGGCATGGAGTTAAAGAACGGAACGGATGTAAAAGAATACTTCGATGTTTCCAAATACACATCGAATACCAGTACTCTTACAGTGGCGCCGTATTTGCGCGACAAAGACTTCGTCCTGTATGACGCCGGACTTGCCGGCGAGACGGTTACGATCAAGGTTGGTTTCAAACTGGGCGAAGGATCTGACCTGACTTATGCGACCTATGATGCGAAGATTGCTGCAACCAAGGTTACTCCAAAGCTTGAACTGACCAAGGTGACCATCAATCCCGCTCATGGCGATACTATTGATGGAAGCAAGGTCGTCTGCATTCCGATCTCTAACCTCGGAAACAGGCATTTCGATTACACAATTGAGTTTGACTGTGGGAATGGAATAACGCCGCCGTTTGATAACAGCACCGGTTACGCATATGGAAAAGACATAATAAATATTTATACGATTCTGGCCGGTATTTCTTCCATGTATGGAAAGACCTGTACTGTTAAGATCACCCCTGTAGTACCGGGCGGCAATGCAGGAACTGCTGTCTGCAAGATAACGGTTCTTAATCCCGCCAAGAGTAAGATAACAGCCTCAGCTAAGGCAAAGGGAAGCATCGATACTGTAAAATATGGACAGAATGTTACGGTCACATTGTCATACAAGAACACTTATGTCCATGAATTGACCAATCGAAGGACTTACGTAACTAACATAACCAAAAAGGAAAACGGTAAAGAAGTAGATTATATAAACTATTTCTATACGGCATCTATCAGAGAAACGGATACGGTCAATATCAGCAGGCGATCTGAAAGCAATCTCGCTGCAGGAACGTATAAAGCATACTTAAGTACCCGCATTTATGACGGCAGTGGTACTTATGCCTACATTAACACGACGGTTAATATCAAGGTCGTTCGCAGTAAGACGCAGACAACTGTGACGCCATCTCCTGTCAAGCTGATAAACAGGGACTATGCAAGAAGTGCCACTGTTTACATTGCACCTAAGGCAGCAGGAGTTACCGGTATAAGAGAGGTAAAGATTACAGGAGCTTATGCAGATTACATGGCGATCACCCCGAGCGGAAAAGGGGTTTACACGCTGACATTCCGCGACGGATATGTTGAGAAGAGCAAGATCAAGCAGCTCTGGGAGGCTATCACCAAGAATGTTACCAAGTCAGTAACCATGGAGGTGTACTACGTCGGAAGCACAACTCCGGATAAAGTAACTGCCAAAGTAAAGATCAATCCATAATGTAATGAATTGGAGCGGCCCGCGAGGATTTCCTCGCGGGCTGTTTTGCGTGATGAAAATGATTAGCATGACTGGTTTTGCTGGTTATGATGGGGGGTGATGGCGGAGTTGATGGTGATAATACTATATTTTGAACATTTTTACTGCTGTTTTATGTCTTTTCATAATATAGCAGTATGGTTAAATTTAACCTACTGCCAGTTTCGCGTTTTTCACGTTTTGTTAGTAGTGTTTAGCTTATTATTGTTCTTGGTTTTGAGACATTTCTACGAAGATTCTGTCAATATAGTCCTTTGCTTACTGCATACTCTCGAGAAATCAAAATGGAGCAGTAAATCTCTAATATCAATCAGATTTATCGCCTTCCATATTTCTATGAGGCTACTAACAAAAATGCATTTTCTTAATTCTGGCAGTAGGGAAACTAGAAGCCTACTGCTGTGTTTCCTGATATTGGTATGGAGCAGTAAATTTTGCACGCAATATCGATACATTCTTATCGGCGTTGCTCAAGCATCATGTCCGTGGGGATTTAAGGATACCCCTCGCTTGAAAGATTGACAAACACTGACTTTTTGCTCCGGTTAGTGCCGCACAAATGTAACCAGGGAGTCTAATAGAATAAATGCTCAAAGACTGAGCGAGAATCCAGGCCGTTCTTATTTGTAAAAAGCTTTGGAAAGAAACTTTACAGGGATTGTAAATCACAAAACCGCGATATAATCAAAAAACGAACCGGATATGATTAACTTGCAGAAAGAGTTTTTAAGTTTATGGCAAACGGACAATAAAGTCGTATATAATTAGGAAAGAAGAAAAAAGAAAAAGAAACGCAAAAGACTGGTTACTGTATTTAGGAAGAAACGCAAAATAAAAACTGATAACCCGCGGGTTTTCAAAACAACTATAAACAAAAAAGGAGAAGAGAATATGCTTAGCAGAGGATTCTTAAAGCGGTTTACGCGTCTTGGCCTATCTGCCTACCTTATGACCTGGTGCATGTCATTCACAGTCTGCGCCAGCGACTATCCAATTTCTGATCTGAATGAATACGACAGCTCTTTTTCCACATTTTCAGAGGATGCCTCAGAGGATGAATTGGATTATGTCCCTGGTGAGGCGTCTGAAAACGAGGATGGCGAAACAGCGGAAATCCCGGAGGATGCACTTGTTGAATCTTCCGAGAGTTCTTTTGACGAAGACGCTGAAGAGGCTTTGGAAGAAGACACTGAAGAAGTGGAAGAGGTTTTAGAAGAGGATTCTATCCTCACAGATGAAGGCGACGTGTATGGTGTACCTGCGTATATTGATATGTTTGCGCCGGTTGAAAGCATCACTATCAACGCCCATGAGCTGGTTGTGACCAACAAATCTGAGACGCTCTGCTTTAATGTAACATCTTATTCTCCTGAAACTGCGGATTACGACTACACCGGGCTTGTCTATGAAATCCTCGACAAAAACATGCTCCGCAGTGATGAAGGCGGAGAGATCATACCGATAAAAGAAGCGCCCTATTATGTGGGGGATGGAGTGATAGGCCTTGATCTCAGCGACCTGACCGAATCTATAGTCTTCTATGTAAAGTTCACATACGTGGATCCGGATTCTGAGTGGATGGGTCCGGATATGGTTTACCCTTCAGATATCTGCAAGGTTGAATATGTTGCGCCGGACGATGAGGAACTGATTGAGGCGATTTTCCATGATAACAGCGTGGATGTTGAGCTCTTTAAGAATGAGAATCCGCTTTACATCGATATCCTTGCCGATTTTTCCGAGCCGGTATATCTGAGCGAGGTTATTGATGAAAAAGAGCCTTCACAGGAATCTTACTTTATCAAAAGCGCTTATTTCCTTGATGATACAGCAAATGAACTGTTTGAAGTTACAGTTGAGGACGGCGATCTTTTGAATGTCAGAGTAAGAGACGATGTTCTGGACAGCTATGGAAATGCTACTGAGTTTAATAAGCAGTATCCTCAGAAATCCATCACCACAGGGCTTAATCTGACCGTTGTTTCCTCAAAATATGAGCAGATTCTGACTCTTACCGCTACGGGAAATATCACACTCAATTTAAAGCGCTCGACTCCGACCTTAAAGGCAGAGAAGCTGACCTTCAATCCCTATCTGTTCGAGGTGTGCAGGGAGGGTTATGATGAGTTTTATCCTTCGATTTCAGGAGCAATGATCGAGGCAATAAGGATCAATCCTGCTGCGACATGCCCGGATGGATTCTTTGTGGAAGATGACTGCCTGATCTGTGCAAACAGCTCTGTTAATGAGAAGACTAAGAACGGCAATGTGCCAATATTAGCCAGGGTGAGTGATGAAGAATGGAATCTGCCAAATGACAATGAAGTTGCGGTTTCTGTTCCGTATACGCTTAAAGAGGTTAAATCATCGCTGAAACTGTATGGCGCAACGCCTAAAAAAGGCATCATTAATCCGCTTGTCGATTCGCCGGACATGTTTTTTTACATGCTCAAGGTTAATGATTTTGATGTTACGATGATCAACGATAGCAGCGTTGTGATACTTGATTCAAAGAATAAGGATGTATCATATTACTTTGATATTTGGCCTTCTGATTTTGAGCACAGCAACAGATCCAGTGTGTATATCAGATTCACCGAAAATACATCAATTGATATAACAGAAACATATGGAAAGACCTTTAAAGCAGTTGTTACTCCATATAATTATATGAACGGAAGGGCCGGAACGAACTTTACCTATCAGTTCACCGTTGTTGATGTTAAAAACGCCGGAAAGCCCAGTATTTCAATAAGTAAAATAGTAAATGGACTGGATCCGT
>JAEEGF010991829.1_pt1 | contig 34775 bp, 27 predicted proteins | sample 9134171 | NCBI WGS metagenome assembly JAEEGF01 (sample SAMN16246542, study PRJNA631951) | gut metagenome | biome: gut microbiome; feature: rumen; material: AP-attached | host: Bos | place: Iran: Karaj | collected 2018-10
AGAGTCGGAGCAACATCCTTGTCTACCAAGCCATCAGCCTGTGCCGAACGAAGAATAGACTGAAGGCTTTTAGAAACGCTTCCAGCCGTGCGCGAAAGTTCCTGTCTGATTCGAAGCAATTCAGGCGAAGCCGAATCCTTTACGCGACCGTATTTGTCGAGAATCGAATCAACACGCTTTATCAACTGCGGATATGTCATAACATCGCCAGCAACGCGATGGAGAGCCGGATAAAGATATTCTCCAGCATCCTCTGCATCACCCGACGTACGGTTCACGAAACTAACCACAAGCAGAATAGTCTCGAGCGAACGGCGCAAATCAAAAAGTTCCTGTTCGTCGAGATACGTTCCTGCCAAGCGGACTCTTTTCAAAGAATCTCTGACATCAAAAAAATATTGGTCGGGGAAAGCCTCACCAGCCTCAAGCATCTTTATGAATTCAGCAACAGGCTCAAGCTTTTCTTTTATATTGTTCAGCGAATCCATGAAAGCCATATCCTCAACCCTACCCTTTCCAAGACTGCTCAGACAGTAACCAGAGACAAGTTGTCTGATAGTATCAAAACCTATTTTCTGCTCAAAATTTTGCGGATAAATCATCTGTTTTCTTATTTTGACGCAAAAGTAACACGATAAAGCATTCTTCACAATATTTTAGGCGAATCTTTATAAAACAGAAATGAAAAATTTACGTTTTTCAGCCTTTCGCTATAAAAAAGAAGACAATTCTGAATGGAAAATGAAAAAAATATTCTATCTTTGCGAATCCAAAAACACGATAGAAACAAAAGAACGAATAGGTATGAAACGAGTATTTTCACTCAGTATTTTATTATTTACAATTACTATAGCAGCTTTCGGACAAAAGCTTATGCCAGAAGACTTTTTCTCATTCGGAAAAGCCAAGGAAGTTGACGTCAATAAAATCATGCGACAGAGCGGTTTCGAATCTACATACAGAGTGCTTCCGCCCTCAACTCCCGATTCGCCAAAGATAACCGACCTTTGTTACAGCATCGCATGCAAATTCGACTCAGAGTTCAACGTACTTCCACCATACGATGCCATTACAGGCTGCGTAAAAGTCTCGTTCATAGGAAAGCACATTGCGCTTGCCATGTACCAGACAACAGACAGAATGTTATTTGGCGAGTATATAAAGATGACCAGAGAACAGCTGTTCCAGAAATTCGACATAACAGACGACGAGACCGGTCGCACTACAGCATATAGAAAAGGTGACATTATGCTTTCTTTCAAGGAAGGCAACGATGGTCTTTACACAATCCAATGCGACTATCCGTTGCGTTGAACCAATTCTTAATACAAAAAAACGGGCAAAAGCCACAAATTGATTTAAAATCAACAATAAATAGCAGAATCTTAGCAGTGCGATAATTGATTCTCAACCGTTATTTTTCGCGATATTTTGCAAGATAAAAATGCACTTTTTATATTTTTTTAACTTTTCGAGACAAAAAAAAATCGTTTTTTGTTGTAGATTAAAAAATTATACTATCTTTGCAATGTCGATACACGATGAAAAATAAAGAAAGAATCAGGTATGAAACGCATATTTTCACTCATTATATTGCTTACATTTGCTATGATGGCTTTCGGGCAGAAGCTTACTCCAGAGGACTTTTTCGCATTAGGAAAAGCCAAGGAGGTTGAGATCTGCAAGGTCATGAGGCAGAGTGGCTTCCAGACCGATTACAGAACCATCGAGCATCCAGACCCAGAATTTCCGGCAGTAACGAACCTTTGTTTTAGCATAGCATGCAATTTTGATTCAATACACAACGTTATTCCACCATACGAATCAATAACAGGATGCGTCAAGGTTTCTTTCTTCGGAAAGCACCTGTCACTAATACAATATCAGACAACAGACAGAATGCTCTTTGGCGAGTTTATTAAAACAAGCAGGGAACAGCTGTTTCAAAAATACGATGTCAATGACGATGGTACAGGACGTACTACGACATATCAGAAGAACGACATCATGCTTTCTTTCAAAGAAGGCAACGATGGTCTTTACACAGTTCAGTGCGAATATCCGCAACGGTGACGCACGCGTTTTACATTCACCATTTATAAACAGAGCAATATCAATCAACTGTTAATAGCACAACGAGATAAAACGCTACATTTCATTTAGCATTGAACAAAAATTAACAATGGATAATATACAGAGTACACAAGACTTCTGGAAGAAGAATTACGAAAGACTTGCAGAATTTTACAAGCAAAACGGGCGCTGGCCACAAAAAGACAGCACCGGCAAGGAAAAGCAGCTTTACCTATGGAGCGAAAAACAACGCGCCTTCTATCGGGATGCAAAAATAGACATGCTCGATTTTGAGAAAGTACAGTTGCTCAACAACATACAGTTCCAATGGAAAGAAACTGTTTTGGATCCTAAGGTTGCCGCAGAAGAGAAAGCAAAGTCTGTTGCCATGCCTACCGAAGGACGTGAACTACAATGGATGAACAAGTACAATGCAGTAAAACGTTTCAAGGAAGAACATGGTGGTATGCTACCTAAAAGCAATCTACAGGACAAGGATGAAATGAACCTTTACCAGTGGATTTACCGAAACGAAAGAAAAATCGAAAAGGGAGAACTCAACATAAAACTCAAACATCTATTTGAGGAAATCGTTGAATACGTAAAGGAAGAGGAAGAAGAGAAGGATAACGTCCAGAGAACACCAACTTTGGATCAGGAACTGTTCGACCCTTACGACAACGGAACGCGATACGACAACAACGGGTTCTTCAACGAACGTCCATTCTTTAATAACGACAGACAGTTCAACAATAAAGGACGACAGTTTAACAACGACCGCCCTTACAACAATAATTACCAGCGGAATAACGACCGCCAGTTCGGACAGAACGATACACCGTTCAACAACGATCGCCAGTATAACAACTACGACAACAGACAGAGGAACTACGATCGTCCTTACAACAATAATTACCAGCGGAATAATGACCGCCAGTTTGGACAGAACGACGCGCCATTTGATAATGAGCGTCAGTACAACAACTACGACAACAGAAATTTCCGTCAGAACAACAGAAATTTCCAGCCTCGCAACAACGACAACCGTAACGGATTCTACCAACAATATAACAACGACAACAGAGGCAATCAGCGTCCTAACTATAACAAGAACTTCAGACAGCAAGAAGAAAAGGCTTTCAGACCTTGGGAAAACGGCGAGAATACAGAGCCTGAAACCAACAACAGTCCAAAAGAAAGCACATACAAGCCATTCAACGAAAGCTTGCTTAAACTGCTGAAAGAATAATAAACAGCCACTACAAACGAGGTGTAAAAAGTAAAAAAAATATTCAACGTGTAATAGTTCCAAAAAAAACTATTATATTTGCGCCAAATTTGTAAAAAATACCCGAAAAGCTATTGTTAGCTTGGGCACTTTTATTAAAAACTAAATACAAAATGCAAATTAACAAGAGTCCACGAAAGATCGAAAAAATACTAATCGCAAACCGTGGTGAAATTGCAATGCGTGTAATGCGTTCATGCCGTGAGATGGGCATCAGATCTGTTGCAGTTTATTCTGAAGCTGATAGAACCGCGAAACATGTACTATATGCTGACGAAGCTGTATGCCTTGGTCCTGCAGCATCAAAAGAAAGTTATCTTAACATAGAGAAGATAATCGAAGCCGCCAAGGAACACAATGCGGACGCAATACATCCGGGATACGGTTTCCTTTCTGAAAATTCCGAGTTCGTACGCCGTTGTCAGGCAGAAGGAATAATTTTCATAGGTCCTTCAGCCGAGACTATGGATATGATGGGAGACAAGATTTCGGCACGCAAGTGTATGAAAGCAGCCAACGTTCCGGTTGTTCCGGGAACAGAAAAAGGCTTGCAGAGTGCAGAAGAGGCTATTAAGGTAGCAAAAGAGATTGGCTTCCCTGTAATGATGAAGGCATCAATGGGAGGCGGTGGTAAAGGTATCCGCTTGATTCGCTCTGAAGAAGAGGTTGTTGAAGCATACACAAGCGCTAAATCAGAGTCACTTTCTTCATTCGGCGACGATACCGTTTACATCGAAAAATTCGTAGAAGAACCACACCATATTGAATTCCAGATTCTTGGCGATTCGTATGGAAACGTTATACATCTTTGCGAGCGCGAATGTTCTGTTCAGCGCCGCAACCAGAAGATTGTTGAAGAGTCACCTTCTCCATTCATGCTTCCTGAACTACAGAAGCAGATGGGCGAAGCCGCAGTTGCAGCAGCCAAGGCTGTACACTACGAAGGTGCCGGCACAATCGAGTTCTTGGTTGACAAGAACCACAATTTCTATTTCCTCGAAATGAATACCCGTCTTCAGGTTGAACATCCTATCACCGAAGAGGTTTTGGGTATTGACCTTGTAAAAGAGCAGATTAACGTAGCATCAGGTATTCCATTGCGCTTGAAGCAGGAAGACATCAAGCAGAGAGGTCATGCCATCGAGTGCCGTATCTGTGCCGAGGATACAGACCTGAACTTCATGCCTGCTCCGGGCGTAATCAAACAACTTGTTGAGCCGAACAGTATCGGCGTTCGTTGGGATAGTTATGTTTATGAGGGCTACGAAATCCCTGTTCACTACGACCCAATGATTGGTAAACTCATTGTATGGGCTGTAACACGCGAGTACGCCATCGAGCGTATGCGCCGCGTTCTGTATGAGTTTAAGATTACAGGTATCAAGAATAACATAAAATACCTGCGCAATATCATGTCTACTCCTGATTTCGTAGAAGGACACTACGATACCGGCTTCATTGCAAAGCACGGCGAGGAACTGACAAAGAAAGATCCTGAGAGCGGTACAAAGCAAAACATTGCAATAGTTGCAGCCTACATCGACTATCTGATGAATCTTGAAGAGAACAAGACTGTTGTTTCGGCTGATGCCACTGCTACAAGCCGTTGGAGAGAATTTGGTTTGCACAAAGGCGTTTTAAGAATATAATTATGGAAATAAAGATAGGTGACAGAATTGCTGACGTTGAACTAATCAGCAAGCAGGGCAATAACGTGCGCATAAAGATTGATGGCACAGAGTATGACCTTGACATTGCGTTCGTTGAAAGAGGCGGATGTTCTATCTTGTATGATGGAAAGTCTTTTAACGCAGAGTTTATCCGCTCAGAAAGCGGAAAGAAATACAAAGTCAATGCAAACTTCTCTTCTTACGATGTTGAGATTATCGACTCAACAGCCAAGTATCTACGCTTGAAGAAGGGCGAGGATGACCGTCAGGACAGTAAGATAATCTCTCCTATGCCGGGAAAGATTGTAAGCGTGCATGCCAAGGCTGGCGACAAGGTGAAGGCTGGCGACACCATCGTAGTTATCGAGGCAATGAAGATGCAGAGCAACTACAAGGTGAACCAAGACTGCACAATCAAGGAGATTCTTGTGAAGGAGGGCGATACCGTTGCCTCCGACCAAGTATTGGTGCTGCTTGACTTAGATAATAAATGATAATTCAAATTCCTTTTTTATGGAAATAGAAGATAAATATAAAGTTTTTGAAGAGAAAAACAAGACTGCAGAACTTGGCGGCGGACTTGACCGCATTGAGAAGCAGCACGCAGCAGGCAAGATGACTGCCCGCGAACGTATTGACATGCTGCTCGACAAGGGTACGTTTGTCGAGATGGACAAGTTTGCCGTTCACAGATGCACAAACTTCGGAATGGACAAATCGCACATTCCGGGCGATGGCGTTATCTCAGGATACGGTAAGATTGACGGCAAGCAGGTTTTTGTCTACGCATTCGACTTCACAGTATATGGCGGTACTCTAAGTGCCGTAAATGCTCAGAAAATTGTAAAGATTCAGGAACTGGCACTCAGAAACGGTGCTCCTATCATCGGTCTTAACGACTCAGGCGGCGCTCGTATTCAGGAAGGTGTTGAAAGTCTTACAGGCTTTGCCTCAATCTTCTACAACAACACAATTTCTTCGGGCGTAATCCCACAGATTTCAGCAATCATGGGACCTTGCGCCGGCGGTGCCTGCTATTCTCCAGCACTTACCGACTTCATTTTTATGGTTAAGGACAACAGCCACATGTTTATCACAGGTCCGGATGTTGTAAAGACCGTAACTCACGAAGACGTTAGCAAGGAGGAACTTGGCGGTGCTTACACTCACAGCAGCAAGAGCGGCGTTGCACACTTCCTCAGCAACACAGAGGAGGAGCAACTTATGGCAATCCGCGAACTTCTTAGTTTCTTGCCATCAAACAATATGGACGAGATTGCCACCGTTCCAACAAACGACGATATTGCAAGAGTTGAGGAATCGCTGAATACAGTTATCCCTGCTGACCCTAACATGCCTTACGACATGAAGGATATCATCGAACCTGTGCTTGATGACCACTATTTCTTTGAGGTTCAGGGCAACTTTGCAAAGAACGCAATCATCGGTTTCGGTCGTATGGCTGGCAGAACTGTCGGCATCGTTGCTAATCAGCCAGCATTCTACGCAGGCGTTCTCGACATTGACGCATCAGACAAGATTGCACGCTTCGTAAGATTCTGCGACTGCTTCAATATTCCATTGGTAACATTCGAGGATGTTCCGGGATTCCTTCCGGGAACAGCTCAGGAGCACAACGGTATCATCCGCCACGGCGCAAAGGTTGTCTACGCTTATGCAGAGGCAACAGTTCCAAAGGTAACAGTAATTACCCGAAAGGCTTACGGCGGCGCATACATCGTTATGTCTTGCAAACAGATTGGTTCTGACGTGAACTTTGCATACCCAACAGCCGAGGTTGCCGTTATGGGCGCAGAGGGCGCAGTAAACCTTCTTTACCGCAAGGCTTCGGACGAGGAGAAGAAGAAGCATATCGAAGAGTACAAGGAGAACTTCGCAAATCCATACAGAGTTGCAGAACTCGGCTACATTGATGAGATTATTATGCCTCAGGATACAAGAAAGAAGATTATTCAGGCACTCGAGATGGCTCGCAACAAGATGAAGACGCTTCCTCCAAAGAAGCACGGAAACATTCCTTTGTAACAAACAGACTTATGTTATATAAAGCGCTGCAAGATTCATTTTCTTGTGGCGCTTGCTTTTGGGATTTATGCAAAAAATAGACAATATCCACCACCAAAAACAAAAGGAAACGAGCAATAAAGAATATTTAACATTTGGCTGACTCAAATATTTCGTGTGCGATAACTATATTATGAGAAAAAATTGCTAACTTAGCACCCAAATTTATTAACTAATTATATTTTAATCAAAAAAGAAAAAACCTTTTTATGGAACAATTTTTCTCTTACATTATCGGCCTTGGGGCTGCCGTGATGATGCCTATAATCTTCACAATTCTTGGAGTTTGTATTGGCATCAAATTTTCTAAGGCTCTAAAAAGCGGTCTTTATGTCGGAGTAGGTTTCGTAGGCTTGGGTGTTATCACAGGCTTGCTGACAAGTAGTCTTGGACCTGCACTAAACGATGTTGTCAGAATTTACGGTCTTGAGTTGAAGGTATTCGACATGGGATGGCCAGCTGCCGCTTCTGTTGCATACAACACAACTGTTGGAGCGTTCATAATCCCTGTTTGTCTAGGCGTTAACCTTTTGCTTTTGCTGAGTGGCTGCACCCGAACAGTAAACATAGACCTTTGGAACTACTGGCATTTTGCCTTCATTGGCGCTGTTACTTACTTCCTTGCCGACAGTCTTGGATGGAGTTACCCTGTAGTATGGGGATTCTTCGCTGCAATTATCTGCTATATCATAACCCTTGTTATGGCAGACCTCACAGCAAAGAAATTCCAGAAGTTCTACCCAAATATGGAAGGCATCAGCATTCCACAGCCATTCTGTCAGGGATTCACTCCATTTGCCATCGTAATAGGCAAAGTTCTCGATAAGATTCCGGGATTCGACAAACTTAATATCGATGCAGAAGGAATGAAGAAGAAGTTCGGTTTGTTTGGAGAACCACTTTTCTTGGGCGTAATCATCGGCATTGCCATCGGCTGCTTGGCTTGCGAAGACAGCAAGCAATTAGTTGACAAAATTCCAGCAACACTCGGTCTTGGCATAAAGATGGGAGCCGTGATGGAACTTATTCCAAGAATCACAAGCCTCTTTATCGAAGGATTGAAGCCTATCTCTGAAGCAACACGCGAACTTATAGCAAAGAAGTTTGGCGACAAAAAAGAGTTCTACATCGGAATGTCACCTGCTCTTGTTATCGGTCACCCAACAACACTTATCGTGAGCCTTCTGCTTATACCAGTTACATTGGTTCTTGCAGTTGTTCTTCCGGGCAACCAGTTCCTACCATTGGCATCACTTGCCGGTATGTTCTATGTTTTTGTAATGGTTCTGCCATACACTAACGGAAATGTGGTAAAGAGTTTCATCGTCGGTTTGGTTGTTATTGCCGTTGGATTGCTGTTTGTTACATGGATGGCAGATAACTTCACTTCAGCAGCACAGATGGTTTCGGCTGCACACCCTGACGATCAGGCTGTAAAAGTACCAGAAGGATTCAAGGCTGGTTCTCTCGACTTTGCCTCATCTCCTATCGCCTTCTTGATATACGGTTGTATGAAGTACCTCAACTATATCGGCGCAGGCGTACTGACAGTTATCACAATCATTCTGCTTGCTTGGAACAGAAAGCAGATTAACAAAGCAAATTAAATCAAACTAATCAATAACACTGAAATGAAGAAAATATTATTCGCTGCAGCACTCGCAGTTGCAGCACTCAATGCAAACGCTACAGAGCCTGACCGCTACGTTGGTGCTCAGCATGTAAAATTCCAGACTGCTTGTCATCCAGAGGATGTAAAGCACTACGACACAAAGATGCTTCGTGAGCGTTTTGTTATGGAGAAGGTAATGGAGGCAGACTCAATCCTCCTGACTTATTCACACTACGACCGCTTTATCTTTGGTGGTGCAATGCCAGTAAAGAAGACTCTGAAGTTGGAGAATTTCTGGGAACTCGGACTCGATGTTGACAAGAACATTAAGGAGAAATACTTCCTTTACAACCGCGAACTTGGCGTTGTAAACTGCGGCGAGGGCGTTGGTTTCGTAATTGTTGACGGTAAGGAATACGCACTTTCTCCCAAAGAAGCACTTTACATCGGTCGCGGTCACATTGGCAAGGACAAGGATGTAAACAAGGTTGTTGAATTCCGCTCTAAGGACGCCAACAAACCAGCAAAGTTCTATCTGAACTCTGCTACTGCTCATCAGCACTATAAGACACAGTGGATTACACTCGACGGTCGCAAGGGCTCGTTGAAGGCTGCCGTTTGGGGTCCAGTTGGCACTACTGAAGAAGCAAACAACCGTACCGTTTACAAACTAATCGTAAACGATGTGCTTGAAGAAGGACCATGCCAGTTGCAACTCGGTCTTACACAACTTAATCCGGGTGCAGTATGGAACACAATGCCTCCTCACACTCACGGTCGCCGTATCGAGGCATACTACTATTTCAACCTGCCAGAGAAGCAGACCATATCACACGTTATGGGCGAACCACAGGAAAGCCGCAACGTATGGTTACACAACGAGCAGGCAATCATGAGCCCTGAGTGGTCAATGCACGCTGCTGCCGGTACATACTACTACACTTTCATTTGGGGTATGGCTGGTGAGAATCTATACTACAACGACAAGGACGAGATTCCAGTTATCGACATCAAATAAAAAGACGATAATATCTAATTAAGGAAAGGATAGGGTTTTGATACTCTATCCTTTTTCTGTATTACACAAAATGTTCGTTTCTTAATTTCAGAAATTCAAATCGAGAAACACACTCGGAAATTCAATAAAAAAAAGAGACTTCAAAAAAATGAAGTCTCTTGAGTGGGCGTTGACGGATTCGAACCGCCGACCCTCTGCTTGTAAGGCAGATGCTCTAAACCAGCTGAGCTAAACGCCCTTTATTCGAAAAGCGATGCAAAGATAAAAACAATATTTTATATTTCCAAATCTTAGCAGGACTTTTTTTAACCGATTTTAACAAAATTTTCAACATTGTTAAAAAACATAAAAAATCCGCGATTTTTTTTTCAATTTATATTTGATATTTCAAATTAGTAATCTATATTTGCAATATATAACACCAGAAATATTACGAAGATGAAGAGATTATTATTGACATTATTTTGCATCACACTTTTCACAGCCTTTTGTGAAGCACAAAATGTCGTTTTCAAATACAGAAACACAGCAAAAATCATAAAAGGCACAAACGAGGAAATGAAAGCCAACAATACGCTTGAGTTTTTAACATTTACTCCAGACTATACAACATGTTGGTTCTCTGATGCAAGTGGCAACAACAATTACGGAGACGTACAGTTTGCATACCAGAAAGAGGAAGAAGGTCGTTATGTTTTCCACTATGAAAACCCCGACAACCCTGATTCTTCGTGGGACTTGACAATCACAAAGGACTATGCGAACATGCGCTCTATTAGTTCTAACGCTGCAAACATAAAAGTTTACGAAAGACTTATAGATTAGTCATTTAAAGTGTGGAAACGCAGAAGTCCCTCGATTGGACTGCGAAGGATTGTTCCGACATGATAACCTTCGCGCGATGCAACTTGCTTCAGTTCGTCTTGATAAAAGTATGCCACACTACCAACAAAGTTTACAGGAAGTTCTTTCTTTCTATATAGACTTACATTTCTTTTAAAGAATGCAGTGAATGCCTCGTCGAGCATCTGATGGATTTCAGGTTCTCGACGATGTTTGTATATGAACGGACAGAAACTCGCCAAGAATCTGTTTGGCATCGGCTCACGATACACTTTGTTTATAATATCCGCTACGGTGAGGTTATACTCTCCCAAAAATTCACGGCATAATGCGTCTGCAAACTGCTTTTTTAGGCAATTGCCTATGAAAATCTTGCCAAGCACAGCACCACTACCCTCGTCGCCAAGAATAAAGCCGAGGGGCGACACGTTCTCGGCAATCTCACAGCCATCATATAGGCATGAGTTTGAGCCTGTGCCAAGAATACAGGCGATACCCTTCTCGGCACCACACAAAGCACGAGCTGCACCAAGCAAATCGCTTCCGACAAAGATTGATGCGTTAGAAAAAACAGTTTTCAAAGCCGATTCAACCAACGGAATCTTCTCTGCCGTGCAACCAGCACCATAGAAATAGACTTCGAGCGGAGCCTCATCAGCCTCGACCTTCTCGAAGAAAGATGTTCCAAGAAGTTTCAGCAAGTCGTCCTGAATTATATGCACCATCGAGTCGAAAGTCTGCATATAAGGATTCATGCCGGCAGTCTGCACCTGACGTGCTTGCTCAACGCCTGTTATGTACCAATCGGTTTTTGTAGATCCGCTATCGGCTATTAAAATCATAAAAAATCTGTTTTATTCTGCAAAATTAACGATAAAGAAGATTACAAACCGACTTTTTACATTTTTTAATATATCAAATTATCAAAAATGTACCTCTTTGGGGCAAAAATAGCCGTAAAAAACGCTGGGAGATGGCACTAAACGCAATATTATGCCGTTATAAAATGCGGAAATTATTTTGTTATAACAATGTTTGCTGTATATTTGCAACTATATATTTTTCGTTCACAAGATTTTAATAACTAATATTGTAGTAATATATGAAAAAAATCTTTCTATTTCTTTTAATCGCATTGTGCTTTTCCGTGCACTCGCATGCGGTTCTGAAAGAAAAAAATCTGGAGCAGACCATAAGCGTACTGCGCTCGGAACTGAAGAGTTACCATGACAACATGGAAAAACGCATGGTGAGATACAAACAGCGTAACGACGCTCAGCACAAGCAGATGATTCAGACAATACAAAAGTGCAACCAACTGTCGCTGATGATTTATTCGCAGCGTACCGACTACACTTTTGACATGACATACGCCTGCTCCGAGGCAACAACACTATACCATCAGTTTACAAGAGGTAATTCTGTTCCTTACGAGACAATCCTTAACAATTTGAACGTAGAAATTTTGAGATACGAAGGATTGATTTCGAGTCTTGAAGCCATCAGTCCCGCTGTGGGAAATGCAAAACTCCAGAGAGAAAAAAGGATGAACGCAATGCCCGACAGCGTGAAGCACAAGTTTGCAAAACGTCTGGAGGAGATGAAGAAAAAGGGAATGACTTTCCCTCAACTTAGCAAGAAGAGTCAGAAGGAGCGCGACGAATGTATTGAATACTGCAACGAGATTCTCGGAATGTTCAAGCAGATGCGCACCCAGATGACATACGACAAGGAAGACTACGAGCGTCTGAACAAGAAACTGAAGGAACTGAACGACTATGCAGAAATGCGCTATCAGGACTTGCAGAACTCTATCTTCAAGAACGGAAGCAACAACTATTTCAAGACTCTGAGCCGTCTTGACCGCGTTACAAGAAACATACAGGAGGACTTTGACAACAAGTACTCGTTTGCAGCAAACAAAGAGGCTCGCTCACAATGGAAAGGTCCTATCGTCATCTTCCTGTCTATCTTCGTCATTATCTACCTCATTTTGTCAGGAATAATCAGTTCTGCACTTATCCTCGGAATTGCCGGAAATGTTTCGCGACTCGAAAATTTCTATCGCAAGATTATGAAGAAGGAGAAGAAAGAAGAAGAGTCAGACAACGTATTCAACAAAATAAAGAACTATTTCAAGAGTGAGGAATTTGCCCAGAAGAAAGTCTGCATAACGCTTGCCGTAACATTCGTGCTGTTTGCCATAGCCGTTATGATTGTGCGCAATATAATGCCAAGCAACAACTTCATGCAGATGGCGACAAGCCTGCTTATCGAGTTTGCATGGCTCGTGGGCGTTATCCTCATCTCGCTTCTTATCCGTCTTAACGGAAAACTTATCCGAAGCGGATTCATGCTCTACACGCCAATCATCCTGATGGGCTTCATCATCATCTCGTTCCGAATTATCTTCATTCCGAACGACATTATAGAACTTGTATTCCCTCCTATCCTGCTCATCTTCACAATTTGGCAGTATGTTTCGATGAACAGAATAAGAAAGAAACTGGAACTCGAGGACTTGAAGCACAGTCTTTCTGACCAGTTCTACACATGGATTGCGCTGGCATCGATGGTAATATCAACCATAATGTCGTGGTGCGGATATACCCTATTGGCTGTACAGATTTTCATCTGGTGGCTATTCCAACTTACGGCAATCCAAACAATTACATGTATATATTACATTCTTGAGAACTACAAGAGAAAGTACATTCTTCACGAAGTTGTGCTTTATCTCAGAATTCAGAAAAGAAAGGCTGCCGAGCGCAAATACAAGTTCGAACTGTTGCAGGCTCAGAACAACAACCGTCCAGAGCCTAAGCGTCCGAAGGAACTTGACGAGGTTGTGAACGACAGCAACACAACTAAGAAAGAACGCAGCAGTGCCGAGGAAGTGATGAAGAACAAGAGTGGCGAATACGTTAGAATTACTTGGTTCTACGACTTCATTGAGCAGGCATTCGTACCAATCATCTCGGTAATCTCTGTTTTGTTCTGTATCAACTGGGCTGCCGGAGTATTTAACATGCAGGAAATCTGTAAGAACTTCTTCTTCTTCGAATTCGTTCATATAGAAGGAAAGTTGCAGATGTCGCTGGCACGCATCTGCCTCGTAATAGGAATGTTCTTCATCTTCAGATACATCTGCTATTCTCTAAAAGCCTGGTGGAGATATGCCAAGAAAAAATCACAGGCATTGAAGGAAGAAAAAGGCATAATGATTACAACTATCGGGCAGAACAGACCTAACTATACTCTTACAGACAACGCCACGACAATTGCCGTTTGGGGTATCTACTGCATCTTTGTGATGAAATGGTTCAGCATCTCTACAAGTGCAATTTCGCTCATCACCGCAGGTTTGGCAACAGGTGTCGGTTTCGCCATGAAGGACTTGCTCGAGAACTTCTTCTATGGTATGTCGCTCATGGCTGGTCGTCTGCATGTTGGCGACTACATCGAGTGCGACGGCATAAGAGGAAAGGTTGAGAGCATCACATATCAGAGTACACAAATCAGTACTGCCGACGGCTGCACGATTGCATTCCTGAACAGTTCGCTCTTTACAAAGAACTTCAAGAACCTTACAAAGAACCACCTGTACGAACTTGTAAAAGTTCCTGTTGGTGTGGCTTACGGCGCAAATGTAGAAGAAGTGCGCCAGCTGCTCGTGAAATGTATCGAACAGGAGATTCAGAAGGATAATCTGGGCCGAGACATCATCAGCACGGCAAAGAACCAGACTTACGGCGTAATATTCAACGATTTCGGCGACAATAGCGTTAATCTGTACGTTACCTTCTGGGTTCTTGTAGAGAAAAAGATTGCCGTCTGCGCAAAAATCAAGGAAAGCATCTACAACACGCTCAACGCTAATCACATTGAGATTCCGTTCCCACAGCGCGATATCTACATCCGCCACGTTGAGCCGCTTCCTGTTACAAGCGCAAACAACCAGATTTTCGAGAAACCGTCAGAAAACTGATGAATACAACAAAGGCTGCAAGAAACGAATCTTGCAGCCTTCTCTTTCTTAACCTCTCATTCTTAATTGTCCGTATAAGGACTTTCTTTTATATGATTGCCCTTCCTTTTTACAGGAAGAGAACACACTTATGCTTTTGCTATGACAAGCCTTCAATCTGACCGTTTACGATGTCTATTTTCTCGGCCTGCGGAACTTTTGGCAATCCCGGCATTCTGAGGATTTCGCCAGCTATGACGACAAGCATCTCTGCTCCCTGATTTATCACGATATCGCGCACGGCAAATGGAAAATTATCTACCGCACCGTAAATCTTAGGGTCGGTACTGAACGAATACTGAGTCTTGGCGATACAGATTGGGAAGTGCGAAACGCCCAACTGCTCAATTCTCTGCATCATCTTCTTTGCAGCACTACTGTATGTTACGATGCTCGCGCCATAAAGGTTGTGAGCAACCTTGTAAATCTTCTCCTCTACCGAATCATTGTCATTATAAGCAAAATTCAGCGGCTCTGAAGGATTCTTCTCGACAGTCTCAGCTACAAGTTTTGCAAGTTCAACAGCACCATCGCCGCCTTCGGTAAAGGCACTGTTGATGGCATAGCCTACTCCCAGTTCCTCGCAATGCTTTCTGACGAGCTCCAACTCTGAATCGACATCGGTTGCAAAACGATTAAAGCAGACAATCACCGTCTGACCGAATTTTCTCAGGTTACGGATGTGCTTGTCGAGATTCTGCAAGCCCTGCACAAGACCGAGTTCATCTGGTTCTTTGATGCGCTCCAACGGAACGCCGCCATGCATCTTCAAGCCCTGAGTCGTTGCAACAATTATAGTCAACTTTGGAGTGATGCCCGATTTTCGGCATTTGATATCGTAGAACTTCTCAGCTCCAAGGTCGGCACCGAATCCGGCCTCGGTGATGACATAATCGCCATATGTCATAGCCAACTTAGTTGCCAAAACAGTGTTGCATCCGTGAGCAATGTTGGCAAACGGACCGCCATGTACAAAGGCTGGCGTATTCTCGGTCGTCTGAACCAAATTAGGATGCAAGGCATCGCGCAAAAGCACGCAAATCGCACCAGCCACGCCCATATCCTTAACAGTGAAAGGCTTGTCGTCGAGCGTGATGCCAAGCAGAATATTCTCAATTCTTCGGCGCAAATCGTCCTCATCCTTGCTGAGGCAGAGAATTGCCATAATCTCTGAGGCTGGAGTGATGTCGAATCCACTCTCGGCTGTTATACCGTTCGTCTTAGGTCCGAGACCCGTTACGATGTAGCGCAAAGAACGGTCGTTCACATCAAGAACGCGCTTCCACAATACCTGCTTCAAGCCAAATCCATCATCCTGATGCTGATAGATATAATTATCGAGCAAAGCAGAAATCATGTTATGCGCACTCGTTATGGCGTGAAAATCGCCCGTAAAGTGAAGGTTTATCTTCTCCATTGGAAGAACCTGTGCATAACCGCCACCTGCTGCTCCGCCCTTCATTCCGAAGCACGGACCGAGCGAAGGCTCGCGCAATGCCACGACTGCTTTCTTGCCAATCTTGTTTAGACCGAGGGCGAGTCCGATTGAGACCGTAGTCTTTCCGATGCCCGCCTTTGTTGGAGTGATTGCCGTAACGAGAATCAGGTTACTCTCTTTCACCTTCGAATCGTCAATAAGCCTCTCTGGAACTTTTGCAATATACTTGCCGTAAAGTTCGAGTTCTTCCAAAGGAATATCTATCTTTCTTGCAATGTTCTCTATCGGCTCAAGTTTACTTTCTCTCGCGATTTCGATGTCCGACTTCATATTGTTGTTATAACAGAATTTTTATATTTATTTAAAAATCATGCAAAAATAAAAACATTTTTCAATTCACACAACTTTTATAAATATTTAAATTATATTCAAATAAAAAAAGGATTACTTAAAAGTAATCCTTTTTTAAAAGTTTTATTTTATAATCTAAAAGAATCAAATTCCTTCAATCTGTTCGCGCAGAGCCTTTGCCAACTGGTCGGGGCAAGAGGTTCCCTTTCCGCCGCAGTTTATGCCTTCGAGTCGAGAGATGACATCATCGACCTTCATACCCTTTACAAGACGGGCTATTCCCTGAAGATTTCCGTTGCATCCGCCGTAAAAGACTACGTCATTTACGATTCCGTCTTCAACGTCAAACTCGATGAACTTACTGCAAGTTCCCTGCGTCTGATAAACCTTTTTCATCTGACAGATTAAGCCTCAGCAGGCTTCATGTTAGTAAATACGCTCTGAACATCGTCGAACTCCTCAAGACGCTCAACCATCTTGTCGATAGATGCGCGCTGCTCGTCAGTAACGTCCTTCAAATCGTTTGGAATATAAGTGAACTCACCACCGATATCCTCAAAGCCCTTTTCCTCGAGGAACTTCTGAATCTGAGCATAGCTCTTAGGATCGCCGTAGATTGTGATTGTACCCTCTTCCTCGTCCTCATCGAACTCGTCGTCTACGTTGAAATCGATAAGTTCAAGGATAAGCTCTTCCATATCTGTATCGGCAGCCTTCTTGAATGTGAATACACACTTATGGTCGAAAAGATATGCCAAAGAACCAGTTGTTCCGAGTGTTCCGCTGAACTTGTTGAATACTGAGCGAACATCGGCAACGGTACGAGTTGTGTTATCTGTAAGAGTATCAACGAATACAGCAATTCCGTGAGGACCGTATCCCTCGTAAGTCATGCTCTTGTATTCGCTCTGATCCTTTCCCATTGCGTTCTTGATAGCACGCTCGATGTTATCCTTAGGCATGTTCTCGCGCTTACAAGTAGCAATGATTGAACGCAATGCCGGATTGTTCTCTGGCTCTGGACCACCAGCCTTAACAGCGATAGCAATCTGCTTGCCAAGGCGAGTAAAAGTCTTTGCCATGTGGCCCCATCTCTTCAATTTGGTAGCCTTTCTATATTCAAATGCTCTTCCCATTTGTATTTTATATTTTTTAGTTAATATTTCGTTTTTCTGATGTCTCCTCAGGATTATCTCAACTTAGCGTCGAGTTGCTTTGTGAGGGCATCGATTATCTTGTTCATGATAGCATCAATCTGCTTGTCGTTCAGAGTTTTCTGCTCATCTTGCAGAGTGAAGTTTACAGCGTAACTCTTCTTGCCAGCCTCAAGATTCTTGCCTTCGTAAACATCGAACAACTTGACATCCTTCAAGAGTTTCTTCTCACACTTGTAAGCAATCTCCTCGATGGCTGCAAACTCAACGTTCTTGTCAACGAGCAATGCAAGGTCGCGGCTAACTGCTGGGAACTTACTGATTTCCTTGTAACTAACCTTATTATTCTTGATTGCCTTCATTGCAAGTTTCCAGTTGATATCTGCATAGTAAACCTCATTTGCAATGTCAAATGCCTTCTGAAGCTTCTTGCTTACGATACCGAATACAGCAAGTACCTTTCCGCCACGATTCTGAATCTCTACGCTCTTTGAGAAGATGTCGCTCTTGCCGTCAACAGCTACAAGAGAAGCCATGTTAACGCCAAGACGAGCGAAAACGTTCAGAACATAAGCCTTCAACTCGTAGATGCTTGAAGCCTCATCAGCATGTGCCCACGAGCCAGCAACCTTCTTTCCTGTAAGCCAGAGAGCCATGTGATAATCCTCGCTGTAAGCATCGAGAACATGCTTGATAACCTCAGGCTCTGTGCTCTTTGAAACACCCGGAATAATATCGGCGCATTTGTTCTCGGCATGGAAATAATAGCAGTTGCCAAACTCGAAGAACTTGAGGTTGCTGCTCTTGCGGTTCACATTGTGAGCAATGCTCTCCAAACCACCGAACAACAGAGTCTGACGCATTACGTTAAGGTCTGTTGAAAGCGGATTGATTACGCGGACAAGATTCTCGCTCTTGAAACTTGCGAGATTGTCATAGTAAGCAGCCTTTGTAAGTGAGTTGTTAAGAATCTCGTTGAAGCCACAGCCTACAAGCTGCTCTGCTACAAGATTCTGCAACTTGTTGCTCTTGTCGATGTCGCCCTTGATGGCAAGACATGAATTTACGCTTGTCGGAATCTCAACATTGTTATATCCGTAGATGCGAAGGATATCCTCAACAACATCGCAAGGACGCTGAACATCAACGCGATATGCAGGGACCTGCAACTCAAGACCTTCGGCAGTTTCTGAAAGAATCTGCATCTCGAGAGACTTTACGATGCTCTTAACGGTATCGACAGGAATCTCCTTGCCGATAAGGTCGTTGATATATTTGTATTCTACACTTACCTTGAAATCTGAAATCGGATTTGGATAAACATCCTTTATCTGCATTGAAACCTTACCGCCGGCAAGTTCCTTTGCCAAGATGGCAGCCTGCTTCAAAGCATAAATCTGACCGTTAGGGTCGATTCCGCGCTCGAAACGGAAACTTGCATCAGTGCTCAAGCCATGACGGCGCGCACTCTTTCTAATCCAGGTTGGGTTAAAGTATGCACTCTCGAACAATACGTTCTTTGTTGTCTCGTATGTTCCAGAGCCCTTTCCGCCGAATACACCGGCGATACACATTGGAGCGTTAGCATTACAGATGGCAAGGTCGCGGTCGCTCAACTTATGCTCCTCGCCATCGAGAGTTACGAACGGAGTTCCATCAGGCATAGTCTTTACAACAACCTTCTTGCCGTCAATCATGTCAGCATCGAAGCAGTGCAATGGCTGGCCGTATGCCATCATTATATAATTGGTGATATCCACGATGTTGTTGATTGGACGCAAACCGATTGTGCGGAGTTTGTCCTTCAGCCAGTCAGGACTTTCCTTAACCTCGCAACCAGTAACAGTTACGGCAGCGTAGCGAGGACAAGCCTCGGTATTCTGTACATCGACGTCAATCTCCAAATCGTTGTTGTCAACGGCAAAAGCCTCATCGCTTGGACGATGAATTGATGTCTTGTATCCGTTCTGAACGAGCCATGCGTAAAGGTCGCGAGCCACACCGTAGTGCGAGCAAGCGTCGGCACGGTTTGGAGTGATATCGACCTCGATTACATAATCACTCTTGATGTTATAATATTCGGCAGCAGGAGTTCCAACAACAGCGTCGTTTGGAAGCACGATGATACCGCTATGATCGTTTCCTATACCTATCTCATCTTCTGCACAAATCATACCGTTGCTCTCGACACCACGCAACTTGCTCTTCTTGATAGTGAAACACTCGTCGCCATCGTAGAGTTTTGTGCCGAGCGTTGCAACGATTACCTTCTGACCGGCAGCAACGTTTGCAGCACCGCATACAATCTGCACAGGCTCAGCCTCGCCGATGTTTACGGTTGTTATGTGCATGTGATCTGAATTAGGATGTGCCTCGCATGTAAGCACTTCAGCCACAACAAGTCCCTGCAGACCGCCTTTGATTGTCTGCACCTCTTCAACAGAGCCAACTTCAAGACCTTCACTTGTAAGTGCATCAGCCACTTCTTGTGCTGAAAGGTCGAAATCTACATACTCCTTCAGCCAATTATAAGAGATATTCATATATAGTTATTTTTTACTCAAAAACAATAAATCGCGCAAAGTTATAAAAAATATACAAAACGGCATTCATAAAAAACAAAAAAAGTGTCACTCGGAATTCACACTCAGAATGACACGCTATTGATAATCCCTTTTTCAAGGAATGGACTTATGGTCTTTGTTTAGATTAGAAAGGCATCGGCTCGTTGCCCGATGTGTACGAACTGCCGAACGGATTGCTGTCGCCTCCACCAGCAGGCGGAATATCTGCCGCCGTTGGCATTGCATACATACCTTCGGAAGAATCGTCGTTCATCTTCGACTTGTAGCTCGACATATTCTCGCCCGGCTGCGGAACGTAGTCGTCGTCGGCATTCTGGAAGCGGACATACTCTCCGCGGAAGCGCAGAAGTACATCGCCAACTGCACCGTTACGATGCTTTGCTATGATGATTTCAGCCATGCCGTGAAGGTCGTTACCCTTGGCATCCTCGTATATCTTGTAATATTCAGGTCGGTGGATGAAGCAGACCATATCGGCATCCTGCTCGATGGCACCAGATTCACGAAGGTCGCTAAGTTGAGGTCGCTTTCCATCGATACCTTCACGTCCTTCTACACCACGATTCAACTGGCTCAGCGCAATAATCGGAATGTTCAACTCCTTGGCAAGACCTTTGAGCGAACGCGAGATGGTAGAGACCTCTTCCTGACGGCTTCCGAAACTCATTCCGCTTGCATTCATAAGCTGCAAGTAGTCGATAAGGATGATTTTTACTCCATGTTCGCGGACAAGTCGTCGCGCCTTTGTTCTCAGTTCGAAAACCGAAAGCGACGGAGTATCATCAACATAAAAAGGTGCCGAATAAAGGTCGCGGATCTTATAGTCGAGCTGAGCCCATTCGTACTGTTCAAGCTGTCCGCTCTTCAGTTTCTCGCCCGGAATTTCGCACACGTTGGAGATAAGACGGTTTACCAACTGTACATTGCTCATTTCAAGAGAGAACATCGCCACCGGAATCTTCATATCAACCGCCATGTTCTTTGCCATTGAAAGTACGAAAGCCGTCTTTCCCATGGCAGGACGGGCTGCAATAATAATAAGGTCGGAATTCTGCCAGCCCGACGTCATCTTGTCGAGACGAGTAAAGCCTGTTGCCAATCCGCTCATACCGTCGGTTCGCGCAGCCGCTTTCTGAAGCATATCATACGCCTCTTTGATTACAGGGTCAATCTGCGTATAATCCTTCTTCATGTTGTGCTGAGAAATCTCGAAGAGCGAGCCTTCAGCCTCCTGCATCAAGTCTTCGACATCCTGTGTCTCGTCGAAAGCCTTTGTCTGAATGTTGCTCGTGAAAGTTATGAGTTGGCGCGCAAGGAATTTCTGGGCGATGATTCGCGCATGAAACAAGATATGGGCAGACGATGCCACCATACCGCTAAGTTCGGTTACATACACCGGACCGCCAACTTCTTCGAGGTCGCCCGAACTCTTCAGTTGCTCAACAACGGTAAGCAAGTCAATAGGCTTCTGTTCGAGAGCCAGAGTCGTAATAGCCTTATACAAAAGTTGATGACGCTTTTCATAAAAACTTTCAGGACGCAATATCTCGCTCACCAGCGAATACGCATCCTGCTCAATCATCAACGCTCCTAATACAGCCTTCTCCAACTCTGGTGCCTGTGGCTGCAAGTGTCCCAACTCGCTCACTTCCGGCACGTTTGCATCATTTTTTCTACTATAGCGTCTGTTTTGTATCGGCATATTTAATTTATTTGGCTGCAAAGATAGGCGCATTATCCATAATTTTATAAATATTCAAACAAAAGTTATCAATAAGTTATAAACAATCGTTGTTCATAACATCGGGCAAAATTCTTCGGCACAATCTAACATATTATGGTTAAATCGGATTGCTGCGGTTCGTTTTTCCTGACTTCGAAACGTATGATAAGCAAAAATTACCTATCTTTGCGAAAAAAATAACTAAACAGATGATAACTTTCCCAAACGCAAAACTAAACATCGGTTTGAACGTGGTTGAGAAGAGAACCGACGGATACCACAATCTTCAGACAATTTTCTATCCGATTGCTATTGAGGATGTTCTCGAAATCAACCCGTTAGACGATGGCGACATCGAACTCTTCGTCAACGGAACACAATGTGCCGCCGACGAGATGGAGGGGAATCTGGTGATAAAGGCTTATCGCGCCTTGCAACGCGATTTTCCAAAAGTTAGGGGCATACGCGCCAGTCTGATAAAGAACATTCCGTCGGGCGCAGGACTTGGCGGCGGCTCGGCTGACGCATCGTTCATGCTAAAGATGCTGAACGAACATTTCAACCTTCAGTTGAGCGACGAACAGCTCGAAAAATACGCTACGAAATTGGGGGCAGACTGCCCTATCTTCATCAAGAACAAGCCCGTCTATGCCGAAGGAATCGGCGAGATTTTCACAGATATCGACTTCTCGCTCAAAGGATATTATCTTATTCTTGTAAAGCCCGAGACTTTCATATCAACGAAAGAGGCTTTTGCCAATATCCACCCGCACTTCCCCGAGCATAACTTGCTATCAGTCTATAAAAAGCCGATAGAAGAATGGAAAAACCTGATTGTCAACGATTTTGAAAATAGCGTTTTTCCAAATCATCCCGAGATTGCAAAAATCAAGGACTCTCTGTACGAGATGGGCGCAGCCTACGCATCGATGTCCGGCTCAGGCTCGACAGTCTACGGAATTTTCAGAAATCCGCAGGAAAATATTGAAGAAAAGTTCGAGGGATGCTACTGCAAATGTTTGAAACTTTAATAGATAATAAAATGAAAAGAGTTAAATTCATCACTGTGTTACTACTGTGTTTTTGCATTTTCGGATGCAAGGACAAGATTTTCGAGGAGGATAACAATGTCTACGGAAATGTGCAGGTTGGCGAGAAAGTTCCTGACTTCTCGGTAACAATGAACGACGGAACTAAAGTTTCGAATCAGGATCTTATCGGATACAACTCGCTCATCATGTTCTTCAATGTTGATTGCGGCGACTGCAAGAAGGAACTCCCGATTGTCAACACCTTTTGTAAAGAGCACCAGAACGATGCTGATTTCAAAGTCGTCTGCATCTCAAGAGAACAGACTCAGTTAGAGTCAATCCCAAAATTCTGGCAGGAAAACAATCTGGTTTTACCCTACTCTCCGCAAGACACCAGAACAATTTACAACATCTTTGCCAAGAACATTATTCCGCGACTTTACTTCTGCAACAAATCAGGCAAGGTTGTTTCAATGTTCAGCGACAACACGGAATACACTTATCTTGATACCGAAAAGAACGTCGCACTTTCTGGCACTCTTGCTCAGAAAATGGCTTCGGTAAACGATTTGAACAACGCACTCGAACTGACTCGCAATTCGAACAACTAATCAATCAAGAATAAAATAAGAGGTCGGACAGAGAAACATCTGTTCGACCTCTTATTTTTCGGAACGTTCCCTAAAATGAGCCGACGACGGGACTCGAACCCGTGACCCTTTCATTACGAATGAAATGCTCTACCAACTGAGCCACGTCGGCATTTCCTTATCAATCTTTACGCTGTAGCACATATCTGTGCCACAAATCTCCCACGATATCCCAGACCGTTGCTCTGTCTTCGGGCGCAAGCGACGAATATTTCTGATAGCGTTGTTTGAAATGCCTCCAACGCTTAGGGAGATTGAAGTAGAACTTTAAATCGACTTTCTCGGGCACGCACTGAACGCTGTAGACGCTCTGCACATACTTCTGTGCCAACGTTCCGAGCGGTTTTGTCGAGCCTTCGAAATAATGCTTCGTTAGTTCGTCCATCACCCCTACATACAAGGCAACCGACTCTGGATACTCAGCCCTTTCTTCCGAAACATGCTTGCGCATCACATACCAATCGGTGAGATGCCGCATCGTTACCGTCTGCCAAGTGTAATGCCCTACGATGTGATAGGCATTATACGGGAACAGAATACTTGCCGGAACAGCGCCAACTTCGACTTGTTCTCCTTTCGGACCGCAAATATACTGCTTTCTTTTGGTAGTTGCAAGAATATTTGTATATTTATCTGTAACTTTTTCGCGAGATTTCAATCTTTTCTCGTAAGAAATCAAAATATGGTTCTCAACAGGCACTTTTTCCCAGAAAAAAAGCGTATGTTTTTCGTCACAACCCGATTCCTCGAAAGCGATGCCTTTCTGCATCATCAACTCATCAATCTCATCGTGCTGAAAACTGAAAATATCGATGTCGCCACAGTCGCGGTGATGCGGAATAGGATAAAATGCCGCCGTGGTGAATCCCTTAAGAAGGATGTAATCGATGCCGTTCGACTTCAGAAACGAATGGAGCGACATGAAAGCCTTCCACTTCTCGGCATACTTGCGCTCGGTTTTCTGAGCATCGAAAGCCCACGTTACACGGACTTGCGAAGGCGGAAAGTGTTCCTCGTCGAGCATAAGCCAGCCGTCGCGAACCAAAGTCGCAACGCCGTGCGCCACCGAGGCAAAGTAGATTTTTCGCCATTGCTCGTCGGTAAGCGAGGCAAAAAGTTCTTCGTCGGGAGCAACGCCTGTCAGAGCCGCACGAAGCAGTTTCAGACACATCTCGACTTCCCACTTGTATGATTCGCCGTCGAACATCAGTCTTTCTGAATTAGCACTGTTGCGTATGCGCTTATTCCTTCCTGACGACCGGTAAAGCCGAGTTTCTCGGTTGTTGTGGCCTTAACCGACACGTCTTCTTCGTCGATTCCAATTACATCGGCAATACATTTCTGCATCGCCGGGATGTGATTCTTCATCTTCGGACGCTCAGCACATATCGTTGCATCGATATTTCCGACGGTGTAGCCCTTCGTTGCAATCAAGTCGACTGTCTTTTTCAGAAGAATCTTGCTGTCAATCATTTCGTATTCCGATGCTGTATCGGGAAAATGATAGCCAATGTCGCGCATGTGAGCCGCGCCAAGCAAGGCATCGCATATTGCATGAAGAAGGACATCGGCATCGCTGTGGCCAAGAAGTCCTTTCTCATGCTCAAGTTTTATTCCACCAATCCAAAGTTCACGGTCCTCAACAAGTTTGTGAACATCAAAACCAAATCCAACGCGTATTTTCATAATTCTATCTGCTGAACATATCTTTTAGACCATCCATATCGAACGTGAGCGAAAATCGCAAAGTCTGATCGAGCGGATTTGTCTGTGCCGTAGAAATAATGTAAGAAGCATCGAGCGAGAAAACATTCATTTTAAAGCCCGCTCCTACTGAATAATATTTTCTATTACCCTTGCTCGCACTCTCGTGATGATATCCGGCACGGAGCGAAAACTGATTGTGATAGCAATATTCTGCACCGAGTCCCCAGTTAATCTCCTCAAGTTCCTCCTTAAAGCCACCGGGAGCATCGTGGAAGCTCTTGAAGATTCCAGCGATTGGAGAAACATTGTAATAACCTTGGTCGAGCAGCCACTCGTTGTAGCCCGAATAATCATCGGTTGCACTATTGGTCTCTGCCACATATTGCTCCATCGTTGGACGTGTAGGAACCATCAGTTTGTTTGCATCGGCACTGAAACTGAAGGTGTTGTAATCGTCGATAGGAACCATGAGCGATGCACCAAGTCGGAGATTAGTCGGAAGAAACTGGTTTATGTTTCCGCCATCATACGATATCTTGCTACCTATGTTGCTGGCATTAAGACCGATGCCAAGCTGACATTCGCGGTTGGCAAGCATTACATAGTTCTGATAGTAGAACGCGATGTCGGCAGCAAATGCAGAACCAGGAGTTGACTCATCGTCGGCCTTGTAAGACATATCCGAATAGATGTATCGGAGCGCAACGGCTGCCGAGAATGTTTCGGAAAGCATTCGGGAATAGCCGAAATCTACCGCCCACTCACGAGGATTAATAGTTTCTCCAACTTCACTTACATTCACTTCGCCAAGCGAGAAAAAACGCAATGAAGCACTCAAGGCTGAATAATCGCCTATTCGATAATATCCATCAACATAGGCAAGGTCGATATCGCTTACCAACTGTCTGAGCCAAGGAGTATAGTTAAAAGCCACTCCACTGCGGCTGATACAAAACGGATATTTTGCAGGATTCCAGTACTGCGAATGAACGTCGGGGTCGGTTGCCGCACCTACATCGCCAAGAGCGCCTCCGCGTGCATCTGGAGCAATATCGAGAGAGTTAACACCCGTATAAATAGGGTTAAATTTCTCTTTCTGCGCCTCGGCACACAAGGTAGAAATAAGTGCAATGGCTAATAAATATATTTTTTTCATCTTGTTTCTATAAACTCAAAAAATGCTTTTTTATTGTATCATTATCTTGCCAGATTGCATATTTGATGTCACATTATCTGTCGAAACCATTATTCGGTAGATGTACATTCCGCGTTGCAGACGCGCTCCGCCAGCGGTCAAATCCCAAACATACTGGAACATTCCGGTCGTAGCCGTTCCGCTTTCAGAAACTGAATGTAACATTCGACCTGTAAAGTCGAAAATCTGCAAGGTTACTTTAACTGTCGAGCCCGGTCTGTCGGTTACGATTGTGAATACGGTCTGCTCTTTTGCCGGATTTGGCGAGCAAGTAACGCTACTAAGCATAGGCGCAACATTCTCGCTGACCTCGAAAGACGTTTCGTAAACAGACGAGTTGTTGTTCACGTCCCACGCTCTGAAAAGCAACGTATGTTTTCCGATGCTGAGTTCAGGAATAGAGAAACCGACGCTACCCTTCTGATAACTTCCAGCCTCAGACTGATAATAATCGTTTAGAATGTAAGTCTGATTTATGTCGTTATCAACAATCAGAACAATGTCGTGACCGATTCCGTTTCCAGTCGTGTTTATTCCGCTTTCATCCTCGAGTTGGGCAACGAAGAACGGCGTTGTATTCACTTTCGCCCCATCGCTGAATGTTGGCAAATTGAGATATGCCGCAACCAGCGGACCTTCATTATCAGACGCCGCGTCATCAACCGTTCCGCCAACAATGAAATCGGTATAATATCCAAGGGCCGAAACACCTTTGTCGTTCAACGCATAGAAATTCATCAGTCCGTAATCGTCGGAATAATTTATATCGAGCGGAACCGGGAACGAAATAGAGAATCGACCGTTGCGGACAGAGTCAGAACCGATATAAATCTTCTTTTCATAAGAATCGTAGTCAAGAATCTGTTTCTCGCCGATATTTCCTTTCGTCGTGACAGTTTCCTTATTATCAAAGACTGTCAAATCTATAATTCCGTCGAAATCATCGATAATATTTCCTGTTGCATCACGAATTTCGCCATCTACAGTCATTACATCTCCGGCACTCGCTTTTACCTTATTATTATTTACGCCAGATTTTCCTCGGCAACTGCTCACAACGACCTGATTTGTTGGCAACGCAAGCGTAACGGCCGGGTCGCCAAGGAGAGCATAGGCAAGTTTGTTCTCCGTTGGGTCGGAATAACCATCCTCGCCCGTCACGAGAGACGATTTTGTAAAACGGACAGCATCGCCGATGGTGAATCGCCTTCCATTCTTATCAGTAGCCAGAAGATACTTTGTAAGAAGCATGTTGAGCGCGCTGTTATAGTTTGAATAAACCGTTCGGGCTGATGCCATGACGGCTATCGCACCTGCCTTTTCCTTCAGGATGAGTGACTCTCCGATATTCGAAACATTAGCATCGAAAGGCATAACATTGCACGATGCAAAAACCCACATCGGCAGATATGGCGAAGTGATTTCTTCGAAATCGGCAAGCGTCATGGCATATTCGTCCGAAAGTGTAGCCTCGCCGCCATGACCGGCATAGTTCATAACAAGACTTCCGTTCTTAATCTGACTCTTTATTGCCTTTGTTACTGCCGGATAACGCACTCCAACATCGGTAGATTCGCGACTGTATGCATCCCAATAGATGCGGTTCACAATCATATCGGGGTGATTCGCCTCGACATCGGCTGCCAATTTTTCCTCGGCATTCTGATGCGTAGGAGTTTCATCATCATCAGCCATCGCCGTGAAGAAATTCTGCCATTTGCCAGCATTCTCGTTCTTCATATAGGCGATTGTCTTATCAACAACATTTTTTGCCTGAGCCACCGTTCGTGCCGGGATTCTGCCAATGCCAAGTTGTACGGTGCTCGTGCAGATATCAAAATTGCTCTTTTCCTGGAACATTCCGAAATAATCCTCAGCACAGAAACTTTTTGTATCGCTCAATGAATTTTCCGATTCATAGCAAAGCAAAAAGTCATTCTGTGAATATGCCGAGAAATCGCTGGTAAGCATTCGGTTGTCATAAGCACAATCGCCGAAAAGGAGCAGATATTTAGGCCTTTCGTCCTCGGTTGCGGCTTTATCGTAAAGCATCTTCATGAAACGGCGATATGCGGTTGCATCGGGAGTTCCTGAAGAAAATTCGTTATAAATCAAATCTGCCGGAACGACCTCAACATTCAGCCCCTGCTCACGATGAGCATCAGCAAGCCGCTCTGCCTGACTGGTCAAAGCGCCGCTGGCAGGAACGATGATTACCATATCTATCGCCTCCAAAGAATGAAGATTCTGGTTCTTCACATTCTCAACAAATGTAGGGGCTGCAAAATTTGAGGCTGTATTTACGGCAACAAATTCATCTCCTTTCGAGGTCTTGACCGTCACGTTGTATTCGCCGTCAGAAAGAGAACCGTTCAGTATCGAATAATTCTCAGAATCAGTCACATTCCATACAACGGTATTGGCATCGGCTCCCGAAATGCAGAACTTTTTGACGCCACTTTCATAAGGACGGAAATTAAGACAGCCCGACGTCATCTGCAACATTCGTTCATAACACACCATCAGATAATCCAATCTGCCTTTAACAGATGAGGACTGACATTTGTGGGTTACTTCTATCGAAACTACATCGCCAGAAGGCATAAATTCAAAACTGTTAGAAACAACCGAGGCACTATTATATTGTGCAAGCGACGGAATAGAGAGTTCGCCCGTCATTGCATCGTTTACCGAGATTTCAGCTCTCGATTCTGCATCAGCCGAGAAAACGACGTCCAGCAGAGCCTCACTACCGTTAGTTCCAGGAATACTTAACGAGTATTTCTTCGAAACGCCATTCGAAAAACTAAAAGAATCGTAAAGATGACGACCACCAGGCATCCAACTCACAGCATCAACTTCGTACAAAACATGCTCGGGAAACGTATTTGTTTCATCACCATCACCATCATCTTGTTCCTGCGGAAAAGCCATCGGTTCTACATCATCCGAAGCCGTAAGGAAGTAGCACGATACGGTAGAATAAGGATTTATTTCACGAGAGAATTTCAGACCGTAAGAATGATTCCATTTTACAACGCCCTTGGCATAGAACAACAGCGATTTGTCGCCTCGTCCGCGCCACAAAGGCAACTCTTTCAAATCATCGCCCGGCCACCGAGAAATGTTTTCCGAAAGCATTTCTCCTCCATAGCCATACAATCTTACCTTATCAGGATTGGTAAAACCCCATTTTTTCAACAAATCGGGTGTCAACTGATAAACGCCCTCGGCAGGAACGCTGATTTTCACCCACTCCCCTTGCGAGAGAACGGAATTGGCGACATACCCCGACGCATGTACCGACAAAATGCCGCACATACCGAAGAGAAAAAACAAAAGTTTACCAACAAATCTCATCAAACCTTTTTATCTAATATTAAAGTCAAGAACCTTTTCGCCTTCCAGAAAACCTTCAAGATGCTGTCCTACAGACACTGGACCTACGCCAACTGGCGTTCCTGTAAATAGAAAATCACCTATTTTTAATGTACAGAACTGACTAACATAGGCAATTATATCGTCTACCTTATGAATCATATCGGCAGTACACCCCTTCTGCACCTGTTTACCATCGATGTTCAGACTGAAATTCAAGTTCTGCACATCTGCAAACTTCTCCTTCGGAACAAATGTTCCAAGAACAGCCGAGTTGTCAAACCCCTTACACAACTCCCACGGATAACCTTTCTCGCGAAATTTTCTCTGCAAATCCCGTGCAGTAAAGTCTATTCCAACCGTAAAGGCATCATAGTAGCGATGTGCGAATCTCGGAGCGATGCACTTTCCAAGCCTGTTTATACGAACAACCAATTCTGTTTCATAATCAAACTGTTCAGCCCAATCAGGAATGAAAAAAGGTTTTCCATCCTTAAGCAAGGCCGAGTCTGGTTTCATAAAAATAACAGGATTCTCTGGTACACTAACTAACGTTCCATCAAGCTCTTTATTGTGTTCGGCATAGTTCATGCCTACTGCTATAATTTTCATAAATACCCTAATTATGTTATATTTACATGCAAAATTACAAAAAACATTAAAAAAAATAAAAAAAACGTCCTTGTTTTTTGTCAGTTACATATAAAACATTACTTTTGCACCGTATATACGATTTTATCAACGGCAATAAAATATTGTCGGAAAAGAACATGACATAGAATCTTATTATTAATGAAAAGACTTTAAACATAAGACAAATGAAAAAATTACTTATCATGTTATTCTTGGCATGTTTAGGTTACACACACACAATGGCTCAAAGCATACACAGCGTTGAGTTAAATGATGGAAAGCACCTGAACAATACCAAATTCAGTGACAACTGGTACTTCGGAGTCAACGGAGGAGGACTATTTGCATGGGGAAACGCCGCCACAAAAGCCGATTTTCTCGACCGTTTCGGAGCAACTGGCGGATTACAATTAGGTAAGAAGGTCAGTACAGCAGGCGAAGTGCGTCTGCAGGCTCTTTATGGATACAACAAAGGTTACTATATTCCTTTGAAGAAGTCATACGGCTTTAACGAAATAAGCCTCTCTCTCGACTGGCTTCCAAACTTTACAAACATTTTCTATGGTTATAAGGAGGACAGAAGATGTACATTCAGCGGAGTTTTGGGTATTGGAGGTTCTGACATTTGGGGAAGACCATACACAAACCGCTCAGAATATCCTCTTCTGACACACAAGTATTTTCTCTTCGCAAAAGTCGGCTTGAGACTCGACTATGCACTGAAGAATGACAAGTATCATCTGAATGCAGAACTGACAAACTCATTCTACCCTTCTACATTCGACGGAGCTGCCCACCTAAATACTCCAAAGAGAACAGCTATGGCTGGTCATGCAAACCTAATGGTAGGCTTCACTTATCATTTCAAGAATAGTGACGGCAGTCGTAACTTTACCTATAGCAAAGGATTGGATCAGAGTAAATACGACAACATTAACGATGAAATCAACAGACTGAAGGCACAAATAGAGGAAAAGAAGAAGCATCCTAACATTCAGATAAATAAGGTCAACGTAGAGACAAAGACTATATACACTACCGTTGCATTCCCAGCAAAGAACAACGACATTGAATTTAGTCAGAAACCTACAATGTACAACATCGCAAAGAATGCGAATGTACATGACAATGATGTTGTGTATATCAGCCGAAAGAAGACAACCGGAAATGTTGAGTTGTTCAACTCTCGTGCAGAAGCTGTAAAGAAAGAGCTTATCGACAACTGGAATGTTGCTGAAAGCAAGATTGTTATCGAGGATAATGCCGATAACATCGAAAAGGACAACTCAAATTCTAAGAATATTTCATACGTATTTATTAACGATTAAAACTTTGGCGATATGAAGAAAAGATTTTTTAGTTTACTCTGCGCCGGCGTTTTAATGTCTGGCTCGGTATTCGCACAAGAGCTAACTCCTGATACTATACACGCTCTTCGTTACTATAACGGCTCCGACAATTGGTTTATTGGAGCACAGGGCGGCATCAACTATCCTGGTATAGAAGATGTACGTTTTAAGACGATGGGCAAATATATTGGATATTCAGCACAAATACATGCCGGTAAATTCTTCAACCCAACACTAGGTATCAGATTTACAGGTGGTTACGATAGCTATTGGGGAGCAAATAGTAATTTGGACAACGGCAATTATCACTTTAATAGTTTAAATACATTTGTCGATGGAATTCTCAACTTCAACAGTCTGTTCTGTAAATACAAAGAATCAACAAAGGTAAATGTCAACGGATTACTAGGTGTTGGCTACAACTACTTTTGGGGATATGATAACGAACTAGACAAGCAAGTTTACGGAAATCAGAATTATCCATACAGAACTACTGGACACCATTTCCTTGCAATACGTCTGGGTATGCAATTCGCAATAAAGTTAAGTGAAGCTGTAGACTTAAACATCGAAGGAACGTTGTCAAGTACAGACGATTTTTCAAACGCTGTTTACTACCAGAGAGAATATGATTATTATGCTCGCGTATTGGCTGGTATCAGTTATCACTTCAAAGACAGATATGGCGACAGACGAATGAAATATGATTACTATACTGATGCCAACAAAGTTGCAGATCTAAACGACGAGATAAACAGAAAGCGCAACGAACTCGAAGAGGCTTCTAAGATAATCATAAAAGACGAGAACGTCTACAACAATACTGTCGACGATGATATCCGAATCAATTATCTTATCAACGACTACAAGGTTGACAAGACACAGGCAAGTCAGGTAGCACTTATTGCCGAATACCTGAAGGAACATCCTGATGCAAAAGCCAACATCGTAGGATACGCAGACGTTAAGACAGGTGTTCCTGTTTACAACCTATACATAGCACAGCGTCGTGCCGACTATGTAAAGAAGATGCTTGTTAAAGGATACAAGATTAAGGAAGATCGTATAATCACAGAAAGTAAGGGTGATACAGTTCAGCCATACGAGAATGAGAACGATTGGAACCGCGTAGTATTTGTAACTTTCGAGTAACCCGATTTACAGAAAATAATAATAAGGGCTGTTTTTAAAGAACAGTCCTTATTTTTTTGACTTTATTTTATTAATTGCAATCAAAATCAATCGACAAAAACAACAATTTTATTACCTTTGCAGCATGACATTAAATCAGTATAAAAAAACAACACCATAAACGATTTGACAGACTACCTAAGTAACTTGATAGTCTGACATTTTCGGTAGAATTAGAATTCCATAATTAATAATCAAACAAAAATGAGCGAAAGTAACGAAAATCAATCAGGATGCGGATGCATTTTTAGTATTATTGCTCTCATCGCAGGACTAGCCAAAATCGTCATTAGTTTTTCAAAACTTGGAGGCGGATCTGGTGCAATAATTGGTATCGTTGTTGCTATTGCAATTGCAATAATCTTTTTTGCCATCGAAGCATCAAAAGAGGAAACAAATTCAGATGATGATGACGACCCAACGGGATACGCTGCGCGAGAGAAGCGAGAAAAGGCAAAACGGGAAATGCAAGCACAGCAGAACATTATTGAAAAAAACGACACAAAACAAGAGTGTAACAATACTACAACTTACGGATTAAACTATGTAGTTAACAATGAAACAAACTCATCATCTACGGAAGAGGAAGAAGAAGAGTGCGAAAACAAAGAGTTAGTCGAGAAATTTAAGAGACTCATCGACTGTCCATGCCGATTCTACGGTACAGACTCTTCGGATGAACTTTTGGAAGATTACAACGAATCTCTTGAACGTGGAAAAAGAGAAGGCTTTATTCCATTCATTATTTTTGTAGACGACGATTTGCTAATGGATATAATGTTCGAATTCAACCATGAATGTGAAGACGAGATTGATATCGAAAAAATTCGAACAATGCGCAAAGAACTGATAGCCAATGCATCGTCATACGAAGGAAAAAGATGGCTCGATGAAATGCTAAAAGAATATCAAGAGGATTCAGAGCATTATCAGGAGATTCTGGGCACCCCTTCAGACAAAGGATATGAAATTCCAGAATTATACCTTGAAAGTTCAAACGAAGAGTATCCTGCACTTTTGGCAGAAGTTCCAGTCAGTGCACCATGGCATTTGTTCGCATGGTTCCCGTTCGGCAATTGGAACGGTTGCCCAGACAAGAAGACACTTGTGAACGTAGGCAGATACTGGTTCGAACAGTATGGAGCAATCCCAGCATTCATTACGCACGATACTCTCGAGATGACAGTTCCACATCCAGTAAGCGACGCCCAGAGTCTTTATTTAGCAAAAGAACAATATGCCTACTGTCTTGACCAAGTTGAGCAGAGCGGTCTACAAACAATACATGCCTTGGCAGATAGCCTGCGAACATCAACCGTATGGCATTTCTGGTGGGATTAGAAATTAAAAATTAATAATAATTATGAGCAAAAGAAACAAAAAAATAAATGATTATCCGCAATTCGCCCTGCCGTTATATAATTTGTGCTCAAACGTAGGCTTATACGAAACGGCAGCGATAACTAGCCGGTCGAACATCCTGTCACCGAAATATTTACGGTTGAATTTGTAGCAGAATTCATTCAAGTATTCCTGAAGAAACTCCTCCTTAATTCCATGATACATGTCTGTGAACAACGACTTGGCGTTTGAAATGGCGATATGTACCCACGGAAGAACCTTTGGAGCATTGCACCCGTGGACTGTCTGCCGTTCCGACTTTGACACAGCTTTCTCGACTGTCGAGTGTGAGGCAAAATTATCCATCACGGCCGTGGAGTCTGGACTTACGCTGCACTCGACTGCCGACTTCAGCGTCTCACCCTTGAGGTCG
>JAEEGF011199116.1_pt1 | contig 34770 bp, 20 predicted proteins | sample 9134171 | NCBI WGS metagenome assembly JAEEGF01 (sample SAMN16246542, study PRJNA631951) | gut metagenome | biome: gut microbiome; feature: rumen; material: AP-attached | host: Bos | place: Iran: Karaj | collected 2018-10
CCCTGAATGATGTTGATAATCGCCAGAGCATCAGCAATATTCACTTCTCCATCGTTATTCACATCACCCGTCATGAAGGTGTTCTGCATCACATCCTTCACCGCTGCCCACACATCGAGTTTACCGGCACCCCAACGCGATGCATCATCACCCATGACATGTTCGTCCCTGACGGCACTGCGCTTTAAAACCTCACGCACATCGGCCACGGTCAGCATGGGGTTCGCCTGCAGCATCAAGGCAATCGCACCCGTAACCACGGGCGCCGACATCGAAGTGCCCTTGTTGGGGTAATAAGGATATTCCTGGCCATTCACCACTGCGGGAGCAGGCCACTGGCTACGGTCGGAGTGCTCGTCATACCTGTTGGCCGACGACATGACAATAGCGCCCGGAGCACAAACATCAGGACGCTGAATGCCGTTTTCATCAGGGCCAAAAGAGGAGAATGCTGCAATCGCAGTAGGCTGATAGCCATCAAAATACACCATGTCGCCCGATGCTGCACAATATGACTGCCTGGAGCAGTAAGCGCCGACCGAAATGACGCTGTCGGTTGTGGCCAGGTCACTGATGGAGCCTACCGGTGAGCCGCCTGTAGCACCAGGCATGGCAAAGGAATAGAAATAGGCATCCTGAGTACACCAGCCGACCAATTCAGTCGCGGTGTCAGCAAAATACTGAAGCCCAATCAGATGACCGGACTTAACCGACTCTACATCAAACACCCAATAAGAGTGGAAACGTTCGTTCTCGAGCTGATTCCCCTCACTATCAAAGACGGGCTCTAAACCACTGGCATAGCTGATTTCGCCAGTATAGTAGGCAGCAAAGGCTATGTCCGATTCACTGGATATCGTAAAGATGCTGTCCTCGTCGAGTGTTCCCACAATGGGAGAGGCATACTCCAATTCACCTGTAGAGCGGTTCACGATCACGACACGGGTCCTATGTTCCTGAGGGACATCATTCCACATGCTCACATAACCCTGCCGCTGCAGTCCGCCCCACCGATTGCGCAAGAACGTGGTCACCGTATCGTTTTTTTGCTTGATCGAAGACCTGAAACAGATAGGCACATCACCATCATTGCCAGCCGATAAGACACACATGCGGCCCGGACCCGACAGTGACGAGAAAACCCGGCAAAGGAACGAGGTTCCGTCATTAGGCCCGCTGTTGCTGCCCAGGCTCAGATTAATGACACAGGGCTTCCCCACCCTGCAGGCATAATCAAAAATATACTTCACTGCATTGGCGATGTTGACATCGTTCAGCAGATCTGAAGGGATGCCACAAGCCACGATATCGGCCTCTGGGGCAACGCCATGCCACCCATTGCCACGGTAGCTGCCGGCAGCCGTTCCGGTCGTGTGAGTGCCATGCGACGAGTTGGGTTCATCAGTTGTCAGGGACTCGATCTCTTGCAGATTCTCGTAACAGCTGCCAGGCAGTTCAATGCCGTCAACAACAGGGTGTCGCCCCGTTGAATCGGCGGGCATGTAAACAGCACACACTCGCGTGCGGCCGGCACTGTCACACAGGTTGATGTGCTTGAAGTCAATACCGGTATCCACGATGCCGACAATGACACCCTTGCCCGTGAATGAGCCGATGTGCCCATGATTGACCTGGGCAGGAGTCACATTGGAATAATAGAGTGAACTGTCGTTGCACCAGTGCAAGGGCTGAGCCAGCGACACATAGCTCACCGCGTCGCTAGCCATCACCGACTGCAGGCAATCCACGGGGATGCGCGCCGAGACAAATCCGTCAAAAACGGCATCAACAACCACCCCCTTGCGCTGCAGCTCGCTCAGGCGGTCCATATTCTTCAATTCAATAAACGCTTGATGAACAGAACCGTAACCATGACTACGGAGAAGGTTCCCTGTGGAGCCGCGCGGCAATAACAACTTGGACGCAACACTCAGTGGTGCTGTCGCCCAAGCTGCCGATAACATCACAGCCATGCATAACATCGACAATACCAACCGCTTGTTCATCCAAGTATTAAAACTGTTGCTATAAAGAGTGATTGATTAGCTGTTCAAGATGATACCAATGATCATGTTCACGTCGCTAATATTGACCTCATCATCTTTATTCACATCGGCACGCCTCAATACATCAGGGGCGACTTCTTCGCCCAGGATGATGCTTATAACCACATTGATGTCGGCGATATTCACCTCACGGTCATTATTCACATCACCAACAATCTCGTCAAGTTTCAGCACATTGAGCAAGCCGGCGTATGCGTCAAGTTTGCCGGCGCCCCAACGTTCACGGCTGCCCGAGCGCACATAGGAATCACGAAGGGCGGTACGCTTGAGCACTTCTCTCACGTCATTCACGGACAATGTGGGATCAGCCTGCATCCACAGGGCAATAGCTCCGGCAACAATAGGTGCCGACATCGAAGTACCCAAGTCGGGAGAATAGGTGTACTCTACCCCATCAACAAAGGCCGACGGCTGCCAGTACTGCAGGTTGGGAGCATCGACAAAATAACGGTTGGCCGAGGATACCAGCACACTGCCAGGTGCACAGACATCAGGTCGGGAAATGCCGTTCTCGTCGGGTCCGTAGGAAGAGAATGATGACAGGTATCCAGGCGTGCTGTTGGGACGGAAATAATATGAGCCATCCCTCAAGGGAACCGTCTGCCTGCTGTTATAGGAGCCTACCGAGATTATGCTGTCGGTGGCCGCCAGATCACTGATAGAGCCCACCGATGATCCTTTCTCGGCCCAAGAGAAGCCATAACTATCGATATAAGCGTATTTAGACGTGAAGATCACCAAATCGTTAGCCGAAGGAGAATAGTACTGGAAGCCCAGGCAATAATTCCTGCTATTGGCCACCATATCGATATTGCACATGGAGTTGGGCTTACCGTTGGCTTCAATCGAGCCGATGACTTCTACCGAACCAGTGAAGTACCTTGCCAACACGGTATCGGTTTCGGTCGAGAAAGTCGCAAGCACACCCCTGGACGTAGCGCCAATCGCACGTGAACGGTACAGGATCTGACCATTGGACTTATTAACCACAATCAGTCGGGTATTAAACGGTTTCTTGGCATTGCTCCTGGCATTGACATAACCGGAGTATTGTGTCGAAGCACGGAAACCGTTCAGCAAGGTGAACACCGTGTCCCTTGAGTTTTCGATTGTACGATGAGAAGTCACATTATAGGCGCCATCATTACCTGCCGATGTCACAAACACACGGCCGGGACCCGCCAGCTGCTGGCACACGCGGTTCAGATAGGAAGTGCCATCGTGGGGGCCCACATTGGAGCAAAGGCTCATGGAAATCACACAAGGTTTCATCTGGCGACGCGCATAGTCGCAGATGTAACTGATACAGTTGGCAACCCTGACATCGGTGAGTTCGCCCTCGGGCATACCGCAAAGCACGATGTCGGCATCAGGAGCCATACCATACCAGCCGTTATCCTTATAACCGCCAACCGCAAGACCGGCGGTCAACGTGCCATGGGTGGACTGATTGTCATCGGTGGTGAGAGTAGCAATCTGGTCAGGACTCTCATAGCAGCTGCCCGGCAACCTGACCATATTAACGACAGGAGGTGTCATTGTCGTGTCGAGGGGAAGATAGACCGCCTTGACACGCGAGACGCCATTGGAATCAAAGAAGTTGATGTGGTTGAAGTCAAAACCGCAATCGATCAAACCGACGATGACTCCTGAACCCGTGTAAGGCATCTCCAATCCCTCGCCCATATGAGCAGGTGCGACATTCGAGCAAACCCTTGCCGTGTCGATACTCGTCAGCAAGGTCAATGCTTTGGTCACATAGTCGACGCCCTCGATATCAACCAGGGTGAAGGGGTCAACGCCATTATTCACGCGAACGGTCATAAAACCGTTGAAACGACCAGTAACCAGTGCACCCGCCTGCCTGAGCTGATAAAGCGAGTACTCTTGCAGGTTGTCATTGATCTCAAGGAATGCCTCATAATAGCTGCCGGTTTCCTGTGCCGATGCGCACAAGTTCATACCCATCAACAAGGATACAATCATCCAGCCTAAAAAACTCTTCTTCATATTCTTCAGGTTAAAACATTTCAACTTATCAAAGATAATATGTCCATTAAACGGGGAAACCGACACATTATCATTTCTATTCACTGCTTAAAACAAACCATTTGAAACCACAAAATTAGTAAAAATCACGTTGATTCACCACATTTTAGGCAAAAAAAGATGCACCGGTAAAAACAAAAGGCGACTGTCGCATTGACAGTCGCCCGTTAGAGGCACTCACAAGAGTGCTGTTCAGTCAATCAATTACTTCAGGCTGTTGACATAGTTGCGGAGTGACTCATTCTCAGGATCAAACTCCAGCCATTTCTGATAATAGGTCTTAGCCGTAGCCTTGTCACCCTTGGTGAAGTAGTAAGTAGCCAGGTAGTTGTAGGCATACTTGTAGTAGCGGGCGTAGCTTTCAGGATCGGGCTTAGCGTCGAGAATGCTGAGCAGCTCATTGTAGGCAGCCAGAGCGGCACCATTGTTGTTCTCACCCTCGCGGAACTTGGCTATCTTGGCCTTCTGGTTCACAATCTGTACGTTGCCGGGAACCAGCTTGTCAACCTCGTCAATGTACTTCTGGGACTTGGCAAGAGCGTCGGCCTTGGTTGCAGCATCAAGAGACTCGGTGCTGGCAATGCCCAGATAATAGTTGGACAGGGTGAAGAGGTCATTGGACTTGTTGTTGCCGTCATCCACAAGGCGCTGGTAGTACTCGGCAGCCTTGACGAAGTTCTCGGCATCAGCATAGCTGTCACCCAGGTTGCGGATCAAGTCGGTGTTTTTGGGATTCAGGTCGATAGCCTTGTTATAGGCTTCGATAGCCTCCTCGGGGAATCCGGCGGTCTGCAGAGCCTGACCGTAGTCGGTGTAGTCACGAACCTCATAGTTGGAACCCTTGGGCAGTGCGTTGGCGAAGAACGACTTACCGGCTTCAACGGCCTCGGGCCACTTCTGGAGCTGCACCAGGTTGTAGAGCTGCATACGCTTCATGTAGAACACCTTCTCATCGGCAGGATTGAGCTTGTTGACGAGGCTGGTGGCCAGATCCAGAGACTCCTGATACTTCTCACCGAAGAACAGCAGCTGTACATAGCGCACCTCATCCTGAGCAAAGTGGTTGGGGTTCTTGATGTACTTGCCGTACTGCTCGGCGGCCTTTGCGCCCAGGTTGTCGGCATAGTACTTCTCGGCGAGCTCACGCTGAACCAGTGCCGAGTTGGGAACCTTGGCCTGCAGCTCCTCGAGTCGCTCAATGGCCATCTCGGGGTTCACGTTGAAGTAAGTGTTGGCATACTTCACATAGGCCTCGATGTTGTTGGGATCCTTGTCGAAAGCCAACTCGTAGATACCGGCTGCATTGCCCCAATCCTTCTTGTCGGCCTTGGTGTCGGCCTCGAAGATATAGCTGTCAGGATCGTCAGCATTCCACTTACGGGCATTCTTGATACATTTCTCGATGTCCTTGGCATAGGTGGTGGGGTTAGCATCATAGAAAGCGCGTGCAATTTCCATCTCCAGCTTGGCATCCTTCTTCGAGAGTTTGCGTGCCTTCTCGAGCAGAGTCTTGACATCACCGCCGTTCTTGAGAGCGATAGCAGCCTGACCCACATAGTTGTAGGGGTTCATTGCGTTGGCTGCGATACCTTTTTCAAAGTTGGCAGCTGCCTGAGCGATTTGACCCTGGTGGAGTGCAATCTGACCCAGATAGTAGAATGCCTCAGCCTTGTCGGTGCTGGCGGCGTTAAGATTGCGCTCGAGCAGCTCCTTGGCATTGTCCAGTTTGTCAACCTTGTAGTACTCAATACCGTCCTTGTAGCCTTGTGCGTTGGCTACCAGCGATGCACCCATTAACATGAGTGATGCAAAAAAGAATTTCCGTTTCATTGTAGTAACAATTTAATGTTAATATTTATGAGTTAGTTTTGTTTTATTATTGATTTTGCAAATTCCGTGCCAATCTGTTAAATCATTGAACTTCAACATATCTAACAGGCTCGGCAGCGGGCAAGATTCCGGTTTGGAGGATAATCTTCTGCCCTATCACGCCCGTCAAGAAGGCATAGAAGCCATGGTCGAGCGTGCCGTTATAGGAGGCATCGATGGCCCAGATGGTACGCACGAGCGGATACTCGCCGCTATTGATGTATGCCTGATAAGGCTTGAAAGCCTTAAGCTGGTCATCGGCGCGCACAGGCATCACCTTAATGCGGTCGGTGAAATCGATAACGCTTACCTCGTCTTTCGTTTTCAATTCCTCATACTTTTGGGCAATGGGAATCTCGGCGCTCTTCAGGTCGCTGGTAATCCAGCTCACACCGATAAAGCCAATCACGTTCTTATAGGTCTCCACCGCATCAAAGACGTCCTTGCTTGAACCTCTAGCATACACGTTAGGACCAAAATTGGCTCCATTGAGGAATTTATCTTTCATGTAGCGCACCACGCCAGTACCCGAACCGTCGAACATCACCTTGATGGTATCATTCTTCAGTTTTGTGGGGAATACCTCGCCCCATCGCTTCAGTTTACCCGTGAAGATGTCACGCAGGTCTTCCATAGTGAGCTCGTCAATATCATTTTGCTTATTAACGATAATGGCAATGGCATCCACGGCAATCATCCGCGAACGATAGCCACGTCCCAGCCTCTTGAGGCTTTCGCGCTGATCCCTGGTCAGGTCACGCGATGTGATGATCAAGTCCACCTTGTTGTGCATCAACGAGTCAAATGCTGCATGCTCGTTAATATACTCAGGCATAATGCTGGCCTCGGGATACTGGTACTCAAACACGGCAATCTCCTGTTCCAGAACGCTCTGGAACGACTCGTCGCACATGATCTTGGCAATGCCGCGCGTGCTGGTGCTCTTGGGGCGCTGGTCGCCGCACGATACCAGCATGAGCAACGCCACCAGTGCCGATAAGCCTAATATGTTACTTATTTTCATTGTTCCTGACATTTTAGTGATGAACTCCAGTCAATTACTCTTCGTCCTGATCATAGCGGCGCATGCCATAGGTATGCTCTCCCTTGATCTCACGATAGCCGCGATATAACCCGTAGGCAGCAAAGATGATGGCAAACAACCACCTGACGCCCTTCCACAACGGGGTATTGCTCCAATCAAAGTAGTTAATGGCCATCAATGCAGCCATTCCTAGATACACGAACACCATGAAGATGCCGAAAAACAACTTCACACCACGATTCATGCCTGTTTGACTCTTGTTCATATTCATCAATACTAAATTGAATTCGTCATGCCGTTAGACTGCTGTCACCTTATTTGGTTTACAGCTATCAAACCACAAAATTAACATTTTATCCTCATATAGAAATGTGTTATCACAAAAAATATTGCGTGTTTCATTAAAAAAAAGTGAAAACAGGAATGCAAAATCATGAATTCGAGCCCTTGCTTCGGGCAAACGATTTGCATTTTGGGGCCAAAAATCGGTAAAAACATTGCCCAAGTGAAAAATTATGACTAATTTTGCAAAACCTTAAATCAAACTTTTATTCATACTATTTTTTCCTAGGGCACCTTCGTTGTGAAACGAAGTGCTTTTTTTATATCCCTCTTTCAACAAAAAATGTCTCACCTTCCAACAAAAAAAACGGAGCCTTACAACAAAAAACGGGAGCCTTTCGGTTCCCGTAATCAATAATTCCTGATAAACTCTCAAGTGAGCTTTCTCGTCATGTGGATTCTGTAGCCCGATCAATAGTTGCGGGCAAAAATCACGCGGCGCTTGCTGGGCTTGCCAGTGTAGATGCACTTGCCTTCTTCCTCGGGAGCATCCAGGGGGATGCAGCGGATGGTAGCTTTGGTCTCTTCCTTGATCTTCTCCTCGGTCTCGGTAGTACCGTCCCAGTGTGCCAGGATAAAGCCACCCTTCTCGATCTGCTCCTTGAACTCGTCCCAAGTGTCCACCTTGAAGGTCATTTCCTCGCGGTGACGCAGAGCCTTGGTGTAGATGTTCTGCTGAATCTCCTCGAGCAGGTCCTTGACGCGGTTCTCGATGCCAGCGAGCTGCTCGCTCGACTTCTCGAGCGTGTCGCGGCGCATGACCTCGACGGTGCCGTTCTCGATATCACGTGCACCCAGCACAAGACGCACAGGCACACCCTTGAGCTCGTAGTCGGCAAACTTGAAGCCCGGACGCTTGTTGTCGGCATTGTCATACTTCACCGAGATGCCCATGCCCCTCAGGTTGTTGACGATGGGTTCTACCACCTTGTTCACCTCTTCGAGCTGGTCGTTGGTCTTGTAAACGGGAACAATGACAACCTGGATGGGAGCCAGATGCGGAGGCAGTACCAAACCGTTGTCGTCGCTGTGGGTCATGATCAGGGCACCCATCAGGCGGGTCGATACACCCCACGAGGTGGCCCAAACGTCCTGCAGCTTGTTCTCCTTGTCGATGAACTTCACGTCGAATGCCTTGGCAAAATTCTGTCCCAGGAAGTGGCTGGTACCCGACTGCAAGGCCTTACCATCTTGCATCATGGCCTCGATGGTGTAAGTCTCGAGAGCGCCGGCGAAGCGCTCGTTGGCGGTCTTGATACCCTTGACAACGGGCAGTGCCATGTATTTCTCGGCAAAATCAGCATAGACATTCAGCATCTCAACGGCCTTGGCCTCGGCTTCCTCCTTGGTGGCGTGGGCAGTATGGCCCTCTTGCCACAGGAACTCGGCGGTGCGCAGGAACATGCGGGTGCGCATCTCCCAACGGAAAACGTTGGCCCACTGGTTGATGAGCAGAGGCAGGTCGCGGTAGCTGTTGATCCAGTTGCGGTAGGTGTTCCAGATGATGGTCTCGCTGGTGGGACGAATCACCAGTTCCTCTTCGAGGCGTGCCGACGGGTCAACGACCACCCCCTTGCCACCGGGGTCATTCATCAGGCGGTAATGGGTCACGACAGCACACTCCTTGGCAAAGCCCTCGACATGGTCGGCCTCGCGGCTAAGGAACGATTTGGGAATAAGCAGAGGGAAATAGGCATTCTGCACACCAGTTGCCTTAAACATATCATCGAGCTGGCGCTGCATCTTCTCCCAGATGGCGTAACCATAAGGTTTGATGACCATACAGCCACGCACAGCCGATTGCTCGGCGAGATCGGCTTTCACCACCAGTTCATTATACCATTGAGAGTAGTTATCGGCTCTCTTTGTTAAATCTTTAAGCTCTTTTGCCATTGTATAAAAGTCCTGTAATATATTATTATAATGTGTTATTTTCAGTTTTTGCTCATCTGGCTGATGTTGATCTTGCCTTTCTTGGCCTGCTGCAGCATCGTCTGCTCGGGAACCAGGAAGATTTCCAGACGGCGATTGGTCTTGCGGTTTTCCACCGAGTTGTTGTCAACAAGGGGGTCGGTCTCGCCCAGGGCATATGGCACCACATAGTCCACACTGCCGTTCTCGTCAAACCAGTCGAAGATGGCATTCACACGCTGGCGGGTAAGGTTCAGCGTGTACTCCGAGCTGCCCGTGTTGTCGCTGTGCATGACCAGCAGCATCTTGTAGAAACCCGGATTCTTGACCATCCTCAGGAAGGGTTTCAGCTGCTCCTCGCCCAACTTGCTCAACACGGTATCGTTGGGTTCAAACAGCTGGCTGGCGGGGATAGTGATGACAATGACCTCGTCGTCGCGCATGACCTCGACCTCGTAGTTGGATTTCTTGAATGCCACAGCCATATTGTACTGGAATTCCTGAATCCTGTCGGCCTGTTTGTCGCTCTTGATCTCGGGCGTCATCAGATTCTCGTCGAGCGACAAGTCATAGATGTCCTCGACATGATCCTTGGCGTCCAGCGACATGGAGCAAACCATGGCGACAATCGCCAGGGCAATCAAGCAGATATGTGATACGCGTTGCATCATTTCTTTTCAGTTATGTTACCGGTTCAGGTCCAGGATGCCTTCAGGCAAATCCATGACCATCACCTTCTTATCCAAGTCAAATTCCACAATCAGGTCGTCGCTGGCCGGCAGCAGCAGTTCGCCCTCGCCATCATCGACGATAAAGATGGCATTCTCGGTCTGCTCATCGACCTGGACGATTTCCCCTACCCTGGTGCCGTCGCTGTCCTGCAGCTCAAAGCCGATGAAATAGTCCAGCGGATAGCCGTCGGCATCGGCATCGTCACTCTCCTGGCGGAACTCCCGTTTCAGGGCATAGATGTCATGGTTCACCAGGCGCGCCGCCTCTTGCTCGGAGTTGATGCCGTCGATGGTCAACAGCACCGTCTCGCTGGTCTTGGGCCTCAACGAGTTGACGAAGAACGGGACATAGATGCCGTCCATCTCGCTCACCAGGCAGGAGAGTGCGCCCAGCACGTCAATCTCGACATCGACGGTAGCCGACAGTTCGCCGGCCACGCCGTGCGGCTTGTTGTAGTGCCCGATAGCGATGAGTTCCTCTCGTGTTATCATAATGCCAGCAGTCGGTCTTCGGCCCTGATGATACTCAGGGTTTCATTTTTTCTTTTTCTTCTTGCCCGTGGTCTGGGCGGGTTTCACGATCTGGTACTCGTGCAGGTGATGCGTCTCGGGGTCAAGACGTATGGCACCATGGCTGTAGCGCTCCAGGTCCTTGAAGATCTTGGCATCTTCCACATCTTCGTTGTTGATTTGGAAGATGAGTTTCTTCATGTGGTTGGCCAGCAGCAGCACCAGAGCGTCGCGCTCCTCGCCCTCGGGGTAGGTGGCGGCACGCTCAATCATGCGCTCGATGTTCTTGCCGTAGTGACGGTACTGGATGGGTTCCAGCTCATATTTGATGGGAGCCGGCTTGGTGTCCAGGCTCTCCTCCCTGATGATGTCGTCGAAGGGGAAATCGACATCCAGTTTAAACCCGCTCATGATCATCAGGTGGTCCCACAGCTTGTGCTGGTAGTCGGTCTCGGCACGCAGCTGCGGAAAAATGTTGGCCATGTTCTGGACGATGGTGAAGGCGCAACGGGTGCGTTCGTCACGGTCTTCAATCGTCAAACAATGGTCAACCATCTGCTGGATGTTGCGACCGTACTCGGGCAACACCAGTTTCTTGAGTTGTGAATTATATGTCAGCATAATCGGCAAAAATACAATAAAAAATACATTTGTGAAAATCCAGCCCGATTTTTCTCGTCACTGGCTACACATCGAGGATGGGATTCTTGGGCTTCGTCGCCTGGAATTCTTTGAGATAGAGCGGCGTGCTGTAGGCCACATCGATGAATGCCTGCTCCCGATAGGCCTTCTCGGCCAGCGCCAGCATATCGACTGCCACCGGCTTGATGCCCTCGACAAATCGGACGCCATCGCGCGTCAGCACCTGGCGGGCCTTGTCACTGCCGTTGCCCATGAGCACGAGCGTGTAGCCCTGGTCCAGCAGGTGACCGAACGACTGCTCGTCGAGGATCATCGCCTGGGGCTCGAGCACAGCCTCGAGCGAGGGTGCATAGGCCGCGGTATAGACCTCCATGCGGCGGGCATCGATCATGGGCACGTAGAGCAGGTTGTCATCGTCGATGAAGTGGATGAACATCGTGGTCACCGTGAGCAACTGCAGCGTGTTCACCCCAATCAGCGGCACGCCAAGGCCGAAGGCGAGCCCCTTGGCCTCGCTCAGGCCGATGCGCAAGCCCGTGTAAGAGCCCGGACCGATGCTCACGGCAATCGCGTCGATTTTCATCTCACGCGAACGGGCATAGTCCAGCATCTCCTTCACATACTGGCTCAAGAGCGTGGCATGGGTCTGGCCCTCGTAGTTCTCACGATGGTCCAGCACCTGGCCCTCGCTGGTCAGCGCCACCGAGCACACGTCGGTCGAAGTCTCTATGTTCAAGATTACAGCCATCTCCTCTATTGAAAAAACGTGCAAAATTACAAAAAAGTATAGAGTTGAGGGCCCTGTTTCGCGAGTTTTTTGAAAAATGGCACCTTAAAGGGCAGCGATGAGTGCATCGACGTCGCTGGGCGGCGTGGCCCAACTGGTGACAAAGCGGCAGTTCATCATGTCGCCCACGGGGTACCACTGTTCAAAGACGAAGTCCTTCTCCAGACGCTCGATCGTCTCCTTGTCGAGCAGCACAAACTGCTGATTGGTAGGAGAATCGGCATACATCTGGTAGCCCTTCTCGACAAAGGCGTCACGCAGGCGCATCGCCTGCTCGACGGCATGACGGGCAATCTTGAAGTACAAGCCGTCCTCCATCAGCACGTCGAACTGGATGCCCAGCAGGCGACCCTTGGCCATCAGGGCACCGTGCTGCTTGACGATGGTGAAGAAATGTGCCGGCGCATTGTGGTGCGGGAACACGACGGCCTCGCCGCAGTAGGCACCGCACTTGGTACCTCCCAAGTAGAACACGTCGCACAGGTCGGCCAGATGCTCGAGCGTCACGTCACAGCCCTGGGCCATGAGGCCGTAACCCAAGCGCGCGCCGTCGATAAACAGGGGCAGCTCATAGCGGTGGCACACCTCGCTGATGGCACGCAGCTGTTCCAGCGTGTAGATCGTGCCCCGCTCGGTGGCAAAGGTGATATAGACCATACCCGGAAATACCATGTGGTCATAGGTCGGGTCGGCAAAGAAATCGTGCAGCCACTGCTCCAGCTCGCCTGCTTCCATCCTGCCGTCATGCGATGGCAGTGTCAGCACCTTATGGCCGCTGGACTCGATGGCGCCCGACTCGTGGACGTTGATGTGGCCGGTATCGACGGTGAGCACGCCCTGATAGGACTGCAGCATGGCGTCGATGACGGTGGCATTGGTCTGGGTGCCGCCCACCAGGAAGAACACATCGGCCTCGGGGCAGCCGCAGGCGGCGCGTATCTTCGCTTTGGCCGCCGTGCAGTAATCGTCCAGGCCGTAGCCCGTTGCCTGTTCACCGTTGGTCTCCATCAGGCGCCTGAGGATGGCCTCGTGGCAGCCGTTATTGTAATCGCTCTCGAATGAAATCATATTTTTAGTTTTTAGTTTCTAGTTTCTAGTCCCTAGTTTCTAGTCCTTAGTTTTTAGTCCCTAGTTTCTAGTTGTTAGCCCTTTGAGACCGCAAAGGTAATCAAAAAAACTAAAGCCTGATGCCTAAAACCTGAAACCTTTTCACTATCTTTGCCACATGAAAGAGAAGAAAAAAGCGATTATCTACCAGTTGATGCCACGCTGGTTCACCAACTGCAACGAGAAGTGCGTTCCTCACGGCACCATCCGCCAGAACGGATGCGGCAAGCTGGCCGACATCGATGAGGACAAGTTGAGGCAGATCAAGTCGTTGGGTGCCACCCACGTGTGGTACACCGGCGTCATCGAGCACGCCACCGCCACCCGCTATACCCGCCAGGGCATCAAGCCCTGCAATCCCCATGTGGTGAAAGGCAAGGCGGGCTCGCCCTATGCCATCCGCGACTACTATGACGTGTGTCCCGACCTGGCCGTGAAGGTCAAGGACCGTATGGCCGAGTTCGAGGCCCTCATCGAGCGCACCCACCGCACCAGTCTCAAGGCCATCATCGACTTTGTGCCCAACCACGTGGCCCGCGAGTATGAGAGCGACGCCAAGCCCGCCCATGTTCAAGACCTGGGCGAGGGCGACAATCCCATGATGTTCTTCGACCCCAAAAACAACTTCTTCTACATCACCGGCCAGGAGTTTGCGCCACAGGGCGTGGACCTAGGACATGGCGACGATGCCTACCGCGAGTTCCCCGCCCGCGCCACGGGCAACGACTGCTACACGGCCTCGCCCCATCGCGACGACTGGTTTGAAACGGTAAAACTCAACTACGGCATCGACCCGTGGAACGGCAGCACCCATTTCGACCCCATCCCGTCAACATGGACTAAGATGCTCGACATCCTCAAGTTCTGGGCAGCCAAGGGCGTTGACGGTTTCCGCTGCGACATGGCCCACATGGTTCCAGTCGCCTTCTGGCACTGGGCCATCGGACAGATCAAGGCCATTCACCCCGACATCGTCTTCATCGCCGAGATCTATGACGTGGCACTGTACCGCAGCTACATCTATGACGGTGGCTTCGACTACCTGTATGACAAGGTGACGCTCTACGACACGCTGCGCGGCATCCTGTGCGAGGGCTGGGCCGCCAGCGAACTCACGCGCTGCTGGCAGACGGTCGAGGGCATCGGCGGCAACATGCTCAATTTCCTCGAGAACCACGACGAGCAGCGCATTGCCTCACAGCAGTTCCTGGGCGACGCATTCAGGGCACTTCCCGCGCTGGTTGTCAGTGCCACGATGTCAACGGGTCCGTTCATGCTCTATGCCGGGCAGGAACTGGGCGAGCCCGCCGCCGATGCCGAGGGCTACAGCGGCCATGACGGGCGCACGACCATCTTCGACTACTGGAGCGTCCCCACCTTGCGCCGCTGGCACCAGGGCAAGCCCACCGCCGCCGAACGCCGTCTACGGGCCCTGTACCGCAAGGTTCTGGGCCTGTGCAACAGCAACAAGGCCCTGGCGTGTGGCCAATTCTTCGACTTGATGTACGTCAACCAGGACACGCTCGACACCCGGCGCCAATATGCCTACCTGCGCTATCACGGCGGCGAGATGGTGCTCGTCGTTGCCAACTTCGGCGATCAGGCCGTTGACGCCACTGTCCGCATCCCCCAGCATGCCCTGGACTGTGCCCAAATGGTCCACGGCACCTACCGCTGCACCGAGCTGATGACCCAAGAGACCACTCTGGTGACCCTCTCGGCCGACACGTGTGTGACCATTCACGCCGATGCCCACGGAGCGGCAATTTTGGCCCTAAAACACTAAAAGCTCGGGCAGTCGGCAAGACAGTCAAAAAAATCTTGCCGATTGTTGGACAAAAGTTGCTGTTATTGCAGGAAAAATGTTTACCTTTGCCGATAGATAAACCTAAATAATCGTATCACAATCATTATGGCTGAAATGAAAATATTCTCGGGCACTAATTCACGTTATGTTGCCCTGAAGATTGCAGAAAAACTGGGTGTGGAACTGGGCAAGGTCAAAATCATGCATTTTGCCGACGGTGAGTTTGAAGTGAGCTACGAGGAGCCGGTGCGTGGCGCCGAGGTCTATCTCGTGCAGTCCACCTTCAACGCCAGCGAGAACCTGATGGAGCTGCTGCTGATGATTGACGCCGCCAAGCGCGCATCGGCACAGTCGGTCATCGCCGTGATTCCCTACTTCGGGTGGGCGCGCCAGGACCGCAAGGACAAGCCCCGCGTGTCCATCGCCGCCAAGCTGGTCTCCAACCTGCTGACTGCCGCGGGCATCGACCGCCTGATCACCATGGACCTGCATGCCGACCAGATTCAGGGCTTCTTTGACATTCCCGTGGACCACCTGTATGCCTCCACGATGTTTGTCCCCGACATCGCCAGCCTCAATCTCGAGAACCTCGTTATCGCCTCGCCCGACGTTGGCGGCGCCAAGCGAGCCAACTCCTATGCCAAATACTTTAATGCCCCGCTCGTGCTGTGCCACAAGCACCGCCAGCAGGCCAACGTGGTCGAGTCGATGACCATCATTGGCGACGTGCAGGACAAGGACGTCATCCTCATCGACGACATGGTCGATACCGCAGGCACCATCTGCAAGGCTGCCTCGCTGATGAAGGAGAACGGTGCCCGCAGCGTGCGTGCCTACATCTCACACGCCGTGATGAGCGACCCCGCCAGCGAGCGTGTCATGGCAAGCGGCCTTGACGAACTGGTTGTCAGCGACAGCATCCCCTACGACACCGACCGATGTCCCAAGGTGCGCGTGCTGAGTGTGGACAAGATGTTCGCCCATGCCATCAAGCATGTCAACATCAAGAAGTCCATCAACGACCTCTTCCTCTTCAAGTAATGCACTATCCAACTGTCGACTAACCTTTAGCTCGGCGTAGCCAATTAGACGAATTAAACTAATAGCATCCGCACTCCCTCAGTTGTCAGGAGTGCGGATGTCTGTATCTATAAGCCTCAATGACTAAATCCTAATCACTAGTTAACGTGAGTTCGATGAAATTCTATTATGTATTTCTGGGAGTTAGCCACCAGATAACCAGTAGAGACGCAAAATTCGTGCAAACCGAACACCATGATGCTTGCATCGATGGTTGAGGTGCCGCTGAATTTATCCAAATACTTGCGTTTCCAATCGTTAAACATTACCAACTGCTGCCCGAGAGACGCAAAATTTTGCGTCTCTACATAGCAAACGAATTGAGCATCAGTGGTTTATTTTTATCAAACTCACGTTAATTTAAAATTTCTCGGGCGAAGCACGATTAAACCTTCCAGACGAGTGCGCTAATGCCGTTTTATCTGTTGTGTTTATTTATTCCTTCATTTTTTGTTGTTTTTTTGCAGATTTTGTTTTTTTTATTGTATTTTTGCGTGGTGATGTGATGATGAGGAGTGGAGTCATAAAGATTGTTAAGAATTGGCTGTGCAGTTGGTCAATTCAGACAATTTGTTACTCTCTCTTTCTTACACTAACGTCCAATCGAGACATTTTATTAACGCCCGTGCGGGCGCGACAACATAAGGCTTTTCTTGCTTTCGGGCAAGGGAAGCCCTTTTCAGTTTTATCCGCAATCATTATTCACTATAAAATATTATCGATATGAAAACAAAAGACATTTTTAAACGAACCCTGCTGGTGCTGATGGCTCTACTGGGAACCATCACCGCCTCGGCAGCTGTCGAGGCCTATGCTGTGTACAAATCGTTGAACAAGACGCTGTCATTCTATTACGACGACCTGCGCAGCACTCGCACAGGCTTGATCTATGACCTGAACGCCGGCGAGAACGAGCCCGGCTGGTATACCGATGGTACCAATGCCTCGGTCCGTCACGTGGTGTTCGACCCTTCGTTTGCTGGCGCCCGTCCCACGACGACCTATGCTTGGTTTGCCGACATGGCCAGTCTCCAAGCTATTGCGGGTGCTAATTACCTCAACACCTCTGAGGTGACCAACATGATGGGCATGTTTTCAGGCTGCACGAGCCTGACGACACTTGACCTGACGGGATGGAAGACGGCGAAGGTGACGGACATGGGTTACATGTTCGGCGAATGCGGCAACTTGACCACCATCATTGTCGGCGACGGTTGGAGCACGGCGGCTATCACCTCGCCCTTCGACATGTTTCTGAACTGTACAAGCCTCGTTGGTGGCAAGGGTACGACCTACGACGCCAACCACACCGATGCTTCCTATGCCCACATCGACGGCGGCCCCAGCAACCCAGGCTATCTGACGGACATCAACGATCCATATGCGGCGCTTTCGGCCGACGGCACGACGCTGACGTTCTACAAAGACGGTTTGCGCGGTACTCGCACGGGCACGACCTATGCCCTGAATGATGGCAGCTATTCTCCAGGCTGGTATTCTGATCGCGCCAACATCACCAACGTGGTGTTCGATACGTCTTTTGCCGCCGTCCGTCCCACGACAACTTATAACTGGTTCGCCGATATGATTAAACTAGAGTCCATCACAGGGATGGAACACCTCAATACCGAGGATGTGACCAACATGTATAGTATGTTCTATGACTGCTGGCGTTTGACGAGCCTTGACTTGAGCAATTTCAACACCGCGAATGTGACCAGTATGAGGGTTATGTTCGCTGGCTGCTCTGGCTTGACGAGCCTTGACGTGAGCGGTTTCAATACGGCCAATGTGACGGACATGTACTGTATGTTCCAGTCTTGCACCTGTCTTACCAGTTTGGATCTGACCAGTTTCAATACAGCCAATGTGACGGACATGAGCTATATGTTCGGTGGCTGCTCAGGGTTGACGAGCCTTGACTTGACCAGTTTCAATACGGCTAATGTGACAAATATGTACTCTATGTTCTGGGGTTGCAGCGGTTTGACAAGCCTTGACTTGAGCAGTTTCAATACTGCTAAGGTGACTTACACTAATGAAATGTTCTATGGTTGCTCTAGCTTGACAAGCCTTGACTTGAGTAGTTTCAATACGTCCAAGGTGACTACCATGTACTCCATGTTCGAGGGTTGTAGCAGTTTGACAAGCCTTGACTTGAGCAGTTTCAATACTGCTAAGGTGACCAATATGAGTTACATGTTCCGTAACAGCAGCAATCTGAGGACCATCTCTGTCGGCAATGGCTGGAGCACTGTGGCTGTGACCTCCTCTCAAAATATGTTCTATTACTGCACCAGCCTGGTGGGCGGCATGGGCACGACATACGATGCCAATCATGTGGACAAGGCCTACGCCCATATCGATGGCGGCCCCAGTAACCCGGGCTACTTCACCGAGGTGCCCCAGCCCCAGGCCTACGCCTGCTACACGCCGTCGAACACGACGCTGACGTTCTACCGTGACGGCCACAGGGACACGCGTCCCGGTACGAAATATGACCTGAACGAGGGTGCCACCCCCCCCGGCTGGTACAACGACAACAGCTACAGTAATGTGACCACCGTGGTGTTTCACCCGTCGTTTGTCGATGCCCGTCCCACAAGCACCTATTGGTGGTTCTCTGATATGGGTAACCTGAGCAGCATTGTGGGTATAGAGTACCTGAACACCAGCGAAGTGTCAAATATGAGCCGCATGTTCTCGACTTGCTGGTCGATGGAATCGATAGACTTGAGCCATTTCGACACGGGTAACGTGGCACACATGGGTTATATGTTCAATTATTGCGAAGCCTTGACGAGCCTTGACTTGAGCAGCTTTGACACACACAACGTGTTCAGCATGGAAGGCATGTTCTATGAGTGCAACAGTTTGACCAGCCTTGACTTGAGCAGTTTTAATACTGAGAATGTGCGTAACTTCAAGGATATGTTTTTTGACTGCGTTGGTCTGAACAGTATGGACTTGCGTAATTTCGACACGCGCAATGCCGGGACTATGAATGGCATGTTCTTGGACTGCAGCGGATTGACGAGCCTTGACCTGAGTAGTTTCAACACGGCAAAAGTGGTGGACATGAGCGGCATGTTCGACTTCTGCCGCAACTTGGAGACAATCTATGTGGGTGACGAATGGAGCACGGACGCTGTGACCAATTCATCCGGCATGTTCAGTGACTGCTTGAGCATTGTGGGCGGCAAGGGCACAACCTACGACGCCAACCATGTGGATAAGGCCTATGCCCATGTGGACGGCGGTCCCAGTGATCCGGGCTACTTCAGTTCGCATGTGACGTTCCTGCGCGGCGACGTGAACGGTGACGGCAGCATCAACATCAGCGACGTGACGGACCTGATTGACTATCTGTTGACCAGCGATGCTTCGAGCATCAGCCTGAGTGGTGCCGACACCAACCAGGACGGCGTCATCAACATCAGCGACGTAACCGCCCTGATCGACCACCTGCTCACGGGAGCATGGTAATGCTCGCGTTGCTCGCAGCTTAGAGCTTAGAGTTTAGGGTTTAGAGAAGCATCCGCATTCACATGAGTGCGGATGCCTTCGTTAAAATAACAACGCTGATTACGCTAATTTTAACTGATTATCATTATACTAGCTTAGCATTAATTCGCGCAATCCGCGTTAAAATCAAAAACTCTCTAAGCCCTAACCCCTAAGCTCTAAGCCGCTCGCGCAGCGAGCATTAAAGTTCCCTAAACCCTAGACTCTAGAGCCTAGACCTCTAATGCTCTCTACGCGAGCATTAGAGTTTTTAAACACATTTTATTTGTTATTTACATTATTTTTATATATTTTTGCTGCAATCAATAGCTTTGCTTATTTTTATTATAATTCATATTACCTAATTGTTTAACTTTAAACCATTTAACCATCATGATGAGAAAACTACTTTTTGCTTTGGCGTTAGGCTTCTCGATGAGTGCAATGGGTCAGGTACTGCAAGTGACCTCGATCGAGCGGGTCAATCTGCCTGACAAAGCTGCAGTGGCAGCCATCAGCCCCCAGGGCGATTACCTGCTGCTGACCAGCGCCACCAACCAGGGCCTCACCAAGCTAGACCTGACGAGTGGCCAGACACAAGTGCTGAGCAATGCGCCCAGTGCAGGCCATAACGTGAAGATTTCGCCCGACGGCCAGACGGTCGTTTACCGCGAGAGCTCGTTCAATGACAAGCACCTGCGTCTGTCCACGCTCAAGAGTGTGAACCTGACTACGGGCGCCAGCCAGGTGCTGGTAAAGCCCACGCGCGACCTGCAGGGCTATGCTGTCGACGCCACGAGCGCCGGCGCCGTGAACAAGGGGAAATTCAGCAAGAAGGCAATCGGCGCTGCCAAGGCCCAGAACGTGCCCGTGCTCTCGATTGCCAAAGGCCAGCTAATGATTACCGTGAACGGCAAGACCCGCCAGCTGTCGCCCAACGGCACCCAGTTCAGCTACATGTGGGCATCGCTGTCGCCCGACGGCACCAAGGTGCTGTATTATCAGGCCGCCCATGGCGCCTACGTGTGCAACCTGGACGGCAGCAACGTGCGCAAGGTGGGCCAGATGCGTGCCCCGGTATGGTATGACGACAACACCGTTGTGGGCATGATGGACAAGGATGACGGCGAGTTCATCTACGCCTCGACCATCGTTGCCGCCACACTCGACGGCACTACCCAGGTGCTCACCGGCGACGACGTGATCGCCATGTATCCCCACGCCACCAGTGGCAAGATTGTATTCAGCACTCCTGCCGGAGAGGCTTATTTGATTAACGTAACCCAATGATGACCGCTATGAAAAAGATATTGTTACTTGCCGTAGCCGCCATCATGGCAGCAGGCATCATGCAGGCGAAAACCGCCGACGAACTGCGCATCTACCTGAATCCGGGCCACGGCAGCTGGGGCCCCAACGACCGCCCGATGGCGACAATCCCCTACCCCATGCTGGCCGAGACCGGACGTCCCGACACCAACGGCTTCTATGAGAGCAACACCAACTTGTGGAAATCGATTGAGACCTATCATGCCTTGATCAAGATGGGCGTGAAAGCCGAGAACATCACCCTGTCGAGGTGGTTCAACGGCCCGTTCCCATATGTTCAGGGAGCTCCCGATGCCGAAATCTATAACCGCCCCTTGTCAGAGATCTGCGAGGAGGTGGAAGTGGGCAACTACGACATGTTCCTGTCGCATCACTCCAACGCCCTGACCGACGGCACAGCGACCAACTATCCGCTGATACTGTACCGCGGCAATGACGGCGAGGGCGGCGACGGTGCCCCTGGCAGCCGTGCCATGGGTTTGACCTGCTGGCCCATCTTCTATACCAACGAGATTGACCCGATGACCAACTACAGCCCGTCGAGCCCCAACGTGCGCGGCGACATCAACTTCTATGGCAGTTCATCGACCCGCGTTGACCCCAACACGGGCATGTCCTACACCGGCTATCTGGGCGTGTTGAAGCATGGCGCCCCGGGCTTCCTGATTGAGGGCTATTTCCACACCTACCAGCCCGCTCGCCACCGTGCGCTCAACATCGACTACTGCCACCAGGAGGGTATCCGCATCGCCCGCGGTATCGGTGAGTACTTCGGCCTCACCCCCTACAACAAGGGCTACATTATGGGTACCGTGAAGGAGGTGCACACCCACCTTGTCCACAACCTGTACAACTACAGCGCGGGCACCATGGACCAGTGGGCTCCCATCAATGGCGCCGTGGTCATCCTGTACCAGAACGGCACCGAGGTAGCACGCTACACCACCGACGAGAACTACAACGGTGTGTTTGTGTTCGAGGACCTGGAGCCGGGAACCTATACCCTGGCTGTCGAGGCCGAGGGCTACAAGCCGCTGGGCGAATTCACCGCCCCCACGGTCGATAGCGAGTGGCAAGAGTGGATCGGCAAGGCTACAGGCGACATCGTTGTCGAGGCCAACAAGACCACCTATGAAGTGCCCATGCTCGAGGCTACCGACTATGTCATCCCCGAAGACCTCTACCAAAACTATCCCGAGCCCGAGCTGCCCGCCTATGTGATTGCCCCCGAGAAGCTCATCCTGACCCGCGACACGGGCACCGAGTTTGAGCTGGACGGCGCCATCAAGCGCATGATCGTGCGCGGCGACAGCACCATCGTGCTCACCAATGCCGAGGACGGAACGCCCCACCTGTACCTGATCAACAACGTTGACAAGGCCATTGTCAAGGAACTGAGCATCAACGGCATTGCCGAGGCCGAGCCCGAGAACGCCGGCTACTACAGCCGCCTGAACGACATCGCCTTTACGGCCGATGGCCAGCTCGTGGGCATCAACAGCGTTCAAACCCAGTTTGGCGAAGGCCAGGTGAATGAGGGCTATCAGCGCGGCACGCTGCGCCTGTTCAAGTGGGCCGACTTTGACAGTGATCCCATCGAGTGGGTAACCACCCTGAGCTCAGCCAACTTCTACTACTACCGTGCCCAGTCGCTGGCCATCGACGGCGCTGCCGACGAGTGCACCGTGACCATCATCGGCACCAACGACGCTGCATCCAGCGCCGGCGGCATGAGGTTCCTGAAACTGGCTATCGTGAACAACGCGATTACCAGCACCGTCTATACCGAGAAGACCATCAGCGCACAGAGCAACTTCACCAAGTCGAAGGTTGGTGTGCCGCAGATCAACATCTCGCCGCGCAACGATGACCAGGTCATGCTCGACGGCGAGAACACGCTGATGATGGAAGTGGCTACAGCCAAGGCCAACGGCAACGACAGCGAGGTTGTTGCCCGCTTCGAGAGCGACGATGACGACGCAGCCGCCGTGGGTGCCTCGTTCTTCAAGTATGCTCAGCACCAGTTCATGGTAACGCCCTATATGGACCAGGAAGCCGTTGCCGGCATCAAGCTCTATGACATCACGGCCGGCCTTGACCAGGCAGCCCTGGTGGCCACGACCAACACCGACCTTGATCCGCTGGCCTGCGGATTCATGTCGACCGGTGCCGCTGTCAAGGGTCAGGACATCTACCTGTACCTGATGCAGGACAACAAGATGACCAAGTGGCAGACCGACGTCGCCTCACAGCCCGGCGTGCCCGGCATCTACGCCTATGGCTTGACCACCGCCGACAACGAGGACAGCTACACGTTCACCTTCAATGCCAATGACGATGCCCAGGCCGCCTTCATCAACTTCTATGACGAGGAGGGCAACCTGGTGGGCACCATCGAGGTTCCCGGCGTTGTCAAGGGCGAAAACAGCATCGAAATCAAGTTTGAGGACCTGCCCGGCGATCCTGGCGACACTATGTCGTGGGCAGTCACTGTCGAGGGTGAGAGCATCACCACCATCCAGCGCATCAACCCGCTCGTCGAGAACTACAGCGGCCAGCTGTTTGTTGCTGTCGACAAGTCGCCCACCAGCCCCAAGATGGGTACCATCTATGCCGGTAACCGTGCCGGTAGCGGCAGCGCCAGCAACGGCGTTTACGTGTGCGACGCCATGGGCCAGCGCGTGAGCGGTGACCTGTATCGCGGCGGCCACAGCTGGAGCAGCAACTACCGCATGGGCATCGACGAGCAAGGCAAGCTCTACGTGCCCGATTGGGGTGATGGCACCTCGGGCGTTTATATCGCCGATCCCAACGACATCGCCGGCACCTGGACCGAGTTCTTCATCGGTACCCGCAACGGCGACGGCCTGATCACCAACGACGGCCAGAGAGTCGGTTCCTCGACACCTGGCGTAGCCATTGGTGGCAGCGGTGCCGACACCAAGCTGTATGTATATCTCGAGGACTTCGGCAACGGTGTGGGTGTTTACAACATCGGCCAGGAAGACGGCACCATTGTTGACACCTGGTCAACCGCTCCCAACCAGTACTTCGACATCGGCGCATGGCAGCTCAACACCAACGGTAACGTGGTTGCCGATGCCGGTGGCCGCGGCGTTTGGGTATCGCAGTACCGCAGTGCCGGCAACAATGCAGCAGGCGTTCCCTCGCTCATGTTTGTCGACAATGACGGCAATGTGACCTTCAACTCGGGTCGCTCGCCATATGCCGAGATACTCAACGGTAGCGACCGTGCAGGCTTTGCCGTGAACGATGCTGCCGACATGCTCGTCATCAACGACGGCAGCGGCATCCTGCAGTTCTACGACCTGACGTGGGACGGCACCACACCCGCCATCGCGCCCAAGTATTCCTACACGGCCGATGCCCGCAACAGTGCCGGTTCCATCTTCCAGATGGCATTTGACTATGCAGGCAACCTGGTTTGCGCCGGTGGCAACATCGGCATGTACTCGCTGCCCACTACCGAGAATGTACACACCACTCCCGCTTGCGGTAAATACAAGTTCATCTCGATTCCCACTGCAGTCAACGAGACCAGCGTGGCCAAGACCGTGGTGAGCGAGCGCTACTACGACGTGCGCGGTATTGAGTACAGCCAGCCCGTGAAGGGTGTGAACATCATTGTGCGCACCTATAGCGACGGCTCAACCCAAAGCGTGAAAGTCATCAAGTAATCCTAATAGGGCGACGGTAATAGCCGTTCGCTTCATCAATCAGGCGGCTCGATTCCTTGTCGGGCCGCCTGTTGTGTTATTTTTCTATAAATGACCCGCCATTATTCGTGCCCATTCGGCTGTTTTTTGTACCTTTGGCACCCGATTTGCGTTTCTACAATCATTTGATTATCTAATGAAGGAATATGATTGATCTTTTAGACAATATAGATGCCGAGATGAACGATGGCAGCACCCGCGTCGTTCCCATCATCACTGAGATTCACGAAGTGAACGACGGCACTGACATTCAGGATAATAAGGCCAGCGACATCGGCATTTTGCCCTTGCGCAACATGGTGTTGTTTCCCATGATGACGATGCCGGTGTCGGTGGGTCGCGACAAGTCGATGCGCCTCATCAAGGAGGCCGAGGAGAGCCACAGCAGTATCGCTGTGTTCTGCCAATATGACAGCCATGTCGAGGACCCCGTCGAGAAGGACCTGTACCGCCACGGCACCATCGCCTCGATCATCAAGGTGCTGGAATTGCCCGACGGCTCGACCAACGTCATCCTGCAGGGCCGCTCGGCCTGCCAGCTCGAGAAAGTGGCACAGACGTCGCCCTACATGCGCGGCTCGGTCACATTGATCGACGACAGGCTGCCGCTGGCCGGCGACAAGGAGTTTGAGATGCTCATGCAGTCGATTGCCGAGGTCACCCTGCGCATGCTGCGCAACATGGGCCAGAACGGCCGCGACCTGGCTTTTGCCATGAAGAACATCGACAATCCCATCTATCTGATGAACTTCCTGGCCACCAACATCGCCTTTGAGTCCGACCAGAAGCAACACCTGCTCGAGGAACGCGACGTGAAAAAGCGGGCCTACCTGCTCTATGCCATGCTGGCCCGTGAGGAGCAGCTGGTCGAAATCAAGGCCAACATCCAGTCACGCACCCGCGAGGACCTGTCGCAACAGCAACGCGAGCACTTCCTGCAGCAGCAGATACGCACCATCCAGGAGGAACTGGGTACCGATATCGACGACATCGATGAGCTGCAACAGCGCGGCGCCAAAATGAAATGGAGCGACGAGGTGCAGAAACAGTTCGACAAGGAACTGCGCAAACTCGAGCGCCTGAACCCCCAGTCGCCCGACTACTCGGTTCAGTACGCCTATCTCGACAATATGCTCAACTTGCCCTGGGACACCTATTCCGAGGACAGTTTCGACCTCAAGAAGGTCGAGGAGAAGCTCAATGCCGACCACTACGGCCTGGAGAAGGTCAAGGACCGCATCCTGGAGCACTTGTCGGTATTGAAGCTGCGTGGCGACCTCAAGGCGCCCATCCTGTGCCTGTATGGCCCTCCCGGTGTGGGTAAGACCTCGCTGGGCAAGTCGATTGCCGACGCGCTGCACCGCGAGTATGCCCGCATCTCGCTGGGCGGCCTGCACGACGAGGCCGAAATCCGCGGTCACCGACGCACCTACATCGGCGCCATGCCGGGACGCATCATCGCTGCCCTGGCCAAGTGTGGCACGGGCAACCCGGTCATCGTCCTTGACGAAATCGACAAGGTGGGTCAGGACTTCAAGGGCGACCCGTCGTCGGCCTTGCTCGAGGTGCTCGATCCCGAGCAGAACGGCCATTTCCACGACAACTATCTGGACGTGGACTACGACCTGTCCAAGATCCTCTTTATTGCCACGGCCAACAGCCTGGCTACCGTGAGCCGTCCCCTGCTCGACCGCATGGAGGTCATCGAGATCAACGGCTATATCCCCGAGGAGAAACTGGAAATTGCCAAGCGTCACCTCGTTCCCAAGCAGTTGCAGGAGAACGGATTCAAGAAGAACGAAATCAAATTCGGCAAGCAGGTGCTGCTCAAGATCATCGAGGACTATACCCGCGAGTCGGGCGTGCGCCAGCTGGAGAAGAAAATCGCTACCGTGCTACGCCGTGTGGCACGCCACAAGGCCAGCGGCGACCCCTATCCCACGAGCATCAAGGTCGATGACCTGAAGACCTATCTGGGATCTCCCGACTACAGCCGCGACAAGTATGAGGGCAACGAGTTTGCCGGTGTCGTGACGGGACTGGCATGGACAGCAGTGGGCGGCGAGATACTGTTTGTCGAGTCCTCGCTGGCACACGGCAAGGGCGAGAAACTCACCTTGACAGGCAACCTGGGCGACGTGATGAAGGAGTCGGCAGTGATTGCGCTGCAATACCTGCGCTCACACTGCTCGATTATAGGCATCGACCCCGAGCTGTTCGACAAATACAACGTGCACATCCATGTGCCCGAGGGTGCTATTCCCAAGGACGGCCCGTCGGCTGGTGTGACGATGGTCACCTCGCTGGCCTCGTCGTTCACCCAGCGCAAGGTGAAAGACCACCTGGCCATGACTGGCGAAATCACCCTGCGCGGCAAGGTGCTGCCCGTGGGCGGCATCAAGGAGAAAATCCTCGCCGCCAAGCGTGCCGGCATCAAGGACATCATCCTGTGCCAGGCCAACCGCAAGGACATTGAGGAAATCAACGAAATGTACCTGCATGGCCTGACGTTCCACTATGTGAACACCATCAAGGAGGTGCTGGACATCGCACTCCTGCCCGAGAAGGTGAAAGACGCCATCGAGCTCTAACCACGCTCACGGGTTTCGTTTACTTGTAGCAATTAACCTGAAAAATCCCCTGCCTGCATCACTGCTGACAGGGGATTAACCAAATAAATCTAAATGTTATGAAAAATCTAACCTCTTCGTTTCTTTTCTTGACGGATTACATCATGCCGCCCATGCCGCCACCCATGCCGGGACCTCCAGCGGGCATTGCGGGCTCGGGCTCGCGCTTCTCGGCGATGACGCACTCGGTGGTGAGGAACATGCCGGCGATGCTGGCAGCGTTCTCCAGGGCGATGCGGGCAACCTTGGCAGGATCGATGACACCGGTCTCGAACAGGTTCTCATACTGCTCGGTGCGGGCATTGTAACCGAAGTCACCATTGCCTTCCTTAACGCGGTTCACAACCACTGCACCCTCCAGGCCTGCATTGGCCACGATCTGGCGCAGGGGCTCTTCGATAGCGCGCTGGATGATGTGGATACCAGTGGTCTCGTCGTCGTTGTCACCCTTCATGCCCTCGAGGGCCTTGAGGCAACGGATGTAGGCGGTACCGCCACCGGGCACGATACCCTCGGCAACGGCTGCGCGGGTAGCGCTGAGGGCGTCATCGACGCGGTCCTTCTTCTCCTTCATCTCAACCTCGCTGGGAGCACCGATGTAGAGCACTGCTACACCACCCGACATCTTGGCGAGACGCTCCTGGAGCTTCTCCTTGTCATAGGTGGACTTGGTATTCTCGATCTGCACGCGAATCTGGGCGATGCGGTCGGCAATCTGGTCCTTGTTGCCGGCGCCGTTGACGATGGTGGTGTTCTCCTTGTCGACGGTGACCTTCTCGGCAGTACCCAGCATCTCGAGGGTGGCCTTCTCAAGCGTCAGGCCGGTTTCTTCGCTGATGACGGTGCCACCGGTGAGGATGGCGATGTCCTGCAGCATCTCTTTGCGACGGTCGCCAAAGCCGGGAGCCTTCACGGCACACACCTCGAGCGAGCCACGCAGGCGGTTCACTACGAGCGATGCCAGAGCCTCGCCGTCAACGTCCTCGGCAATGATGAGCATGGGACGGTGAGCCTGAACGGCACCCTGCAGCAAGGGCAGCAGGTCCTTGAGGCCCGAAATCTTCTTGTCAAAAATCAGGATAAAGGGACGCTCCATCTCGCATGCCATTTTGTCGGCATTGGTGACAAAGTAGGGCGAGATGTAGCCACGGTCAAACTGCATACCCTCGACCACGTCAACGCGAGTCTCGGTGCCCTTGGCCTCCTCGACGGTGATGACACCGTCCTGTTTTACCTTCTTCATAGCCTCGGCAATGAGCTGGCCGATGGCGTCATCGTTGTTGGCGCTGATGCGTGCCACGTTCTCGATCTTGCCAAAGTCGTCACCCACTTCCTGAGCCTGCTCCTTGATGCCATCGACAACGACCTTGACGGCCTTGTCGATACCGCGCTTCACGTCCATGGGGTTAGCGCCGGCAGCCACGTTCTTGAGACCCTCGGTGATAATGGCCTGGGCCAGAACGGTAGCAGTGGTGGTGCCGTCACCGGCATCGTCGTTGGTCTTGCTGGCGACCTCCTTGACGAGCTGTGCGCCAATATTCTGGAATTCGTCCTCCAGTTCCACTTCACGTGCAACGGTCACACCGTCCTTGGTGATGTGGGGAGCACCATACTTCTTGTCAACAATCACGTTGCGGCCCTTGGGACCAAGGGTTACCTTTACGGCGTCGCTCAACTGGTCGACGCCCTTCTTGAGCTCTTCGCGAGCCTTGATATCGAATTTGATTAGTTTGGACATATTGTTGTTTAGTTTTTTAGTTTCTAGTCCCTAGTTTCTAGTTTCTAGTTTCTAGTTTCCTAATTCTTACATTTAAAACTATATTAGTCGATGACGATGGCCAGGATGTCGTTTTGGCGCATCATCAACAGCTTCTCACCGTCGATTTCGATTTCGTTGCCGGCATACTTGCCATAGAGGACGGTATCACCGGGCTTAACAATCATTTCCTCGTCTTTGGTTCCGTTGCCTGCGGCACGCACTTTGCCCTTGAGAGGTTTTTCCTTAGCACTGTCGGGGATGATGATGCCACCGACAACTTCTTCTGCTTTAGCCGGTTCGATGAGAACGCGGTCGTTCAATGGTTTAATAGTCATGATTAATCGTTTGATGTTATTAAAATGTTAGTTGATTTTCTGCTTTGCTAATTAGCAACGAGTGTGCCAATGGCCGAAAACCGCCATTTTGTCACCATGTCTGCCACTTGAGTGATGACAGGAACGGCCTATCTGTCGGGCCACGCGATGAACGGGCGCCGTGACGCCGCGAGCGAGGGATTAGGGTGATAGGCATGTGGGGGGAGGAATTGACGCCCGCTATGGGGCGCTTTATTATGATCTGACTTTTTCATATTCATAAATGTATTACCTGAAACAATAACATAAAAAAAACACTTTCTGGCATCAAAAAGGCAATTAACGTGCCATTTGTTGCAAAAAACAATTATCTTTGCGTCAACAATGAATATGAATCAAGTGCTGAAGCCACATTTGTGGCTCATGGCGATAGCTGTGGGCCTGTTGTTGTGTGCCTGTCACGGTCGTCAGGAAATGAACAGTCAGGTGATTGTCCAGAACGAGGCTTTTACCGTTACGGGCGACAGTGTCATCGAGGACACTGTCATGGCCTGGGTGCCACGTCGCGGCGACCGCATCGAGACCAACGTGGGGCTTGGCCGCTTGGACTCCCTCTATGACCGCTACGACTCCCTGAAAATTAAATTTATCCAGGGCAAGAAGTGGCACAAACGCAAGGAGCGCCCTGCCACCATGCCCGAGTTCAAGAGTGGCCTGCGGCTGGTGGATGCCCTTTACGACATGTCGATGGACCGCATTGCCGACGGCATCGACAAGAACGGCAACTTCGTCGCCGAGCACAATTACAGCCGCCTGTACTGCGCCATCTACCTGTCACTGGCTTGCCTCAAGCCCCACCAGGCCATGTCGACCCTCAAGACCATGGTGGACCGCGACAGCATCATCATGCAGCGCGAGGGGCAATGGCCCATCGTGAGCGACCACATCGGTTGGGCAACGGCCGCTTGGGAGGTGTATAAGACCACCGGCGACCGCCAGTGGCTGGCCTATTCCTACCATGTCATCAAAAAAACGCTGGATATCAACAGCCAAGTGCTGCCCGACCGCACTACCGGCCTGAATCACGGGGCAGGATTCACCTCGTCACGCCCTCTGGGCGCCCGCCGCATGACCTGGATGGGCTATAACGACCTGTTCTCGTGCATGTCGCTGGGCAACAACATCCTCACTGCCCATGCCTATGCCATCCTGGCCGAAATGGCCGACGAGATGGAAATCGAGCACTCCCATGACAAAGACGCCCAGCGGCTCAAGGATGGCATCAACCAATACCTGTGGAACGAGCAGCGGGGCTTTTACAGTTCATTCCTGTATGGCATGGCTGTGCCCAAGCAGTCACCGCTCACCGACAACACCTCGCAGGCGATGTGCGTCTTGTGGGGTATTGCCGACGATGACCGTGCCGAGAACCTGATCAGCCAGACGCCCGTCTCGAACTGCGGCGTGAATGTCACCTACCCGCCCTCGACGGCCATCGAGCCCTACTTTGCCAACGCATCGTGGGCGACGACCCAGGCACTGTGGAACCTGGCAGCGGCCTATACCCGCAACGAGAACGCCCTGCGCCGCGGCCTGGGTGCCCTGTATCGTGCCCAAGCGCTCTACCAGTCCCATGGCATTCACATCCAGGGCATCAATACCGACAACCTGGGAACCGCCGCGTCCAATGCCGCCATGGTGATGCGCGTGTTCATGGGCATGAACTTCAAGCCCGAAGGCATCGAGTTCACGCCTACCGTGCCCGAGGGCATGCCTGGCAACAAGATTCTGACCGGATTCAACTACCGCCATGCCGTGCTCGACATCACGGTCGAGGGCATCGGCAACGACGTGGCCAAAATCACCGATAACGGCACGGTGCTCGAGAGCGCATTCCTGCCCAACAACATCGAGGGGCGTCACAGCATCGTCATCCACATGCAGCAGGGCCAGCGCAAGACCAACAAGGTCACGCTGCACCACAACGAGGTGTTCATGCCCCCCACCCCAACGGTGGAATGGACCGACGACAGCGGACACATCGTCGATTACAATCCCCAGCTGAACTATCGCCTGTTGATCAACGGCAAGAAGACCGAAATCCACGACTCGGTGTTTGCCCTGCCCCAGAATGACGGCTTTGTCGAGTATGCGGTAGATATAGCCGGCAAATATGTCAACGGCTATATGTCCAGGCCTTACATAGCCTTCAACCTGACGCCGCAGATCGCCTTCTTCCCCGACAGTGTGGGCGGCCAAACCACCATCAACGTCAGTGTGGCCGAGGGTGGCGATTATCTGGTTGACCTGGGTTATCATCCCACCGGCACGCTCGACGTGAGGGAAGTGACTGTCAACACCCACCTGATGGGAACGCTGGTGATGACCAACATCAACGACTTCAGCATCAACGGTATTGCACACAGCAATATGGTTCCCGTCAAGCTGCTCAAGGGCGAGAACGCCATCACCTTCAGGCAGATCAGGCTTCCCAAGGCATTCACGCCCTGCGAGCCCGTCCACCTCAGGGTCATCAAGCGCTGATACAACGAACTGAAAATAACTAACAACTTAAAACTCAAAACTTAAAACTTAAAACTCAAGAACTATGAATCCAAAATTCATCCTGATGGCAGCATTGGCTGCCGTGGCTTTGAACAGCCAGGCCGACGAGGGACGCCTGTTGCGTTTCCCCGGCACCAACGGCCGTGACGTCGCCTTCTCCTATGCCGGCGACATTTACACTGTGCCCATCACCGGCGGCACGGCACGCAAACTCACGTCACACAAGGGTTATGAGGCGTTTGCCCGTTTCTCTCCTGACGGGCAGACCATCGCCTTCACGGGCCAGTACGACGGCAACACCGAGGTCTATGTCATGCCCGCCCAGGGTGGCGAGCCCCGCCGCATCACCTTCACGGCCAGCAATCCCCGTGATGACTGGGGCGACCGCATGGGTCCCAACAACATCGTGATGACCTGGACCCCCGATGGCCGTGGCGTCGTCTACCGCAACCGCATCAGCGACAGCTTTGACGGCAAACTGTGGTGCGCTCCCATCGACGGCAGCATGTCCAAGCAGCTGCCCTTGCCCGAAGGCGGTTTCTGCTCCTATAATGCCGATGGCACCAAGATGGCCTACAACCGCGTCTTCCGCGAGTTCCGCACGTGGAAATACTACAAGGGCGGTATGGCCGACGACATCTGGATCTATGACACCCAGGCCAAGACGGTGACCAACATCACCGACAACATTGCCCAGGACATCGACCCGATGTGGATTGGCGACGAGATCTACTTCATGAGCGACCGCGACAACCGCATGAACATCTTCGTCTATAACACCCGCACCGGCGCAACGCAGAAGGTGACCGACTTCACCGAGTATGACGTGAAGTTTGCCAACTGCGGTGGCGGCAAAATCGTGTTTGAGAACGGCGGCTACCTGTATGTGCTCGATCCCGCAACCAAGCGCAGCGAGAAGATCACCGTCTATCTCAACAGCGAGAACAACTTTGCCCGCGAAGAGCAGCGCAAGGTGAAGGACGACCTGCGCGACGGCAGCCTGGCTCCTGACGGCAGCCGCATCGTCATCAGTGCCCGCGGCGAGGTGTTTGACGTGCCTGCCAAGCACGGCGTGACGCGCAACATCACCCACACCCCTGGCGTGCACGAGCGCAACGCCCAGTGGAGCCCCGACGGCAAGAACATTGCCTACATCAGCGACCAGACCGGCGAGACCGAGCTGTGGATGCGTCCCGTGGGCAGTGACAAGGCTATCCAACTCACCAAGGACAACGACACCTACATCCGCGACTTTGAATGGAGCCCCGACGGCAGCCAGATCGTCTATACCGACCGCAAGAACCGCATGACGCTGCTCAACGTCAAGACCATGGCCAAGCAAACCCTGCTCACCGACGAGATGGGCGAAATACCCACCCCGAGTTTCTCGCCCGACGGCAAGTGGCTGACATACTACCGCCAGGGAACCAACGAATACAGCGTGGTTTACCTCTACAATATCACCGAGCGCAAGGAATACCCCGTGACCGACCGCTGGTATGACAGCAACTCGCCCGTTTTCTCGAGCGACGGCAAGTACCTGATTTTTGCCTCGGCCCGCGATTTCAACCCCATCTACAGCAGCATCGAGTGGAACTTTGCCTACCGTGACATGGAGGGCATCTACCTCGTCATGCTGGCCAAGGACACCCCCTCGCCCTTCCTTCCCAAGGACGACCAGGTGAACGCCGGCGGCGACAAGCCCAAGGATGCCCCCAAAGAGGCTCCCAAGGACAAGAAGGGCGGCAAGGGTAAGGCCCAGGCCGATGCCGGTGCCATCCGCATCGACATCGACGGCATCCAGGACCGCATCGTGAAACTCCCCTTGGGCACCGGCAGCTATGGCGGCTTTGCCTGCGACGGCAGCCACCTGTGGTACAGCAGCGGCCGTGGCGGCGTGCGTGTATTTGACTTTGCCGAGCAGAAGGACGAAGTCGTTGCCGAGCGTGCCTTCATGTTCCCCTCGCCGGACCTGAAGACGGCAGCGTTCATGAAGGGTGACAACCTCTACATCGCTCCCCTGTCGCCCCGCAAGGCCGACCTGAGCGAGGCAGTGAACCTCGACGACATGATTGCCACGGTCAACTACGACCAGGAGTGGAACCAGATCTTCAACGAGGCCTGGCGCAACTATCGCGACGGCTTCTACCTCGAGAACATGCACGGCGTGGACTGGCAGGCGATGCACGACAAGTATGCCGCCCTGCTGCCCTACGTCAAGAACCGCCTGGACCTCACCTACGTCATCGGCGGCATGATTGGCGAGCTGGCCGTGGGACATGCCTACGTTGACGGTGGCGACCACATCAAGGCCGACCAGCACAACATCGGCATGCTGGGTGCTGAGCTGGAGCAGGTGGCAGGCGGCTACAAGATCACCAAGATATTGCGCGGCGCTCCCGACCGCAACGAGTTGCGCTCGCCGCTGCTGGAGCCCGGCATGAACGTCAAGGAGGGTGATGTCATCACCGCTGTTGACGGTGTGAGTGCCCAGGGCGTGAACAACATCTACACCCTGCTGCGCGACAAGGCCGGCGTGATGACCGAGCTGACCCTCGAGGGTGGCCGCAAGGTGGTTGTCAAGCCCATCCAGGACGAATATCCCCTGTACCACCACGAGTGGGTACAGCACAACATCGACTATGTGAGCGAGAAGACCGGTGGCCGTGTGGGCTACGTCTATATCCCCGACATGGGTCCCGAGGGCCTGCGTGAGTTCTCGCGCTACTTCTTTGCCCAGACCGACAAGGAGGCCCTCATCGTCGATGACCGCGGCAACGGCGGTGGTAACATCTCGCCCATGGTCATCGAGCGCCTGCTGCGTCAGCCCTACCGCCTGACCATGTATCGCGGCAGCAACCACAACGGCACCACGCCCGAGCGCACGCTCGTCGGCCCCAAGGTGCTGCTGGTGAACAAGTACAGCGCCAGCGACGGCGACCTGTTCCCCTGGAGTTTCAAGGAGAATAAGATCGGTCCGGTGATC
>JAEEGF011126809.1_pt1 | contig 34760 bp, 20 predicted proteins | sample 9134171 | NCBI WGS metagenome assembly JAEEGF01 (sample SAMN16246542, study PRJNA631951) | gut metagenome | biome: gut microbiome; feature: rumen; material: AP-attached | host: Bos | place: Iran: Karaj | collected 2018-10
GGCCTGAGCGAGGAGAGACGCCTGCTCGACCTCACCTTGCGCGGCCAGTTCTCGATGGAGTCGGCCGTGAGGAACACTACCTCGCCGCCAGGTGCGGACCTGTCGAAGCACGAGATGTCGATCGTCGCGCCCTCGGCGAAGGTGACGCTTCCTTCGACGACAAGCCCGGGCTCGATCGAGCCCTCGACCACGATGTTTGCCGTGCCGATCGTGCCGGAGCCCTTCACCGTGTCGAACGTCCACGTTCCGCCGCCGAAGTCGAGCGTCGCGCCATCCTCGAGAAGGACGTCGGACGGGATGTTTGCGCTGTCGCACGGCGTGAGCCACTTGACGGCCAAATACGACTGCAGCGCCTCCTGCTCAGCAGTCGTAAGCGCACGGTCGAAGTAGAACGCCTCGGCGATCTGTCCGCGAGAGGGGGAATCATACAGGAGACGGTAGCCCATGTACAGACGCGCGGACGCCTGCGTGTTGAGATTCGTGGCGTATACCGTGCGAATCGTCTCTCCGTTTGTCTCGCTGTAGGCGCGGGAAGTGAGCAGGCATTCCTCTCCAGCCTGTTTTTCGGACTGGAACATCCTGACCACCCAGCCAGTCGGGTCCTGCCCGATGCCAATGGAAAGTGGGCGAAGCGCAAGCTCCTGTTTGTCATTATCCCACGCGATGCCGTTGTAGTCGCAGTTCGAATCCCATTCATGGCGGCGGATGCGGAAATGACCCTTTTTCTCATCCCACATATCGGATTCTATGCCAAGGCCATAGTTCGGAAGATCAGGTCCGCGGCGGCAGACGACAACAAGTGTACGGTCGTGGTCGCCTTCCAGTCCAAGCTCTTCAGTCCGCATGCCCTTCGAGCTTTCACCGTCGACCTCGTCTATATCCGTCTGGAGCATGACCTTGCGTCCGTTGAATCCGTTGTCGCCGTAGCGCGGATCGCGGGCTTCCGACTTGCCGTAGACGACCGCCGACGCGAACGTGTCCTTCGCAGTGCCCTTGTTCGCAATAGAGGCAAGATTGACATCGCTGCCTTCGGCCAGAGTGACGGTTGACACGTCATCGAAGTCGAACCAGCATTTCGCCTCCTTAGCAACCGCCGGCACCTGGACTACGCCGCGGAGGTGCTGCGTCCCCGCCGCGCCGTACAGCGACGTGCTCTTCACGCTTATGCCGGACATGTCAGGATGCACGCAGTCAAGCGGCACCAGGACGTCCGAATCCGCCTTGGGCAGGACGCCATCCAGCGTCTCTTCGATCGACGTGACTTCCGCGCCGTTCTCGTCGAAGTACTTGATCGTCGAGCGCCAGTTGGAGGGATTGGACGCATTGCCGTCTCCCGTCGCGTTTGTCCAGAGCGACTTGACGATCTTCATCGTCACGACAACTATCGTCGAGCCGTTGAGGTTGAGCGACGCCCCGTCCGCGACCTGCGTGCCTTCGCAGTAGATGGTCTGGTTGGCCGGGAGCTTGAGCGTGCCGGCCTCTACGATGATCTTTCCGCGAACATTCCAGTCGCAGTGGATTCCGTACGAGTCGCCCTTCACTTCGAGTGTGCCAAGCCCCTTCTTGGTGAAGGATCCGATGCCGGAGATTCCACGGCAGGCCTCGATTGTCACGTTGTATCCTGCGGTGTCGAACGCCGCGCCACCCTCGCCGATCGTGACGCTGTCGACGGACGCGAAGAAGAGTCCGGTGTCCTTCTTGGCGACGATCGTTCCGTCATCTATGAACACCTTCGGCGAAGCCCCCGCCGGCGCACCCTGCGCCTTCTGTATCATGCCGGCGCTGACAACGCCTCCATCGGTGATGTACAGCGTGCCGTCGCACTGACGCGCGACGGATATCTCGTTCGCGTCGAGCTCGCCGCCTGCGACATTGAGCACCGCATGCTTCGCGTTCGCATTGTTGCCGACACGGATCGTTCCTCCAATCGTCGCCTTGCCGCCCGTGATGTCGACCTGGGCCCAGGCATCGGAGGACGCGGCGATGTTCACGTCCCCGACTGCGGTGAGCGCGCCGGACGACACGACCAGACGGCCTGCGCTGTTGCCTCCGTTGGAGTCCGCGATCTGGATCGAACCGCCAGTGACGTCGAGAGTGCCGCCGTCGACTACGAGTTTACTCGCGCTCTCGGCCGAAGGCCCGCCGTGGTCGGCGAGGCCGTCCGCAAAACCGACCTGGACAGTGTTGTTCGCCGTCACCTCCCCGCCGTAGATGTACATCTCGCCGCGTCCGCCGCCCTGGACGCAGATGCCCAGCGCCCCCGGCCAGTCGCCGCCAAGCGCGGTTATGCTGCCGCCGTAGACATTCAGGCGGCAGTTGTCGTAGGCGCCAGCCTGGCAGACGATGAGCTTCTGCGCCTCGATCTCGCCGCCATACATGTTCGCAACGCATCCGCCGCCCCAGCGTCCCACGATAAACTCGCTGCTCGCGCGGATCGTTCCGTTGGTGATGTCGTAGTAGGCCGCATTGCCCCAGATCGACGCGATGAAATTCTTCACCACGAGGCTGTCGCCTTCGAGAAGCGCCGCGTATTTCGATTCGTAGAAGCAGGTGTCCTGGGACTCGGGATTTTCGCGGACCTTTGGATTGCTGTCGTTAACATACCAGTTGCCGCCGGTGGCAAGGCGATAGTCGCCGACTTCGTTGTCCCACTTCAGTTCGTGCGGTTCGTCGACGACGCCGCTTTCCCACTTCGCGTACACGACAGCGGTTCCGTTACCGGTGTCCTGCTCGTTCTCCACATCCCATCCGTCGAACGTGTAGCCGTCGCGGGTCGGCGTGTCGCGCGGAAGGATGCGCGTGCCGTTCGTGCCGAAGCGGTGGATCGCGTTCGTCGTGGAAGAGCCGGGATAGGCGACGTAGCTGACGGTCCGGAAATTGTTCGCGGCCTCGTACGCGTCGACGCGCGCGAGCACTTCCGCCGGCGTCTCGCCCGAGAGCGCCGCGGTGATCCGTCCGATCTCCTCGTCCGTGACGCCGCACATCTGGAGGTACTGGCGGCAGCGGGAGGCGACGGAAACGCCGTACTGCGCGTCCTTCGTGTCGTAGACGTACTTGCCGCCGTTGCAGTTGCCGCGCAGGATGTAGCGGAGGAACGTCTCCGGGACCTCGGAGCTGCGCGAGCCGCCGATGTTCGCGAAGTTGCTCATGAGATAGTCGCGGTACAGGACCTCCTCCTCGACGCCCATGAGGCCGAGAAGAAGAAGTCCCGTGATGCCGGTGCGGTCCGTGCCGATGCGGCAGTGGAAGTAGGCGGGGAGGCGTCCCTCCGATCCCAGCGTCGAGAACGTCTTCCTGACCTGGTTCGTGAAGTTACCGTCCGCGTCCGCGCCGATCTGCGTGCCGCTCTCGCTGCCCCATCCGAGCCCGAAGCGGTAGTACTTGCAGTTGTCCGCCGCGAACGAGTTGTTGGCTCCGTTCGGATCGAGGTTCTTGTACCCTTCCGGCATTTCATTGTCGAGCCCTACGATGCGCAGGTCGATCTCGGTCTTGAGCCCGATGGACGTGAGATAGCTCGCCGACCTCTGCTCCGCCGTCGCGTCGACGAAACCGTCGAGATGCCCGCCGCGCAGAATGACGTCCTGGTTCATCCTCTTGCCGGAAGTCGACTCGAGCGGCCAGCTGCCCACGTCGCGGACGTTGTAGACGAATCCCGGGGATGCCGGCGTGTCGATGCGCAGCGTCCTCGGCGCGACGTCCTCGGTCGTGAAGGAGTAGGCAAGTCCGCCAACCGTGCCGGTGACGTTGCTGGCGGTGTTGAGGTTCATGTACGTGTTCGTCACGCCGTTGGCGGCAACGGCTATGTAGCGGGGCGTCTCCTTCGAGTCCGTTCCGTTCACGCCGTATATGGTGTAGTATGTCTCGAAGTCGGGATTCGCGAGCCATGCCGACAGGGGGCTCCGGTGCAGCTGGACCGTGCCGAGGTCATCTCCGTCGGACGTCACCTCCAGCACCGTGGTGTAGGACAGTCCGTCCTCGTCGAACCGCTCGCCGCTGACGACCTCTCCCTCCTCGACGACGATCTCGCCCGCGAAGGTGTTGTTTCCGGAGAGCGTGAGCGTGCCGAGTCCCCTCTTCACGATTCCGCCGACGCCGGTGAGATCTTGCGCTATCGTTATGTCGTAGCCCGCCGTGTCGACGACGAGTCCGCCTTCCGCTATCTCGCAGACAAGGCAGTCGTTCGCGTCGATGTAGTGTGTCTGCGTGCGCGTCGCCTTGAGCGTTCCGCCGTTGAAGACGATCTTCGAGCCGGCGGCGATGTAGTCGAGGCGGAACTTCGGGGTCGCGAGGACGCCGCCGTTCAGCGCGACATACGACGGATCGCTTCCCGTGCCGTCCTTCGAAAGATGTCCGAGGCTGATGCCGTAGTCACTGTCCTTCATGGTGAGGTTGCCGCCGTTGACGGTGAGGTAACCCGGCCCTCCCTCACCGACGTAGAGGCAGTTGGCGTTGATGTTGACGTCGCCGCCGTTGACGATCATCTCGGAGCGCGCGTCTTCGCCGATGTTCGCGCCGATGCTGCAGTCGGAGGATGCATTGACCGTTCCGCCGTCCACGACGAGCTTCGCGATGAGGCCGCTGTAGTTGACCGGATTGCCGCTGCCCTTCTTGCTGCTGCCGCCGACGAGGAAGGACTTGGTGTTCCAGGTTCCGCTGACCATGTGGAGCGTACCTGTGGCATCCGTTCCCGAATCGCCTATGCGCACGAATTCGGGCTTCGTCGTGACTAGGGTGCCTCCGTTGACCTCGAGAAGCGCATCTCCCCCGGTCTTGCCGCCCGGCAGAATCATCAGCGACGTCGTCGCCGTGAATGTTCCGTTTGAAATTGCAAGCGTGCCGTAGACGCCGTCTTTGCCGCCGCCAACGCGGCCTTCCGCAGAAGAAACGGCGCCGCCGTTCACCACGACCTCGACATCCGCGTCGTCCGCATAGCCGACGCGCATGTAGTTGCAGGAATACGTTCCGCCGTCTATCCGGAGGTCCGCCGTCGGCCTCGCCGCGTCATAGCCGAGCACCCAGTCGTTAGACGGCAGGGCGAGTCCATTGGCGTCGTTCGTCGCGCTCCATACGAACTGCGTCTTCGTCGCGGCGCCCACGTAGAGCGTGTTCGCGAGATCGACCTGCGAGTCAAACACCGTCGCGCCGCGCGTGCAGACGCCGTCGAAGTAGACCTTGCCGAGATAGTCGTCGTCGATGGAGCTCGCCCCGCCTTCGCCGCCGCTCTCCGCAGCCCAGTTGGCAGCGTCGGACACGAGCGCCGCCTCGGTTGCGCCGAGCCAGTAGCGGGACTGCGTGGAGGTCTCGTTCTGCGGCACGTATGTGGTGCCGTTCGCGCTGACCACGCCCTTCTGGACGATGATCTTCTCCGCCGGGAACGCGGCGGAAAGCGTAAGCTTGCCGTTGCCCTTCTTCGTTATGGTGCCGATCTTCGTGCTCGACGAAGCTGGCGTACCGTCCTCGTCAACGAAGTCGTGCTTGATGGTGATGTCATAGCCGTCGGTATCAACGACAAGACCGCCGTCCTTAATCACGCACGTGATATACTCGCTGTCATTAATGAAGCTGGTCGTGGCGTTTAACGCTTTGAGCGTGCCGCCATTGAAAATCGCCTGAGACCCCGTCTTTGAGAGCTTGTCGAGTCGCAGCTTGGAGGTTGCCAGCACGCCGCCATTTAGGGTAAGGATGCCAGGCTCGGTGGTGTTGCGGCCGAATGTCAAGCCGCCGTCGGAATTGGAGGTCATTGTGAACGTGCCGCCGTTGATCGTCAGCCCACCGGCCGCCCTTTCGGCAACATAAAAATAGCCGTAGTTGCAATTCACCGCGCCGTCATTGACAACCATCTCGGCGTAGGAGCCATCACCATTGGCATATCCAATGCCGTTTTCACCTGAGAGATTAAGCGTACCGCCGTTTACATACAACTTCGTAACGGAGTTGGTAACGCTATATGTTGACCGGCGCTTGCCTCCGAGCAGAAGGACTTTGGCATTCCACACGCCACCGGTGTTGACGTAGATTTTCGCGTCGATCTCGTCCACACCGCCGATGCAGACCTGATTGCCGTTGGTAGTGTTGAGAGTACCGCCCTCAATAACTAGAGTACCCTTCGTGTTGGCCTGGTCGCAAACCATGAATACATCATCGCCCGTCGCAACCGCAGAAAATACACCGCCCTTGATTTCCAATGTGCCATTCACTCCGGTCTTTCCGCCCCCGACACGCGCCTTGTTTGCGGTAAAATCTCCGCCTGTCATCTTGAGGTAGGCCGTCGCATTATCGGCATATCCGATGCGCGTTGTGCCAAAGCTGTAAGTTCCTCCTTCGATCTGGAGATATGCAGGCGAATACGTGCCGTTGTTGGCTAGCTGAAAATCATTGTTTGGGGCCGAAATACCGTTCCCAAGGGCAGTTGCTTGCCAAACAAAGAATTTATCGATGCTGTTTTGCGTCGAAACACAAACAGAATTAGCAACTGTGGCCGCTTCGTCGAAGACTATCAAGCCGTTCTTATATGTGTAGAAGTATGTTGTAGACGTCGAAGTGTCCGGCTTGCCCTTGCCTCCTGAGCCATTTTCGCTGGATGATGCCCAGTTTTCAGACTTGGAAAAGAGCGCATCGTCGGTCGCACCAAGCCAGTATCTTCCGGCGAAGAGTGACAGCGAAAGCGCCGCGATGGCGAAAGTCGCTACGATTTTTGTTGCGATTGACGACGGTTTTCTTGATGACATGGTACAATCCTCCTATTCGGTATAAATTGTACCATATGGCAAGAGCCTGTTCTATCACCCGAAAGAGCGATTCCGTTGCCTTCGCAGATCAGAGCCGTTCTGGTAGACATCCTGCTCCTGACAGCGAGCCTGTCACCGTTGCGCTCGAGGTTCGTGAGGTGCACCGCCAGCGCGAGCGCGGTCTCCATGTCGTTGACGCGCCCCTCCTTGTGCGCGGCGTATTCGCCGACGTAGACTTTCGGACCTTTCCTGTCGTAGTCATCATAGAACAACTGGTTGCCGTAGTACCAGCCGGGGCCGACGTAGTAGTGTTCGTCGACGATGTCGACCTTCAGCCGCTTCGCAAGCCGCCAGCCCTCCTCGTAGTCGCGCCCGCCGCACCACGGACCGGCCGTGCCGACGATCTTGATCTTCGGATACTTCGCGCGCACCGCCTTGTATATTCTCGTGAAGCCGCGCTCGAAGTAGTCGTTTACGTCCTCCTCGTTGCCGAGTCCGATGTACTTCAGTCCGAACGGCTTGGGATGCCCCATGTCCGATCGCAGCTTCGCCCATTTCGACTTCTTCGGATCGCCGTTCGCGAACTCCACGAGATCGAGCGTGTCCGCGACAAGCTGGTCGAGCTCCGCGTCGGTCATCGCTATCTGCGGATTCGGACACGTCACTCCCGCCGGAAGGATCGGCAGCGCGTCCGCACCGATGTCCTCGCAAAGCTGGAAGTATTCGTAGTAGCCAAGCGCGAAGTCCTGGAATCCGCCCCAGTTGAAGTTAGGCTTGCCCTTGCGCTCCGAAAGCGGGCCCACCGTCTCCTTCCAGTGGTACATCGACTTGAAGTCGCGGGCGTGCACGATGCATCCGCCCGGGAAACGCACGAAGCGCGGCTTCAAGGCCGCGAGCGCCTCGCCTATGTCCTTGCGGAATCCGTGTCCTTTGTACGTCCCGACATGGTTCGTGGAGTACACTTCGTGCGAGCTGTTGATGTCCTCGAAAAACACGCCCATGAGATTGCTGGAAATCGAATAGGCTGGCTTCTTCGTGAATTTCAGCCGCAGGCCCGGCTTCGCCTCGCGCACAGCCGCGCCGTAGCGCTGCTCGTCGTCCTTTGCGCTGTCGAGCGTAAAGTGCCAGGGCGAGCCCGGATGCCACTCGGACTTCCCGAGCTTCTCGACCTGCGTCTTCGTAAGCCGCCATATACCGCTTCCCTCACGCGCCTTCTTCATCCGCGCGCGGTCAAGGTCATTGTCCACCCAGTTCTGCCGACCCCAGTCCGTAAGGTTGTCCTTCCCCCAGCTGACGGCATGGCAGTCCTTGCCGCCTTCGGGGCGGTCCTTGTAGTAGACGTGCCACGTTCCGTCGTCGTCATGGTACAGGACGGGATCGAGCAGGTTCTTCTCGCCCCAGTTGCCGAGGTTGGAATGGGCAAACACTCTGTCCCTCTCGGCGGCGTCGCGCCACTCGCCGCCGTTCGTTCGGATCTTCAGCATCAAACCGCCGCGTCCGTCCGGATGCTGCGCCGCCTTGATCTCGACAATGTCCTCCGCGGCGGATTCGCCGCGTGCGCATACCAATGAAACGACGGCTAATGCGGCCGCCACACCAAGTGCAGTCGTGCTTTTCATGCCGCCATTATATCATCCGCCCACCGCCAGGGGCAATCACCCGATAGGGCGGTGACGCGCCGGGGACTGTCCCCGGAGTCTTCAAATGTTGCACAAGGCCCTGGCCCCGACGGGGCACTATGATCTCGCCCACATGGAGACGCGGCTTCCAGCCGCGTCACAGGTTTCATACTCCGCCTACAGAAGTTCCGACATGCGCTTGGCGAACACGCGGCCCATCTGCACCGAGCCGTAGTCGTTCGGATGTATGTAGTCGTGCGTCGCCTCCCCGTCCGTGGGCAGCATTCCGTCGCACGGAAGATAGTGCAACTTCCCGTCGAGCGCGCCGGCGGACTTCATCTCCTCGTAAACGCCTTTCAGCGCCTCGTTTGGTCCGAACCTGAAACCCGACGCCTCCGGTCCCTCGCAGAGGAGAATCGGAACGTCCGGACGCAGCGAGTGGAGCCTTTCGAGAAACGGCTTGGCACGCTCGCGGATGATCTTCTCGTCGCAGTTCCACGCGGTGTCGACCACATAGAGCGCCGCGTCGGAAACAGCCATCACGTCCGCCATCTCGATTTCGAGCCGCGCGCTGCCGGAGAAGCCAAGGTTCACGTATGGTACGTCCAGCGCGCGCGCGGCAAGCGCCGTGAACATGAGACCTGGGCGCGACGCGCAGCCTCCGTGCACGAGCGAGGTGCCGTAGTGCACCACGGGCTTCGTCCTTCCGCCTGCGTGGCTCGCCGGCGCGAGCTTAGAGCCGGACGCCACGCCTATGCGCACCCACTTCAGGTTGGCGCGGATCGGAAGATACACGAGCACCTGGCGGACGCCGCTCCCGGAGAGGTCCGCGCGCGTCTCGTCCCATGCCGCGGCCTTGCCCGTCGCCTCGTCGACGACGCTTCCGAGGCGTCCGTTCTTGACGAAGCGCCATCCTTCCGCGCCGCGGACATAGATGTCGACGCCGTACATCCCCTGACGCGGAATGTACGGATCCTGATGCGACTTCTGCTCGCACTCCCAGCGGACCCCGATCTTGGACGAGTCGGTCTCGAGGAAGAAGTAGTGTCCAGTGGAGTTGTGCCCCATCCAGCGGACGCTCTCTGGCACCTTCTCCGCGAACGCAGCGGGGATGCGTCCGTAGGGAGTCTCCGTTTCCGGACATACCTTCGACTCCATCGGCAGCTTCGCCGCGTCTATCCAGACCATTCCGTCCGCGGACGCCATCGCGGTGTCCGCGGCAATGCGGGAATCAAACTTCGACACGTCGGCGCGCGCGCAGAGCGCCGCTGCCGCCACGGCCGCCAGAACACATGACTTCATCAGTTTCATGCCGCTATTATATCCTATCGTTCGCGCCTGAGTCAATCACACCGACAACGCCTGGGCAACCACCTGAAAAACGAGACAAAAAAACAGGCCCTCAAATGAGGGCCTGAGGGGAAGATGACTTTCTGCCGCGGACTACACCTCGTAGTAGACGCCCTGGAGGCGTAGCACCTTGGCAAGGTCTGCATAGGGGAGTGCGCGCGGAGCGATGCCCTTCTGCGCCGACAACGCCGCCGCTACGCCCGCGGCCTGTCCCGTCATCATGCATGGGGCGATGAGGCGGAAGGTGTCGATCGTGTCGCCCCTGCCGAGGCAGCGTCCTGCGCAGAGGAGGTTGTCGACTTTCTTCGGAAGCAGCTGACGGTACGGAACAGGAAACGCCGCGTGGGGTCCGTCGTGCCCGCACCAGCCAATGCAGTCGCTGAATTTAAGGCCATCCTCTATCTCCCTGCGGCCTATCACAAATTCCGCGTCAATGAGCCGAGTGCCGCGTACGCCTATCTGCGATGCCGAGTTTGAGGTGTAGACTCGCTCCCAGCCGGGCGTCGCACGCATATCCTGGACTTTTTCCCAGTTCTCTTTTCGCTGGGCGATCTCAATGCGCGTGAGGTCGCGCACGGAAATTCCGTTCGCCGTCGACATCGTGCCGCCGCTCCAGCACGCATCGGGATTGCCCTCGTTGCCGCGCTCCACAAACTGCGCCGTCGAACCTTCGGGCCTGCGGATCGTGTCCATGTTGGCCCAGCGAAAAACCGTTGATACACCCGAGGTGATCTGGCTGTAGTCGCCTCCCGCCTTGAAGAGCATGTCTGCGTCTCCAGTGCAGTCAACGACCTGCTTGGCGAGGATCGCCTTGCGGCCCTCCTTTGACTCGAAAACAACGCCGAGCACCCTGTCGCCGTCCTGTATGACGTCCACGCCCCAGCAGTGGAAAAACATCTCGATGTTCTTCTGCTCCGCCACCATCTCGTCCATGAGATACTTCGCGGCCTCGGGATCGACCGTCGGCAGCCAGTGACTTGCCGGACATGTGTTCTCGGGCTGGCTTGAGAAGTTTTTGCCGAACTTTCCGACACGCTCCATGAACTCCCCGCACACGCCGCGCGTAACGAGGTCCCACTTGCCGTCGACGTTCCGCGAAGTCGCCAGTACGATGAGCACCATGCCATTCGTGAAGAGTCCGCCGAGCGAACCATAGCGCTCCACAAGCGCGACCCTCGATCCGGCGCGCGCGGCCGAAACCGCGGCGGCGAAGCCGGCGGGGCCTCCGCCCACGACGACGACGTCCGTCTCGTGGAACACCGGAAGCTCCTTCGCGGGCTCGTAGACCTTTCCGTCCTTGATAAAGCAGCTCGGACCGTCCGTCTGAGTGTGCTCAAGCGGGAAGACATGCTTGCCGAACCAGACGTTCATGGGATCGCCGCAGCTGCCCTCGGGCAAAGCGCTGGAGTCCGGCACGTACTCGTCGCCAAACGCAGCACCGGTCGCAAGGGCGGCACCGCCCAGACCGAGCCTCTTGAGAAATTCTCGCTTTGTTATCTGCATTGATCAACTCCTGGTTTCGAGCCGCCGGATTCCACATCGGAAGACCTGCGGCTCCCTACACCGCGATATTTTATCATATGTCCCACGTGAGAGTCAATTATACGGAAGTATAGTTCACCTTCCGCTTGATCCGGAGGCCGAATACGCGCAGGCGCATGTATCCGTCGCGCGAATACTTGCGGTACCAGAAGAAACGCGCGATCTTGCGAAGCCACGCCAGGCGGCGCCAGCGCCGGTTTGCGCGGCGAGCAGCAAGGACGAGCGGCATCGGACCTATTATCTGCTTCGTCGTCGTCCCGTACGCACGCGAGGCGTCGGCGTACTTGCGCATCAGATACCGCCTCTGCTCGAAGAAGCGCTTCGTTATGTGTCCGAACGAATAGTGGTGGTTTCTGACGCCAAGCACCTTCGTCCTCACGCCGAAGCGCTCGAAGGCGTTCATCTCGAAATCCTCTGCATAGAGGTCGAAGGTAAGGTTCTCGTCGAATCTGAGGCTGTAGTCGCGCACGAGATCGGAATGGACGATCAGGCAGTTGCAGTCCGCCGTGAGCACCGGAACCGGCGCGGAGATCGGACTCCCGTAAAGCCCGAGGTCAGATCCGTCGCGGTTCGAGTTGAGCGCCCACAGCGCGTCGCCTCCCGGACGCGTCGAGCGCGCGCCGACGGTTCCGTATATGCATCTCGGGTCGACCCTGTCGAGGCACGCGCCGAGCGGCTCTAGGAACTCGTAGTCCTCGTGGAGGAAGACGAACCACGCCGGACGCGAGTAGTCCCATCCCTCAAGGAAGGAATTGTATCGCCGCGTCACCGGAAGGTTCTCTGCAAGGTTGTCGAACGCGACGAACTCCGCGCCCGCGTTGTTCGGATTCCCCTTCACGAGCCTGTCGTACATCGCCTTGTCGCGCACGACCGTCACGAACACGCATCCGGACGAGTCGGCGCGTCCGCTGCGCCACGCGCCCGCGCGCCGGAAGACCGGAATCTTCAGCACCTTCGCGATCTCGCCTCCATCCGCCGTGCGCTTGCGCTGGAAGAAGAAGCGCCCGACGCCCTCGAGCACGCCCATCACGCGTCCGCGCCTGCGCCACGCCGCGAGGCGTCCGTGCGGATCCGAGATCCGCCCGTCTCCGTCGCACGCCGCAAAGCCGAGGATTCGCTCGAGGTAGTGTCCGCGCGTCGTAGTCGTGTGAACCCGCGCCTCCGAGAAGTCGTCCGCGGCAAATACGCCGCGCACCTTCGCGAGCGCCGAGGATCGGACGACGAACATCGTTCCGGCGACAAACTCCGGCACGGCGGGGCGGATGCCGAGCTTCGCAGCCATCTCGAGCGCCGTGTCGAAGCCGGCCTGCTCCGGACGCCACGGAGTGTCCTCGCGGCGAAGGATGCACTTTAGTCCCGCTACCATGTTGACCTTCGGGTCGGATTCCATCCGCGCCATCGAAGCCTCCCAGTCGGCGCGCGTCCGCACGAAGTCGAGCAGGTACTCTCGCCAGCGGCTGCCGGAGAAGTCCGCGTGGTTCATGCGGAACGGAACGTCTTCCGGACGGTCGCACTTCGTGTGCAGCTTCAGGATGTGGCTGTAGCGCGAGAGGTCCGTCTCGTTCAGCACCTTGAGGAACGGCCACACGTCGTACCCGACGTTCTCGCACTCGACGAACCTCGCGTCCGTGAAGCACCGCCTCGCCTCCTCCAGCGCGGCAGGCGCGGAATACGTGACGACGACGTCGTGCGGCTCCGTGACGTTGGCCACGCAGTCGGCAAGCTCGCGCACGAACTCCGGATAGAAGCAGTGCACCACGCAGAGGACGCGTCTACTTTCCACCGCCACCTCCCTCGAAGCCGAACTTTCGCTTTGTGCCGAGCACCCTGGTGGGCGCGAACTCCTTCCATATGAGGTTCCATCCATACATGTCGCCGAACTGCTCCGTCACGGCGCTCCAGTCCGGGTTGTAGCTCGCCACCGTGCGCAGATGGTAGTCGGGATGCTCCGCCGGGAAGTTCGCCGCGTCATCCCTGTGGCAGACGACGAGGAACTCGAAGTTGCGTCCGCCGCGCGAGCGCAGCCATTCGATGTATCGACGCGCGTATTCGTCGCCCTTCGGTGTGTCGACGCGCTTCATCTTGAGGACGCACAGAGTCGGCTCCTCGTCGCGCAGCTGGCGGTAGAACTTCTCGCGCAAGTACGCGGCGCGCGAACGTATCTCGGCCTTCACCGCCTCGAGGTCCGACTCGCCGGGGTTGAATGCGCCTGCATTGTAGTGGGAGTGCATCAGCACGCCGGTCGCCTTGTCCGCGAAGACGTCGCGCGTACCAGTCTTGAGCGTCATGTCGCCGGTGAAGAGTTCGTCGAACCTGTCGAGCGCTAGGAGCATCTTCTCGCATCCGGGACCGCCCGCCCACGCGAAGAACGTCGAGTCGAGGAAGCCGTTGGCGCGGATGAACCTGAACGCCATTTCGCAGTTGTACCCCATCAGGAGAAAGTGCTCGTATTTCCTCGGACGGATGAACATCCCCGCAATCAGCAACCGCGGCGCATTCGCCGCGCGCCGCAGCGCGATCTTCACGCGGGCGAGCGCGTTGCGGTCGCTCACAATCGGAACCTGCCCCGCCTCGAGCTCGCCGTTCTGCCGCACGAGCGCAAGCGCGACGCGTCCGGCGCGGAACGACCACAGGGGCGTCTCGCGCGCATGGAACGGCAGCGGACAGTTCTTGTCCTTGCCTATCTTGAAGCGCAGCAGGCGCAGCGCGCCGAACAAGCGAAAGTTGTTCTTGCGGAAGCATTCCGCCCCCGTCACCACTGCGGTCCATTCCTGCCGCTCCTGATCGCCACCTTGCTTTTCCGCGGACATCACGCCTCTCCCCTGTGAGCGTACTTGACGAGCATCGCGCGCTTGCGCGCGCCAAGAGGAAACGAAAAGACAGCCCTCTCGCCCTCTTCGAGGCGCGGCTCGCAATCCGCCGCCTCCCTGCGCCTCTTGAACCGGACGAGCTTGTAGCGTCCGACCCTCATCCAAACCTTCCTGAGCCACGCGTCGAGCCACGTCGCGCTGAAATGGTGTATCGCATAGCCCTCCGGCGTCGTGAACTCCGACGCGGGGAGTATCATACCCCCGTCGCCGAAGAGCGCGGTATCTGTTCCGTCCGCGGGACGCACGCCCCAGGCGGACGAGAAATAGTCGACGAATCGGACCGTGTTCGGCGTCTGGTCGAGCTCTCCGTCGCCCTTCACGAAGGGAAGTCCATCGTAGAGCGAAAGAAGCCCGCGCACCACCTCCCCGCCCGGCACGCTGCCGAGGATTCCGGACCCGACGAGGGTGCGTCCGTTCTGCACCTCCCAGCCCGCCACGAAGCGGTTCGCGCACAGCGGATCGAGCGGACGGTTCAGCTCCACGTCCGTGTCGAGGTAGAAGCCGCCGTATCTCTCGAGGACGGCGAGCCGCACCCAGTCGGACGCGAAGGCCCACTTGCGGTGCTCGAGAGCCTCCAGAACATAGCGGCACCCGGAGGCGCGCGCGAAGTCGCTCCCCCACTCGCGCAGCTCCCATCCGGGGCAGTACCTGCGCCAGGTATCAAGCCAGGCAACGACCTCCGGTGGCTTCGGCGAGTCGCCAAGCCAGACGCAGTGCAGAATCTTCGGAATCTCTTGTTTGCCTGTCATTTCCCTTTCTGTAGATTTTCTCATATATCAGACCAAACCGCAAGGGGCAATTTTATGGTAAAATGTGCTCATGTCACAAGTTCCAGCGACTTCAGTCTCCCTCCTGAGGGACATCGCCAGCGGCACCGAAAACGCGCGCTGGGCGGAGTTCGTGCGCATCTACGAGGAGCCGATGCGCGCGTTCCTCGCCGCGCGCTTCCCGTCGGTCGAGGCCGACGACGTCCTGCAGGAGACGATGATCGCTCTCATGCGCGTGATGCCGGACTACCACTACACGCCGGACGGGAACGGACACTTCAGGAACTATCTCGTCGGAATCCTCAAGCACAAGGCCGAAGACGCAATCCGCCGCCAGTCGCGCGAAAGCGACAGGCGCGAGCGCATCAGGAAGAGCGCGGCGGATGCGCCGCGCCGCACCCAGGCGCCTGGCGAGGCCGACGAGGAGGAAAGCTGGCGCCTCGCAGCAATGAACGCCGCGCTCGAGCAGATGCTCTCCGACGAGTCCGTCAACGCGCGTTCGCGCGAAGTGTTCCGCCACGTCGCGCTCCTGCACGAGCCGCCCGCCGAGGTGGCGGCCGCGTTCGGGATATCGCGCGCGAACGTGGACCAGATCAAGCGCCGCCTCGTCCTCAGGCTCTCCGAGCTCGTGAAGACGATGACGGCGGAATAGGCCGCGCGCGCTCAGCGGCTAAGGATCTCCTCTCGGACGTTCTTCGGGGCGAGCTCGAACTGGTCCGTCTCCATCGAATACGACGCGCGGCCCTTCGTGAGCGAGCGGATCGCCGTCGCGTAGCCGAACATGGAGGCGAGCGGAACGCGCGCGTTGACGACCTGGAGGTCGTTCTTCATGTCCATGCTGAGCACCGTTCCGCGTCTTCCGTTGAGATCGCCGAGGACTTCGCCCACCGACTCCGGCGGAGTCGTGATCTCGAGCTTCATGATCGGCTCGAGGAACTCCGGCGCGGCAGCCTCTGCCGCCTCGCGGAAGCCCATCATCGCCGCGGAGCGGAACGCCACCTCGTCCGAAACCTCAGGGTCGACAATCGTCGCCGAAAGGCACGTCACCTCGAGGTCCGTCATCGGATAGCGCGCTAGAACGCCGGTGACCACGCCGTCTTCAAGTCCCTGGCGGACGCATTCCTGCAGACGCTTCTCGGCGACGAGATTGACGAAGTCGCGCGAAAGATCGACCTTCACGCCCGCGCCGCGCTCGAGCGGCTTCACCTCGATCTTGAGCGTCACCGCGTGGCGCTTCCCGCCGAGCTCGCGGTCGAAGGTGAACTCCTTCACCGCGCCCTTCGTTATCGTCTCGCAGTAGCTGACCATGGGCTTGCCGACGTTAGCCGCGCACTTGAACTCGCGCTTCAGGCGGTCGACGAGGATCTCAAGGTGAAGCTCGCCCATTCCGGAGAGGATCGTCTGCCCCGTCTCCTCGTCTTCGCGGAACTGGCACGTCGGGTCTTCCGCGGCGAGCGCCTTCATCGACTCGACGAGCTTGTCCTTGTCCGCCGAGCTCTTCGGCTCGATCGCCATGAACATGACGGGCTGCGGGGCGACGATGCGCTCGAGGTAGCACGGCTTCATCTCCGCGCAGAGCGTGTCGCCGGTCGTGACCTCCTTGAGGCCCACCACGGCTCCGATGTCGCCTGCGCGAAGTTCGTCGACCTCCGTGCGGTCGTCGGCGAAGAGACGGACGATCTTCATGATGCGCTCGCGCTTCTTCGTGCGGGGGTTGTACGCGTTCGCGCCCTTTTTGAGGACGCCTCCGTAGACGCGCACGAAGAAGAGCCGTCCGACGAACGGATCCGTGGCGATCTTGAAAACGAGCGAAGTGAGAAGCTCGGAGTCCTCCTGCTTGCGCGTGACCTTCTGCTCGCTCTTGAGGTCCGTCGCCTCGACCGGCGGACGGTCCGTCGGCGCGGGGAGGTAGGCGCATATCGCGTCGAGGAGAGGCTGCACGCCCTTGTTCTTGAAGGAGCTTCCGCACAGGACGGGAACGAGCGCGCCCGCCACGGTCGCGCGGCGCAGCGCGGGGACGAGCTCCTCTGCGGTGAGGTCGCCCTTCTCGAGGAACGCCTCCATCACGCCTTCGTCTACGTCCGCGACCTTCTCGACGAGCTCCGCGCGAGCGAGCTCCGCCTCGTCCTTCAGCTCCGCCGGAATCTCGCCGACGGTGAACGTCTGCCCCTGGTCGGAATCGTCGTCCTTCCACACGACCGACTTCATGTTGACCAGATCGACCACGCCTCTGAAGCCGTCTTCGCGTCCGATGGGAAGCTCTATCGGGCACGCGTTCGCCCTGAGCTTCTCGCGAAGCTCTCCGACGACGCGCGCGAAGTCCGCGCCCATGCGGTCCATCTTGTTGACGAACGCGATGCGCGGCACGTTGTAGCGGTTCGCCTGGCGCCAGACCGTCTCGGACTGCGGCTGCACGCCGCCCACCGCGCAGAAGACGCACACCGCGCCGTCGAGCACGCGGAGCGAGCGCTCGACCTCCATGGTGAAGTCGACGTGTCCGGGAGTGTCGATGATGTTGATGTCATGTCCGCTCCACTGGCAGGAGATCGCGGCGGACTGGATCGTGATGCCGTGCTCCTTCTCCTGGATCATGAAGTCCGTGGTCGTGTTTGCGTCATGGACGTCGCCGGCGTGGTGTATCTTGCCGGTGTAGAGGAGGATGCGTTCGGTCGTCGTCGTCTTGCCCGCGTCGATGTGGGCGACGATGCCGATGTTTCTTACGTTGGACAGCTCTGAGCTCATAGGCGGGTATTATACCAAAAAATGAAACGGGCGCGGGAGAGCGATCTCCCCGCGTCCGTCGCGTTTGACTTTGACCCAACGACTTACTTCGCCGGAGCGGAGCCGTCGTCGCCGTAGCCCTTCGACTTCAGATAGTCGACGACCTTGCCGACCGTCGTCAGCTTCTCGGCGTCCTCTTCGGGAATCGCCGCGCCAAACTCTTCCTCGAACGCCATGATGAGCTCGACCGAATCGAGCGAGTCAGCGCCGAGGTCGTCGATGAACGACGCCTCCGTCGTGACCTGTTCGGCATTGACGCCGAGCTGTTCAACAATGATGTCCTTCACGCGTTCTTCAAGCTTACCTGCCATTTTCTTTCAACTCCTTCTTGTTGTTGATGTTGTTATTATACTAAATTTTGTGCCCGTTGCGCAAGGGGGGGTCAGCCAATCATTCCTCCGTTGACCGAAATGACCTGTCCCGTGACGTACGACGCCTCGTCGCCCGCGAGCCACGCGACGGCCTTGGCGATGTCCTCCGCCGTGCCGAAGCGCTTGAGCGGAATCGTGTCCATGTACGCCTTCTTGACGTCGTCGGGAAGGACGTCCGTCATCTTGGACTGGATGAAGCCGGGAGCGACAGCGTTGCAGCGGATGTTGCGCGAGCCGAGCTCCTTCGCCGTCGTCTTGGTGAGCGCGATGACGCCGCCCTTCGACGCGGTGTAGTTCGCCTGGCCGGCGTTGCCCATGATTCCGACGACGGACGCGATGTTGATGATCGAGCCGCCGAGCTGCGTACCGTCCGCGGCCTTGTTCTTCATCATCGGGCGGCTCACCGCGCGCGTGAAGAGGAACGTGCCCTTGAGGTTGACGTTCAGCACCGCGTCCCAGTCCTCGTCGGACATGCGCATGAGAAGTCCGTCCTTCGTGATGCCGGCGTTGTTGACCATGATGTCGATCTTGCCGAAGTCGGCTATTACCTGCTTCACGCACGCGTCGACCTCCGCCGACACCGCGACGTTCACGCCGTAGCCCTTCGCCTTGACGCCTAGCGCCTCGAGCGCCTTCACCGTCTCGTCGCACCATTCCGCCTTCAGGTCGCAGATCGCGACGTCCGCGCCGCCCTCCGCAAGCTTCTTCGCGATGGCCGCGCCGATTCCCCGGGCCGCGCCTGTTACGATGGCGACCCTCCCCTTGAGATTAGACATTGAGATTCCTCCTTGTTAGAACTGCCTTCTATTATACCAAATTTCCGCGGCACGCCGCGTCACAGCGCGGCGAGCTTCTGGGCGACGAGCTTTCCGACGATCTTCGGGTCGGCCTTGCCCTTCGAGAGCTTCATGACCTGTCCGACGAAGAACCCCGCCGCGGCCTTCTTGCCGTTCTTGAAGTCCTGCACTGGCCCCGGGTTCGCCGCAATCGCCTGGTCGACGAAAGCCTCGAGCGCGCCCGTGTCGCTAACAGCGCCAAGCCCGCGCTCCTTCACGATCGCCTCTGGGTCCCCGCCCTTCTCGAAGATCTCGGGGAGGAGCTCCTTCAGCGTCGGACCGTTGATCGTCCCCGCGGCCGCGAGCTTGACGAGCGAAGCCAGCGCCGCAGGCGCCATCGCGCACTCGCCGATGGACTTTCCGCTCGCGTTCATGAGCGCCATGACGTCCGACATGTACAGGTTGCAGAGCTGCTTCGCCGTCTTCTTGTCGAGCCCCTTCGCCGCGGCCTCGAAGTAGTCCGCGTTCGCCTTGTGCTGCGAGAGGACCTCCGCGTCGTACTCCGCGATGCCGTATTCCTCGATCATCCTCGCGCGGCGCGCCTCGGGCTTCTCGGGTAGGAGCTTGCGCCACTCCTCGACGACCTCCGCCGAAAGCTCGACCGGGACGAGGTCCGGCTCCGGGAAGTAGCGGTAGTCGTGCGCGTTCTCCTTCGAGCGCATCGACGCCGTCTCCATCGCCTCGGGGTCCCACCTGCGCGTCTCCTGCACGATCGGGATGGAGTGCGCCATGCACTCGCGCTGGCGCCTCGCCTCGTACTCGAGCGCGGCGTGTATGCCGCTGAACGAGTTCATGTTCTTGATCTCGACCTTCGTGCCGAGCTTCGCCTCGCCCTTCGGACGTATCGAGATGTTGACGTCCGAGCGCATGTTGCCCTCCTCGAGGTTGCAGTCGGAGACGCCCGCGTACACGAGCATCTCCTTGAGCGCCGTCAGGTAGGCGATCGCGTCGTCCGCGGACTCCATGTCCGGCTCCGAGACGATCTCCATGAGCGGCGTGCCGCCGCGGTTGAAGTCGACGCCGGAGGTCGTGGCGTAGTGGTTGATCTTCGCCGCGTCCTCCTCGAGATGGATGTGGTTGATGCGGATGAACTTCTTCGTCCCGTCCGCGCGCGTGATCTCGACGCCGCCTCCGATGCAGAGGGGGTTGCCGTTCTCGGATATCTGGTAGTCCTTCGCCATGTCCGGATAGAAGTAGTTCTTCCGGTCGAACGTCGCGTGGCGGTTCACCTCGCAGCCGAGCATCATGCCGCTCATGACGGTGAGCTTGACGGCCTCCTTGTTCATGACGGGCAGCGCGCCCGGGTAGCCCAGGCACACCGGGCATACGTTCGTGTTCGGCTCGCAGCCGGTCTTCAGCAGACAGCTGCAGAACATCTTTGTGCGCGTCTTGAGCTGGACGTGCGTCTCAAGTCCGATAGTGTTCTCGAATTCCATATCCGCACATTATACCAAATATTTGCGGACAGAGACTCGCAGGCGCCTCCCCACTCAGTCGAAAGTCACCTTGAAGAACTGCGCGTCCGCGCCGGACGGAGCCGCGACCTCAAGTTCGACCTTGACCGCCGGGGCCTTCGAGCGGACCGAAACGCCGGACGACATCGGCAAAGCGGACTCGAGCCCTTCCACGCTGTCGGCGCTGTAGACCTTGATCTGTCCGTCGGCAAGTCCTTCGGCCGAGCCGGACTCCAGCTCGGCAAAGGTAGAAACGGTCCAGACATTCCCCTCGCCCTTGGCAAACTCCGTTGTGAACGCCTTTCCGCCATCGCCGAAGACGGCAGGATCGGACGAGGCGCCGCCCAGCCCGGTTATCGTCACGCCGGACGCGGCAGAGACGGTCCCAGGCCTCTTCACGGCCTCTATCCCGGAATCGGCGGAGATAGTCCCCGTCCCCTTTGCGGAGAAGGCAGTCTCCCCCGCAAGCACGACCGCAGGCTCTCCCGTCGCCCCGGAAATCGTCCCGCCGTTCATGTCCACGGAAAGCGCCGTGACCGAAGCCGGAACCGTGATCGGCCCCTCGATCGCCAATCCCTGCGACAGCTTCACGAACAGCGCGCCGCCGAGCGAAAACAGATTCTCGAGCGAAGCCCTGTCCGTCACGACATAGGGATCCCCGTCGACGCCTGCCCCGGCGTACCGCGGCACCGAGCTGAAGTTCGCCACGTATATGGCCTCCCCCGTCACCGCGACGGGCTCGGGGGTCCACCCCGAGAACTCGTATGTGTACAGCGTCGTCGCGGGCTTTGTCGGCGTAGCGCCTGTGTAGGACGGAATCGTGCCGTAGGCGACCGATGTCGTGGCAAGGCGCGTTCCCTGCGTCGCGCCGGTGTCGGAGGGTTTCCACCATTGGATGTTGTACTTGCGAAGCTCTGCCGTATATGTCGCGGTGTACGTGGTGTTCGACTCGGCGCGCTGCACCGCCGGACTCCACCCCGCGAACGTATAGTTGTACTGGGCCGTGGATGCCTTGGTGGGATCCGCATGCGTCGGCATCGTGAAATGCTGGCACACAGTCGTGCCGAGCGACGATCCGTCGTCGTCGAGCCACGTTATGGTGTATTCGTTCGGATCGCTGGTGTATTCGATGGGATGCCCTTCCCATGTCCCGGGAATCGTGACGTTGTCCCATCCGGCCGTGTTCGGCGTGACGCAGAATTTGCAGTTCGCGTTTATGCCGGCGAACGCCTCGCTGAACACGAACTGCGGCTTGTCGCCCGCGAAAGTGATCTTCTTGACGGTAGTGAGACCGCTGAAGGCTCCCGACCTTATGGTCTCGACGCTCGAGGGTATCACAACGCCTGTCAGTTGAGAGCATCCGTAGAACGTTTCTGGCGCTATGTGCTTTATGTTATTGGGCAGCGTCACCGACCTAAGCGACTCGCATCCAGAAAACACCCCTCCGGCTATGCCCTTTGCGGACGAAAGGTCGGCACTGCGGTTGTTCCCTGACAGCTGCTGCCGCACGACCCATCCGTCCATCACAATGATCTCGCCATACTCGTCGAGGGATTCGCCTCCGAAGCTGCTGAAATCGAAAGCGTAGCTGCCGAGGTATTCAAGGTTTTCGGGGAGGGCGAACGGAAAGACACTGTACGAACTAAAGCTGCTGAACGCACCGTCGCCGATGTATGTCAACGTTTCCGGAAGATAGATGGTGGACAGTGTGGACATTCCGTAGTCCGACTGGAGCAGATCGCTGCTGATCGACGCGTAGTCCGCGATGGCCGTAACGGTGTACGTGGCGGTTTCGGTCGTAAACACTGACGGTATGGTTCCGTCCCAGTCCGGATAGTACATCGGATGTCCGGAATACGGATCGCTCGTGGTGCGGTAGGCGCCGTCGATCGTCGCCGTATTGTTGTCACTATTTACAGAGTAGGACCACTCTATCCCATACGTCTGGTCGAAATAGCTTTCGGCATGGACTGCGGCTCCGGCGAAGACCGCAACTGCGGCCGCAAGAGTGTTGATGCATCTTTTCATGGCCAGTTCCCTCCGGTTTTGTATCGCCGATTTCCGCAAACCCAATAGACAACACTCGTCCAAAACCACATGTAACATCGGCTGTTATATGCCTATATTATTGCACAGTCCCGCCCCGATGTCAAGCACGACAGCTTGTTTAGACGAGTTCAGCGGTGGAGGCGCCAGGCGATTTTCAGGGATTCCTTCGCAATGCCTGCCGTGATCTTCGAATAGCCCGCGACGCGGTCGGTGAAGGCAATAGGTATCTCTCGCACGACGAGTCCCGCCTTCCAAGCCCTGTGGTTCATCTCGAGCTGGAAGGAATACCCCGCGGACGCTACGGTTGCGAAGTCGATCTTCTCGAGTGCCGTCTTTCGCCAGCACTTGAAGCCTCCTGTCGGATCCCTCAGCGGCATTCCCGTGACGGTGCGGATAAAGATTCCCCCCGCGCGGGAGATGAGCCGGCGCTTGAACGGCCAGCCCGGCGTCGAGCCGCCGCGCACATAGCGCGAGCCGATGACGAGATCCGCCCCCGCCTCGCATTCCGCGACGAGGCGCGGAACATCCTTAGGGTCGTGGCTGAAGTCGCAGTCCATCTGCACGACGAGATCCGCGCCGAGCTCCAGCGCCTTCGCGAAGCCCGCGACATAGGCGCGTCCGAGCCCCTCCTTGCGCTCGCGGTGCAGGACGTGCACGCGCGGCGAATGCGCCGCGAGCGAGTCAAGCACCTCGCCCGTTCCGTCGGGGGAGTTGTCGTCAACGAAGAGGACTTCCACGTCGGACGCGCAAACGGACTCCGCCATGCGCGAGACGTTCTCGCGCTCATCGTATGTCGGTATAACTACAATTGTCTTCACTTCGATACCTCGAATTCAAAAAAGCGTCCGGTCCTTATCGGGGGATGATTCTCAAGCGTCGCCCTTATCTTCGCCTTCGCCTCCTCGGAGCGCGCGATGACGAACATGAAGCCGCCGCCGCCCGCCCCGCACAGGCTCACAGCGGATATCCACGGAGCCATGCGCGCGATGATGAGCTCGACGAGCGTGTTCGTGCTGCCGGGGTCGAGCGCCTTCTTCGCGAGCCAGTAGTCGTTGACGGCAGAGCAGAACGCATCCCAGTCCTCCGCCTCCGCAGCGTCGAACGCGCGCACGGCGTCGCTCTTGAGGCGCTTGACGATCTCGCGCGCGATGTCGTCCGGATTCTCCCTGAAGAAATCCACCACGCCCTTGAGGATGTTCCGCGCCATGCGCTTCCTTCCGGTGAAGTACAGAAGAGCGCGCCGCGAAAGGAACTCGGCGAGAGCCTCCTCCGCGCGCGGGGAGAGACGCGTCACGCGCGGACTCTGCCGCTCGCCCGGCCTGGACTCCATGAGCTTGACCCCGGGGAGGAGTCCGCCGATCTGGTCCTGCCATCCGCCGCCCGTCTGCATCTCCTTCTCGAGCGCAAGCGTGAGAGACGACACGCGCTTCCAGTCTGCCTTGCGTCCGGCGATGCGCTCCAGGGCCGTCACCAGAGCCGCGCCGAGAATGGAGCTCGTGCCCATTCCGCTGCCCTTCGGGACGTTCGCCGAGATCTTTATGTCCAGTCCGCCGGAGGCGAACGAGAACTCCGTGACCGTGAGCGCGCTCTTCACGAGGGCGCACCAGTCCGACGGATCCTTCGCCGCGCGTATCTCGGCGATGTCGCGGATCGTGCATGCCTTTCCGAGGTCCGCGCTCTCGACCCTCACCTCGCGCTCGCGCAGCCGCCGCACGCGCACCTTCACCGGACGCTCCCCGTTGAGCGTGACGGCGGCGTTGAGGACCGTTCCGCCCATCTCGACGCATATCGGAGGCGTGTCGCTCCATCCGCCGGCGAAGTCGATCCTGAGCGGAAGCTCCACCTCGACGCATGCGTCAGGTTCCCTCAGCGCAAGCAGCTTCGAATGGTCCGCGTGCGCCATAAGCTCCGAAAGGCCAAACGCCTCCCACTTCCCGTCCGTCTTGAAGTCGTCCTCTACGCGGTAGCGTATTGGGATCCACTTCCCTCCGACCGGCAGGCACGTGAGGCACTCGCCCTCGGCAAGCTCGACGGGGCCGTACTCCGCGGGAACGAACGTCACGACGTTGCGTCCGCCGAGCTTCATCTCTCCGCGTGGCTGCGCGCATGCCTCGACCCACTCCCGTCCGCCGCCGAGCCTTTCGAGAAGTTCGCGCGTTGAGCCGATGTGGAAGAAGGAGCACCTTGGGACGACATTCACCGAAAACGGAGCATACCCCGCGACGAGCTCGCGCGTGAACTCGGCGTAAAGGTCGCCGGTCTTCCAGCCGGACTTCGCCATTTTCGCCGCGGTCTTCGGGTCGATCCAGAGAATCCCCGTGTCGACCGCGAGCTTTCCGCCGCGTACCGCGCCCGCGGCCTTCGCCTCGGCGGGCGACGGCTTCTGGAGAAAACCCGTCACCTCGCACGTCACGCACTTCCCTCGCGCACCGACGCGGCCCCAGTCTGGCACATAGACGCCGTGGCGCGAGCCGACGGACGGCGCGCCTAGGCAGGCAATGCCTGTCACGCCCGGACGCGAGAAGTCACACGAACCGAAATCGAACTCCGGCGCGACGTCTCCGCAGACTACGAGAAGACCGCTTCCGTTCAGACGCAGCCGCTCCATGTTCGCGACTATGCGCTCGAAGAGCGAGACGGTGCCGCCCCTGCCGTCCGGCACCGGCACGAACGCCTTGCCGATCGCGGCGTACGAGGGGAGCCGCTTGGAGTCTCCGCCGGAGTGGCACACGAGCACGCGCCTTCCGCGCAAACCGCCGATCTTCCTAAGCACCTCCACCGTGCTGCCGAGCGAGCCGACGCGCTTCCCGCCCGGATCGGGAACGACGGCGATGTCGTCGGCGATGCGTCCGCGCAGCGGCGCGACCATCGCCCTGTATCCCTTTGCCTGCGCCGCGTTCGCGGCCGTGACGACTATCAGATCAAACTTCATGTTTCTTCAATTATACCATAATCAGCCCAAGATTTGTGGTCTTTGCGCAAATGTAAAATGCGAAAAGGCGCGGCCCCGGAGGGTCGCGCCTTTCGCTGTTGCGCTGATTTCAGGCAGATTACATCATGCCGTCCATCCCGCCGGCTCCGCCGTGTCCGCCGCAGCCGCAGGACTCCTTCTTCTCGGGAAGGTCCGTGACCATGCAGTCGGTCGTCAGCAGGAGACCCGCGATGGACGCCGCGTTCTGCAGCGCCGAGCGCGTGACCTTCGCCGGATCGACGACGCCGGCCTTGAGCATGTCGACGTACTCGCCAGTGCGGACGTTGTAGCCGTTCGTGCCCGTCGCCTTCTTGACGTTGGCGATGACGAGCGCGGCCTCCTGTCCGGCGTTGCCGACGAGCTTGCGGAGAGGCGCCTCGATGGCGCGCGAGATGATGCTCGCGCCGACGGCCTCGTCGCCCTCGAGCTTGAGGGTCTCGATGGACTTCTGGGCGCGCAGGTACGCAACGCCGCCGCCGGGGACGATTCCCTCCTCGACGGCCGCGCGCGTCGCGTGCAGAGCGTCGTCGACGCGGTCCTTCTTCTCCTTCATCGCGGCCTCGGTCGCGGCGCCGACCTTGATGAGCGCGACTCCGCCGGCGAGCTTGGCGAGGCGCTCCTGGAGCTTCTCGCGGTCGTAGTCGGACGTCGTGTCCTCGATCTGCTTCTTGAGCTGCTCGACGCGGGCCTTGATGTCGGCGGACTTGCCGAGCCCCTCGACGACGGTCGTGTTGTCCTTGTCAACGACAACCTTCTTGGCGCGGCCGAGCATGTCGACGGTGACGTTCTCGAGCTTGATGCCGATGTCCTCGCTGATGAGCTTGCCGCCCGTGAGGATCGCGATGTCCTCGAGGATCGCCTTCCTGCGGTCGCCGAAGCCAGGGGCCTTGACGGCGCAGACCTGGAACGTTCCGCGCAGCTTGTTCACGACGAGCGTCGCGAGCGCCTCGCCCTCGACGTCCTCGGCGATGATCATGAGCGGACGGCCGGTCTTCGCGACCTGCTGGAGGAGCGGAAGCATGTCCTGGAGGCTCGAGATCTTCTTCTCGAAGAGGAGGATGAAGGGATTCTCGAGCTCGCACTCCATCGACTCGGGATCGGTGACGAAGTACGGCGAGAGGTAGCCCTTGTCGAACTGCATTCCCTCGACGACGTCAAGGGAGCTCTCGAGGGTCTTCGCCTCCTCGACCGTGATCGTGCCTTCCTTGCCGACCTTGTCCATCGCCTCGGAGATCATCTTGCCGATCTCCTCGTCGCCGTTCGCGGAGAGCGTCGCGACCTGCGCGATCTCGTCGGCGGTCTTGACCTTCTTGGCCTGCTTGGCGATCGCCTCGACCACCGCGGCCGTCGCCTTGTCGATGCCGCGCTTGAGGGCCATGCCGTTCGCGCCGGCCGTGAGGTTCTTGAGTCCCTCGCGGTAGATCGACTCCGCGAGCAGCGTCGCCGTAGTCGTGCCGTCGCCCGCCACGTCGTTCGTCTTCGAGGCGACTTCCTTCACCATCTGGGCGCCCATGTTCTCGAACGGATCGGGCAGCTCGATTTCCTTCGCGACCGTCACGCCGTCCTTGGTGATCTGCGGCGAGCCGAACTTCTTGTCGAGGATGACGTTGCGTCCGGACGGACCGAGCGTCGAGGTGACGGCGTTCGAGAGCTTCTCGACGCCTGCGAGTATCTTCTGACGCGCTTCGGCGTCGAACTTGATTTGCTTAGCCATTTTCTTAATCTCCAATTCCTTTTGTAGGGGTTCGGGGGCGTCTGGACTCCCCCGTCCGTTCCTTTTACTTCTCCAGCACTCCCAGCAGGTCTTCCTCCCTCACGAGCTGAAGCTTCTTGCCGTCGAGCTTGATCTCGGTGCCGCCGTACTTGGGCAGAAGGACCGTGTCGCCCTTCTTGACGTCGAACGCGATCTCCTTGCCGTCCTTGTCGAGCTTCTTGCCGACAGCGAGGACCTTGCCCTGCATGGGCTTCTCCTTCGCGGAGTCGGGGATGATGATCCCTCCGACAGTCTGCTCCTTCTCCTCGACCGGCTCAACGAGAACGCGATCGCCCAGTGGTCTGATGTTCATTTGTGTTTTTTCCTTTCGGTTTGATTTTAAGTAGTTTGATAGTTTAGTAGTTTAGTAGTTCGGTAGTCTGGTGGTTTGGTAGCCGACGGTCGATTCACTGCCCAACCACCTAACCACCTAACCACCTAACTACCTAACCACCTAACTATTTCATTGTGAAGTCCGCGTCGACGACATCGTCTCCGCCCTTCTCCTTCTTGGGCTCGTCCTGCGGAGGCGGCGTGCCGGCTCCCGGAGGAGGCGTGCCCGCGCCGGACTGCTGCGAAGAGGCGTACATCTCCTGCGCGACAGGCTCCATCGCCTTCATGAGCGCCTCCTGCTTCGCCTTGATCTCCTCGATCGGGGCGTTCTTGGAGAGCGCGTCCTTGAGCTCCTTGAGGGCGGATTCGACCGGCGCCTTCTTGTCGGCCGCGATCTTGTCGCCGGAGTCCTTGAGCGTCTTCTCGACCTGGAACGCGAGGCCGTCGGCCTTGTTGCGCTCCTCGACTTCGGCGTGGCGCTTCTCGTCCTCCGCAGCGTGCGCCTCCGCGTCCTTGCGCATCTTCTCGATCTCCTCCTTGGAGAGGCCGCCTGCGGCGGTGATCGTGATCTTCTGCTCCTTGCCGGTGCCCTTGTCCTTGGCGGACACGTTGAGGATGCCGTTCGCGTCGATGTCGAACGTCACCTCGATCTGCGGGACGCCGCGCGGAGCCGGCGGAATGCCGTCGAGGTTGAAGTTGCCGAGCGCCTTGTTGTCGCGCGCCATCTTGCGGTCGCCCTGGAAGATCGCGATCGTCACCGCCGGCTGGTTGTCCGCGGCCGTCGAGAAGACCTGCGACTTCTTCGTCGGGATCGTCGTGTTGCGCTCGATGAGGGGCGTAAGCACGCCGCCGAGCGTCTCGATGCCGAGCGTGAGCGGCGTCACGTCCAGGAGGAGCACGTCCTTCACCTCGCCCTTGAGGATGCCGCCCTGGATGGCCGCGCCCATAGCGACGACCTCGTCGGGGTTAACGCCCTTGTGGGGCTCCTTGCCGAAGAGCGACTTCGCCTTCTCCTGGAGGAGCGGCATGCGCGTCTGGCCGCCCACGAGAACGACTTCGTCGACGTTCGAGAGCTCCGCGTCGGACATGCACTTGCGGCACGGTTCGGCCGTGCGGTTCACGAGGTCCATCGTCAGCGTTTCGAGGATCGGACGCGTCAGCGTCGCGGTGAGGTGCAGCGGACCGGACTGGTTCATCGTGATGAACGGCAGGTTGATGTCGTAGCTCGTCGCGCTCGAAAGCGCGCACTTCGCCTTCTCGGCCTCCTCTTTCAGGCGCTGCTTCGCCATCGTGTCGGCGAGAAGGTCGACTCCGTTCTCCTTCTTGAAGTTGTCCGCGAGCCAGGTCATGATCGCCTGGTCGAGATCGTCGCCGCCGAGGTGCGTGTCGCCGTTCGTCGCCTTCACCTCGAACACGCCGTCTCCGATATCGAGGATCGAGATATCGAACGTGCCGCCGCCGAAGTCGTAGACCGCGATCTTCTCGTTCTTCTTCTTGTCGAGTCCGTACGCGAGCGAAGCCGCCGTCGGCTCGTTAACGATGCGCTTGACGTCAAGGCCCGCGATCTTGCCCGCGTCCTTCGTCGCCTGGCGCTGCTGGTCGTTGAAGTAGGCTGGGACCGTGATGACCGCCTCGGTGATCTTCTCGCCGAGGAACGCCTCCGCGTCCTCCTTCAGCTTGCGGAGCACCATTGCGGAAATCTCCTGCGCCGTGTAGACCTTTCCGGCCACCTCGACCGCCGCGTCGCCGTTCGGCGCCGCCACGACCTTGTAGGGGACCATCTTGATTTCGTCGCCCATCTCGCTGAAGCGGCGCCCGATGAAGCGCTTGATGGAGTAGATCGTCGACTGCGGATTCGTCACCGCCTGACGCTTCGCGGCCTGCCCGACGAGGATCTCGCCGTTCTTCGTGAATGCCACGATCGAGGGAGTCGTGCGCGCACCCTCCTTGTTGGGAATTACGGTAGCCTCGCCGCCTTCCATGACGGCCATGCAGCTGTTCGTCGTTCCAAGGTCAATTCCAAGTACTTTTGCCATAGTTTTCTCTCAACTTTCTTCCGCCCACCATGGGCGTCGCCAATTATTAGCAGAAACCGTGCCAATCCGCCAAAAACATGGGGACTGTCCCCAAAAACCAGGGGACTGTCCCCAAAAATATAGCAAAAACCCGGAAAATACAGGGGACTGTCCCCTGGCGGATGCGCGACATGGGACAAAGGTGTGACACAGGGCGGGACAAAATGTCTCAGTCCTCAGAAGCGGCGAGACGCCGCTTCCCCCAGTCAGGGTCCTGCAAGCAATCCAGCATTATTCCGCCCAAGATGGAAGGCTTGCACCTCGCGAGGAAACTACCAGGGACAGTCCCTAAAACTACCGGGGACAGTCCCTGATGTTTCAACGCACTTGCCGCGACTGCTAGTCGATGGCGAGCGCCGCATGACTCCGCGAGGTATGGTTGCCGAGCGCGGCGGAGAGTATCTCCAGGAACTTCGGCGCGATCCACTCCTCGTTGTACTTGCTGTTGGGATGCCCGAACGACGCGTTCGCGTTTGACTGGACGTTCGCCCAGTCGATCGTGTACCTGCGCGCGAAGGAGCCCTCGGCGGTCGTGTCATCCTCTATGTGGCGGAAGTCGAGCGGATCGGACGCGTTCTCCGTCAGCAGGTCGTGGAACTCTATTCCGCGCACCTCGGCGATCTTACGGAGCGCCTCGTTCGCGTTCCAGTGCGTCCACGCGTTGACGCCGTGGTAATAGAGGCTTCCAACAAGGACCAGCTTCGCGTTCGGCGCCTGCTCCTGCACGAGATCGATCGCCGCGTTCATGTAGGCCGAGAGCGTGTCGGACGTCGGGAACCTGTCCGACGGATTCCCGGCAGTCGGCTGCCCGGTTCCGGCGGGATACGCCATTGTCCAGTCGTTTACCGAGCCGAAGATTGTGACGATGTCGACGTCTGCGGGAATCGGATTTTCCCGGATGCGCTCGGAAAACGGCTTCGCCCCCTGGGGGCTCGGCTTCTTGTAGCCAGTCCCTCCGACGGCGTTCGTGTAGACGACCTGTATGCCCGTGTCGCGCGACAGGAAATGGTAGTATTTTACGACGGCGTTGTTCGGCTGCGGGTGCATGGGATCGGAGAGCGAATCTCCGACCACGGCCCACCTGTAGCGCGACAGATCGACGGAGTCGGCGAACGCGATGCCGGCGAGACAGGCGAGCAAGGCCGCAAGTGATTTTTGAAACAGCATTTAGAGTTCTTTCCTTTCGGCGCCTATTTTACAAAATAATTCCCCTAATTGACAATAACTCGTAAGTATACGATTCACCACATACTTATGTATAGTAGCCAAGACGCTTAAAACTTGGTAGAATATAGCCAATAATGAAACTGGTGTCGCTGATAGCCCTGTCATTTGCCTTCGCAACGGCCGCCACCCCGGCCGAGGAGGTTTTTCATTCCATTGAGGAGATCGGCGCCTTTTTTGACAGCGACACGCCGCGCAGAGTTCCGTTCGATGTGACGGGGAAGGTTCTCAGCACCTCGCGCCTGCCGGGGACTGGCGAGATAGTCCTTTCCGACGACATAGGCGAACGCATGCAGTTCTACTGGCCCCTCGACCACTCGCAGCCCGAGGCTGGCGACACGATCAGGATGCGGGGCGCCGCGCGGATGAGCAGCGACCACGAGCCCTACACACTCGTCGACGACTTAAGCGTCCTCCAGCACGGCAATCGCCCCGAGCCGGTGCCCGTCCGCCTTTCCGAGATGAACGCCCGCACCCACAACCTGCTCACCATCCGCACCGAGGGCGTGGTGATAGACGCGTTCCCGGACGAGATCGACCTACGGTACATGATCCTGCTTCTCAAGGACAGGAACGTCGTCGTGCCTGTCACGTTCACGCGGGACGAGTTCGGCGACAGGAAGGATCTCATAGACGCGAGAATCCGCGTAACGGGCATATACCGCCGCACCGTGGGAGGCGTCAGGAAGTTCGCATGGCCGAACATCGCCCCGCGCACCCCGGACGACATCGAGGTGCTCTCGCCTCCGCCGAAGGATCCGTTCTCCGTCCCTCCGATAGAAAAACGCCTCTACCTCACGGCGGATGAAATCGCGCAGATGTCCAAGCGCTCCGCCGTCGGAGAGGTGCTCGCGACATGGTCGGACGACCGGGCCATGCTTCGCACCGGCGACGGGCGAATCGTGAACCTGCGCCTGGCGCACGGCGAAAAGCTCCCCGCGTGCGGCATGACGATCGTCGCCGCAGGACAGCCGGAGACCGACCTTTTCCGAATCAACCTGGCGACGGCGAGATGGAAGAGCGCGGCGGATGCGCCGCGCGCGGACAAGGAGGAGGAAAAGGCAGTCGGCACAGCGGCGGCGTTCTGGAACGAAGACGGATGCCGATCAATTAACAGCCAGATACACGGCGCCCTCATCTGCGCGCGCGGCATCGTCCGCACCCTTCCGGCCGCAGACGACAAGGATATTCGATTCGTCCTGGAAACCGGCGACCTGTCGATTACCGTGGACGCGACATCCAACCGCGACGCGATCGATGCCCTCCAGATCGGATGCAAGGTCCAGGTCACGGGACGGTGCATCCTGCTCACCGACCCGGGACGGCAGGACTACAGCTCCGCAAAAATAAAGGGAATCGCCCTCGTTGTCCGATCGCCCGCCGACATCGTCGTCCTGAGCCGTCCGTCGTGGTGGACTCTGAGGCGCCTAACGGTCGTCATATCCGTCCTGCTCGCAGCCCTCATCGGCGTCTACATCTGGAACCGCATCCTGCAGAACCTCGTCTCCCGCCGCGGACGCGAACTCTACCGCGAGCAGGTCGCGCACGCAATCGCCGAGTTCAAGACGGAGGAGCGCACACGCCTCGCCGTGGAGCTCCACGACTCGCTCTCGCAGACGCTGTCCGGCGTGGCCTGCCACATGGCCGTCGGCGCGTCTACCTTCGACACGGACCCCGCGACCGCGAAGCAGTACCTCGCTACCGCACACAAGATGCTCAACTCCTGCCGGACGGAACTCCGCCAGTGCCTCTTCGACCTCCGAAGCGACACGCTGGAGGAGCAGGACTTCACCACGGCGATACGCAGAACCCTCGACCAGCTCGAAAGCGACGCCTCCGTTTCGATACGGTTCGCCATCCCGCGCAGACGGCTGAAGGACACGACCGCGCACGCGATCCTCGCGATCGTGCGCGAGCTCACAGGCAACGCCATCCGCCACGGAGGCGCCTCGGAGGTGAAGATCGCAGGCTGCATCGAGCATGGACAGATACTCTTTTCGGTGAAGGACAACGGCTGCGGATTCGACCCGGCGAACTGCAACGGCCCGCTCCAGGGCCACTTCGGCATCGAGGGAATCCGCAACCGCCTCGAAAAGCTTAACGGAACCCTTACGATAGACTCCGCACCGGGAGCAGGCACAAAGGCGACGGTCGCGATTCCACTTCCGGCCGCAGTCAAGCAGGAGGTCAGAAAACCATGAGCAAGATCCGCATCCTGATAGCCGACGACCACATGCTGATGCGCATGGGCATCACGGCGCTTGTAAACTCCACAAAGGACATGACGATAATCGGCGAGGCGAAGAACGGACGCCAGGCCGTCGAGCTTGCGGACTCGCTCAAGCCGGACGTCATCATCATGGACCTCATGATGCCCGAGATGCTGGGAAGCGAGGCAACGCGGCTCATCCACGAGGCGCATCCGGAAATAAGGACCGTGATACTTACCACATACGGCACATCGGTGGAACTTGCGAAGGCGGTCACGAACGGAGCCGTAGGCGTTCTGCTCAAGGACAAAGTCGACCTCGACCTCGTCAGCACGATCCGCTTCGTCGTCGCCGGAAACCAAGTGGTCCCCACCCGGCTCCTCGAGCAGATCGAGCAGGACAAGGCACTGTCGAAGCTTACCGACCGTCAGCTGGAGATACTGGCGTCCGTCGCACAGGGCCAGTCGAACGCGGACATCGCGCTACAGTTCGGCCTGTCGGAAATCACGGTCAAGAAGCACCTCTCGGCGATCTTCTCCCGCCTCGGCGTCGCCAACAGGTCGGAGGCCGTCGCGCTCGCGCTCAGAAAGCAGATGCTCAAGGTCTAAACGCCCCGACCAGATTCTGCTACATCGCCTTGAGCCTCGGGTAGTCCGTCTTGCCGTTCGCGTTGAGCGGAATCGAATCTAGCGCGCGCACTTTCATCACGGTCGCGTTGAAGTGCAGCTTCGAGACGAGGAAGCGCTCCACCTCGTCCGCCGCCGCACCTGCAACGAAGACCCTGAGGTCGCCGTCGAAACCGGTGGCCGCGCAGCCGGACCCCGCGAAGGAGTCCTTGACGAGATTCTCCACCTCGTCGAGCGAGACGCGGTTGCCGAATATCTTGAGGAAGCGCGAGGCGCGCCCTGAAAGCGTCACGTACCCCTCGGCGTCTATGGACGCGAGGTCGCCCGTGCGCCTGACGCCCTTCCACTCGTCGCCCTTTAGAAGGTCCTCCGCGCAGACGGCGTAACCCATCGCGACGATCGGCCCCTCGTAGACGAGCTCGCCGTCGTCTATTCTGAACAGCCCGCCCTTTCCGGCCTTTCCGATGGAGCCGATGCGCTCCGGCAGGAGGTCGGTGCGGATCGTCGCCATCACGCCCGTCGTCTCGGTCTGTCCGTATCCCTCGCTGAAGGATATACCGCGTTTCTTCGAGTCCTCCGCGAACTTGCGCCTGAGCGCAGGAGCGAGCGCGCCGCCGGAGACGAGCAGCCCCCTGAGAGAGGGGAACTCGCGCTCGAAGAAGCGGAAGCGCTCAAGCACCTCGTACATGTAGGGAACGCCGGCGAGATGCGTCGCCCGCGCCGAGAGCATAACGTCCGCAAGCTCCGCGTCCATGACAGTCTTCCTCGTCATCACCACCGCGCCGCCCGCCTCCAGCACGGCGCACGCGACGGAAAGCCCCCATGCATAGCATATCGGAAGTATCATCGTCATCCGCGTAGCGGAGTCAAGAGCGAAGAGCCGCGCGCTCATCTCGTTGTCCGCGCGCAGGTTCGCGCGCGAGATGCGCACGAGCTTCGGGCTCCCCGTCGAGCCGCTCGTCGTGAGGAGAAGCGCGAGGTCTGGCGAAGTGGGTCTGCCCTCGTACATGGAGCGGAGGTTCGCGAGCAGCGCCGGATCCATCGTCGCGGGAACCATAAGCGGCACGACGCCCGAGTTCACGCATCCGACGAACAGCGCGACGGTCGCGAGGTCCTGTCCGTTGACGACGACCTTCACCGTGTGCGGCTCAAGCCCCTTCACGGCATCGGCGGACAAGTCGGCGAGCTCGCGGTACGTGAC
>JAEEGF011439925.1_pt1 | contig 34732 bp, 28 predicted proteins | sample 9134171 | NCBI WGS metagenome assembly JAEEGF01 (sample SAMN16246542, study PRJNA631951) | gut metagenome | biome: gut microbiome; feature: rumen; material: AP-attached | host: Bos | place: Iran: Karaj | collected 2018-10
CGTGAGAACAACGTTAACAACGAGTTCAGCGAGCACAGCGCTTTCTGGATGAACAATCTGGTGGCCAACATGATTTATCCGCGCTACAGTGCCATGATAGGCGACCTGCGTGAGGCCCAGCAGGAGTTGGAGGACTACTACGCTGCTGATCAGGCACAGGTCTTAAAAGACATTGAGCCACTCACCAAGCGTGAGCGCGTCAGCTACCTCACCAGCAAGAGTGCTGACTACACCGCCCGGATGATGCAGCGTTGGGACAAACTCTTCCGCCTCATCGCCGTGAAGCACAACGACCAGATTATGAAGCCATCCGAGAATGGCGTCGTCGTTCCGGGGCGCTATACGACGCCTGGCTATGACCAGCAGTTCCGTGAACAAATCAGCAAGGACACCGGAACCCGTTACCTGATGCCCGAGAGCTCTGGAAATATCAAGTCCCTGTAAATCAACACAATCAGATGATTGTGAGAGTTCGGTGGAAAAAACGGTCAGCATGTGGCTAATACCATGCTGACCGTTGTGTTTGATTCCGGATGACGATTCTATTCTTTCTGATTGACCGTGATGGTCTTGCCGGCGCTGTGGGCACTCAGTTGCGGGGCATACTGGCACTGGATGGTGGCGATGCCCGAGGTGAACTCACCAGGGTTGGTGACCCACACATCGTAACCGATGATGTGTGTGCCCTTGTCCAGACTGTTGAAGAACACGTTGGTCTGCGTGTCCTTGGTCTCCAAGTAGAACCAGGTGCGGTCCTCGCTGCGATAGCCTGACAGCTTGTCAACAGGTTCGAAGCAGGCTGCTCGCTCGTCGGTCAATGTCACGAAGTCCATGTCCTTGTTGGTCTTGATGATGACGCGCACCTTGACCTTGTCGCCCACCTTGAACGAGGTGGCGCTGTGCAGGCTGCCGTCCTGGGCATACACATAGTATTCCTTGCTGATGGAAACTTCATCGATGAACTTTTCCTGCACCTGAGTCATCTGAGACTTGAACTGGCTGTAGATGGCGCCCCAGGCAGGACCATTACCCGTGCGGTCGATGACGACGTTGCCGGTGGTGGTAGCATCCAGTGTGGTGCGGAAGTAGCCAAGCCACTCAGCCATCTTGTCAAGGTTCACGGGTTGTCCAGCCACGGTGATGCTGGGCAATGCGTTGCGCTCGAGCCACTGGCTGCCGGTGCTCAAGATGCTATAGACAGCATCGGCGGCGAGGCTGCTGCTGCCCCAGTCGTTGCTCTGCTTCATGAGCAGCATCCATTTGCGTATCTGGTCGATTTCTTCAACACGTGGATCCACCTCGCTCATGGCCTGCAGTATGGTGCTGGTATAGGCGACCTTGTCGAACTCCCACCAGCCGTAACCCGTCTGCAGGTTGTCCCAGTACATGCCCAGCGAGGGCTTCACGATGGCAAACTGACGAATGCTCTCGACGATGTTGCGTGCGGTCTTCTGATAGCCGTTGCGGTTGAGTGTCAGTGCATACCAGGCCTTCTGCTTCAAGGTGATGCCTTGTTTCCACGTCTTGTCCATGTATTTGAGGGTCTTCTTCAGCAGGTCGGCATTGGCCTTGGGAAGTTTCACCTCGGGGAATAAGGTGCGTGTGTAGGCATAGCCCGTGAAGTTTGCGTAGGGACTACTGCTGTGCTTCTTGTATTCCTCGAGCAGCCTAAGGCTCTCCTGGTCATAGTACATGAGTGCGCGGTTCACCATCGAGGTCACGCGGTTGTCCTCAGGCATGCCGCCCAGGTGTTTGATTTCGCCGATGAGTTCAAGCACTGTTGCGGTGGTCCAGATATTGGACTTGCACTGGGGATGCAAGAACCAGGTAAAGCCACCGTCTGCCATCTGCAGCGACTGCAGGGTGGTGATGATTTTCTCGTATTCCTGTTTTGAGATGACGTCATCAAAGAGCTCGTTCAGCTTCGACATCCGCAAGGTCTGGCGGTCAGCCTCGCGTACCCAAGGCGATGCCAGCAGGGTGCCAATCTTCAGGTCTTGGTTCTTCTGTAACATCGACACGAGGGTGCTGTCCTCTTCGTGCTCTTTCCAGTAGGTGACAGCCTCCTTGATTTGGGGCTGAGACTTGGCGACAGTCTGCGCTATCTGCAGGGCAAACAGGCTGTGAGCCGCCTGTGTAGCGGTACTGTAAGAATCACTGAAGATAGTGGGCAATGCCAGCACGCAGTACCACACGGGGTTATCGCAATATTCCAGCGTCACGCGGGCGTCGGCGGGGAATTTAGGCAGTGTCGTCTCATAGTGGCTCTGTGCCGCCTCGATGTAGAAGGGCTGGGTCTCGATGACAGGCGAAATGGTAGTCAGCACAGGCACCATGACCTGTTCGCCGTCACCATAACGGCCGTTGGCGGCTTTGATGCGGAATCCAACGAATGAGATGGTGTCGGGTACAGTCCAGTCGATTTTGACGGCCTGGCTGCCTTTCGGTTCAAGTTCCAGGTTGAACTTGCGGGTATCGTAGATGTCGCCCGAGCGGGGGTCGAACAACTCGATGACAGCGTCGCACTTGGCAGCCTCATCGCTGGCGTTCTGTACCGTAGCGGCGAGTTGTGCTTTGTCACCCTGGCGCAGGAAGCGCGGCATGTTGGAACGCACCATCAGGGGCTTCTGGGTCAATACCTCGGCCATCCAGGTGCTTCCCACCATCTTCTCGTCCCATGCCACGGCTTGGGTAATCCATGAGGTATTAAAGTTGGGTACCTCAAACTCTAACTGAATGTTGCCTTTGTCATCGCTGGTGAGCATGGGTTGCCACAGGGCGGTTTTGACGTCCTGTTCGCGCAGCACGACTTTCTCCAGGCTTTTCTCGTCAACCACGGGTTCAGCGACTGCTTCCTCGGCGTCAGCACCAAATGCCGACTCAACCGACATATTGTCCAACATATCTGCAGACTCTTCGTACATTAGTTCATTGCTTACGCTAGCACTCTTCATCAAGGCACGTCCTGAGGTAGCACCAAAAGCATAATCCCTGCCCATTCTGGTGCTGAAAGGATAGGTGTTGTAGGTGTACAGATATGGTATTGTGGCGATGGACTTCTGGTCGATGTCAAGTGACCTGCCTCTATAGCCGGAGTGGGTGGACGTGCTGTGTCCGATTTCTTGTGACCTTAATGCGGCAGCTCTTCTGCTCGATATCCAGTTGATCCACAGCCAGTCGTTGTTTGAGATGCTGGCAATTGCCTTGTCGTACATGTCGAGCAGCATGGCACCACGGTGTGGCTTGCCGTTTTGGTCGGTCAGCGAGAATGTCCAGTGCTCGATGTCACCTGGCGCGAGCTTGTCACGGAACGAAGTGGCACTGATTTTCACTTCCTCGGCCTTGTAGGGATTGGTGATGGTTATGTACTTGTTCCATGTTTTTGTGTCATAGTAGGTGGTAAATTCCACTTTCACATTGGCGCCGGCCTCCTTGGGCAGGGGCACGGTGAGGTCATGGAGTCCTCTTGTGTAGGTGAGCCATCCCTCGGCAATGACTTTGTCGCGAGTAGCAGCCACATAATAGATGTAGGCTTTGGGTACCGAAACGCCCACGGTGACGTGTCCGGTGTTGGTCTTGTCCACGTCGCCCGAGAGCGGTGAGATCCACAGGGGGCAGTTCTTGACAGGTGCTTCCTTGTCGGTTTTGCGGTAGAGGACGATGGTGCAGTAGGCGTCCACGTCCTGCTCATCGGGTTTGGCATCAAGGATGTGGACCTTGAGGTTGTACTCGCCTGAGGGCAGGTCCGTCAGGTCGATGGTCGGGTCGGCGGTGTTGAGATTGCCGGTCTTGACTGGTTCTTTGCCGTCGACGGGAGTCACTTCCCAGGTACAGTAGGTATCGGGATGCTCTTCGTCGGTGGTGTTGTACTTTAACGGCAGTTTGATGGGCTTGTCGTTGAAATAGACGTTCTGGTTTTGGGAACCCAGCTCGATGCCGCGGCGTGTGCCCACGATGAAAGTAGTGCTTTCTTCTTGGGTCTCGCCGGCATCGGTGGTCGCGGTGGCAACAACCTGGTAGTTGTAGCGTGACCAGCCATAATTAGAGCGGCTCTTGTTCTCCTCGAAGATTGTGGGCTCGTAGCTGAAGGTGAACAAGCCCTGGGCATCGGTTTTCACGATGGTGTCCATGAGGTGTTGACCGTCGTTGTTTGAAGCTCTCCACCACCACCAGCTCCATTCCTTCTGGATGAGCGAGAGGCGCACCTCGGTGTTGGCAACGGGCATTCCGCTATAGGTCTCCACCTTGCCGCTGACCTTGACAGGTTGCCCGCTGACGTAATTGTGGCGTGCGTCGGGGAACGTGACGGCAAACGTGGGTGTCTTGTATTCGCTCACGTTCACGTTCAACCAAGCAAGTTGGGAATTGTAAGAGCTTCCGTTGGCCAGCTTCATTTCTATCGAGAATTGCCCGTTCATGCGGTCTTTGGGAACAACAAAAGCTCCCTCGACGCGGCCATAGGCGTCTGTTTCAAGCCTCAAGGTGTCGATGGCCTTACGATTCTTGTCTTTGAAGATAACCTCTACATCTCTCTCGGCAAGCGGCTGACGTCCGTCATTGTTGGTGTAGTAGGCGATGGCAGCCCATTGCACGGTCTCTCCGGGGCGATAAACGCCCAGGTCGGTGTAGATGATGCCGTCATAGTCCGAGACGTTGCGTTCATCCATCTTGTAATAGCCGATGGCGGGTGCAAATTTGTCTTCGCCTTTGGTGAACTTCAAGTTCATACCGCTAAAGACATACTCAGAGTTATTGTTTTTGTTCCTGGAACTCTTGAAGGTCATGGGAACTGATAACAGACCATTGGCGTTGGTGGAGCCCAGAGTGATAAACTCCTTATCATTATACTCTTGGTACTTGACGGCCACACCAGGAATGGGCTTGCCGGTATTGATGTCCACGGTGCCGACTTTGTCCTTGTGGTCACTGCGGTTGATGGTAATCATCGCCATGTCGGTCACACGCATGATGTCGTCTGCATACAACTCGGCACTGCCTCCACACCTGTCGCCCGAAGTGAGTTTCTCGGCGCTCAGGATGTAAAGACCGTAGGGCAGGGGAGGAAGGTTTTTCTTCAAGTTGTATTCATTGAAGGGGATGGTGCCGGGTACCGTGACTGGGATTGTATTCACCACTTTTGCCCCGCTCCAGTTTAACCGGTAACCATCGTTAAGTGCCGATTCGGGAAGGCTATAGACAACGATGTTGAACGAGTTGGCGTTTTCGACGTTGATGCTCACTGGGATGCTGTCGCGCGAGGAACGTATCTTGGGATAGCTTAACGACACCGACATGCTCTCGATATCGGTGATTTCGTTGGCGATTTCAGGGGTGAACAGTGATTTCGGGAATCGCTTCACATAGTCTTGGAGGGCCTGATAGCGGTCCTTGCGTTCTGGGAAGTACAGCTGCTTCAACAGCAATGCGCAGTATTCGCTGTCTTGGTATTTCTTGTAATCTTCTAGCGTGATGCTGTTGCCGGTATTGGTCATGGCATAGATGTGGGCGGGCACGTTGCCCTCGGTCTCGTTGAGCCAGCGTTCATTGATTGTTGAGCACAGGGGGGCGGCGTCATCAATGCCCTTGAGCAAATCCAGGCACTTTATCGACATGAATTCCTGCAGCGTGGGTATGTAGGTGGCGCCCAACTCGTTGTAAACCAGAATGTCAGGCAGAGAGGTGACCGGCACTTGCTTCAACAATTCGATGTCGGCAAGTGATTTGTCGGCCAATTCGATGATTTTGCGTTCGAACTGGGCATGGTCCCACTCGCTGATGTCGGTGGGTGACTCCTCGGCAGGGTTGAGGCGTTTGCGGCCCCAAGCGTAGTGGGAACAGTAATTGCTATAGACGATGGCCTCAAAGTAATTGAGCAGCGCACGGATGTGGGGCTGCTTTTCCTTATTGATGACCGATTCGATGCGGCTGACAATGTCTGGCATGTTGTCCGACGAGATGCCGCTCTGGGCGATGCTGTAGCGTATCAGCGCGTTCACAGTCAGCTGTCCGTCTCCTACTTTCAATGCCTTGTCGAGGTCAGCAAGTGCTTCTTTGCTAACGTCCTGCGGGTAGTTGAAATCAACTTCCCTGACTTTTCCTGATGTTTGAAATGGGTAAATCATCACCAATAGTACAATTAATAGGATGTGAAGAAATCGCTGTTTCATAGTTCTATGGGTTTTGTTTTGATATTATAACTCCAAAATTAATATAATAATGTGTGATAACCATATATGTGAGCTATATTTTGCAATAATTAACGTCATTCTATCCGTAATGAATATTGCTGGAAGTTCCATAGCGAACAACCTGTGAAATGTTTAATAATGTTAATTATCATGGTGTAGGTAAAATTATTTAAAAAATTATTTGGTTTATAAAATAAACTAATTTATCTTTGCATCGTGATTCGAAACACAACCGGTGCGAACTGAGCCATCTGCAGGGGTGAGGGAAGCGCCACTAGAGCATTAACCATCTTTATAAACGATTTAGATTCAAGCAAAAAAGTTATGGAAGAAAAGACAAATATGACTGCCGAGCGCAGTCTGGAAATCATCCGAGAGTCAATTGAGCGCAGCCAGCGCACGATAGCCAAGAATTCAGGTCTGCCGCTGATGTGGTGGGGTGCGTGTGTCATGGTGTTTGCATTGTTGATTGAATACCTGTGGAAGAATCACGGCGGTCCCGCATGGCATTTACTGTGGTTTGTGATGTGGGTTGTCGGGTATATCGGCAATCGTGTTATCGACAAGAAAAAAGAGGCGGTTCCCACGACGTTCGTCGGCAAGACCATCGGTCACGTGTGGGGCACGTTCGGCATCTTCTGCGGTGGCATCGGCCTGATACTCGGTCTCATCGGCTGCGGTGTGATTCCAGTGAAGTGTGTTGTTCCTGACATCTACGTCAATAGTCTGCTCTTTATGAATATCACAAGCATCATCTCGTTGTGCTTTGGTATCGCATCGACGATCATGGGCTTTGTCCTCCAGAATCGCCCTATCCAGGTCTGTGGTCTGGTGGCCGGCTTTGGCGGTTTCTTTGCCGCGCTTCATTTCCCGATGCAGCAGATGTATGTGATGGCTGCCGTAGCCTTGATAGGTCTCGTGATTCCTGGCCTGATTGTTCATTTCCAGAGTAAAAACTAAGGTGCTATGTTCAAACCATTAGATCCATTGTTGCACAGCGAGTTGCGTCTGGCAGTCATGTCGTTGCTCATCGGGGTGGAGGAGGCAGAGTTCCCCTACATCAAGGAGCAGACCGGCGCCACTGCAGGCAACCTGAGCGTGCAGCTCGACAAACTTGCCACTGCGGGCTATATCACTGTCGAGAAGACCTTCAAGGGCAAGCGTCCGTGCACCCTGTGCCGCATCACTCCAGTGGGACTCAAGGCCTTTGAGGAATATGTCGAGACTCTGAGCCAGTACCTCAACCCTGGTGCCCCGAAATAATAGCTGTTAGTCACTATCTTCCTCCTCGGTAGCACGCATCGTGAAAGTCCCTCCCTTCACCTTGACCATCTTGAAGGTCACGCCATTGACCGTGAACACCTTCACTTCCTTGTCTGCCAACGTCATGCTTCCCAGCAAGGCGTCGATCAGGATGGTCGCATCTGAAATTCCCAGTTCACCATCCTGGTCGCAATCGGCATTCTCTAGGCTATAGGACGGGTTGTCGTTGCCGAGCAGGAGGTCGATCAATGCCGTGACATCGGCAATGCTGACATAGCCGTCACAGTCCACGTCGCCAAGTTCGGTATATACGGTGACACGGCAGGTGTCGGGTTCGGCTTCCCCATCGACCGACTGGACGACAATCATGGCCTCGCCCTCACGGATGCCGACCACTTGGATCTTGTCCCCTGCCAGTCGGGCGGCAGCCACTAACGGGTTGCTTGATGTCACCTTGAGTTCGGCCGATACGGGTGTCACAGTTGGGGTGAGGGTAAGGATATGGTTAGGAAGTAGTGATGCCTCATGTTCGTCGAGGGAGATGTAGATAAAGTGCTCAACGACAACGATGTGACACCTGGCCTCTTTCCCTCGGCATCGGGCAATGATATCACATTCACCAGGAGCAACAGCCGTGACCATGCCATTATTGACCGTGGCAACCGATGTTTTCGAAGATGACCAGGTTACCGTCTGGTCGGTGGCGTCCTCGGGCAGAACGGTGGCCGTCAGCGTCAATTGTCCACCCACCTCTATCTTGGCACACTCTTGGCTCAACGTCACCTCAGTCGGCAGTATCTCAGTGACAATTACACGGCACACGACGAAAATGCCTTGACAAATTGCTTGAATTTCACATTCTCCCGTGCCTACGGCGGTCACTACTCCGTTGTTAACCGTTGCTACATATTTGTTTGTAGATTGCCACAGGATATAGCCCGGATCTACATGAGCCGGGGTGACGACAGGCTGGAATGTATATTCACTGCCTTTTAGCATCTGGATAGAGTCTCGGCTGAGGCTGAAATCCGTAATAGGATTAATATCTCCGATGATATTAGTAAAGTTGCACCAATAGGGCGCTGTAAAATAAGCCGCCAATGACGATGCCGGCACATGCAACTCCGCATCATATCCCGCAAACGGTTCTTCATAACTCTCACCAATAAAAGATGGTGGTAATGTTGCATATGAATAAATAGTTGACGGATTTCCCATATTGTAGATGCCTGTAACACCCCTACTTAAATATAACGTGTCTATGCAATTAGGAAATGCATGCCCCCAATCCTTACCTTCGCCAAACAAGTACAACATTTCAATGTCTGGGTATTCGTTATAGTCAGTTTCCACTCCGTAAAAACTAGTACTACTTTCTATTGGTAGCACTAGTCTTTTTACTCCAATGCATCCACTAAGATTAAGACCATCGCTAACAGGTAAGGACAGTCCAGTCATGTTAACACATCCTTCAAACGGTAAATAACTCAGACCAGCAACAGTAAAACCTCTAACTTTGGTTGGAATCACAATGTCTCCATCATAATTGGTGTATCGATATTCTTTTACTCCATCCTCATTACTTTCACATGGGTCAACATATTGCCCTCTTGAAACCCATACATCATGACCAAAGATAACACCATTGCCATAGTCTTGGTAATAATGACCAATGCCATAATTGGGATTTTCATCAGTGTAACAAATGCCAGCTTCCTCAAAGTCAAAATCACATTCATAGGGAGGCCATATCCCATCTTGATATTCCCAATAACCTTCTGGCTCTGGATAATCCCCATAAAATACAATCCTACTAGGCAATTTGCCATCTGCTACAGCAATAAACCTGACAAGATACCATGCGGGTCTGTCATCTAATGGACATTGAAAATGGAGGATAGTATCATTTTCAAAAAATGGTGTAAGTGGGTATGACATAGTATAAACTGGGCCTCTAAAATAAGAGTCATAATAAATATTGCATGTCTCATTCGGTTTGTAAATTATAGTGAATCCCATAGGTCTATCTAAAGAAAATGAATATTCAAATTCAACTGATGGAGTAGCAGTTTGTTCCCAGTCATATCCAAAAATCCAGGCAAAGAAATGATAGTTATCATTGATTTCTTTATAACTTTGATATGCTTCAGCTGGAACATAGAGTATTGGTATATATTCATAAAATGAACCAAAATAAGGACTAAAAGGACTATCATCGAACAAGAAGAATGGGAATTTATATTCTTGATTCTCTAAATAGTTAAAAGCTCCTTCCATTTCGGGGGGGGTAGTTGATAAGCATGTTATCTTGAAGGAATGATATTGATCTGTAAATGCCCCTTTGCCAATTATGGTCACTGTTTCTGGAATGGTTACATCAGTTACAGAACTACCATAGAAAGCACTGTCGCCAATTGTAGTGACGGTATAACTGCGTCCGTTGTAAGTCACGGTACTGGGAATGACAACTGTTCCATTGTATGTGCCATGATATTCATCAATTGACTTGTAGGTTACTTCGACGGTGTTGCTAGAGGTCTTGTTGTAGTAGATTCCGTCGACCTCGAAGTCGTAGGCGCTTGCAGCTAGGGCGCACAGCATGCAGACCAGCAGTGCAGCAAGATTCAGTATTTGTCCACTTTTCATAGCTCTATAGTTTTGATTGTTATTTCTGTGGCTTAGTCTTCTGCAAAAATACGGTAAAATCAGCTTTAACCCAAATAATTCTCCAATATTTTGGGCGTGCTCTGCAAAATTATACTTTGTCGCAAGTAGGGCGTCATCATTGGATATGAGATGGGTGCTCGCCGGTGGTTGCAATCTGGAGGCTGCCGATTGTGACCTGGATGGTAGTGTGGGCGTCGGTGATGTATCGGCTCTGATTGACTATCTCTTGACAGACGGCTGGCGTTGAGACCTGAGCCATTGATCCTGTCCTGATATCAAAAGGGGGGTGCCAAAAACAAATTTTGGCATCCCGGTCCTTTCCCGTGTGTGTTCAAGTAATAGAGTCTAAAATCTAATTTCCATAGTTAATTAATTACAGAACGATTCCATAGTCAATCTGATATCTTTCTTTCCCCGGGCTTGCCGGGTTGGTGGTCAGCAGCCAGTCGATGATGGGGTGGCATCGGCGTCGGACTGACCTCGTGCAAGTGGCGGGTTATCGGTTCGGGCCACGTGGGTGACCGAAGGCGATGGATTGAGATATCGTGATGAAATCTGCTTTATTATGAGGGCCTTTCCTAGGGCGTTCCTTATTTCACTGCAAATTTATAAACAGAAATTCTATTTTCCAAATAATTTGGAAATGTTAACAATCGGTTTTTTGAAAGTTAGAATGATTCTATTTTTATAATTCATGTAATCTACTGAATTACACTTATTTAAATTCTTATATTCTTTGTTTTTTAATCTGCTTTTTCGTGAGAATTGATGTTAACGTGTTCACAATGCATGAGTTACAATCGCAAATTATCAAATAGGGCATTTTTTTACGCCTTGTTAGCCCTGGTTGCAAAAAAAGCAGTTCCGCAATATCGTAGTAGATATCGCGGAACCATATATTTTGTCTCCCTACAGGAGTGGTATTACTTTTTGTTCTTTTTCTTGGAAATCATCTCGCGGGTGAATTTCACTTCGGCCTGCTTAAGTAGGAAAAGTTGTTTCTTGGTGAGAATCTTGGAGAACTTATCAAAGTACTTGGCCTCGATTTCTCCCTCGCGCATCCTGGTGTTGGAAAGAGCCGATGCGGCTACTTCATAATCGTGGTCACTGGGATTGGCCTTCTTCTCAATTTCGATGGCCAGAGCCCTGGCGTTGCGGTTCACCTGGTAGATTTCCCGCTCCATCTGCTCGTACAGGGGCATGAATTGCTTCTGTTGGGTCGGTGTCAGTCCCAGCTCTTCGATAATCATCTCATGCTTGGCCTGATACATATCGGTCGCAAACTTGGTACGGTTTTGTGCTGGGGCCGCAGCTGCGATAACCATCGTCAGTAGTAATATCGAAAGTAATCTCTTCATTGCTTTGTCCTCCTCGCTTTAAGCTTTTATTGGTTGTCAGGAAGATTCACATCCTCGTTACTCATCATCACCGAGTCCTCATAGCTCATGATGTCATAGTCGCTGACCGAGCCGCTCATGATGAATTCCTCGACGTTGCTATTGTCCTCTTCAAGTTTCTCGGCTACAGCGCGCACGCTGTTCAGGTCGCCAGGATTCGTAAAGTGGCTGAATACCGACATCATGCACCACACACCGGCAAACATTGCAGCAAGATATGCAATCGGCTTGATGCGCTGCCACATGGTGGGCTTGATGTCAACGGGTGTGATTTCAACATCAGGCAGCATCTCGGCCATCTTCTTGTTGAAGTCATCAAAGTAATTCTCAGGCACTTTGAATCCTGAATCCTTACCGTATTTATTCAATATAGTGGAGTCTTCTCGTTTCATAACGCCTATTTGACTAGTAATTGTCAAAAAAGTTTAATCGGTGAAGATAAAATTATTCCGTTTCGCCTAAAAATTGTTCAATTTTCTTCACAGCGTGGTGATAAGAGGCCTTCAGGGCTCCCTCACTGGTGCCCAAAATTTCACTCATCTCGTCATATTTCATCTCGTCATAGTAGCGCAGGTTGAACACCAGACGTTGCTTCTCGGGTAGGGTGGCGATGGCCTTCTGCAGGTTGATTTGAGCCTGGTCGCCGTCGAACCATTCATCGCTTTCAAGTTGGTTGACCAGGAAGCTGTCGTCATCATCGATGGACAGCTGGTTCATCACTTTCTTCTTGTTGACAAACGTGATGCTCTCGTTGATGGCAATCTTGTAGAGCCATGTCGAGAGCTTGGCATCGCCACGGAAGTTGTCGATGCTAGTCCATGCCTTCAGGAACGTGTTCTGCAGCACGTCGTTAGCATCGTCATGGTCAATGACCAGACGACGTATCTGCCAGTAAAGTTGCGAGCTGTAATGCTCGATGACCTTACCGAATGCCGCTTTGCACAGCTTGGGGTCGTGCAGTTGCTCGACCACCAGAGCCTCGTCATATTTTTCTCGTGCTGCCATTCAATCTAATTTTTGAACGTGTAAAGATAGCAAAAATTTTGCCAATCCACCTGATTTCATCCATATTTTATGATTTTTTTAGCATTTATTTGGTACTCCACACATGTGGGAGATGTGGAATTATTTTGGATTACGCAAAATGTGAACCACAAAATGTGTAATATTTTTTGCGCCAAATGTTATGGTTGCTCGGTTGCGCTGAGTTAGTGTCGGAATTGACTTGGAGTCATGCCTGTCATGCGCTTGAAAAACTTTACAAAGAATGACGGGTTGGGGAAATTCATCTCGTCGGCGATTTGCGCGTTGGGTTTGCCGGTGTGCTTGAGGTCGATTTTGATGCGGGTAACCAGCGCTTCGTCAATCCACTGCTTGGCAGTTTTGCCACTCACCTGCTTGACCACCGTGCTCAAGTAGCGTGGCGTGATGCACAGCCGTGACGCGTAGGGCTCAATTGTGTGCCATGCGTGGGCTTGCTGATTGACCAGTTGTACGAACTCGGTGAACATCTGCTGGTTATGGGACTGCATGGCAAGTCTTGACGGCTCACGTTCGTGCCACAGGTGGTCAACCTGCCACAGGAAGGTGCTGATGAGATGCAATATGACCTGAGGGTTGCTCTCCTGTTGCTGCATCTGCTGGTAGAGCAACTCATGGATTTTATCAAGGAACGACAGCTGTTGCGGCTCCAGATGTAGCTGGAAGTCGCGCAGGTGGCCGTCCAATGCTTGGGGCATCTTGTTGCCGATGGCGAGCGAGAACAGGTCTGCGCTCATCGAGATGCCGATACCTCTGACGTTGGGTGAGGCATCAAGAAACTCAATCATACCGTTGGGTCCCAGAAACATGAGGTCCCCCTCGCTGATGTGCCGTTGCATGAGGTTGACCACGGGGCGGGTCCATCCCTGCTTGACGATGAGAATGCGCATTTCCGGCATCAGGGTGGGACCGCTCGTGAACTGCTTTCTGACCAGTTCGAGCTGGATGTTGCGCGCGATGGCAAGGTTCTGGGATATGTAATTGCCCATCAGGTACTCGTCTTGGCTTTCGATGAGTTCCTTTAACTGCGCGAGAGTGAATTGTTGCAGGTCTGCCATAATCATGAGGTTGCCAATTGATTTTGGATGTAAAGGTAATATATTTTGGGTAATTCTGCCTATGAAAGTAGGTATTTTGTACAAAAAGGACATTTTTCTCTTGTTTTGGATAGCCTCGTTCTTGAAATGCCGTTGTATCTTTGCATCAGTTAAACCAATCACTACACGAAACATGAAACGGATTCTATTCATCCTGTTCGCTTGTTTGACGATGTCGCTTTCGGCACAGACACTTGAGGAGTGTCAGCAGGCTGCCAGTCGCAATTATCCGCTCATCAAGCAATATGACCTCATAGCACGGACGACCGACTATACTGTGGCCAACATTCGCAAGGCGTGGCTGCCCCAGGTCGCTGCCAATGCCCAGGCATCTTACCAGAGTGATGTAGTCGCATGGCCCGAGCAGATGCAGTCGATGCTCAATCAGATGGGGGTTGACCTCAAGGGCCTCAAGAAAGACCAGTACCGTGTCGGCATTGACGTGAACCAGACGATTTATGACGGAGACGCCATCGGTAGCCGCGCTGCCGTTGCCCGTGAGCAGGGCAATGTGGATATTGCCCAGACCGAGGTCAACCTTTATGCCATTCGTCAGCGGGTCAACGAGATGTATTTTGCCCTGCTGCTGCTTGACGAGAACATCCAACTCAATGTGAATGTACAGGAGGTGCTTGAAGCCAGCGAGAAGAAGCTGAAATCGATGTACGACCACGGAACAGCAGCCCAGAGTGACTATCATGCTATCCGTGCCGAACGTCTAAGTGTCGTTCAGCAGCTGTCTGCTCTCCGCTCCCAGCGCCAGGCGTTGGCTAGGATGCTGGGCGCCTTCTGTGGCATTGAGGTGACATCGCCTGTCAAACCCGATGCTGCCGATGCCGCCATTGGTATCAACAACCGCCCTGAGTTGGCCTTGTTTGACTCTCAGCTTCGACTCGCTGATGCCAGGGAACGTCAGATTAATGCCCAGTTGCTGCCGCGGCTCAACCTTTTCGCCAGTGGCTACTACGGCTATCCAGGCTACAATATGTTTGAGGACATGATGAGCCACCGATGGTCACTCAACGGCATGGTGGGAGTGAAGTTGAACTGGAATATCGGCGCTCTGTTCACACGCAAGGGCGACAAGGCGACTATAGCCCTGCAACGGCAAATGATTGAGGCCAACCGTGAGACTTTTCTCTACAATAACCGTTTGGACGAGATACGGTTGAGCGAGGAGTTGGCTCTCTATCGTGACTTGACCCGTCAGGACGGGGAAATCATCGATTTGAGGGCCTCGGTGCGTAAAGCTGCCGAGTCACGCATGAACCATGGCATTATCGATGTCAACGACCTCATCAAGGAAATCAACAACGAGCTCAATGCCCGCGTGACGCGCTCTACCCATGAGATTGAGGCCTTGAAGCGCATCTATGACATCCGATTCACATTGAATAATTAAAAAGCTAAAAACAGATATGAGACAGATTACAGTTATAGCAATCCTGATGCTGATGCTTGCATCGTGCTCCAAGAAGGAGAAAAAGTTTGACGCCACAGGTACATTCGAGGCTTCCGAAGTCACGGTGTCTGCCAAGTCATCGGGAGAACTTGAGATGTTCAATCTCGCTGAGGGCCAGACGCTTGAGGCAGGAGTCCTGGTGGGAAACATTGACATCACTCAGCTCACCCTGAAGAAGAACGAGCTGGCAACGGCATCGTCACAGCTCAACGCCAACAGGGACCAATTGCGCTCCAACCGCCGCGCGACCGACAGCAAGCAGCTCGACTTGCAGAAGCAGGTGGCTTCCATCAAGCAACAGATTGCTAATGCCAAACGCGAGCGGCAGCGTTTCACTGAACTGGTCAACGACGGCGCCGTGCCTCGCAAACAGCTCGATGACATCAACTACCAAATCAGTGTGCTCGAGAAGCAGTTGGCTGCAACCACCGACCAACTGGCCGCTGCCAACCGCAGTCTGGCGGAGCAGAGTGCTGGCATAGATGCCCAGATTTCGGGTCTCGACGCCCAGCAGCAAGGCATCAACGTGCAGCAGGCACAGCTGGATGATCAGATTGCCAATGCCGCCGTGAGGATCCCCATCCGCGGTACGGTACTTGAGAAATATGTCGCTCAAGGCGAGTTTGTCACCGTTGGCAAGCCGCTGTTCAAAATGGCCGATATCGACAACATGTTTATTCGTGCTTATGTCACTTCGGCGCAGTTGCAAGGCATCAAGGTGGGACAGCCATGCAAGGTGTTTGCCGACTACGGTGACGGTCAGAAGAAGCAGTATGAGGGCACTGTCACCTGGATTTCCAGCCGCTCGGAGTTCACTCCCAAGACCATCCTGACCGATGATGAGCGTGCCGATCTGGTTTATGCCGTCAAGATAGCCATAAAGAATGACGGGTTTGTGAGAATCGGCATGTACGGGGAAGTGAAGTTTTAATTCTGTTCTCTAGAAGTTGCTCTGGATTATCAAGAAAAACTGGAATACAGATATCTCATGAATGCGATAGCGCTAAATAATGTGTCCAAGTCCTATGGTGCTGTTAAGGCACTCGACGACGTGTCGTTCACCGTGGACAAGGGTGAGGTCTTTGGACTCATCGGGCCTGACGGTGCGGGCAAGACGTCGATGTATCGCATCCTGTGCACCCTGCTTCTTCCCGATGCAGGCACGGTTACGGTCGATGGATTTGACGCCGTGCGCCAGATGACCGACATTCGTCGCAGGGTGGGGTATATGCCTGGCAAATTCTCGCTCTATGAGGACCTGACTGTCGAGGAAAACCTGCAGTTCTTTGCGACCTTGTTCGGCACGACGGTCGAGGAGGGTTACGACAGCATTCGTGCCATTTATAGCCAGATTGAGCGCTTCAAGAATCGCCGTGCCGGTGCATTGTCGGGTGGCATGAAGCAGAAATTGGCGCTCTCATGTGCTCTGGTACACAGTCCCAGTGTGCTCTTTCTTGACGAGCCCACGACGGGTGTTGACCCCGTGTCGCGCAAGGAGTTCTGGGACATGTTGGCAGCACTCAAGGAACGCAATATCACCATTGTGGCTTCAACACCCTATCTGGACGAGGTGCACCGTTGTGATCGTGTGGCGTTTCTGGACCAAGGCAAGTTGCGCGGCATCGGCACTCCTGATGAGATATTGACTCGTTTTGCCGACATCTTCAATCCTCCGGGCATCGACCATGCCCAGGGCTGTGAGGTCAAGGATGAAAACGTCATTGAGGTGGAACACCTGGTCAAGGCTTTCGGGTCGTTCCATGCCGTTGACGACATCAGTTTCACCGTCAAGCGGGGCGAAATCTTCGGTTTTCTGGGTGCCAACGGTGCTGGCAAGACTACAGCGATGCACATGCTCACGGGCTTGAACCAGCCGACAAGCGGAACTGGCCGTGTGGTGGGCTATGACATCCGCACCGAGCATGAACAAATCAAGAAGCATATCGGTTACATGAGTCAGCGCTTCTCGCTCTATGAAGACCTGACCGTTGCCGAGAACATCCGCCTGTTCGGTGGTATCTACGGCATGGATGACAAGGAAATCACCAGCAAAACCGATGACCTGCTCGCCCGTTTGCAGTTCACTGAACACAAGGACACTCTGGTGGCATCGCTGCCATTGGGCTGGAAACAGAAACTGGCGTTCTCGGTCAGCATCTTCCATGAACCTGGGGTGGTATTTCTCGACGAGCCCACGGGCGGTGTCGATCCCGCCACACGGCGCCAGTTTTGGGAACTGATATATGAAGCGGCAGGGCGGGGCATCACCGTGTTTGTCACCACCCACTATATGGACGAGGCGGAGTATTGTGACCGCATTTCCATCATGGTGGATAGCAAAATCAAGGCCATTGGCACCCCTGAAGAGTTGAAACAGAAGTTTAACCAGCCAGATATGGACCATGTGTTCACCTATCTGGCACGTCAGGCCACCCGCAGCAGTGACTAAACCACTAGAGGCATGAAACAGTTTATTTCATTTGTTATCAAGGAGACCAAGCACATCCTGCGCGACAAGCGCACGATGCTTATCCTCTTCGGCATGCCACTGGTGCTGATGCTTCTTTTCGGTTTTGCCATCACGACCGATGTCCGCAACGTGCGCACCGTGATAGTCACCAGTTCGATGGACCACCTGACGCAGCAGGCCATAGACCGTCTTGCCGCATCAGAATACTTTACCGTCGTTAAGGCTGTTTCCACGCCTCAGGAAGCCGAGCGCGTCATCCGCAGTCAGCAGGCCGATATGGCTATCGTTTTCGGGCCTGACTTTGCCTCTAAGCGCAGCGGAGTGCAGTTTATCGTCGATGGCGCCGACCCCAATATGGCGCAGATGTGGACCACCTATGCCATGGGTGTCTTGCTCAATACCGAGGGTGGGGCGGTCAATTCCAAGATGCTCTATAACCCTCAGATGAGGTCGGCCTATAACTTCGTCCCTGCCATCATGGGCATGCTGCTGATGCTGGTCTGTGCGATGATGACTTCCATTTCAATCGTGCGCGAGAAGGAAAAAGGCACCATGGAGGTGTTGCTGGTCTCACCCGTCAAGCCCCTGATGATTATTGTTGCCAAAGCGATTCCTTATTTGGTGTTGGCTTTTGCTATCCTTGTTATAATTCTGCTCATGGGACGGTTTGTACTAGGGGTTCCCCTTGCCGGCTCGTTATTCTGGATTCTTGTCATCTCGGTCATTTATATCCTGTTGGCTCTCTCGCTGGGGCTGCTCATCTCCAATGTCGCCCAGACGCAACTGGTGGCATTGTTGCTCTCGGCGATGGTGTTGCTGATGCCCATTGTGATGCTCAGCGGAATGCTGTTCCCTGTCGAGTCGATGCCCACTGTGCTGCAGTGGGTGTCGGCCATCGTGCCGCCCCGTTATTATATCGAAGCGATGCGCAAGTTAATGATTATGGGAGTGGGCATCGAGCAGGTGTTGCGTGAGACGGGCATATTGCTGCTCATGCTTGTTGTACTGATGACACTGGCCCTTGTCAAGTTCAATAAACGGCTCGAATGAGCATTCAGTTGTCGGTGGCTTCCTTTAACTGATATCTGAGCATTGAAAACTGAAAACTGAAATCAAATGACACTGAAATATCTCATACAGAAGGAGTTTATTCAGATTCGCCGCAATGCGTTCCTGCCGCGTCTCATCGTGGCATTTCCCATCGTCATCATGTGTGTGATGCCCTGGGTGATGAATATGGAGGTGAAAAACGTCAAGGTCGTTGTGGTGGACAATGACCGTTCAACCCTGTCACAGCAACTCGTCCACAGCATTGAGGCGAGCAACTATTTCATCTTCGAGGGGCAGCAGCCCACCTACAGCGACGCTCTGGATGTGGTTGAGAAATCACAAGCCGACGTCATGGTGGTAATTCCACAGGATTATAGCCGTGACATGACCAACGGCCTCCAGCCCCAGGTGCTCATCGCAGCCAATGCGGTCAACGGCACCAAGGGGTCGATGGGAAGCGCCTACCTGAGCCAGATTGTCACGGCCCATGTTGCTCCCGCTGCTGATGCCATTCAGTCACGGGTCACCACTCTGATGCTGTATAACAAGCACTTGAACTTCAAGCTGTTCATGATACCGGCTCTGTTTGCCATCGTGATGATGCTGATGACAGGCTTCCTGCCCGCGCTCAACATTGTGGGCGAGAAAGAGGCGGGCACCATCGAACAGATTAACGTAACGCCAGTGAATAAGTGGTCGTTCATCCTTGCCAAACTGATTCCCTACTGGCTCATCGCCCTGTTTGTCATCACGGTGTGTCTGTTGCTGGCATGGGGCGTATATGGCATTACAAGTGCAGGTCCTGTTGCTCTCATTTATCTGTTGGCGATGCTGTTGGCGTTGTTTTTCTCATCGTTTGGGCTCATGATTTCCAATTACAGTGACACGATGCAGCAAGCCATCTTCGTGATGTGGTTCTTTGTCGTGATGATGTTGCTGCTCTCGGGACTGTTCACACCCACACGCTCCATGCCCTCATGGGCTTACAGCACGACCTATGTCAACCCCATGAGTTACTTCATCGATGCGGTGCGCACCGTTTTCATCCGTGGTGGCGGACTTTCCAGTATCTGGCACCAGCTGCTCGCCCTGCTGGGCATCGGCACGCTGATGGGCGCATGGGCAGTCCTCAGTTATAAGAAAAACTCCTGAAAAACAGGCGTCCCCACAGCCGTGTGGAAACGGCGGCAGGGACGACGTTATTTAATTAACTGATATTGTTGGTTTCAGTTTGTGGGGAAGAGTTTGCCCGAAATCGAATAATCCAAACCGTTGCACTTGAACGTGCAGTTGAAGACCTTGGCTTGGTTATCGAGAGTTGCGTTCAAATCGGTGATTGTATATTGTCCCTTGTAGGACGATTCAACCTCGCTGGCGGTAATGGTGTAGCCGTCGGCGGTGGGCGTCATCGTAATTCCGGTATACTGGATGTCGCCAGCATCGACTGCACCTGATGTGTTGGCCATGAAGTTGCTGATTCTCATCGTACAGGTTTCACCTTTAGCGTCGGGGGTAATCAGATAAGCCGACTGCTCGTGGCGGCCGTTGTTACCGTTGGTGGGATTGGTGATGTTGGTGGTTGTGTAGGCATACAGCAGATGAGATGTGCAGTAAACGCGGGAATCCGAACCGGGGACATACGAGAAATACATCATACCTGTACCGAGGTCGATATAACCAGCAAGGCTGTTGTCGTCAGAGTTGAATTGATATGTTGACATGTTCAATAGCCTCAATTTCATAACAGATGAACTAATACTGCGGATATCGCCATCAACATCCTTGAAGTTGAAGGAAAATGCGATGTTCATGTTGGTGAAATCAAGTTCAACTGTGGATTTGCCCTGAGAGAATACGACCTGGTTGCCTTGAATCGCACGGTTGTCGATGTCTATGACGGCGGTCTGTTTGTTGACAGGTTCTTCGTTCCCACAGGATGTGAGCATGGCTACTGCCAGCAGTGATAAAAGCAAAAATGATAATTTCTTCATTGTTTTTTTATGTTATTAGTTGATTTTTAGTGATTTATAGACCATCCCTTGGCTATTGATTAATAGGATGTATAGTTGGGATAGGTGCGGCCAGTGGCGTATACGGTGGCGCTGCTGCCCATCATGAAATTGGCGATGATAGAATCGTTCTCCAGGTCCACCACGGCGTTAAAGGTCTTGAACGGATACTTGTCGGTGGTGCTGGTCCTGGAACCGAGGCTGTCGGTTGAGGTGATGTATGTGCCGATGGTCTTGAGGCTCTCTCCTGCAAATGTGTAGCCGTTGCGGGTCACGCTCACGGGCACGTTCAGGGAAGTGAGGTTGATGAAGTACTTCAGGTCCTTGGCGTGAACAATGGCCATCACCTTGACGGTGGCGGTGTTGCTCGGCGGGTCAAGGGTGAATTGGTACATGGTGTTATCCATGACGGTCGTCTTGGTCGTGTCGTCATAGGTGATGGTGTTCTTGGTCTTGAGGAAGAACACATCAACGATGGTAGAAATCACGCGGATACCGTCGGCAGTGGTATAACTGTAGCGGATGGCTCCCTCATTGAAATCCACATAGCCCTTGAAGTCCTTCAACTCCGCACTGGCACTTGCGGTGAGGTTATAGAAGCCCAGTCGCTTGGGCGTTGCAGTGATGCCGTTAAGTTTCACCGTCTTGTTGCCCTTGCCGTCGTTGTATATCAGTTCGACCGAAGCCTGATGGTTGACCGTGTCGAGGGTGAGCTTGTTGTTTACTGCGCTCATGCCTAGAATCTCACCGCTGTTGGTGTTCACGATGTGGTTGACCATCGGGGTGTTGACAATGAACACGCCGTCGCCTCGTTCAGGCTTGGGCTCGTCATCGTTGCTGCACGAGATGGCGCCCATGAGCAGGGCGATACTTGCTATCAGATAAAAAAACTTCTTCATATCATCTATTAAATTTTGCTCCTCGATAATTATTGTGTTCGGGCGGCAAAGATACACCTAAAAAACAAATGGTGCTTTGATTCTTGCACCATTTGTAATATTTTTTATATTAAATCTCGTTAAAAACGCCTTTACTTGAGACTGCCGTTCTGTTCGAAGTGGCCACCGTGGCAGTCAAAGGTGATGTAATAAGACTTGGCTTCGGGTTTGACTGTGCAAGTGAGGTTATGCACCAGGTAGGCCTCTCCAGGCATGGGAGTCCAGGTAGTGCCTCGCATCATATAAGCCACAATGCCGGTGCCGGAGTAGGTATAGACCTTGCCGCTCTTGTCAACGGTCACAGGGGCATCCACGCGAAGGGTCATCGCTGGTGATGTGGCCTCGCCGATGCGGAACACGATATTGTACATGTAAATGCTGCTCGAATCCTTGTCCAGATTGATGTCAAAAAGGAAATGGGTGTCGGTCGGTTCTTGGTAAACACTCTCCAGATTCTGAGTCTTGGGCACTTCGGGCTCGTCTTTGTCGTCGCCGCAGGCTGTAAACACCAGTCCTAACATGGTGGCGATGAACAACATTGAGAATAATTTCTTCATTTCTTTTTTTTTTGTGATTTTTATGTAATATGCTTATTTGCAAGTGGTTTTGTGGTTTTTGTGCTGCAAAAATAATTTAATTATCTAATCCTGCAAAATTTTATAGACATTTTCCAAGATTTTATGGATAAACAAGAAATGCTGGCTAGAAGTTCAGACGCAGGGTGGCGCCGAGTTGGCGTCCATGCCCGCGTTGCAGGAAATGGTGCTGGATGGATACAAAGTAGAAGGTCTTATAATGTGTATCGGTGAGGTTGCGTCCCCACAGCTGCAGGCTGTAGTGCTGCTGCTTCCAGGTGATGGAGGCTCCCAGCAATGCATAGAGCGGCTGGCGCAGCGTGTTGGCTTCGTCCCAATAGATGTCACCCGTGGCACGCAGGTTGGCGGCAAAAGTGAGCAGTTTATTGGCGTCTCCGCCCATCTTGATGCCGTGGCTGGCCTCGGCAAACAGGGTGTGCATCGGAGCGTAGGGGACGCGTTTACCTTTGTGGTTCACCTTGCCGTCGTTGTAGTCCTTGAAGGTGGCGTGAGTGAAACCATAACTTAAATTTAAGTGGGTTAACTCGGTGGGATTCACTGTCATAGCAAACTCACCACCCCAACTGTAGGTCTTGCCCGCATTGGTCATCATACGGCCAGTCGTGGTGCCCGGTGGAAAAACCGTTAATTGGCGGTCACGGCAGTCCATGAAGAAGATGTCCATGTCGCTCTGAACGCGAGCGCCCCAACACTCGAAGTGTCCGCCCAGTTCGTAGTTCCATGCCCTCTCGGGCTTGTAGCCCACCATTTTGTCTACATCGTACTGCATGCCGATACCCATCATCTTCATCAGCTTCTGCTGAAGCACGTCGCTGAACATCTGGGTGTTGAAGCCGCCGGCTTTGCTGCCGCGCGATGCGGCAAGATAAACGGTGTGGTTCTTGCCGGCCCAGGGATGCCACGTGAGGCTCACGTTGGGCAGGATGTCAAAGAAATCCTTGTTCAGAGTGCCGTGGTCATCGATGTCAATGGCCTCGTGGGCAAATACTTCGCCGGTGGCTCCCACGAAGATGTTATAACCAGTGTGGGTCTCGCTGCGGTAGTTGAGCCGCGCGTGTTCATAGTCCAGCCTCAGACCTGCCGACACTGTCCACTGCCCCCATGTGTAGTGGGAGTCGTGGTACAATGACGCCCCCCAGTTGGGACTGGTAAAGTGGCTGCCCAATAAGAACGTGCGGGTGTCCCATGCAACGGGGTACTCGGGAAGGGCTTCGTTGGTGTGCTTCTCGATTAACTGTGCGATGCCGTAGTCGTAGAAGTCTACCGGTGCGTCCATGCGGTAGCGGCGGAAGAAGCCGCTTGCTCCAGCGAGCCAGTTATAGCCGTCGGCCTTCTCGTGGCTTCGAACGATAAAATCTTGTGTCACAGCGTGTTCGCGCCGTGCTTGAGTCAGGGTGAAGTAGTCATGAACAGTGAAGTCTTGGTCCAATGTCATGTTGTCGTCCAGATACTGGTAGCTGGTGATGCTCGACAGCGTAAAAGTGGAGAAATCCTTGCGCACCGTCAGGCCGTCGGTGACCGATGTGCGGCGGTAGAAACAGGTGTCGTTATAAGCGATTTTTCCGGTTTCAACCCACTCATAGGGGTAGCCGCCCTGGCGACTCGCCGACATCGAGGCAACATTAGAGACATACCAGCCGTTCTGATTGCGCCATTCCACTTTGGCGCGGGCGCTGAACTGGCGCTCCCAGTCGCAGCGCTTGCCGTTGTATTGGTTGGTGAATTCGCCCTTGGTGCTGTTGTATTGTGCTGTCAGTGAGAACCCTAGGTTCTCCTTGAGCAAGCGGTAATGGCTTGCCCCCACGCGCCACGTTCCGTGACTGGCACCTTCGACGACGGCACGAGTGCCCTGGTAGTTGAGCGGTGACAGGGTATAGACATTCATCAGACCGCCCAGCGTGTTGCGACCGTATAAGGTGTTCTGCGGACCCCTTAGCATTTCAAATCGGGCAATGTCCAGCAGGTCGAAGTCATAGTTCTCCTTGGTCATTACCGGCACATTGTCGATGGTTAGACCAACAGCGGGCTGGTCGATGCGCGTGCCTATGCCGCGGACATACACCGTGGAGGTCATTCTGCTGCCATAGTCGGGAATGAACAGGTTGGGGACCAGGTCGGCTGCCGTCTTGACCGAAATGGCTTGGTTGCGTTCTGCTTCCTGGCTACCGATAATGGTGAGTGCTGTGGCTTGGGTGCGCAGGTCGGCGCTTTGTTTGATGGCGGTCACCGTCACCTCGTCAAGCGACAACGTATCGCCTTGAGAAATAGGCGCATTTGCAGTCCCGTTATTGGCGACTGCAGCTATTGTCCATAGACAGATTCCTATCCACATCATTCTTTTCATGGCTGCAAAGATAGTATTTTTTGGTCTATAATTGGCAGTTAAGAATGCAAAGTTCCATTCACGGGTGTTATCTAACTTATATTTTGTTTTGTTTTCTCGGAATAATGTATTAATTTTGCGCGGTTTTTTCAATCAATGCGATGTAAGTGTTGTTGAATTAACATAGAAACTATTAATCTTTTAATTCGTGACTTTAATGAAAAGGAGTAACCCTTTCAAGTATGTATTAAGTTTGTGCCTGGCGGCGATGTGTTGGACGACAATGACCGCCGCCGGTAATGCGCTGCGAGGCGATGTGACTAATGACGGCAGTGTTGATATCACAGATGTGACATCTTTGATTGACTACCTGTCGGGCGTAAGAGCCATTGACTTGAATTTGGAAGCAGCCGATGTTGATGACGATGGATCGGTAGGTATTTCCGATGTAACAGCATTGGTTGACTACTTGCTCATTGGTGAGTGGCCCTATGTGCCTGAACCGTTGGTTTTCACTGTCGGTAACGTGACTTTCAAGATGATGCCTGTCAAGGGCGGTACGTTCATGATGGGTGCGCGTGACAACGATCCCTATGTCAGACCATGGGAAAGCCCTGCTCACGAGGTGACGCTCTCCGACTACTACATCGGTGAGACCGAGGTGACTCAGGCGTTGTGGAGGGCCGTGATGAGCAGCAACCCAAGTTGGTTCTGCAGCGCTAATGGCTATACCAACAATCTGCAGCGTCCTGTTGAGAAGATTACCTATGCCAACTGCGTGTCGTTCATTACCAAGCTCAATCAGAAGACGGGTAAGACCTTCCGCCTGGTTACCGAAGCCGAGTGGGAGTTCGCCGCCCGTGGAGGAAACAGGAGCCGGGGCTATATGTATTCGGGCAGTGATGACCTTGAAGAGGTGGGTTGGCACAAGGGCAACTCCGATGATATAACCCATCCCGTGGCTTCCAAGGCTCCCAACGAGTTGGGCATTTATGACATGAGCGGCAACGTCGAGGAGTGGTGCTCCGACTGGTATGGCCTGTACACTTACAAGCCTGCGACCAACCCCACTGGACCGTCATCCGGTGATGCGCGCATCGTGCGCGGAGGTTGCTGGGACCAGGCCTTCAGAATGAGCCGTGTGACCGCTCGCCACGAGGGTTTCCCGACCAGTCCGAATGTCCATACTGGCTTGCGTATAGCCATGACTTGGTAGGCTTTAGATATCAAATCGAACAAAGGAGAGGGTGATGCAGAGTCGCATCACCCTCTTTTCTGCTTTTTGGGGGTACGGTATTTCATGCGATGAGTTGTTAACAACTACTGAAAATAGGGGGATAAAAGGTTGCTCATTTAAGATTTATTTTGTAATTTTGCACCGAGTTTAGGGGCTTTATTGCACAATGTCTCGCGTGCGTGCGTGCGTAAATAATTGTGCAATAGGGGCTTTGAATGTTTTTAACCTGCCAAAAATTACAACAACCAATACATAGAATTTCTTTATGGATTTTTCAATTTTCGGAGTACAGAGCACGACAATGGCGATTACGGCGGCGTTGACCGGTGTGTTGCTTGTAGTCGGCGCCCTGGTGATCGCGTGGCTCATCGGCCCGCGCAGTTACACTAAGAAGAAAGGCGAACCCTTCGAGTGCGGTATCCCTACCAGGGGCGACTCGATGGCGCAGTTCCATGTGGGCTATTACCTGTTTGCAATCCTGTTCCTGATGTTTGACGTCGAGACGGTATTCCTGTTTCCCTGGGCAACCATCTGCAAGAACATCGGCAGCCAGGCACTGCTCGCAGTGGGCACTTTCCTTGTAATTCTCGTTTTAGGTCTGGCTTATGCCTGGAAGAAAGGAGCGTTGAGATGGAAGTGAAAATCAAGTCGATGAAGCATGAGGACTTCAAGGACAACGAGTATATCGATAACCTGGTAGAGCAACTGCGCGCTGGCGGCACCAACATCATCGTTGGCAAGCTGGACCAGTTGATGAACTGGGGTGTGAGCAATTCGCTGTGGCCGCTGTGCTTTGGTACTAGCTGCTGCGCTATCGAGTTCATGTGCCTGGGCGCTGCCCGCTACGATATGGCCCGTTACGGCTTTGAGGTGGCACGCAACAGCCCCCGTCAGGCCGACTACATCATGTGCCAGGGTACCATCAACTATCGCATGGCTCCGGCACTGAAGCGCCTGTATGAGCAGATGGCGGAACCCAAGTATGTCATCGCCTGTGGTTCATGCACCGTCAGCGGCGGTCCCTTCAAGAACAGCTACTGCGTGGTCAAGGGTGTTGACGAGATTATCCCCGTTGACGTTTATCTGCCCGGCTGCCCCCCGCGTCCCGAGGCATTCTTCTATGCCCTGATGCAGCTGCAGCGCAAGATTAAGGTGCAGAAGTACTTCGGCGGTGTAAACCGCAAGGAGAAACTCGAGGGCATCAAGTATGACAGTGAGGCAATGAAGGAAACCAAATAAGTTATCAGCTTTTAGCCTTTAGCTGTTGGCTTCCTGAAGACAACTAAGGACTAGAAACTAAGGACTAAAACAAAAATCAGATAAAAATCCATATAATATGGCAGAGATACAAGACAAAATCACAAAGTTGTGCCCCCAGGCACAGGTGGACACCACTGGCGAGTTCCCGCTGGTGACTGTACCTGATGCACAGTGGCATGACTTGGCCCGCGCCCTCAAGACGCAGTTGCACTATGACGTGCTGAGCGCTGTTGTGGGCATGGAGTGGCCCGACGCCTTCGGCTGCATGTACTACCTGACCAACACCAGCACCCACGAGCTGCTGCACGTCAAGGTAACCGCCCCCGACCGTGAGAACCCCCGCCTGCACACCGTGTGTGACCTGTGGCCCGTTGCCAATTTCCAGGAGCGCGAGGTGTATGACTTCTACGGCATCGTGTTCATCGGCCATCCCGATATGCGCCGCATGTTCCTGCGCAACGACTGGGTGGGTTACCCCCTGCGCAAGGACTATGACCCCGCCAGCAACCCCCTGCGTCTCGAGGATGAGACCAACGAGGACTACACCTGCCGCTGGGTCGAGGACGAGAACGGCAACGTCAAGAAAGTGGATGGAAAGGTATTTGAGGACGACGAGTATGTTGTGAACGTCGGTCCCCAGCACCCGTCAACCCACGGTGTGATGCGCTACCGTGCCAGCCTCGACGGCGAGACGGTAAAGAAAATCGACGTCGTGAGCGGTTACATCCACCGCGGTATCGAGAAGATGTGCGAGAGCCTGACCTATCCCCAGATGCTGCTCTACACCGAGCGTATGGACTACATGGCTGCCCACATCAACCGTCACTGCATGTGCATGTGCGTCGAGAAGGCCCTTGGACTTGAGGTGCCCCGCCGCGCAGAGCTCATCCGCCTGATGATGGACGAGCTGATGCGTCTCTCGTCCCACTTGTTGAGCTACGGCTGCTTGACGATGGACCAGGGCGCTACCACCGCCTTCTTCTACGGATTCCGTGAGCGTGAATTGATTTACGATATATTTGACCGCACCTGCGGTGCCCGCATGTCGATGAGCTACAGCACCATCGGCGGCGTGGTCGCCGACGTGCATGAGGACTTCATTAAGGACGTGCGCAATGCCTGTGACGTCATCGAGAAGGCCCTCAAGGAATACCATAAGCTCTTTACCGGCAATGTCATCGCCGTTAACCGCATGACGGGTGTGGGCATCCTCAGCAAGGAAGATGCCATCGCCTACGACATTACCGGTCCATCGGGACGTGCCAGCGGTTGGCACTGCGACGTGCGCAAGACCAACCCCTATTCGCTCTACAACGAATTTGACTTCGACGAGATTACCTACGAGAACGGTGACTCGATGGACCGCTACATGGTCCGCATGAAGGAGATGGAGCAGTGCATCAAGATTTTGCGTCAGGCATGCGACAAGCTCGAGGCCGAGGGCATCCAGGGCGAGTATATCGCTCCCAAGGTGCCCAAGGTGATGAAGCTGCCCGCCGGCCACTGGTATCAGCAGGTAGAAGCCAGCCGTGGCGCCTTCGGTGTTTACATCGAGAGCGACGGCAACACCAAGCCCGTGCGTGTCCACTTCCAGTCGCCGTGCTTCAACTTGATTGGTGTCGTTGACCTCACTTGCCGCGATAACCTGATTGCCGACCTGATTACCATCACGGCATCGCTCGATTTCGTTATCCCCGACATCGACCGCTAATCAACGAGTTAATCCATTAGAATAAATCTCAAATAGCATAACAATGGAGAATTATAAAGATATAATCGACTTTTCTGCACTCACTCAGTGGCTTCATGACTCCATGAACAACCTGTGGCCGGGCTATGAATGGCTCACCACGACAATCGAGTGCGTGCTGGTGGCTGTCGGCCTGCTGGTCGCTTATTCGCTCATCGCCATGTTCTACATCTTCTACGAGCGCAAGGTCTGCGGTTGGATTCAGTGCCGACTCGGCCCGATGCGCGTGGGTAAGTGGGGCTTGCTGCAGGTGTTTGCCGACGTCATCAAGATCCTCCAGAAGGAGCTGATTACCCTGTGGAACACCGATAAGTTCCTTTTCAAGCTGGCGCCTTATCTGGTGCTCATCGCCTCGATGCTCACCTTCGCATGCCTGCCTTGGGGCAAGGGCCTGCAGGTCATCGACATGAACATCGGTGTGTTCTTCATCGTCGCTGTGTCGTCGATTGGCGTGCTGGGTATCCTGCTCGCCGGTTGGGCAAGTAACAGCAAGTACACCCTCATCGGCGCTATGCGTAGTGGTGCACAGATGATCAGCTACGAGCTGAGCTGTGGCATCTCCATCCTGACAATCGTCTGCTTGGCTGGTACGATGTCTATCACGGGCATCGTCGAGGCACAGCAGGACGGCTGGTTCCTGTTCAAGGGCCACCTGCCTGCCATCCTCGCGTTCATTATATATATGATTGCCGCCAATGCCGAGAATAACCGTGGCCCGTTTGACCTCCCTGAGGCCGAGCATGAGCTGACCGCCGGTTACCACACTGAGTACTCAGGTATCCACTTCGGCTTCTTCTATCTTGCCGAGTATCTGAACCTGTTCATCGTGTCGGGTATCGCCACGCTGCTCTTCCTGGGCGGCTGGATGCCCCTGCACATTCCCGGTTGGGAGGGTTTCAACCACATCATGGATTTCATCCCCAGTGTGGTTTGGTTCCTGGGTAAGGCGTTCTTCATCACTTTCATCTTCTTCTGGATCCGCTGGTCGTTCCCCCGCGTGCGTATCGACCAGATGCTGGCTCTGGAATGGCGTTACCTGATGCCCATCGGCCTGGTCAACCTGGTGGTGATGGCCATCGTCGTGACTCAGAAGTGGTACTTTGGCGCCTGATTTCACTAGCTAACAACAATAACACAACAATAAAAAGTCAATCATTGAATTATGGCTGATAATTATGGAAAAATAACCCAGGTCATCGGACCCGTTGTCGATATCGCGTTTGAGGACGAGGGCGCATCGCGTCCCCCCATCTACACCGCGTTGTCGGTTCAGCGTCCCGATGGCAGTGAGCTTATTCTGGAAGTGGAGCAGCACGTGGGTGAGAATACCGTGCGCTGCGTCGCCATGGACAGTACCGACGGTCTGAAACGCGGTGCCCGCGTTTTGTCCAAGGGGCGTCCCATTTCGGTCCCCACGGGTGACCAGATCAAGGGCCGACTGTTGAACGTAATCGGTCAGAGCATCGACCACCTGGAGCCCTTGAAGGAGGGCGCCCGCCGTGCCATCCACCAACCCGCTCCTCCCTTCAGCGACCTGTCGATTTCACAGGAGATTCTTTACACCGGTATCAAGGTCATCGACCTGATTGAGCCGTTCAGCAAGGGCGGTAAGATCGGTCTGTTCGGTGGCGCTGGTGTAGGCAAGACCGTGCTCATCATGGAGCTGATTCACAACATTGCACACGGTCACAACGGTTTCTCGGTGTTCACCGGTGTCGGTGAGCGTACCCGTGAGGGTAACGACCTGCTGCGCGAGATGATTGAGAGCGGCGTTATCAACTACGGCGAGAAGTTCAAGGAAGGCATGGACAAGGGCGAGTGGAACCTCAAGGATGTCGATATGAAGGCCGTTGCAGGCTCTCAGGCTACCTTGGTGTTCGGCCAGATGAACGAGCCTCCCGGTGCACGTCTGCGTGTAGCTCTGTCGGGTCTGACCGTGGCCGAGCAGTTCCGTGACCAGGACGGTGGCGGTAAGGACATCCTGCTGTTTATGGACAACATCTTCCGTTTCACCCAGGCCGGTAGTGAGGTATCGGCGCTGTTGGGCCGTATGCCTTCGGCGGTAGGTTACCAGCCCACGCTGGCCAGTGAGATGGGTAAGCTCCAGGAGCGCATCACCTCGACCAAGACCGGTTCAATCACCTCGGTACAGGCCGTGTATGTGCCCGCCGACGACTTGACTGACCCCGCACCCGCTACGACGTTCAACTTCCTGGATGCAACCTGCGTGTTGAGCCGTAAGATTGCCGAGTTGGGTATTTACCCCGCTGTGGACCCCCTGGCATCGACTTCGCGCATTATGGACCCGAACATCATCGGCGAGGAACACTACGATGTCGCCCAGCGTGTCATCCACCTGTTGCAGAAGTACAATGAGTTGCAGGATATCATCGCAATCCTCGGTGTCGAGGAGCTGAGCGATGAGGACAAGTTGGTTGTATCGCGCGCACGCCGCGCCCAGCGCTTCCTGTCGCAGCCCTTCTTCGTGGCTGAGCAGTTCACCGGTCTGCCCGGTGTGATGGTTCCGCTGGCCGAGACCATCCGTGGCTTCAAGATGATTCTCAATGGCGAAGTGGACGACCTGCCCGAGCAGGCATTCTTGAGCGTCGGCACCATTGACGAGGCCATCGCCAAGGGTAAGAAGCTGCTCGAACAGAGCTAATCAACCACAACGCTATATATTTACATTATTTATATAACATGACACTCAAAATCATATCGGCTGAACAAATCGAGTTTGAAGGCACTGTCGAATCTGTGACCCTCCCTGGCGTCATGGGTATGTTCCAGGTGCTCAAGAACCACGCTGCACTCATTGCCGCCCTCAAGCAGGGAACGATGAGCTATGTGGCCGATGGCAGCACCGTGGAGCGTGAGATTCACGGCGGTGTGGCCGATGTAAAAGATAATGTGGTGTCGGTGTGCTTATATTGACGCAAGACTATGAAGAAAGCAATCACAGCAATCATCGCGGTAGTCATCATCGCGCTTATGGCACTCGGGTATGCCGATGCGGCAGCCCATCGTGCCCATAGCGGTGGTGCCGAGACCGAGGTGGACCCCCAGGAAATCATCTTTGAGCACCTGGGTGATGCCTATGGCTGGGAGGTGCCGTTCAACCATAGCCAGCGCATCCCGTTGCCCGTCATCGTGCGCGCTCAGGACGGTTCCTGGCACGCTTTCCTGTCGAGCCGTCTGGCCGACGGGGCACAGTATGACGGATTCCAGATTGCCGAGGGTGGGGACTACAACAACAAGGTGGTCCAGATACTGCCCGATGGCAGCCAGTACCGTCCCATCGACCTCTCCATCACCAAGAATGTGGCTGGCATCTTCATTGCCGCCCTGCTGGTGCTGCTGATGGTCTTCAAGGTGCGCAACTGGTACAAGAAAAACGGGTTGAAGGCACCGCGCCGCTTTACCGCCGCACTGGAACTGGTGGTGGACTTCGTCTATACCGACACCATCCGTCCCATCATGGGCAAGGAGGCTCCCAAGTATGGTCCTTACCTGCTCACGGCGTTCTTCTTCATCCTGACGATGAACCTGTTGGGACTGATTGTCATCTTCCCGGGTGGTGCCAACTTGACCGGCAACCTGGCGGTGACGGCAGTCCTCGCGCTGCTCACCTTCCTGGTGACCAACCTCACGGGTACCAAGCACTACTGGAAAGAGATGCTCTGGCCCGAAGTGCCCACCGCTCTCAAGTGCCCCGTGCCCTTGATGCAGGTCATCGAGATCTTTGGTATCTTCACCAAGCCCATCGCCCTGATGATTCGTCTTTTCGCGAACATGATGGGTGGTCACATGGTAGTCATCGTGTTCATGCTGTTGATTTTTATCTTCGGCAGCATGTTCGGCACCGCTGTCGGTGGTGCGATGACGCCGCTCTCGGTAGCCTTGTCGCTCTTCATGTTGTTACTCGACACGCTGGTGAGCTTCATCCAGGCTTATGTTTTCACGATTCTTTCCACCATGTTCATCTCGATGGCGCACGTACATGCGCACCATGAGTAATATGGTTTGAAAGGGTACATAATACAAACTGATTAAAAAATTACAACAATAACAAACTAAAAACTTTACGACTATGTTAGGAATGATTTTATTAGAAGCTATGGCCAACCTTGGCGCAGCAATTGGAGCAGGTATCGCAGCTATCGCAGCAGGTATCGGTATTGGTAGAATCGGTGGCTCGGCTATGGAAGCAATCGCACGTCAGCCCGAGTCGACTGGTGACATCCGTAGCAACATGATTGTAATCGCCGCTCTGATCGAGGGTGTTGCTTTCTTCGCGCTCATCGTCTGCATTCTTGCCATCTTTATCAAGTAATCAACCTTTAACCGGTTTACCAGATGGAACTTTTCAAGCCTGAATTTGGTCTGGCGTTCTGGATGTTCATCGCATTCCTGTGCCTCTTTGGCATCCTTGCCAAGTGGGCGTGGCCCTTCATCATCAAGAGTATGGAGGAACGTGCCGACTTGATTGACAAGGGAGTCGCTTATGCACAGGAGGCGCAGACAAAGCTGGACAATGCCAAGGCCGAGGCGGACAAATTGATTGCCGAAGCCCGCAACGAACAGGCTGACATCCTGCGTGAGGCTGCCAAGATGCGCAACGAGCTGATTGAAAAGGCTCGCGGCGACGCCGCTGAGGAAGCCAAGAAGGTGAGCCAAGCAGCACAGGTATCACTTGAGCAGGCGCGCAAGGAGGCCGAGAAGCAACTCCGCACCGAGGTGGGAGACCTGGCCTTGCAGATTGCCGAAAAGGTAATCCGCAAGAATATCGCCAGTGACGATGCACAGCGGGCGCTTGTTGACAAATATCTGAGTGAGGTTGAGACTAAAAACTAACGCAATATGAGTGACGGACTGATTCCACGCCGATATGCCAAGGCGCTGTACAAGTTCGCTGTCGAGAACGGCGACTCGCAGGAAATCTATGAGCTCTTGAAGAAGCTCAGTTTCCGCTACACCGCTATCGACGAACTCAAGCGCGCCGTACTCAACCCTGATATCTCTGACGAGGAAAAGGGAGCATATATGCTGAAACTCGCGGGTGGCCGCCCCGGCAGCTCGCTGGACAAGTTCCTGCTGCTGGTCGTTCGCAACAACCGCGCCGAGTATCTGCAGAAGATTTCCCTCGCCTACGTCGATCTCTACCGCGAGGCCCATGAAATCGCCCACGTGGTCATCACCACGGCGGCTCCCATGCCCGAGGCCGAGGTCAATGCTATTATCGACATCGTCAAGCGGCGCTTGGGCGCGATGACGCTGGAAATCGAACAGAAAATCGACCCTGAGTTGATAGGCGGTTTTACCGTGAAAATCAACGGTCTGGTGCTCGACGCGTCGGTAAAGAGAGAATTGAACGAATTGCGATTACAACTGCAAAAGAAAAATTAATTTGTTGAGATGATTAATCCCAGTGAAATATCTGATATATTGAAGCAACAGCTCGTCGATGACATCGCCAAGCGGCAGGTCGCCTTTGAAGAAGAAGGCACCGTCCTCGAGGTGGGTGACGGCGTGGCTCATGCCTATGGATTGCACAATGTAGAGGCTAACGAGCTCGTGCAGTTTGAGAACGGCGTGACCGGTGTCGCCATGAACCTGGAGGAGAGTGATGTGGGTATCATCCTGCTTGACGAGGTGGACACCGTGACCGAGAACATGAAGGTGCGCCGCACCGGCGAAATCGCCTCCATCGAGGTGGGCGAGGGATTGTTGGGACGCGTAATCGACGTCCTTGCCAAGCCCATCGACGGTAACGGTCCCATCGAGGGCAAGAGGCTGCGTCTCCCCCTCGAGCGCAAGGCTCCTGGCGTTATCTTCCGCCAGCCGGTGAACCAGCCGTTGCAGACGGGCCTCAAGGCCATCGACTCGATGATTCCCATCGGCCGTGGCCAGCGTGAGCTCATCATCGGTGACCGCCAGATCGGCAAGACCGCCATCGCCGTGGACACCATCATCAACCAGCGTGA
>JAEEGF011072501.1_pt1 | contig 34726 bp, 18 predicted proteins | sample 9134171 | NCBI WGS metagenome assembly JAEEGF01 (sample SAMN16246542, study PRJNA631951) | gut metagenome | biome: gut microbiome; feature: rumen; material: AP-attached | host: Bos | place: Iran: Karaj | collected 2018-10
TACTTGGCACCCTTTTTATTCTGGTTCTTAGAAGTCAAACGGGCCAGGGTCTCCTTTACCTGACGTGCCACGGCCTCATCGTCAACCTCAAGCGGTTTCTGAACGGGGCGATTCTTCTTATTTTTCTTACCGCCACCATTGTTTCCATCCTGGAAATTCTGGTTGCCACCCTTATTCTTTCTATTATTCTGGTTGCTACCCTTATTTTCATTGGCAGCGGCCTCGATATCTACACGCTCTTTTCCGCCATGAATGCGTTCGCGTTTCTTCTTCTCACCATTGCCATGCATTTGGGCCTGCTTCTCCTCGCGTTCCTTGCGACGTTCCTCCTTAGACTTCTTCTTAGGACGTGTGCTTTGGTTGAGCGAGTCGAGGTCGATTTTACCTACCACATTGAAGTTTGGTGCCATTTTCTTCTCACTCTTCAGAGTATAGATAGAGTTTGGCTCAGCAGCAGCTTTAACCTCAGCCTTAGGCTCGGCCTTCTCTTCTGCCTTCACTTCGGGTTTGGCTTCTGGTGCTGGTTTGGGCTGTGGTTTAACCTCTACCTTAGGCTCGGGTTTTACTTCGGCCTTTGGTTCAGGCTTTACTTCAGGCTCTGGTTTGGGTTCAGCCTTGGGGGCTATTGCCTCTGAGGCCTTGGGGGATTCCTCCTGATGCTTGGGCTTACCAATAGCGCTCAGGTCTATCTTCCCTAATGGAGTGAAAGTCTGCTTGCTCTCCTCCTTAGCCTCAACTGCAGCAGTCTCGGTTTTGGTTTCGGGCTTCACTTTCTTTTCCTTTTTGGGGAACATCATACCGGCTTGGGTCTTAACATCCTTGTCGCCCTTAAACTCCTTAACCAGCGCGTCGTACTGCTCGTCACTGATCTTGGTATTCATCGTAGCATCATTGATCTCACCCAAATTCTTCTTCTTCAGATAGTCAACTGCCGTCTGAAGTCCGATATTCAGTTCTGTCAATACTTTATTTAATCTTACACCCATCAAACTTTAATTTTTCAGTTTCTAAAATTCTTTAATCTTACTCAAATTCTGCGCGGAGCACATCCAGAAGCTGGTCGACTGTCTCTTCCTCAAGATCGGCCTTTTCAATCAACATTTCGCGTGGGGCATTGAGTACAGCCTTAGCTGTATCCAGTCCAATAGCTTTAATGGCATCAATAACCCACTGGTCAATCTCATCTGAGAATTCATCCAGATAGATATCCTCATCGGCTTCACCCTCATTGAGTACACGGAATACATCGATGGTATACTCTGTAAGCAGAGATGCAAGTTTGATGTTCATACCACCACGACCGATGGCCAGCGAAACCTCCTCAGGCTGCAGGTAAACCTCAGCCTTGCGGTTCTCCTCATCGAGATTAATACTTGAGATTCTTGCTGGGCTCAACGCACGCTGAATGAACAGCTGGGTATTGGCCGAATAATTGATTACATCAATATTCTCATTGCCGAGCTCACGGACAATGCCATGCACACGACTACCTTTAACACCTACACAGGCGCCAACCGGATCGATACGATCATCATAGCTTTCAACAGCCACCTTAGCACGGTCGCCAGGGATACGGGCCACACGCTTGATGGTAATCAGACCGTCCTGAATCTCGGGCACCTCAGCCTCGAGCAGACGCTCCAGGAAAGCAGGACTTGTACGTGAAAGGATAATGCGGGGATTATTATTCTCGTTCTGCACTTCCTTCACGATAGCGCGCACGGTTTCGCCCTTACGGTAATTGTCCGAAGGAATCTGCTCCTGCTTAGGCAGATGGAGCTCATTACCCTCGTCATCAATAAGCAGCACTTCACGCTTCCAGATCTGATAAACTTCACCGCTAACCACCTGCTGTACTTTATCCTTGTACTTCTGGTAAAGCGAATCGTGCTCAAGCTCCAGAATCTTCGAAGCCAATGTCTGGCGCAAATTCAGAATGGCACGACGACCAAATTTGGCGAACTGAACTTCCTCTGAAACTTCTTCGCCAACCTCATAGTCAGGTTCAATCTTCTGGGCTTCGCTCAGTTCGATTTCCTTATTCTCATCTACCACCTCACCATTGGGCACAACCACGCGGTTACGGTGAATTTCAAAATCGCCCTTATCGGGGTTTACGATCACGTCAAAATTCTCGTCCGAACCAAAGATTTTGGCAATCACGTTGCGGAAGCTTTCCTCCAGCACGCTCACCAGTGTGGTACGGTCGATGTTTTTGGTCTCCTTGAATTCCTGAAAGGTCTCAATCATTGAGGGTCCATTCTCTTCTTTTTTAATTGCCATTGCTTTATCTGTTTTTATTTAAATGCGAGTAAATACTTGGCATACTTCACCTCATCCATCCGGTAGGTCTTATCCACATCTACCAGCACGGGGCGCTTCTTGCCTTCTTGTTTCTGTTTTTCCTGAATGGTAATAGTAAAGGTCGGTGCATCAACAGCCTTCAGCACGCCCTGAACCTTTTTCCCATCAGCCTGCAACACCTCAAGGGTATCGCCAATGTGGTTCACGTACTGCTGAGCCACCTTGAAGGGCTGGCCAAGGCCGGCACTTCCCACTTCGAGTTCGTATTCTCCGAGTTCCTCACCCAGGCGCTCCTGAAGGAATCGGCTCAATTCTGCACAATCTTCAATCCACACGCCATCGGCGTGATCAATTTCAATAACGATACGGTCATCAGCCGCAAAGTTTACGTCTACCAGGAAGTACTCGTTGCCCTGCAACCACTCTTCCGTTAATGTTTGAATAATCTCTTTATTTATCATCTACCATTTATTAAAATGTGAAATGAGAGACTCTTTCGAGCCTCTCATTCCGCTGAACGGGTGCAAAGATACAAATAATTCTGCAATCCGCCAAATATTTTCCTTATTTTTTATTCCAATCGGCTAAAAATCATCGGTTTAGCCGTTTTTTATACTCATCGGTTGCCTTTAAAAGACGAATAGCCTCTTTTACCTGTTTGTCGTAGTTCAAAGCGGCTTCAATGGCGCCACGCTGGTAATAATAGGCAGAAATGATATCAGCTTCAAGCACTTGACGCAGCACCTGTTCATGCTTATCAAGATCACTGGCCACATTATGGTTCAACTGCTTTTCAAGGGCATCGAATGTAGATTTTGCTTCATCATAATAGCCCTCAAACTTGGCCGCTTTCACCAGTTCTGCCAATTGTTTCTTACTGACAGGATCGTAAGTAAACCCACTTTTCACCACCTGTTCTTTAAATGCCTGCCAATCAGCATCGCTGATATGGAATTCTGCAGCTGGCGCTATCTGTGGATGCTTAGCTATATAGTCTACCACATAATCAAACATCACTTCGGTTGAATCCTGTCCGCTAGCGGAAAGATAAAAGGCTATGTTAGGTATTGTATCACCTTTAAGCTCCACATCAGGCATAATGCCACCGCCGTCACGCACCTCACGCCCATTACGGGTGTGGAATACTTTGGTAAGCGAATCGGGTATATGCTCCTGATACCCCATACCACGCTTGTAATTATAGGCTTGTATACAGCGGCCGCTGGGTATATAGTATTTCGAGGTTGTCACCTTCATATTGGTATTATAGGGAAGATCGATAGGCACTTGGACAAGTCCCTTACCATACGTGCGCGTACCTAATATAATGGCACGGTCAAGGTCTTGCAGGGCGCCACTGGTAATCTCGCTGCTCGAAGCAGTCTCACCATTCACCAGTACCACCATTGGCATCAACGTATCTACAGGCTCCATGCGCGTTTCATAGGTCTTGTTAGCCTGACGAATCTTACCTCGATTCTCAACCACCCTCAAACCTTTAGCCAACCATATGTTCAAGATATCAACAGCTTCCTGTTCCGAGCCGCCGCCATTACCACGAAGGTCAAATATCAGCGAATGAGCACCCTGTTTCTTCAGGTCAACGAAAGCACGGCGCACTTCCTTTGCACAACCTTCGGTAAACTGATTCAAACTGATATACCCTACGCCATCCTTCAGACCATAGTAAGGCATCTCTGGTAATTTAATGTTTCTACGAGTAATCTTAAAACTCATCGTTTTTCCGGTTGACGGGCGCATCACCTTCAGCATGAAGCTAGTACCGGGCTCACCACGCAGATGATTGCTCACATACCCCACCTCCTTATCGGTCATCTTTTCATTGTCTATACTCAAAATCACATCGCCTTTCTTCAGCCCTGCCTCAGCAGCAGGCATGTTTTCGTAAGGTTCATCAATAACCACACGCCCCAGTTTCTGGTGTTTGCGCACCACAGCGCCAATACCTGCATACTTACCTGTAAGCATCTGCCTGAGGTTCTTAGTATCCTCCTGCGCATAATACTCAGTATAAGGATCCAAACTTCGCAACATGGCATTAATAGCCGTACCCACGGTCTCCTTTGGATTCAACGTATCGACGTAAAGCAAGTCGAGATTCTTATACACATGGTTCAGAATATCCAACTGCTTAGCCACCTCCAGATTGTGATCATTGTTTTTTTGTCCCATGACATAAGAGGTAGTCAGGGACATTGCACACAGAGCTATGATGATTCGTTTCTTCATAATCATATCAAATGTTTATTGTATATGCCTGCAAAATTACAAGATTCGCTCGAAAAACGTGCATTTTTAACCGAAAAATGCAAAAATTTAAGGTTTCTATTAATTTTTTCGCCAAAAAGTTTGGTCATTTCAAAAAAACTCCGTACTTTTGCACCCGCAAATCAGAAATGACATGCGAACTGCTTCAGTAGCTCAGTTGGTTAGAGCACCTGACTGTTAATCAGGGGGTCGTTGGTTCAAGCCCATCCTGAAGCGCTTAAGAAAAGAGTTATGGTTTTCCGTAACTCTTTTCTTTTTTTATATACAACCTCATGAGCAACGAGCCGTAATCTCATCAAGCACGAGCCGTAACCCTGTGGGCAGAGAGGGAACCGTCTATGATTGTCTCGATGTAGCCTCGCTATTGCCTCGGTGATGCCTCGGTGATGCCTCGATACACCTTCGTACATTGTTCGATATATGTCCGGTATATGTTCGGTATATGTTCGGTCAGAAACCGGACATATACCGGACAAGTGCCGTACCTGTACCGAACATCAATGCTTAGTGATAGCTAGGTGAGTCGAAGGTGATAGCTAGGTGAGTCGAAGGTGATATCAAGAATTGGTGAGATATTCACTGGGGAGCACGCCAAACTCTTTCTTGAAACACTTCGTAAAATATTTAGGCGTATTGAACCCTACCGCCATCGAGAGTTCAGTCATCTTGATATTTGGTTTCTGTCTCAGCAGACGACAAGCCTCTTTCAAACGAATGCTGTTGATAAAGGCCGTAATATTCTCGCCAGTAAGCGAACGAAGCTTGTTATAGAGTGTAGAAGGCGACACACACATGTCGCGTGCGAACTGCTCACGATCATAATCGGCATCATCAATATGCTGTTTCACGCAGTCGATGGCTCTCTGCAAGAACAATTCATCGGGTGAGGAATGCTGCTGTTCCTCACGCTCGAGCACCTTATGGGCACCTTCAAACTGTTTCATAACCATCATCTCACGATAATGAAGCAGTTCACTCACACGCTGTTGCAGGCGTGCGCGACGATTCACACGTGCCTTATACCACTCTTTCACGCCATAGGCCGCTGCCGCTAAAAGCACAACATACAATATGTAGGCCCACCAAGACAGGTACCAGGGTGGCAAGACGCGAATCTCGATGGAGTGCGGCATTTCTACCAGTCGCCCATAGCTATCCACAGCCCGAATCCGAAGATGATATACCCCCGATGGCAGATTCTGATAGGTAGCCATACGGTTCTGGGCATCGGTTTCGTGCCAATCGTGATCATACCCCTCCAGATAGTAAGCATACCGGCATTGCTCTTGATTCTGATATGCCAACAACGAGAACACCACCGAGAACTTACGTATATGTGAAGGCAATGTTATTTGCCGTGTAAAGAAAGGTGTCTCATGCGAAATATTATCACGCTGCAATGAATCGCGCCAACGGTAGGGACGATCCTCTATCAGTAAGTCGGTTACCACCAGAGATGGAGCAACCCCCTGCTGCCAGCGCTCTATCTCATCAGCATCGAACGAGAAGAAGCCCTTAGCACTACCATAAAACAATTCTTTCCCATAGCCAAAGGCTCCATTTGAAGAGAATCCAATCGTTTCTATGCCATCCTCCATATTATAATAAGTGGTTGTAGCACCAAGTTCACCTGTCGATGCCAACCGCACCAACCCCTTATCGGTAGAAAGCCATATTTTTCCACGACGATCACCCTGGATGGAATAGATGCTCCCCATACCGATATGATAACGATAATTTACAGGTATAAATTTATCCGTTTCACCATCGAGCAGAAACAAGCCACCACTATTTGAAATGGCCCACAGCTGGTGGTTGACATCCTCATAAACTGCTGTTGCCTCCTCAAGAGGATAGTTACCAGCTACAGGCGCATACTGATGACAAGTAAACGCACGATGCTTTCCAGCCTTGGCTGTCATACAGATAATGCCTTGCCCCTCAGTAGCTATCCAGATACGCTGCAGATGATCTTCATACATTGATATCACATGGCAATTACTGAAGTCGCGTCCGGCTTCACTTAACTTGAGCATATAACCTGTTGAAGCAGTCGTTGCAATACCAATACCACTACCTTGTCCCACCAGTACTGCTCCATCAGTCAATGTAATCAGCGCTCTCACCTCACTGTTACGAATGAAAGGCGCTGTGCCACGCCCCAATAAACGCGAAGGTTCTCCCTCCTTCCATTCCAAGATTCCGCTCGAGCTCGCCATCCATATAGCGCCATCATGGCGCTCGGTCATATCAGAGATAATTTGCACATAAACTCCTTGCTGTCCGGTCTCATGCTCCATGCCAGGAATATGAGTATTATAGAGCACATGCCCCGTTGAACGATCATAAAGCGCAAGTCCATAAGGCTGCAAACCCAGCCAGAACCGCCGTCCATCAGTGGTAAAGACCTTTTGAACGCGGTTAACCGGCAACTCCAAGCCTGCAGGATCAAGATGATAGAAACGAAACGGTGAGGGTTTGGTACTTAAGTGCACAATACCATTATTACGTGTAAGTGTCCAGATATTGCCCATTCCATCGGTCACCATGTCATAACAGAATGTCAATATCGGATAGTTTTCCACATCCGTATCATCGTCGAGGTCAACACGTGTCAACCCTTCGATACAGCACCCCCACACAGCATGGCTAACAGAATCTTCCACCAATCGATGAAAAGTACGAAAATCGGAACGGTCATCATTCATCTTATGCATGCCCGGCATCATTTCATTCTCTGGATGGTCAAGCCGTACTATACCATGCTCCCAGGTACCTATCCACAAGCGCCCACGACTATCCATCAACATGGTCTGTGCCGAATTGCGCACACTCAAACGCGGATAGCTCACCATTTTACCGGTTTTCTTGTTCAAACGGCGCAACCCGCCTTCCCATGTACCTATATATATATTATCATGATGATCCTCGGCAAAAGAGATGACGCCTACAGGCATACTTATCTCGATGAATTGGTCTTTAACAGCATCATAGCGTGCCATTCCGGCATTTGTTCCTGCCCACACTATTCCCGTCCTATCTGTAAATAGCGTATTGATCAGCCGTGCCTGACTACCACGCAGATGATAGGTCTTAAAAGTGCCACGTCTGCGATCGTAGCGCGCCAGCCCGTCACGAGTACCAATCCAAAGACCATCATGATTATCCTCTGTAATGGAGCGCACATAATTATTAGGAAGAATACCAGGTGTATATGCATTGTTACGATAGTTCTTAAAATTATAGCCATCGAACGAACGGAGTCCTTGGTCTGTACCCACCCACATCATACCATAACGGTCGAACAGCAGTTTACGTGCCTCCTCGATGCCTTGCATAGGTGTCTGCGACATTATTCGAAGCGACACACGACCGGCATAAGAGAAGTTTATAAAGGCCAGTACAACTATTAAAAGTATAATAACACGTTTCATTAGTTAGCTTGATTTCTGCCCGCAAAGATACAAAACTTTTCCAAACCACCCAAGAAAAACGCAAAAATAACAATTTGTTCCCTACAATTAATATTTTAGAGACGTTGATATATATCAATTATTGTACCTTTGCCACGCAAACCAAAAGTTACTAACTCATCAAGTAAGTATATGAAAAAATTCCTATTCATTGCATGCGCGCTGTTGGCCTCTACAGGACTTACCGCTGCCAAAAAGACTAAAGTGCTCACAGAGAAAGATATGGGCGCCTACCTCTTTACATATTTCAACGACCCAACCCATTCGTTATTTATGGCTATCAGCTACGATGGCTATACCTTCACGGCAGTAAATAACGGAGAACCTATCATTTCTGGCGATTCCATCGCTGATCAGCGTGGTATTCGCGACCCTCATATCTACCGCGCACCTAATGGAAAATTCTACATCGCCATGACCGACCTGCACGTGTTCGGACGAGAGATGGGACTGCGCGCCACACAGTGGGAACGCCCCGACGAGTTTGGTTGGGGAAACAATCGCGGACTGGTGCTCATGGCCAGCGACGACTTGATACATTGGACGCACCACGAGGCACGTATTGACCAGCTGTTTCCCGAAAAATTCGGTAAGATTGGTTGCGCTTGGGCACCTCAAACCATCTGGGACCCTGCAGTAGGTAAACCTATGGTATACTTTACCATCCGACAACACGCGGGCGGGCGCACGAAACTATATTATAGCTATGCCGACGAAGCATTCACAACGCTGGAAACTGAGCCCAAACTGCTTTTTGAATACCCCGATGAGAAGATACAGGTACTCGATGCCGACATCTGTCCCATGCCGGATGGACGCTATTTCATGAGCTATGTAGCACAGGAGAATCCTGGCGGCATCAAGTACATGATTAGCGATAAAATCAACCATTTCAACGACTATCATGCTGAACAGATTGATGGTGAGAACCGAGGTTGCGAAGCTCCAAACGTATGGAAGCGCATTGGCCAGAAGAAATGGGTTTTGATGTACGACATCTACAGTGTAAATCCTCACAACTTCGGATTCGTTGAAACCAGCGACTTTAAGACATTCAAACCGCTGGGGCGCTTTAACGAAGGCGTCATGAAAGCCACCAACTTCTCATCGCCCAAGCATGGCAGCGTGATTCATATCACCAAAGCCGAAGCCAAGCGTATAGAGAAATACTGGAATCATCGACAGAACCAGCCCAAGATGATCCAATCGGGTGCTATTTGGCCCGATGCCAGTGGACGTCATATCAACGCTCACGGCGGTGGTATCCTTAAACACGGCGACACCTATTACTGGTTCGGAGAGAACAAGTGCGACACAACCTCATCAGCTATGATTGGCGTACAGTGTTACGCATCGAAAGACCTTATTCACTGGCAGAACCGCGGCGTAGCACTCTATGTTAGCGACGACCGCCGCAGCGATATCGCACGTGGTTGCATTCTGGAGCGTCCAAAGGTCATCTACAATAAGGTAACAAAGAAATTCTGCATGTGGTTTCATCTGGAACTGAAAGGCAAGGGCTATAGCGCAGCCCGCTATGGCGTAGCAGTGAGCGACCGTCCAGAAGGCCCCTACAAATACCTCTATTCACAGCGTGCCAACGCAGGCACCTATCCTGTTGATTTTGGCAAGAGCGAATTGGCTGTTCTCGACACCCTAAATGCCGACAACTTCAAGAAATGGTGGACTCCAACCTGGCGCAAGGCTATCAACCAAGGGCTCTTTCTTAAGCGCGACTTCGGCACTGGACAGATGGCACGCGACATGACACTTTATGTAGACGATGACGGCAAGGCCTATCACATCTTCTCATCGGAAGACAATCTGACCCTTCACATTGCCGAACTCACCAACGACTATCTGCACCACTCAGGTCGTTACACACGTGTAGCACCTGGCGGCCAGAACGAGGCGCCTGCTATTTTCAAGAAAGACGGCATCTATTGGATGATCACCTCTGGCTGTACAGGCTGGGCACCCAATAAGGCACGAATGTTCTCTGCCAAGAGTATCTGGGGACCATGGACACAACATCCTAATCCCTGCACCGGTCCGAAGTCAGAAATCACCTTCGAAGGACAGTCAACCTTCATCCTACCCTATGGCAATCATTTCATCTTTATGGCCGACATCTGGCACCCCAAACATCCGAGCGATGCGCGCTATATTTGGCTGCCCATCGAGTTTGAGAACGGCATCCCCGTCATCAGATGGCGCGAAGCATGGAGCCTTGAAGAATTAGAAAAGAAGTAAATTATATTTTCACCTAATTACTCAATTAATAATAACTAAAGAAAACTTAAATGAAGTATGCTAAATTGACAAATCCATCCCGCAAACTATGTTTGGCGATGGCGTTGACAGCAGGAATGATTTCTGTCCCTATGTCGACAATGGCAAAAATGGCAGTTCAGGCTACACAGCAAAGTGGAGCCGTGAAAGGTCAGGTCACAGACAAGAATGGTGAACCTGTTATTGGTGCCACCATTAAAGTTAAAGGTGCTGAAAGCATAGGAACAGTCACCGATTTCGATGGCAGATTCGACCTTAAATCTGCGCCAGCAAACGGTACCGTTGTCGTTTCTTATGTGGGTTTCAAGACGAAGGAAGTTGCCTACAGAAAAGGCCAAACCCTAAACATTGTTATCGAAGAAGATGCCGAGACTCTGCAGGAAGTAGTTGTTGTAGGTTACGGCACCATGCGTAAGAAAGACCTTACTGGTTCAGTCGTACAGATTGACCCCAGCAAGTTAGCCGATCAGAACCCTGGTAGCGTACAGGATCTGTTGCGCGGCACCCCTGGCTTGCAGATTGGTTTCGACTCATCGGCCAAGGGGTCAAGTGCCAGTATTCAGTTACGTGGTCAGAACTCACTCTACACCTCTGGTTCTCACAACTCTCCTCTGATCATCCTTGATGGCATGCAGTTCGCAGGCGAACTCTCAGAAATCAATCCTGATGACATCGAGCAGATCGACGTGCTGAAGGATGCCTCATCTGCAGCTATCTATGGTGCTAAGGCCGCCAGTGGTGTTATCATTATTACTACTAAGAAAGGTAAACAGGGAAAACCAACCATTAATGTCAGCATGAACCTGGCAGCCAACAGCAAGGCCGCTTATCGCGACATGTTCAGTGCCAGCGAGTATATGACATACCGCGAGGACTGGTACAAGGCTCAAACCTACGGCTATCGCGAGGACGGCACATGGGGCTACTATGGTAAGGACAGCGGTATCCCCGCAGGCTATTATGACAATATAAACAACATTAGCAAGTACGGTTTGACTCAGGAGCAATGGGCCAGCACAGGTCCAAAGACCCAGCAAGCAGGCGAGTCGATGTTGAGTCTGTACGCACGTCGCATGGGCTTCGATGTTGATGCAGCCCTTGTCATGGAGAACTTCCTGGCAGGCAGAACCTACAACTGGGAGGACGCCACCTTCCGCACCGGTTTCAACCAGGATTACAATGCCAGCATGTCGGGCGCTACCGATAATGTGAACTACTATCTGGGCTTTGGCTACCTGAAGAACGAAGGTGCTATCCAGGGTGATAACTATCATGCCTATCGTGCCAACATGAAATTGAACGCCAAGATTACAGACTGGCTTGAGGTTGGTGCCAACGTAAACTTCCAGGATCGTAGTGACACGTCACAGCCTGTCCCCCTAGGCAGTAACTATTGGGACGACAACCAGCTGCGTGAGTCACCCTACGCTTCGCGTTACGATGCTGATGGCAACGAGGTTCAGTATCCCCGTACCGGCAACCCCACTAATGGTGGTTACAACTATCATTTCCAGCAGAAGTATATTGACCTGGAGAAAGGTTACACCGTTCTGAACACCATCTTTAATGCCAAGGTTACACTGCCATTTGGCTTCACCTACCAGTTCAATATTGCCCCACGCTACCAGTGGTTCTATGACCGTTACTGGCTTTCAGCCGAGCTGCCCGATAGCAAGGCTGCCGATCGTGGTTCAAACCGCAACTCTTCAAAGACATTCAACTGGAATCTCAACAACACGCTGACTTGGGATAGAACATTTGCCAACCTGCACCACGTTACTGTAACACTGGTTCAGGAGGCTGAGGAGAATCGCTATTGGAGCGACAATATCTCTGCTCGCAACATCACACCTACCGATGTACTTGGTTTCCATTATATCTCGGGTGCCAACAAGGAACAGAGTTCATTCTCTACCAACGACACACACTATACAGCTGCCGCTTATCTGGGCCGTGTGTTCTATGGATTCATGGATCGCTATATGCTGACAGCCACCGTGCGTCGTGACGGCTATTCTGCCTTTGGTCAGAACAATCCCTGGGCCAACTTCTGGTCACTGGGTGCTAGCTGGGTACTCTCTGAAGAAAAGTTTGCGCAAGATTGGAAGTGGCTTGACATGGCCAAGGTCCGTCTGAGCTATGGTACCAATGGTAACCGTTCACTGAGCGACACCTATCTGGCCCTCTCAAACCTCGCTAATGGTGGTCTGTATGCTTATTACAAGAATGGTTCATTATCACAGGAAGTACTGAACGCTTTGAGCGTTAGCCGTCTGGGTAACCCTAACCTGGAATGGGAGAAAACCTCTTCATGGAACTTCGGTATTGATTTCTCTGTACTCAACAAGCGTCTCTCTGGTAGTATCGATATCTATCACAAGCGCACCCACGATATGATTATGGCACAGCGTTTGCCAAACTTCACAGGCTTTGGCAGCATCACTACCAACCTTGGTGAGGTTACTAATACCGGTTTTGAGATTACGCTGAACAGCCGCAACATTGACACGAAGGACTTCAAGTGGAACACGTCACTTGGTTTCTCTTATAATAAGAACAAGATTAAGCACTTGTATTACGAGTACGACGAGAACGGCAAGGAGATGGACGATACCAGCAATGGTTGGTTCATCAACAAGCCTATCGGTGAAATCTGGTACTGGAAGACCGATGGCATCTGGCAGGCCGACGAAGCAGAGAAGGCTGCCCTTGTAAACCAAAAGCCTGGTGATCCTAAGGTTGTAAATGTATATACCGAAGATGATAAGATTCTGGCTGATGGCACACGCGTACCAGTCTATAACGACAAGGACCGTGTATATCATGGCACCACACAGCCACCAGTATATTGGAACATGCGCAACGACTTTACCTTCCTGAAGGACTTCACCTTCTCATTCTCTATGTACAGCTACATGGGACATAAGAGTCGTGCCGGCTATTGGCTGAACGGAGATAACTCCGGTTCAATGTTCACTCAGACCTGCAATACATTCAAGAAGAAGTATTGGACTCCAGAAAACCCAACCAATGAGTATGCTCGTTTGAATGCTGTCGGTCCTTCTGGCGTTACTGGCATCGAGAAAGTTTACAACCGCAGTTTTGTTCGTTTAGACAATATCACTCTCGGCTATACCCTGCCTCGCGAATTGACCAACAAGATTGGTATCCAGCGCGTACACGTTACAGCAGGTATCAACAACGTATTCACTATCGATAGTTGGGAGTATGGTGATCCTGAAACAGGAGGTTTTGCTAACCGCCAGTTCCAATTCGGTCTTAATGTAACACTTTAAAAACAGATAACTCATATGAAAATCAATAAGAACAATATATTCTGCGGAGGACTTATGATAGCCCTCGCAGGAACCATGGTAGGCTGTTCAGATGGTTTCTTGGATCAGGATCCACTGTCATTCTATGAGCCAGCTACCACATATAGCACAGAAGCAGGTCTTCAGGCCGCTATGGCACAGTGCGACAAACAGTTGAAAACCTACCGTATCGACGGCAACTGGAACAACGTTGGTATCTTCACTAATTACCTGATGTCAGATGTCGGCATGTACGCCAAGACCGATATGGGTGGTGGATTCCAGGACAACTTCGATGCCAAGCTCACCCCAACATCTGGTATGGCCGGCGGCGGTGATGCCAACTATATGCAACGTTTCTGGGATCAGGGTTTCAGCATGGTAAAATATGCCAATACCATCCTATCGTATATTGATCAGGTTAAGGGGCTCGATGATGCCACACGCGATGCCTATAAAGGCCGTGCCTACTTCCACCGTGCCTATGCCTACTACAATCTGGCACTTCAGTTTGGCGATATTCCTTTGGTAACCAAACTCATCAGTGTGCCCAAGCAAAACTACACTTCGGCCAGTAAAGAGGCTATCTTCAAGATGCTGGTACACGACTTGGAATTTGCCGCACAGCACGTGCCCGCTCAGGCAAAGATGAACTATGTTGGCCAGGTAAACCAGGAAGGTTGTATGCACCTGCTCATCAAGTGTTATCTCGCTATTGGCGAATATGCTAAAGCCGAAGCCGTGGCTACAGACCTGATCAACAATCATGGTTTGAAGCTGATGACAGAGAACTTCGGAACCTGGCAGCCTTCAGGTGCCGAGGATACATGGAAGGTAACCCGCAATGTGGTATGGGATTTGCACCGCACTCCAAACATTGCCGATCCATCCAACAAGGAGACCATCATGATGATTTCCAACTCTAACGACCAGGACTTCACCACCTATAATGTGATGCGTGCCTGTTTCGCTCACTGGAGCAATAGCGTAATCCGCGACCCTCACGGCATGGGAGGTCCTGGACAGAATATAGCACGTAACAACAGTAATTATAACGCAGAGCTCGACTGGGTTCGTGCTGCAGGACGTGGTATTGCGGTAAATCGTACGTCTTACTTCTATAACAAGACCATCTGGATGTATGATGGCGAATACGACTGGCAGGACCTTCGCCATAATCGTGAAGTAGGAAACTGGATGGAGATGGAAGACTTTAAGTACAACAACAAGAAGTCTGATTGTTACGGACAGAACTATCAGCTTTATGCTACAGAGGACTATGTCGATCCTTCCAATCCCTCAAAGGTTCTTGTACATAAGGGCGATATCCTCTGCTCAGACACCATCCGCAGCTGGTACCCCACACCACTCTACCAGCTATATATCCTTGATACGCCAAACGAGGAAAACAAGGGTGCCAACCAGTTCCAGGGTGCATCTGGTAAGGGAGCCAATGGCGACATGTATCTGTTCCGCTTGGCCGAGACCTATCTGCTGCGTGCCGAAGCCCGTCTCTATCAGAAGAACGCTGCAGGTGCTGCAGAAGACGTGAATGCCGTTCGCCGTCGTGCCAATGCCAAGAAAATGTTTACCACTGTCAACATTGGTGACATCATGGCTGAGCGCGCTCGTGAGCTCTATCTTGAGGAGTTCCGTCAAGCCGAAATGGTTCGCGTCAGCTGGTGTCTGGCTCGTAGCGGTGTGGCTGACGAATGGGGTAACACCTACGACCTGAACACTTGGGACAAGCAAGAAGGTACCGACCTGAATGGCGGTAGCTACTGGTATCGTCGCTGCACTACCTACAATGTATTCAATCATGAATACGGAAAGGGTCAGCAGGGCAACCAGACATTCGAGTACAAGATTAACAAGCACAACTTGTTCTGGCCTGTTCCAAACTCAGCAATCACCGCCAACAACAAGGGCCAGCTTCGTCAGAACTATGGCTACGACGGTTACAACGACGATATTCCTATGTGGACAAAATGGGAGGACGCTGTTGCTGACGAAGAGTCAACGAAATAATACAATAACACATAGTTAAGGTATTTTTGTTAGTATTTCTAAGGTGGAGGGGTGGCCTATAATCCATTAGGCTGCCCCTTTTATCAAGAATTAACTAATTGATTTGTAGTATTAATAAAGATATTCGTATCTTTGCAACAAACTAAGACAAACAAGATGAGAAAACTGTTACTATTCATGTGTGTGCTCTGCGTAACAACGACTCAAGCCAAGCACTGGACTGTCAATGAAGTCAAGGACGTTATACGGCAGGTAAACACATATTGGCAGACCAATAACCCAGCAGAAGTACGCGCTTTCTGGGACAATGCCGCCTACCACACCGGCAACATGGAGGTCTATCAGTTGCTCAAAGACCAGCAGATGCTTGAATACAGCATACGATGGGCAGAACACAACCAATGGAAAGGTGCTACCGAACCCGACCCTACCAAGTGGAAATACAAGAACTATGGTGAGGGGCAGGACTATGTACTCTTTGGCGATTGGCAGATATGCTTTCAAACATATATTGACCTCTATAACCTGTCGCCCGATGAGAGGAAAGTGGCTCGTGCCAAAGAAGTGATGAGTTACGAGGCCGACTCGAAAGCCAACGACTACTGGTGGTGGGCCGACGCGCTATATATGGTGATGCCAACCCTGACCAAGATGTACAAACTGACCGGTGATACCAAGTATCTGCGCAAACTCTATCAGAACATTCTCTATAGCGACAGCATCATGCTCGACAAAGAGACCGGGCTCTATTTCCGTGATGGTAAGTATATCTATCCCAAGCACAAGACCGCTAACGGAAAGAAAGATTTCTGGGCACGTGGCGATGGTTGGGTACTTGCCGGACTTGCCAAGGTGCTTCAAGATATGCCGGAAACCTATTTCCGCCAACCATTCTTCGTCGAGAAGTACACCAATCTGGCACGTGCTGTCAAGAAACTGCAGCAGCCACAAGGTCATTGGACCCGCTCAATGATGGATCCCGGGCAGGCACCTGGCTATGAAACCAGCGGCACAGCTTTCTTCTGCTATGGGCTGTTGTGGGGCGTTAATCACGGTTATCTTTCAAAGAAAGAGTTTAGCACTACCATCGATAAAGCCTGGCACTATCTCGCCACCATCGCCCTACAAAAAGATGGGAAAGTGGGCTATGTGCAACCTATAGGTGAACGAGCCATCCCTGGGCAGACCGTGGATGCCAACTCACAAGCCAACTTCGGTGTAGGGGCCTTTCTGCTGGCAGCATGCGAATATGTAAGATATCTGGATAAATGAATCTGTTGTTGACGATAGCCCTCAGTTTAGCCAGTCTGTTGCCGCAGGCTGAGAATAACTATTGGCGTGACTCTATCCCCCAAGAGATGCGCCAAAGCTATATTGCCTATGGTGAACAATATGCGGGAAAGCCATGGACGGTTTTACCATGGACAGTCTTTGCCGAGAACAAACTCACTGGTAACCGCGTCAACTACGAGGGCATATGCTTTGAGAAGCGCCGCCATCTGGCAGCGCTGGTAATGGCTGAAATCATCGAGGGGAAAAGCCGGTTCACCGCTGACATTATCGATGGAATTGGCAGTTTCTGCGAAGAAACATGGTGGGGCATCCCCGCCCACTATGGCAAGCGCATCCCATTACAGGAACTACAGGAGGTTGACCTCTTCAATGCTGAGACAGCCAGTCTCATCGCATGGACCAGATACATGCTCGAAAAGCAGTTCGATCACTTCTCGCCCGATTTATGTAAACGAATAGACCAAGAGATTGAGAACCGCATACTGAAGCCAGCATTGGCCAGAAATTACTGGTGGAAGAACGCTGGCATGAACTGGAATCCATGGATATGCAGTAACTGGCTCACCTGTGTGCTCATCAGCGAAAAGAACGAGTCACGGAAAGCAGAAGCCATAGGGCAGATAGAGAAAGCTACGCAGGCATTTATCGACGCCTATCCTGATGATGGCGGTTGTGATGAAGGGCCAGGCTACTGGGATAGAGCAGCCGCCTCTATGTTTGAGATTCTAAGACTGCTTCCCCATTTCTCTAACAGCACTGATAAGATCAGAAATATGGCTGCATATAGTTATAAAACCTATATAGGCCACGATTACTGTGTGAACTTTGCCGATGCCCATGAGAATAAAGCCGTACAACAGGTTAATATTCTCTATCCGTTCGGTCTCTGGCTCAATGACAAGACAATGAGAGAGTTTGGTGCCTATCTGGGGCAAAGCAAGCAGGTGCTCACACAACCTGCCAAGCTTTACGATAAGAGTGGCAACTTCCCCACACTGGGTCGTGAGCTGTTCTTCTTACGCCATATCCGCGATTTCATTGCAGAGAAGCCCCAAGAGCCCTGTCTAAAAGATGTATGGCTTCCTGATTTGCAAATCATGACCGCCAGGCGTGGTCACTATTTTGTAGCCATGAAAGGCGGGCACAATGGTGAGAGCCATAACCACAATGATGTGGGCTCATTCCTGGTATATCATGACAACGAGCCACTATTCATCGATCCCGGTGTTGGCGAATATACAGCCAAGACATTCAGCAACAACCGCTACGAGATATGGACGATGCAATCGGGCTACCACAACCTGCCACAGATAAACGGTATCGACCAGAAAGATGGCAAGACCTTTGCCACCAAGGTCATTGGTCACAAAGAGGGACAGCTGGTTCTCGACCTCGCAGGCGCATATCCTTCCCAAGCCTGCGTAAAGGCGTGGAAGCGTACAGTCAAAATAACATCATCGGGCATCTCTATCACAGAAGACTACCAGTTAAATCGATATGTCGCTCCCACCCGCTTGATGCTCATCACCACCAATTGCCATGCGCTCAAGCACATTAACTATAACCCCAATCAACTTGAAGCCAGTATTGAGGATGTCAGCGAACTGCTCGACCCGCTATTGCAAGGTATGTGGGGTAAAAAGATGTATCGCGTTGTGCTCACGGTGAAATCAGCAAAGACCAAACAACAGATAAAATATACTATCAAATGAAAAAACTACTCTCTATTGCATGCATGCTAACAGCATTAGTAGGCAGAGCCTGGGCTCAGCAACTAATGTTCTGTGTTACCAATCCAACCAATCATCAGCGTCAGGAAGTGGTCGAAGCGCCACTTGAGACTATCAAAACCCGTCTTGGGGTGTCTGGCAATGACCAACTAGTGGTAAAGAACAGTATTGGGCAGCAACAAGCCTACCAAATCTCTTACGACGGCAAACTGCTGGTTTATGTGCAGGTTCAACCGCACAGCACAACCGAACTGACTATCAGCAAGGGACAGCCAGCATCATTCAAATCGTTTGTCTTCGGCAGAGCATATCCTGAGCGTATTGATGATTTGGCATGGGAAAATGACCGTAGCGCTTACCGTATCTATGGTCCTTCATTGCAGCGCAATGGTGAGAAATCATATGGTACCGATGTTTGGACTAAAAGCACACAAGAACTGGTTGTTGAGAACCGCTACAAGATGCATCTTGCAGGCGTAGCCCTGCGCGACTCACTACGCAAAGCCGGACAAGGTCAGAAGAGCAACGATATCTACATAGCCACCTCGTTTCACCACGATCATGGCGATGGCATGGATGTATATTCCGTAGGTCCCAGTCTAGGTTGCGGTACGCCTGCGCTGATGAAAGACGGGCTGCTGGTATATCCTTACTGCTATAAAGACTACAAGATATTGGATAATGGACCACTGCGTTTCACCGTGCAACTCATCTATCATCCCAACAGCGACGGTATCGTAGAGCATCGTTTGATCAGCCTTGACAGAGGTTCACATTACAACAAGTGCACAGTGTGGTATGATGGCATCAAAGAGCCCATGAATTGGGCGTCGGGCGTTGTTCTTAATGGCAATGGTGAAGCAACACTTGGAAAAGAGTATGTACTATATGCCGACCCCACTGACAATCCTAAGCTCAACCAATCGCAGATCTATGTGGGCACACTCTTCCCTAACGGCGTGAAGAGAACCACCACGTACAAGGGTAACAAGAACCATGGCCTGGGCATCGTTAACAAATACCTAGGCCAAAACTACACCTACTATTTCGGCTCAGCATGGAGTTGCTACGACGTGCGTACCATGGAAGCGTGGGAACTGCTGGCCACACAGTATCTGCAAAATATCAAGAACCCATTAATAACAGAAATAAGATGATGAAGAAAACAACACTACTTTTTATGATATTCAGCCTGGCCATCATGGCACAGGCCAAGAAGCCCAAAACCACTACCATTCAGAACGATCGCCAATACTGGTGTGGATTAGCCTACAAGATGGCTCAGCCTGTATTGGAAAACATGGCAAAAGGAGAACTCCAGAAGAACATGAAGACCGAGTTCTCACCCTCGTTCGACAGTCGCGACCGTTCAGTTGTCTACATGGAGACCTTTGGGCGCCTCATGGCAGGCATTGCTCCTTGGCTTAGCCTACCCGATGATGATTCTGCCGAGGGAAAACAGCGCCATCAGTTACGTCAATGGGCTCTGGCTTCCTATAAGAATGCTGTAGATCCCAATTCTCCCGACTATCTCTGCTGGGGCAAGGCTGGTCAGAATCTGGTTGATGCAGCCTATATCGCTGAGTCGTTCCTGCGCGCCTGGAACACCCTGTGGCAGCCACTCGACGAGGTAACCAAACAGCGATACATCAAAGAGTTTCAGGCTTTGCGAAAGATTGACCCGCCTTACACCAACTGGTTCTTGTTCTCATCTACCATCGAGAGCCTGCTTGCCAAGGCAGGTGCTCAGTATGATGAGTTCCGTGTGAACACAGCCTGTCGGAAAGTGGAAGAGTGGTATGTAGGCGATGGCTGGTATGCCGATGGACCTGTATTTGCCTTTGACTACTACAGCAGCTACGTGTTTCACGCCATGTATCTCGAAACGCTACAGGCTATGGTCGACGCCAAAGCTAACACCCGAATCGACTATCAGAAATACTACAACCGTGCTCTGAAACGTGCACAGAAGTATGCGATTATCCTTGAGCGTTTCATTTCACCGGAAGGAACTTTCCCCGTTATTGGGCGCTCAATCCCCTATCGCACTGCCGCCATGCAAACATTGGCATTGATTGCCTGGTACCAAAAACTGCCCAAAGAGTTGAGTAACGGACAGGTTCGTGCCGCCCTCACCAAGGTACATCATCGCATGTTCGACCAGCAGCAGAACTTCAATGATGCAGGCTACCTGACCATTGGGTTCTGTGGCCATCAGCCCGAAGTGGCCGACTGGTACACCAACAATGGCTCGCTTTATCTAACCAGCCTAAGCTTCATGCCCCTCGGATTGCCTGCAGATCATCCTTTCTGGACCGATGCAGCACAGCCTTGGACACAAGTAAAGGCTTGGAACGGACAGTCGTTCCCCAAGGATCATCGTTGGAGTGATGATATTCACACTCACGACAAGTGGTAACAATACACGGGTCGCCCATTCGGACGACCCGTGTGAACACTCATCTAACTATTTTTCTTTTAGTCCTGATAGCCAGGATTCTGATATGCCTTCTTCTCTTCATCACTCATCTTCATACCATCAATCTGTCCCTGTGGAATAGGACGGAGATAGTATTCCTTCTTAATGGTGCGAGTGTACTTCTGGAGTTGCATATCGGTAAAACCGCTACCAGCAATATGATAGGTTCCGGCACGCTTTTCCCACATCTGAGTACGAACGAGGTCGAACCAACGATAACCCTCGCCCCAGAACTCACGGCTACGCTCATCAAGGATGAAGTCGATCGTGATAGTGGCTGGTGTAGCAGCAACCATCTCAGCGCTCTTGTCAATAGTAACAGCCTTGTCGTCGTTCTGGTTGAATGTCATCTTACCGGCACGGGCACGAAGCACGTTAACCAGCTCCTTGGCATCAGCCTGTTTGTTCAGTTTCACAGCAGCCTCGGCAGCAATCAGATAGAGCTCAGAGAACTTAGCAATATTGAAAGGACGTGGGTTACCACCGTTAACCTTTGAGCCCAGACCACCATTGTTGTCTGTACGATAGATACCGATTTTCCAGTTGATGGGATACTTTTTACGGCTGATGTGATTTACGCCTACTACGAAGTCAGGACGTCCAGCAATTTCGCCAAAGCCAAATTTGCCATCTTTACCAGTACCTGCTGGATAAGAAATATTCTCATCTTCTGCCACAGAAACCCAACTGAAGTAAACCTCACCAGGCTTAACCTGCATATCGTTTGCACCTAATACATAAGGTTCTTTACTGCCGGCCTTGTCCCAGTTTGTGTGATAGCGAAGTGTGAAAGTTCCGTCGTAACGGGCATCGATAGCCTTTACGTCATCCTCCCAAACGCCTCCTTCAATGAATGCGTCAGCAACAGTAGCCATACGTGTCCAAGGACGTCCAAGAGCTTGAACAGCCTCACGCTGAACGGGACTAATAACAGCGCCAGAAGCAGATTTTGCAGTCATCTCAGTATAGTTCCAGCACTCAAACCAGTGAGCAAAGTTCTCGGGAGCAGCACCGTTACCCCAACCATAGCCAGCACCGCCGTTACCGAATTTCTCGTCCTCATCGTGGTCGGCATAGAGCATCACCTCAGAGTTACGGTCATTAGTAGCGATATTTACATCGTAGAATGTGGGCTGCAGTGCGTATGGTCCAGGATTGTTGATAGCAGCCTTTGCTGTATCGTAGGCCTTCTGGAAGTAGCTCTGAGCTTCGCCAGAGTTACGTGTGCACTCAGGATAGGTAGGAACATTGTTTGGGTTCTCCAACCACCATGCATAAGTCAGGTAAGCCTTTGAGAGATACAAGCGAGCCAAGTTCTTGGTAGCGGTACCAGTCAAACGGGGATTGTCTGGCAGATCGCGAACAGCAATTTCAAGGTCGTCGAAGATGGCCTTGTAAACCTCAGGAACAGTGTTACGTACAGAAGTACGCACAGTAGAAGTATTGAACTTCAATTCGCCTGCACCCAGATCGAGGGGCACACCACCGAATGTCTGTACCAACAGGAAATAATCAAAAGCACGGAAGAAATGAGCTTCTGCCAACAGATCTTCGCTGATGCCTGCATCAGCACCATTCTCTATGATACCACTGGCGGTGTTGATGTTTGCAAAAGCATTTCCCCAGAGACTTCCTGCATCACAGTTATTTGTGTTCATTGCAGCACGGCCAGAGAAGTCCATAGCAAGAAAGTTTGCACCCTCACCCGACTGGGCGTATGTGTACTCGTCAGTACCTGTCTCACAACTACTCAGATAATAACCATTACCATATAAATAACGCAGGTGCGCATAAAGAGAGGTTAGACCACCCTCAATACCCGGCTTCGTGGTAAAGAAGGTCGGGTCAAACTGGCTGCGAGGCTGCTCGTCAAGCACATCACCACAAGAGGTGAATGTTGTGGAAAGACCACAGCAAACCAAACCCGCAGCGAGAATATATTTGATATTGTTTGTTTTCATAATCTTTACTATTTTACTTTTTTACCATTAGAACGTTACGTTTACACCAAAGAGGAAGTTGCGGGTAGAAGGAGTATTGTAACCTACGATTGGCATCTTGTGTTTGCCAGAATACTCACCATAAGCCACGGCTGTGTTCTGGTTAGCCCAAGAGTTGGTCTCAGGATCAAGTCCGCTCTCGTTCTTGAATGGAGAGAAGAACACGAATGGGTTCTGAACTGTTGCGTAGAGACGCAGACGGCTGATACCGAGATCCTTAATAACCTTCAACTTATCGAAGTTGTAACCAAGTGTGATGGTACGAATCTTCAGATAGCCAGCATCGAAGTAAGCAAGTGTTGAACCGTACTTTGGATTATCACCATCCTGAGCACCACCTGGTTTTGGATATTTAGCGCCAGTGTTCTCCTCAGTCCAGTAGTTTACATCGAGCTGACCACGACGACCTGTCAACATGTTCAGATAACCATTAGAACCATGGATGGCAGAGATCAGCTTACCGCCAATTTGGAAAGCACCGATAACGGTCAGATCAAAGTTCTTATAACCAACAGTAGTATTGAAACCTCCCATCAGCTTGGGCTCCATGCTCATAATCTGACGGTCGCTAGCGTTAATGGCGCGAGTAGGCAGACCATTGGCATCGTATTCGCCAGTGTATTTTACCTTGATCATACCAACATTACCACCTGGCTCAAGAATGTTCATCTGTGCTTCTTCGCCAGCCTGCCACAAACCAATTCTCTCGTAATCGTAGATCACGTCAATGGGATAGCCAACAAACCAACGGTTACCCTCATCTCTTTCCTTCTCGACAGTGCCATCAGGCTTAACGACATCGGCACCAGTCAACTTGGTCAGTTTGTTGCGATTGGCATAGAGGTTAATACCAGCCTCCCAGTTCCAACCATTCTTGTTGTCGATAATGATACCATTCAAGGTAAGCTCCCAACCTTTATTCTCTGTATTACCGATATTACCAGTATAGCTGCTTACACCTGAGGTAGAAGGCATTGATACATCGAGCAGGATGTCGTTGGTCTTCTGAGAGTAGTACTCTAATGATCCAGACAGACGGCCATTGAACAGTGAGAAATCAAGACCGAAGTTCCAAGTCTTTGAATACTCCCATCCGAGGTCAGGGTTAGGCAGAGCATTTACATAGTAACCAGCCTTGTAAGTATCACCGAAGTTATAGTTACGAACGGCCAGACCACCAAGTGTAGAATAGGGGTTGATACTCTGGTTAGATGTCTCACCATAACCTACGCGGAACTTCAAGTTGTCGATCCAAGTCAGATTCTCCATAAAGTTCTCACGGGCAATGTTCCAACCGGCACTTACTGCGGGATAGGTATGCCACTGATGTCCCTTAGCCAGACGTGAAGAAGCGTCAGAACGGAGGGCTGCAGACAGCATATACTTATTATCATAAGAGTACATGACACGACCCATCCAAGAAATCAGACCGCTCTGCCAGTAATTATAGCCAACCAAGTTAGCCTGACCAGTAGCCTTGTCGAGCGCATAGTACTGGAAATAGTCAGCAGGGATATTCTGTGCAGAACCGCCACTCTGCTCATAGGTTGTCTGCTCGGCAGAGTACATGGCAACCACATTCAGATTATGCTTCTGAGCGAAGGTACGATCGAAGGTGATCAGGTTCTCAACAGCCCAGTTACGAGTCTGGTTCTCATACACAGAACCACTGTTGACAGCATTGGCATCCTTATTATTGACACCTGTACCAGTGAAGCTGCCACTCTTTGAACTACGGAAGTTCAAACCCACGTTGATGCGATAGCTCAGACCTTCAATCCAAGGGCACTTCAACTCGGCAAACAAGGTGTTGTACGAACCGATACCCTTGTTCTCATTCAGCCATACATTCTTGTCGCGCTCAACGGTTTTCCTAGTAACAACGCTCTGATCGTCTGCAGGCAGCGATACATAACGTTTCAAATTTCCATTCTCATCGTATGGGCTAGCAAGAGGGCTCTTGCTCAATACACCATACATATCGTTTACACCCTGTGTTTTACGATAGCTATTGTTGGTGCTGAGACCGAAACGGAAATACTTGCCAACCGTCTGGTCAAAATTACCACGAATACTAACACGGTCATAACCCTCAGTAGGCACTACCGACTCGTCGTGATAGTAGCCGGCACCGAAGCTGTAGCTGCCGCCATTGGTACCACCAGCAACGCTGAGGTCATGGTTATGGCTTACACCTGTCTTGTAATACAGATCCTGCCAGTCGGTATTAGTATCATCACTCTCATCAAGCGAGTTCTGGTACTTACCTGCATATTTACGGAACTTGGCGAACGTAGGTCCGTCCATCATGGGATACTTATGGAAAACCTTCTTAAAGCTTACATAGCCATTATAGGAAACCTTTGCAGGGGTACCCTGAGCACCCTTCACTGTTGTGATAATGATCACACCATTTGCACCACGAGAACCATAGATAGCAGTTGCAGAAGCATCCTTCAGGATATCCATTGACTTGATATCTGCGGGGTTAATATCAGAGAGCTGACCCATGAAGGGGATTCCATCAAGCACGATCAGAGGGTCGTTGGATGCAGAGAGTGAGCGCTGACCACGGATACGGATCTGCATCTCGTCACCAGGTTTAGAACCAGTCTGTGTCATCAGCACACCAGCTACACGACCCTGCAGCGCCTGAGCGGCGTTGGTGGCAGCAATCTGGTTCAGTTTCTCACCACCGATATTGGCTACTGATCCTGTTACGGCCTCACGACGCTGAGTACCATAACCGATAACAACCACCTCGTTAACAACGTGGCCGTCTTCCTTCAGATTGATTTTCAGGTTATCGCCAGCCTTGATTTCCTGCGATACATAGCCAACATAAGATACTACAAGCGTAGCACCTGGCTTAACATTAAGAGAGAAGAAACCATTGAAGTCGGTAACGGTACCATTGCTGGTACCTTTCTCCTTGACCGTGGCACCAATCAGTGGACCCTGAGAGTCGGATACATAACCGGTAGCCTGCTTCGTTTGCTGTACGGAAGCCACTGATTCGGTAGCTGCCGAAGCCTGCTGTGCGGTGACCATGCTAAAGAAGCACAATCCTGCAACTAAGGCTGTTTTCTTTGCTTTGAAACTCATACGTTTGGTTTTGTTAGTTAATAATTAATTTGAAAGTTAAAAAAAATCTGCCGCAAAGGTAGGCAGATTCTTTTTTCATTACTTCCACGTATGTTTCGTTTCATTTCATTTTTGTATCAACCGGGATTTTTGAGTCCTTTTTGCTCCAGATACTCTGTTGGCGACACACCGAACTGCTTACGGAAAACCGTTGAGAAATGGGCCAAATTGCTGAATCCCACGGAATAAGCCACCTGTGTAATATTGATTTTCTGCTCCTCCAGAAGCCGTACAGCTTGCTCCAAACGAATGTTGCGGATAAACTCGCTGATAGGCAGACCTGTCATCTCTTTCATTCTGCGATGTAACTGTGCGCGACTGATTCCAACCTCCTTGGTCAACATCTCTACATTAAAATCGCTATCATCCAAATGCTCGTTTACCACCTTCATGATACGTTCCATCAGGACCTCATCATTGCCTTTCACTTGTTTCTCTTCTACCTTATCTTTCTGTTGCTGACTACCCGAGAACTTCCCCTTCAAACGCAGGTTCTTGCTAATCAGGTTATTAATAACCATATGCAACTCGTCCATATCAAAAGGTTTCGCCAAGAAAGCATCGGCCCCTTTCTCCAGGCCTTCCAAGCGATTGGCAACAGCAGCCTTCGAGGTAAGCATCACCACTGGTGTATGGTTGATATTCATATTGGTCTTGATCATACGCAATAAGGTAAAACCGTCCATTTCGGGCATCATCACATCGCTTACTACCAGATCGAACTGCTTCTCCGGTTCGGCACCAAGCAGCAAACGGAGTGCATCACGTCCACTGGTAACTGGTGTAATATGATAATAGACGCCCAGTTCCTGAGAGATGTAGTTACCAATCTCCTCATCATCGTCGACGATCAACACACGATAGTTAGACTGGGCCTTGGGTTTGGCTCCTTTCTCCTCGGTTACCAACAAGTCTTCTTTCCTCAGATGGCTGTTGCCTAACGGCAATCTGACGGTAAAGATACTACCCTGTTCACCAGCCCGGTTTGAGGCCTCGATAGAACCATGATGCATCTCAACAAACATCTTGCACAGGTTCAAACCGATACCTGTACCTTCAATATGTATGCTAGGCGAACTGGCCCCCTGATAGAAACGGTCGAAAAGTTTGCGAGGGTCACCCTTGATACCCATACCATTATCTATAACCTGCAGGACAGCGGTATTATCGGATTCCACAAAGACACGCACCTCAATATCACCGCCATCATACGTATACTTGAACGCATTAGACAGCAGATTATCAACGACTTTGTCGAAAGCCTTACGATCGAACCACACATTCAGTTTGTCGAGTTCAGGCGTATAATGGAACGTAATATCGCGTTCTTTGGCCGTGTATTCATACGACTTGAGCAGATTGCCAATATACTGCACCATATCAGTTTCCTGACACTGTAGTTGCATCTGCTGCTTATCCATCTTCCGGATATCCAGGATCTGGCTCACCAGATTCTGCACACGCTGCGCATTATGCTCTATGGTTTTCAGCTCGTTTTGCACTTCCGGGTCGAAGTCGCGCTTCAGAAGTTTATGCAAGGGACTCATAATCAGTGTCAGCGGCGAACGGATATCATGGGTGGCATTGATGAGAAACTTCATCTTCTCCTCGTCGAGTTCACGACGCCGACGACGGAAATACGACCCCATCATAGAACCTAACACAACCAGACCTATCATAATATATATAAGGTACGCCCATGAGGAACGATACCACGGCGCATGCACAATAATGTGATACACCTCGGTATCGGTATATATCCCATTATCGTAAGCCCTTACCTCCAAGACATACGAGCCTGCCTGCATATGGGTAAACGACACCACGTTTCGTCCGGCATCGGTCTGTCCCCACTCACGGCTGCCATTCAAGCGGTATTCATAAACCACATTATCGGCATTGGCGAAATTCAACGACGAGAACTCCAACGAGAAGGTGTTATCAATATAATCAAACTCGATATGCTTGCTACTAGGGCGTGCTGTACCGCCAACATAGATACCGGTCAACAACACTTTGCCTATATCTGTGTTCATCATCTGCAGATCGATGGGATTAAACGAGGTGATGCCATCGCTGAAACCGAACCACACCCTTCCATCCTTGGTGCGCATGCTCACACCGTTTACATACTCACGACTGGCCAAGCCATTACCATATAGATAGCCCACAAACTGCTTGTCAACATGCTTATACTGCCATAGTCCCATGGTGGTGCTCAGCCACAAATCGCCTGTTGAGTCTTCTATAATACCGCCAACGACCTTATTGCTTAGCACCTTTGCCTCTGGGAGCGGTTTCGCCTTTTTCTCATTAGCGTCGTAGATGTATAAACCATTATTGGTACCGAAAAAGAATTTGTGATCGTGGGTTTCACAAACTGATTCAACGGAATTGTAATCAAGCAGCACATCCCAGCCATAGGGGTGGAAATGATCTTCAACCGGATCATAGCAATTGATGCCCGATGCTGTGCAAATCCATAGCTTACCATAGCTATCCATCATCAGTTTCATAATCCAGTCATTATGCAGTCGACCTTTGGGCCCATCGGCATCGTACATGCTGAAACGGCGCACTTCGCCACTATTGGTGTCATAGACAAAGAGTCCTTGTGAGAATACCGAGTAGAATATTTTTCCTCTGCCATCGTCAATCATAGTATTAACAAAGCCACTCTTAAAAGTTGCCTTCAGCTGTGATTGGCCGGTCATCGGGTTATAGGCATAGAAGCCCGCATTGGTGCCAACCCAATACTGGCCTTTGCTATCGCGATAGATGAGATAGGTGCCCTCGGGTGATGCCGGATGTGCCACCAGACGTCCCTGCTCATCGAACCCAAAGATACCATTGTTTTGCACAGCACACCAGGTAACCCCATTATCGCCAGCACAGATAGATGTGAGCGTTCCTCCCGTTGTGATGTGTTGATCCAGGAACTTCCACGACCTGAAAGGCGATTGCTGCTGTGGAATGAGCAATAATCCGCGTTTCTGGCACCCTACCCACAGGCTCTCCTGCTTATCTTCGAACAAAGCCCATATAGTGGCCGTGTTCAAGTCGATAGCCGCATTCTGGTAGTCAAAGCGGCGCATCTGGGTTTCACCTTTCGGAACCCACCACAGGCCATTGCCCATCGTACCGATATACAGATTTCCCTTTTTATCGCATTTGGCTGTACGTAACAGCAGATCCTTTCCACGCAACTCGCCCGGGTCGATAAAATCGGTGCTCAGCTTGCCGTCACGATAATAGAGCAAACCATGATTGCAGATAATCAGAACGCCGCCGCGATAGCCCACAAAACCTGTGATGGTGCCGTATGGCGACTGCAATTCCTCGATTCTTCCCTTTGGCGACCGGCGGATAATCGTGTTTCCATGACCAGACTTCCAGAAATAACCCTTATCATCGATGTAGATATAGCTAAAATAGTTATTGTCGCCCTTTGCATAGCCTTCAAGTTTCTGCGACTCGTTGGTCCTGGTATCGACCCTGAACAGACCGTATCCTGCGGTGCCTATCAGCAGGTGAGTGGCATCTTCCTGCACGATGGCATTGATACGAGGCACACTGGTGGCGCCTTTCATCTCTACCGGTATAAATTGATTAGTGGATGCGTTGTAACGGCCCAATCCGAGTTGTGTTCCTACCCAAAGCGTTCCATCGTTATCAACGAACAAGTGGGATATCATATTACTTGGCACCGTATAATCATTGCCGCTCTCGTGCAGGTAATTGGTAAAACGATAACCGTCATACTTGTTCAAGCCATACTCAGTACCAATCCAGATATAGCCGTTCTTATCCTGGCATATCTGCGTAATCTGGTTACTCGACAGTTTATCAGAGGTGTAGAAATGAGACTGACCATAAACGGTCGAGGTGATAATAATAAGTGTTAGAAGTAATTGTCGTTTCATTAGGTTTCGGTTTTTAATTAAAGCTATAAATAGAAGATACTCTCTGGCCCCGTGTTAAACAGCAGGTCTAATATCGACAGATTAGGAAGGAATCCCTGTTTGGTAGCATAGACCTGATAATAGGGTCTGGGAGTAAAATCCGGATCAGGCGCCGGATGTTTGGGATTGATGGCCGAACGGAGATCTGTGTGGGTAGTGGACTCCAACAGGAACTCCGAGCTATAAGCCATTCTGGGTTGGATGTCAATGAGCTCGCACATTTTTTCACAGATGGCCTCATTGTAGTCCAGCAGATAGTCCCATCGCCGTTCGAAGAAGGGGCGGATGTCGTCCTGGTAATACTCGAAAAAGGGCGATTCGCCATAGGCGCTCTTCAGAGCCATCCAATGCAGATGGCGCCAGTTGCCGTGATCGCTGATGCGAATGTCCTTCATGAGCGGCGACGCTCCACGCTCCACAGGCACCGTGAGCGCCTGTACGCCATTAGTGGTAGCTATCAGGCAGCGGTTACGATAGGTTTGCTTCTGGAAGCTCTCCCACTGCTCAATCAGCACATCATCGGCCCGGTGCAGTTTCTGATACCACTGCACCGGACCGAAGAAGGTTGTACTGAGCAAAACCTGCATGGTTCTACCTTATTTAATATTATCGACAATCTTACCGATACGGCTCCAGCGAATGCCGCTGAACCCTTTGCGGTCAGGATCGCTACTCCACCAGATGAAGATAGGCTTACCCACGATATGATCCTCGGGCACAAATCCCCAGTAACGTGAGTCGGCCGAATTGTGACGGTTATCACCCATCATCCAGTAGTAGTCCAGCTTAAAGGTGTACTTGCTGGCCTGCTGCCCGTTTATATAGATCTTGCCGCCGCGAACCTGCAAATCGTTACCTTCGTAGGCACGGATACAGCGCTCGTACATGGGCAGATTCTCAAGTGTGAGATTGACAGAGGCGCCTTTCTGAGGAATCCAGATAGGTCCGTAGTTGTCGCGCGTCCAATGATAGTTGCCGTTCTGCGGGTAAAGGCTCCAGGCCTCGTCATCAACATGGAATGCGATACTCTCCAGCAGGTCGCTGCACTGTTTCATCTCACGTACCACGCGATTGGTAAGGGGCATGTAACCATTATTGTTCAGCGCTACCAGCTCCTCCTGGGTGATGCCCCACTTTTCCATCTCCTCGTCGGTAAAGTGGCGCTTCAGGCGAAGCTCATAGGTGTACTGCACGTTATCGGGCTCCTTGTTGGCCTTACCGTCCAGATATACCACGTGGTTCTTGATCTGCAGTGTTTGTCCTGGCAGACCCACACAACGCTTCACGTAGTTCTCACGCCGGTCGGTTGGTCGGGTTGCAATCTCTCCGAACTCCTGTGGGTGGTCCTCGATAATCTTCTTACCGATCTGATACACCTCGTTGTACAGCTTCAGTCGCTGCTCAGCCGTGAGCTGGTCAGGGTTGGGCATGTTAGGATAGTTACCAATACCGTAGCCGTAGCACAGGTTGTAATATTCGGTCTGATACTTCAGGTCGGTACAGATGGTATCGCCGGCAGGATAGTTGAACACCACGATATCATTAAGTTCCACCTTTCCCAGTCCTTTTACCCGGCGATAGTCCCAGTGTGGCCACTCGATGTAGCTCTTGCACTCCACTACAGGCAGCGTGTGCTGGGTGAGCGGCATGGTGAGCGGGGTTTGCGGGATACGCGGACCATAGCTAACCTTCGATACAAAGAGGTAGTCGCCGGTCAGCAACGATTTCTCGAGCGAACTTGATGGAATGACGTAGTTCTGGAAGAAGAACTGGTTGATGAAGTAAACAGCTACCAGGGCAAACACCAGGGCATCGATCCACGACATCACGAACTTCACTGGTTTCTCGGCATCTTTCCACCACTGCCACTTGATTTTCTTGGTGATGTAGATGTCATAGATAAATGGTATGACTAACAGTCCCCACCAGCTGCCTACCCAATAGAGGAAGAGCAGATAAAGCACCAACACGCCCACGAACTTGGCCCATTGCACTTTGGGGTTGAATTCTTTCTTCTTTACCATATCATGAAGTACTTAAAACTTAAACATATCGCTGATGGTGAGCAGTCCCTGATGCTCCTTGGTATATTCAGCAGCCAGCACGGCACCGAGGGCAAAGCCCTTACGGCTATGGGCATCGTGGGTGATGGTGATCAGGTCGGCATCGCTATCATAGCGGATGGTATGTATGCCAGGCACCTCACCGCGACGGATGTGGTCCACACGCAGATATTTCTTGTCGGTGGTATCCTCTTTCCAGGCTTCCTTACGGTCGATATTCCCTACGATCTCCTCAGCCAGTGTGATAGCCGTTCCGCTGGGGTGGTCGAGCTTGTGCACATGGTGGGTCTCCTCCATCTCCACATCGTACTGTGGGAACTGGTTCATGATTTTTGCCAGATAGCGGTTCACAGCAGAGAAGATGGCCACACCGATAGAGAAGTTGGACGCCCAGAACAGGGTCTTGCCCTGTTCATCACATGCTTTGCGCACCTCGTCGCCATGCTCCTTCATCCATCCGGTAGAACCACTCACCACTTTCACGCCTTTAGCCCATGCCTTCAGATAGTTGCCATAGGCAGCCTGTGGCGCCGTGAACTCGATAGCCACATCGGCTGATGCGAACTCCGGCGAATCAAAATCCTGCTGATTATCAACATCGATAATACTTACAATCTCATGACCACGGTCAAGGGCGATCTGCTCAATCATCTTGCCCATCTTGCCGTAGCCGATTAAAGCTATTTTCATAATTAATTCGAATTAAAAACGCCGCAAAGATACTACTTTTTAGTCAACAAACACGCAAATTCAACAGAAAATAACTAAAAAATTTGCTGATATTAAAATAATGTAATAATTTTGCACCCTCAAAGAGAGCTTAGAATTCTATTTCAGGAAATGAGAAAATCAATATTTGACTTACTTGAACGTAAGGGAAAGCAGCCGATCAGCATGCTGACGGCTTACGATTATCATACAGCCTGTACCATGGACGAGGCAGGAATCGACATGATTCTGGTTGGTGATTCGCTCGGCAACGTGATGCTGGGTTATGAGAATACACTCGCAGTAACTGTAGAGGATATGATTCATCATGGTAAGGCAGTAGTACGCGGTTCCAAGCAGGCTATGGTGGTGATTGATATGCCATTCATGTCGTATCAGGCATCGGTAGAGGATGCTGTACGCAATGCTGGACGCATTATGAAGGAAACCAATTGCCAGGCTGTGAAGTTGGAAGGTGGTATAGCGTATGCCGACCGCATCAAGGCTATTGTAGATGCCGGCATTCCGGTAGTAGCCCACATCGGACTGACCCCACAGTCGTTTAACGCCCTTGGCGGTTTTAAGGTACAGGGTAAGAGTTTAACACAGGCACAGAAACTGCTGGCCGACGCAAAGGCCGTGGAAGAGGCCGGCGCTTTTGCCATCACGCTGGAGTGCGTGCCCGCCGAGTTGGCCAAGCTGATAACCGAGCGCAGCCAGGCACTCACCATCGGCATTGGCGGTGGTAGTGATTGCGACGGACAGGTACTGGTTTACCAGGATATGCTGGGCTATACCAACGGTTTCACACCAAAGTTCGTCAAGAAGTATGCCGACCTTCACAGCGTGATGCTCGAGGCATTCAAACAGTATAAGCACGATGTAGAAGAGCGTGCATTCCCGTCAAAAGAACAAACTTTCGCCATCAGCGATGAGGTGATAGAAAAACTATATTGATTATGAAAGTAGTTAAGACAGTAAAGGAGGTAAGAGAGATTGTAGCCGGTTGGCGCAAGGAGGGTCTCACAGTGGGTTTGGTGCCTACGATGGGATTCCTGCACGAGGGTCATCAGAGCCTCATCCGCAAGTCGGCCAGCCAGAACGATCGTACAGTGGTTTCTGTATTTGTAAACCCCATCCAGTTTGGTCCTAACGAGGATCTGGAGGCTTATCCACGCGACCTGAACCGCGATATGCAGAAGGTTGAGGAGGCTGGTGGCCATCTGATTTTCAACCCCGAGCCCGCCGAGATGTATCCCGGTCACTTCACCTCGTTCATCGATACCACCGAGACCACCGAGCTGCTGTGCGGCGCAGTGCGCCCCGTTCACTTCCGTGGTGTGTGCACCGTGGTGGGCAAGCTGTTCAATATCGTTGGCCCCGACCGTGCCTACTTCGGCCAGAAGGATGCCCAGCAGCTGGCTACCATCAAGCGCTTTGTGCGCGACCTGAACTTCCCGGTGGAGCTTGTGCCCTGCCCCATCGTTCGTGAGGACGACGGACTGGCCAAGTCGAGCCGCAACACCTACCTGAATGCCGAAGAGCGTCAGGCAGCGCTGATTCTCTCAAAGAGTTTGAAGAAAGGCAAGGCCGCTATCGAGGCCGGCGAGCGCGATGCCCAGAAGGGTATCGGTATCATTCGCGAGA
>JAEEGF011464771.1_pt1 | contig 34711 bp, 25 predicted proteins | sample 9134171 | NCBI WGS metagenome assembly JAEEGF01 (sample SAMN16246542, study PRJNA631951) | gut metagenome | biome: gut microbiome; feature: rumen; material: AP-attached | host: Bos | place: Iran: Karaj | collected 2018-10
GTAGTGTCCTTCGTCTCTCGGGAGTGCATTCTGAGGGCCCTTCAGCTCACATCTCTCATACTACAAAGGTACAAAAAATTCTTCAAACCACCAAATTTCGGCCTCTGTACGGTATGAAAAAGTGTTAATTTTAGAGTAATTTCATGTTAACATATGTAAACACGCACTCTGTCGGCGTGGAGGGAAACTCCAGACACTCAGAGAGTTACCCTGCATTCTCTCATCATCATTCCGCACACCATGAATGCTGGTTTTTGAATTTTGTCACATTGTCACATTGTTGCATCCGCGCGTAATATTGTGTCCGCCCGTGCGGAAGAACGGACAGGGGTATTACCAAAATAGAAATTAACATATATTAATATAATATATAATAATTATTAATCATTATTAATACTATTATTATTATCCTTCTTATCATCATGATATTAATGCATAATTTATAATGCATAATGCATAATATTAATGCATATTTTATAATGCATAATGCATAATAAAGTGGGTCTCAAGCAGCTCCGGGCTCTCCCCCTTGGGGGGAGTTGGTAGGGGCTCCCCCTTATTCTACGCCTAACTGCAACAATGTGACAATGTGACGTTTTTCTGTTTTTTGATTTCGGTTGACAGCAGAAGGTCTGCCTGAAGATGTTGTAAGTCACTGTAACTGAGTGTATTGACAGTTTTCAGCCTTCGTTGATAATCTCCTTGACGGAGTTGCCCGTCCCTTCCTAAAGGCCATTTTTCCCGTAAAATATCAGCTGCAACCTTTAAATTTTGAACTTAGAACAGGCAGTTTTTCAGCCTTATCTGCGAAAAATCTGCAAATTTGCTGGAGGAAAACGAAAAAAATCCGTGAAAATCTGTGTGAATCTGTGGGCAAAACCTTAAACCTTTAACCTTTAACCAAAATAACTCCAGCCTTCGAGCTGGAGTTATTCTCTTGTGATCCCGTTGGGATTCAAACCCAAGACCTTCAGAACCGGAATCTGACGCTCTATTCAGCTAAGCTACGGGACCTGTTTGCGGGTGCAAAGGTAATGAATTTAATTGATAACTGACCATCGACGGGCATTATTTTTTCAAAAAAGTGAGGAAAAAGGAGGGTTTTTGTTCTTCAAAATGTCGGTTTGTGGGGCTTTTGGCGTACAAAATGTAAAATTCTTTAAGTTTTTTCTTGCGAATCAGCAAATAATATGTACCTTTGCAGCGCATTTTAACAACATATACTCAAAAAGTATTAGCATCATGAGCAAACTTTTCAAGCCCGCGCATTACGAACAGCTTCTCGACATGAAGCAGACGGAGCAGGGCATTAAGCAGATTAAGGACTTCTTCCAGATGAACCTTTCTACGGAGCTGAGGCTGCGCCGTGTGACGGCACCGCTCTTCGTGCTGAAGGGCCTTGGTATCAACGACGACCTGAACGGTGTGGAGCGCGCCGTGACCTTCCCCATCAAGGACCTGGGCGACGCGAAGGCCGAGGTGGTGCACTCGCTGGCCAAATGGAAGAGGCTTACGCTGGCTGAGTATGAGGTGGAGCCCGGCTATGGCGTTTATGCGGACATGAATGCCATCCGTGCCGACGAGGAACTGGACAACCTGCATTCGCTATATGTGGACCAATGGGACTGGGAGGCCGTGATTACGCGCGAGGAGCGGAACCTGGACTTCCTGAAGCGGGTGGTGCGCCGTATCTATGCGGCCATCCTGAGGACGGAGTATCTCACGTGCGAGACCTATCCGCAGATTAAGCCCTTCCTGCCGCGCGAGATTCATTTCATCCATAGCGAGGATCTGCTGGCCATGTATCCCGACAAGAGCGTCAAGGAGCGCGAGGACCTGATTGCGAAGAAATACGGCGCCGTGTTTGTCATCGGCATTGGCGGAAAGCTGGCCAACGGCGAGCCCCACGACGGGCGTGCTCCCGACTATGACGACTGGACGACGGAGACCGCTGAGGGCCATCGCGGACTGAATGGCGACATCCTGATATGGTATCCTATCCTGGAGCGTGCGGTGGAGCTGTCGTCGATGGGTATCCGTGTGGACAAGGAGAGCCTGTTGCTCCAGCTGAAGCTGGCTGGTCAGGAGGAGCGCCAGCAACTCTATTTCCATCATAAGCTGCTGGCAGGTGAGCTGCCCCTGAGCATCGGTGGCGGTATCGGTCAGAGCCGTCTTTGCATGGTGCTCTTGCACAAGGCCCACGTGGGCGAGATTCAGGCCAGCATCTGGCCCGAGGATATGGTGAGGGAGTGTGCGGCATTGGGAATGCCACTCATCTGATGAGCAAGGAATAAGTTTTCAGAGTAATAACAATAGAATCAATTGTTGCCGGGACTGTCAGGATGAAAGGCAAAGGGCGGTCTACGACAATTCCAAATCCAGCGCCGAGCGAAGCTGTTCGACCGCTGGATTCTCTTTTAGTATCTTCTCGAACAGCTCCCTGCGGCTGAGGATGACGGTCACCTCCTCGGCCTTTGCCAGCCGTAGCGAGAGCGTGATGTGGCCGTTGTGGAGCTCTTTGGCAAGAGTGGCGCAGATGCGCTTGCGGATGGCAGACATCTGGTCGAGCAGTATCTGGTTGTCGATGACCACCTCTATGTTGGGGAAGGTGGTGATGACGGGTTGCAGATTCTTCATCCGGTGGGACATGGCCGCCATCTGCTGGGGCATGCGCTGGCACATGGCGAGCCACTGGCGGCGCACATCGTCGACGGTGAAGGGGTTGTTCTCTTCCGTGTTGGTCACCTCAATCTCCTTTTGTCTGACGGGGCTGTCCGGCCCGCGCTTGATGGTGTTGAAGGTCATGCCGATCTTGCCCAGTTTGAGCCGGGGAACTGAAGAGTGGCTGCCGGCGGCTGAGGGCTTCGGAGCGCCGCTGCCGGTCTCGTCCTTCTGAGGAGCCGTAGGCGACGGATAGGATGACGGGGTGGTGTCAGGCCCGGGCACAGACCCGGCTTGCGGCGCGGCCTGAGCGGGACGCCGTAAGGGTTGCTCAGCCACGGTCACCTGCTGAACCGTTGCAGGCTGAGGATTGTCTGCTATTTTCTGGAACAGGGATTTTAATCGCTTAGGGCTACGCCCCGCGCCGGCACTATCGTCGTCCTGGGTGATTTGCGCAACCTGAATGAGTGTGAGCTCGACCAGCAGGCGCTTGTTGGAGCTCTGCCGGTAGTTGATGTCGCAATCGTTCATGATTTTCAGCGCCTGATAGAGGAACTTCACGGGGCACTTCTGTGCCTGCTCCTGAAAGCGTTGTGCCTGGCGCTGGCTCACCTCGAGCAAGGGCAGGGTGGCGGCATCCTTGGCCATCAGCACGTTGCGGACATGCGAGGCGAGTCCGCTGATGAGATGGCCTCCGTCGAACCCTTTGTTGATAATGTCGTTCAACAGCATCATCACGTCGCTCACCTTGTTCTGAAGGCTCAGGTCGATGATGTTGAAGTAGTTCTCCGAGTCGAGCACGTTCAGGTCCTCAATCACCTTCTCGTAGGTGATGTTGCCCTGGCAGAAGCTGGCGGCCTGGTCGAAGATGCTCAGCGCGTCGCGCATGCCACCATCGGCTTTCTCGGCAATCACGCTCAGGGCCTCCTCCTCGTAGCTCACTCCCTCGCGCCCGGCCACCATCTTCAGGTGCTCGATGATGTTGGGGACGGTCATGCGCTCAAAGTCGTAGATCTGACAACGCGAGAGGATGGTGGGCAGAATCTTGTGCTTCTCGGTTGTGGCAAGGATGAACACCACGTGTGCGGGCGGCTCCTCCAAAGTCTTCAGGAAGGCATTGAAGGCCTGAGTGGAGAGCATGTGCACCTCGTCGATGATGAACACCTTGTATTTTCCCACCTGCGGCGGAATGCGAGTCTGGTCCATCAGGGCCTTGATGTTCTCGACGGAGTTGTTGCTGGCGGCGTCTAACTCGAAGATGTTGTACGACCGTTGCTCGTTGAAGGCCTGGCAACTCTCGCAATGGTTGCAGGCCTCGCCCTCGTCGGTAGGCGACATGCAGTTGATGGCTTTTGCGAAGATGCGCGCGCAGGTGGTCTTGCCTACGCCTCGCGGTCCGCAGAAGAGATAGGCATGGGCCAGCATGCCGCTCTTCACCGCATTCTTCAGGGTTGTGGTGAGGGCAGACTGACCGACCACCGTGTCGAACGACATCGGCCGGTATTTGCGTGCTGAAACAATGTATTCCATAGTGTGGTATCTAGAAATCTGATGCAAAGATAATGAAAACCGAGGGCAGAACAAAAGAAATGCTTTTCTTTTTTATGCCGAGGTGCATCTTTTCTTATGGAAAGATAATGAAAACCGAGGGCAGAACAAAAGAAATGCTTTTCTTTTTTATGCCGAGGTGCATCTTTTCTTATGTAAAGATAATGAAAACCGAGGGCAGAACAAAAGAAAAACTTTTCTTTTTTATGCCGAGGTGCATCTTTTCTTTGCCATTTGCGTTCAAATATATAAAAAAATAAAATAATGGACGGTAGAATGCAAAAATTCAATATTTATACCTATCTTTGCAGAAAAATAAACATGAGTCGTCTAGGAAGTATATGGAAATTCCTCAGTCACAATAAGTATTGGATTGTGATGTTCATAGGTGTTCTGATCGTCGGTTTCGTCGATGAGAACAGTTTCTTGAAGCGCATCGACTATGAGTTCCAGATACGCGACCTGAAAAGCCAGATAGAAGACTACAACCAGCGCTACGAGACTGACTCGCGCCAGTTGCGTGAGCTGAACCGTAACCCCAAGGCCATAGAGAAGATAGCGCGTGAGCGGTATTTCATGAAGGCCGACGATGAGGATATCTTCGTGTTGAGTGACGACCGTATTCCTGAGAGTAACGATGAGAGAGCTGAGTAAACAACAGAGTATTCTTTTCCTGATTGGTGCGGTATTGATGGTTGTCGGTGCCGGAATGTATGTTTTTGGCGTGCAGAAGGTAGCCCCTTGGGTGTTCACCGTGGGCGCGTTCCTGTTTGCGTCCATCCAGATGATGCAACGCTACGAGGGCAACAACCTGGCAATTAAGCGCCTGCGCCGGATCATGATTCTCGGCGATGTGCTGTTCCTGCTGGCCGCATTGTTCATGGTCGAGAATGCTTACCATCTCCTGTTGCCCCTGTTCCTGAAGTTTGGCATGGGCGGCTATAATGCCTATGTTACCTATATTCATAACAACTGGGTAGTGTTCTTGCTCGTGGCAGCCATGTTGGAGCTTTATTCTACCCACAGAATCAGCAATGAACTAGACCGAGAGGCAAAAAAACGCTAAAAGTAGGTGTAATTGTTTTAAATAGCATAAAATTATTTTTGTGGTTGAATAATACATTGTACATTTGCGTTTGAAATTTCAAAACAATATATGAATAAACTTTTATACACGCTTTTTTTGTTAGGAGTATTGACTTCTTGCGGTAAATCCTATTCTGTTCAGGGCTCGTCGAATGTGGCTACATTGGACGGCAGAATGCTATACCTGAAGGTACTGAAGAATAATGAGCTGAAGAATGTCGACTCCTGCGAGGTTATTCACGGCCAGTTCCGTTTTGCCGGCAATATCGATTCCACCAAGATGGCTACCATCTTCATGGACGATGAGAGCATTATGCCCATCGTGCTCGAGGACGGTGAGATTGTGATTAAACTCGACAATACCCAGCAGAGCGTCAGCGGAACCCCATTGAACGATAAGTTGTTTGAGTTTATCGACAAATACAACCAATTGCAGGGTATGGTGAGCGAACTGGGCCACAAGCAGAGCCAAGCCATCATGGACGGCGAGGATGAGGCAGTTACCAATGCCCGTCTGGCTCAGGAGGCCAACGTGATAGCCATGCGTGAGGACAGTCTGGTGACGAATTTCATCACCGATAACTTCGACAATGTGCTCGGCCCGGGCGTATTCATGATGGTAACGGCCGGTTACCGTTTCCCGGAACTCACTCCTTGGATTGAGGATATCATGAGCAAGGCAACAGAGTATTTCAAGAACGACCCATACGTGAAAGACTATTATCAGAAAGCACAGGAAAATCAGGCCATCATGAATGGTATGGCTACGCCCGATGTGGCTCCGGCGCAGACCGCACCACAGACTCAGGCGCCTGCTGTCAGTCTTCCGGTCGACTCGACCTTGAACTCAGCGCCATTGACCAAATCGCCCAAGTAAATGAGCACGTTCATCAAGAATGCAACCATAGTGAATGAGAGCCGGCAATTTGTCGGCTCTATTCTGATAGAGCAAGACAGGATCTCGGCTATTACTGAGAATACAGACATGCCCCAAGGACAGTTCGACGAAGTGGTCGACGCCTCGGGGTGTTTTGTTTTCCCCGGCATCATCGACTCGCATGTGCATTTCCGTGAGCCGGGACTGACGGCCAAGGCCGATATGGAGAGCGAGAGCCGTGCCGCAGCCTATGGTGGTGTGACGTCGTTTTTCGATATGCCGAATACCAACCCTCAGACGACCACTCCCGAGGCTTTGGAGGAGAAGTTTGCCCTGGCGGCTACGAAGAGCCACGTCAACTATAGTTTCTTCTATGGCGCGACGAACCAGAATGCCGACACGTTTGCCCAGCTTGACGTGCACCGCATTCCGGGCATTAAGCTCTTCATGGGCTCCTCGACCGGCAACATGCTGGTGGACCGCCGTGAGGCTTTGGAGCGCATATTCGGCACTTCGCCGTTGCCCCTGATGGCCCATTGCGAGGATACCAACATCATCAACTGCAATATGGCGCGCGTGAAGGCTGAGTTCGGCGACGACCCTGTCATCGGGTTCCATCCCGTAATCCGCTCCGAGGAGGCTTGCTACAACTCTACCAAACTGGCCGTCGAGCTGGCCCGCAAGCATGGAGCCCGCCTGCATGTGGCTCACCTGACCACCGAAAAAGAGCTGGAGCTGTTTGATGCCGGCCAGAAGGAAGGAGGCAGAATTACCGCTGAGGCCGTTGTAGCCCATCTTTTCTTTACCGACTGCGACTATGCCCGGCTCGGAACCCGTATCAAATGCAACCCCGCCATTAAGCGGCCAAGCGACCGGGAGGCCCTGCGCAAGGCGTTGACGGACGGTCGTATTGCGACGATTGGCACCGACCATGCTCCTCATCAGTTGAAAGACAAAGAGGGCGGATGCGCCAAAGCCGCCTCTGGCATGCCCATGATTCAGTTCTCGCTCGTTGCCATGCTCGAGCTTGTCGACAAAGGTGTGCTTACCATTGAGCGTATGGTCGAGCTGATGTGCCACCAGCCTGCCCGTTTGTTTGAGGTCCGTGAGCGTGGCTTCCTGCGCCCCGGCTACAAGGCCGATGTGGTGGTGGTACGTCCGGATGTGCCCTGGACCGTCACGAACGACGTGATACAAAGCAAATGCAAATGGTCGCCGATGGAGGGACATACTTTCAATTGGCGCGTTGAGCATACGTTCTGCAGTGGCAGCCATATCTACAACCAGGGCGCCTTTGATGCCGACAGCCGCGGCGAGGCCATCACTTTCAGATAGTTTTTACGAGTTTTTTTCATAGAGTCATCCCATGATAGCCAGAATCATCATACCCCTCATCCTCATGATTGTGTTGTCGGATTTGTATATCGACAAGCATTATCTGCGCCATCGTGTAAAATATACATGGTGGAAGCGCATGCTTTGGTGGATTCCAGGAGCAGTCATGCTGGTGTTGTCGGTCGTCATGGCATTCTCGAAAAACTTTGTTCCCGAGAACACGGACCTGCTTTACGGGTTCTTGTTCCTCATCGGCTTGCTTGTGGTGCCCAAGGCTCTCTACGCCCTGTGTTCGTTTCTGGGGTGGCGGTTATGCCGGTTGCGCAAGAAACGCATCAACTGGGGCAACTTGCTGGGCCTGGTGTTAGCCTTCTATTCCATCTATGTGCTGGTCTATGGCTGCACCATCGGGTTTCATCGTTTGGAGGTCAAGCATCTGGATTATACATTCGAAGACCTGCCAGCCGAATTCGACGGTTACCGCATCGTACAGTTTTCCGATATCCATGTCGGCTCCTATACGGACTCGCGCAAGGCGATTCTCACCCGTGCCCTCGACAGTATCAATGCCCAGAATGCCGATGCCATCGTGTTTACGGGCGACATCCTGAATGCGCGTCCTCACGAGTTGTATCCTGTGATGAACCAACTGAGCCAGTTGAAGGCAAAAGACGGTGTGTTCTCTATCTTGGGAAACCACGACTATTCCTACTATACCCGTAACGACGACCCTGCCATCCGGGCAGCCAACGAGCGCGAGACCGTCAGCCGGGAGCGGCAGATGGGCTGGCAGCTGCTGCTCAACGAGCACAAGGTCATCAAGCGTGGCAAGGAGGCCATCGTCATTGCGGGAATGGAGAATCTGGGAAAGGAGGTCAAAGGCATGTCGCCCGACTATCCGATGAAGGGCGATGTAAAGAAGACGCTGGAGGGAGTCAGCGACGATGCTTTCGTGGTGATGCTGCAACACGAGCCGTGGCCGTGGCGCCATGTGATACTCCCTGAGCGCAAGGTGCAGCTCACCTTGAGCGGGCATACGCACGGAGGGCAGATTACGTTCTTCGGCTTCTCGCCCATGGGTGCATTGCAAGACGAGTGGAGTGGGGAATACCGCGAGGGCAACAGCATTCTTTATGTGTCGAACGGATTGGGCGGTGTTATTCCCTTGCGGTTTGGTGCAACGGGCGAAATTGTCGTGATTACGCTCCATCGCAAGCGATAGACCCTGATTTCAAAGCGGTTTTGAAATCTATTAAGAAAAGGATAATATGGGAAGTCCTTTTTAAAAAGAAGCTCTCTTTATTGGTTATTCATGATACTTGATGCCAGAAAACGGCGCATCAAGACAACAGGTACGCCCCGGCGGCGGGCATAATCGGTCAGTTGGTCCTCACCAATCTTGCCCAAATCGAAATAACGGGCTTGCGGGTGTGCCATCATCAAGCCTGATACCGATGCGTGGGGGGTCATCATGCCGCTCTCGGTCAGTCGGATACCAATGTCCTTCATGCCAATAAGATTGTCCAACAAGAAGTTCATGCTGGTATCAGGCAAAGAGGGATAGCCCACGGCAGGCCTGATTCCCTGGAACTTCTCCTGGTGCAGCTCGGCAATGGTCAGTTGCTCGTCGGGTGCATATCCCCAATAGTTGCGCCTCACTTCCTCGTGCATCCGCTCGGCGGCGGCCTCTGCCAGACGGTCGGCCAATGTCTGGACAAGCATGCGGCGGAACGGGTCGTCCTTGTACATGTTCTCAGTACGGTGGTCGGTGCTCGTGGCAAAGAGCCCGATACGGTCGCTGATGCCCGACGACAAGGGCCTCAGAAAATCTGCCAGACAAAGGTTGGGTGTGCCATCGGGTGTGGGCTTCTGTTGACGAAGCATCGGCAAACGCTCTCCTTGCAACACGATATCGTCGCCGTCGCTATTGGCCTCGAACAGTCCGAACAGAGCGTAGACAGGGCAGATGGTGTCCATCTTGGCAAGCATCTCACGCGCTTCGGCTTGCAGTTTCTCCTGCTCAGAGACGGGCTTTCCGCTCAGTCCCCACGCATGAAAGAAATAGAGCCAGTTGATATATGGCTCTATCTCATGAATCTTGTATGTCAGAATTTTTCTCACAATCTGTTGCTCTTGCGGACGATAGGATGCAAATGCCGTTTAGTTTATTGGTCCGGGTTCTCCTGAAACCCCTGATACTCAGGAACCAGGTCGCGCATAACCACCTCGTAACTCTCTTCCATACGCTGTTTGATATCCTCTGTACCTTGTTCTTTGGCATAGATAGGGTCGTGGATGGTAAGCGTCATGGGATGCCAGTTGACCCACTTCCAGTCGCGCATGCGGGGCATAATGTTGAACGAGCCGTTGATGGTCAGCGGCACCACGGGCAGCTGAAGCTCGTCGGCCAGCATGAAAGCACCGCGGCGGAAGGCACCCATATGCCCTGTAAACGAACGCGCTCCCTCAGGGAATACCACCAGCGAGATGCCGTCGCGAAGGATATCACGCGCCTTGTCGTAGGTCTCTTTCACCTTACGCGGGCTGCCCTTGTCGACAAATACCTGATGGCTCTTCTCGCAAGCGTAGCCCACAAATGGAATCTTGCGTAGCGAGCGCTTCATCATCCACTTGAAATTCCGGCACAAATAGCCGTAAATGAGGAAGATGTCGAAAGCTCCCTGATGGTTGCTGACGAACACGTACGACTCGCCTTTCTTCAGGTTCTCGCGGCCGGTCACCTTCACGGGAATCAGAAAGACCCACAGAATGAAGCGTGCCCACCACTTGCCGGGATAGTATCCCCAAAAATGACCGTTGCCGATGGCGCACCCCACGGCTACCGTCAGGCTCGTGATGATGGTCGCAATAATGGTCAGGGGCACTGCCACAAAAAGCTGATAGATACGATACAGATATTTCATTGGTGGTCTCAGTCCTTCAACGGTTGAACAGTCTTGTTTCTCAATCCTCCACTATCTTCGGATACTTGCGTGTCCATCCGTCCCAACGCAGGCGCATCACACCGAAGAATGCCTCGCCGAAGATGCCGCCGCTCATCTTGCTCACGCCCTCACGACGATTGATGAAGATAACGGGTACCTCCTTGATCTTAAAGCCAATCTTGTAGGCCGTGAACTTCATCTCAATTTGGAAGCCGTAGCCCTTGAAACGGATTTTGTCCAGTTCGATGGTCTTCAGCACGCGACGTTTATAGCACTTGAATCCCGCTGTGGTGTCGTGAACCTTGAAACCTGTTACCAGACGAACATATTTCGATGCGAAATAGCTCATCAGCACACGGCCAATTGGCCAGTTCACCACGTTCACTCCACTCACATAGCGCGAGCCTATGGCCAGATCGTAGCCCTCGTCGGCACATGCGCTATAGAGCCGTGGCAGGTCGTTCGGGTCGTGACTGAAGTCGGCATCCATCTCAAAGATATAGCCGTAATCACGCTCCAAGGCCCATTTGAAGCCTGCAATATAGGCTGTTCCAAGGCCAAGTTTTCCGCTACGCTCTACAATGAACAGACGGTCACCGAACTCGGTGTCCATCAGCCGGTGCACAATCTGAGCCGTTCCATCTGGCGAACCGTCGTCGATAACGAGAATGTGGAAGCACTTCTGCAGGGCAAACACCGCACGGATAATCTTCTCAATGTTCTCTTTCTCGTTGTAAGTGGGAATGATAACAATACTGTCGCTAGCGTTCATAGTTATTGTATGATTCATTAATGATGATGCAAAAGTACAAAAAAATGAGAATAAAACAAATGTTTCACCATTTTTTATAAGTGGTGTTACTGTTTTTCCTGCTCGTGGTTGTCACTCCCTGGGCACAACTCGGTGTCTTATTTCCGCTCATACACCCAAGTGGTGCCCATCATGCGGCGCATCAGGCTTGCGTTCTCGCCCGTACTAAGGCTCTCCAACAATCGCCGGCCAGTGGAGATAGAGATACCTGTATAATAACAGAAAAGTTTGGCTGTCACATAGCCTTCTTTCTCTATGCATTGCTGAATGGCCTTGTTGATGAAAGTCTCATCGTGGAGTCGGTCGGCCGTTTGTGACACATCAAACTTTCTGAAACCTCGGGTATGGCTGCGCACACTCTCCACAAACTCCTTCTTCGGTTCGAAGCCGATACCTGCCAGACGCACGTCGCCAGCGTCAATGCTCTCTGCGTCGGTCATGGGTTGGCGCAGTTTTAATTGTGGCATGAATGTTCCGATTTTCGTCTCTACCCGCTTTCCGTCGGCCAACAGCCTTCCCACGGCCTCGGCAAAGGCTGTGAATGCCTGCGTCAGCTCGCCTTTCCTGAGCATGCTCTGTTCCGCGCAGATGGCGTCAATCTCGTCGAGGGTTACTTTATTGCCTGGTACTGGCATGACATATTGCAGGTTCTCGCCCTGCTCGTTCTTCTTAGGACTGGAATAAACCACGAATGGCATTCCTGATTCTTTACGTGACATAAGTAATGGTTTTTCAGTAGGAATAACGCGCAAAGGTAGTACTTTTTTAGCAAACTGACGCTTCTTTTTGTGCGAAATATGCTTTTCACGGGTACAAACAGGCATTATTTCGGGTACGTGGAGGCATTGTTTCGGGTACAAACAAGCATTATTTCGGGTACAAACAGGCACTATTGGGAAACTATCACTCCAGTGATAGATTGCTCTCACTCCAGTGATAGGACTCTCTCACTCCAGTGATAGGATCCTTTCACTCCAGTGATAGACTGCTCTCGCTTAAATGACTGGCTTCAAAACTGCCTTTCCGAAAGCTGGGGAAAGGCACTCATTGCGTATGGCAAAGATACAAAATAATTGTCGAAAGCGCAAGTTTTTGAAGGCCTTTTATTAGGTTTTCTTGTAGATTTGTATTACTTTTGTAGTCGCATAATGGCATCTTATTTCATATTAGCTATGGCAACAAACACGCACACCGATACTTACCAGGGTGACTCTCAGTCAACGAGAAACAACGAGCTTCGCAACGCATGGGACTTTGTTGAGAATACCGGCCGCAGCATATTCCTGACGGGTAAGGCCGGAACAGGCAAGACCACGTTCCTGAAGACGGTGGTGGAGCGCTCGCGCAAGCGGCTTATCGTAGTGGCTCCGACGGGTGTGGCAGCCATCAATGCGGGCGGAGTGACCATCCACTCATTTTTCCAACTGCCGTTCTCTCCGTTTGTTCCGGATGCCAAAATCAAGAGTAAGTTCGATTTCAGTCGTGAGAAACGGCGTATCATAGCCTCGCTCGACCTGCTTATCATCGACGAGGTGTCGATGGTGCGTAGTGACCTGCTCGATGCCATGGACTCGGTGTTGCGCCGCTTTCGCGACCATGCGAAGCCTTTTGGTGGGGTGCAGTTATTGATGATTGGCGACTTGCAGCAGCTGGCGCCCGTGGTAACTGCCGAAGATGAGGCGCTTCTGAAACCTTATTACGATACTCCGTTCTTCTTTGGGTCGAAGGCTCTGGCGCAGATAGACTATGTAACCATTGAACTGAGCCATGTGTACCGCCAGCAGGACGACACCTTTATCTCGCTGCTCAACGCCATCCGCGGGGGACATCCTGCTCTTCAGCAGTTGGAAAGGCTGAATCAGCGCTACCAGAAGAACTTCATTCCGCGCCCAGAGGATGGGTATATCCGTCTGACCACGCACAACTATCGTGCCGACCGATACAACGAGAATGAGTTGCAAAAACTTACTTCCGACTCTGTCTGCTTTCAGGCGCATGTCGAGGGAACATTTCCCGAACTGTCATATCCCACCAACGAGACGCTTGAGTTGAAGGAAGGTGCGCAAGTGATGTTCATTAAGAACGACCCTACTGGGCAGCAACGCTATTATAACGGCCGCATCGGGCGTGTAGTACGTCTGACTCAGAGCTCGGTCAGCGTGCTTTGTCAGGGTGACCAACAGCCGATCGACGTGGAGCCGTTGGAGTGGGAGAACGCACAATACCAGCTGAACGAGCAGACTCGTGAGATTGAGGCTCATCGCATCGGTACTTTCCGGCAATATCCGTTGCGCCTCGCTTGGGCTATTACCATACATAAGAGTCAGGGACTGACGTTTGAGCATGCTGTCATCGATGCGGGGATGTCGTTTGCTGCGGGTCAGGTCTATGTGGCTTTGAGCCGTTGCCGCACGCTGGAAGGACTGGTACTGGCTTCCCCCATTCCGCCGAATGCCATCATCAACGACAACGATGTGGACTCGTATATTGTGCGACAGAACGAGGAAGCGCGACGAAGCATTGGCTTGCTGCCTGTTTTGAAACAGGAATACCATCGTCAGCTGCTGCTCGAGTTGTTCGATTTTCGCGACCTGATGTCCAACGAGGAGTCCACGGTGCGCCTTTTTGCCGAATACTTCTATCGCAGTCATTCCCAGTTGCTCACGCTCCACAAACAGACACTCGACGGTCTGCAGCAACGCGTCGTGGATGTGGCGCAGAAGTGGTGTAAGCTGATTGGACAGCAACCTATCGACGTGTTGCATGGCGATGAGTTTCTGCAGCGTGTGCGGAAAAGCGCCGATTATTTCGCATCAGCCATAGAGGAACTGATGAAGAGCCCGCTCGATAGGACAAAAGTTGTGAAGACGAATAATAAGGCGGCCATGAAACGTCTTGATCAGGTGGTGGTTGACCTGCAGAAAGCAACCAGTTCACGTCTTTACTTATTGCGCAAGATGGCTGACAGGGGCTTTACGATTGCGGGCTACCTGCGATATAAGCAGCATGCCATGCTCGACGTGATGGATGATGAGGAACCTGCCAAGAAGAAAGTTCGCAAAGTGCGTGAGCCCAAGCCCAAGAAAGAGAAGAAGGTGAAGACGTGGGTTATCTCGTATATGATGTTCCTGCAGGGAAAGACCGTGGCCGAAATTGCCACCGAGCGCAACCTTACTGCCGGCACCATCATCCAGCATCTCACCCGCTATGTGCTTACAGGTGATCTTCCTTTTGACCGATTGTTGCCTCCGGAAAAACAACGTGCCATTGCTTTGGCTATGGCCAAGTGTTCACCTGGCGACAGTGCCTCAGCCATCAAACTGCTCTGTCCGATGGATGTAACCTACAACGACATCCGGTTGTATCTGGCGGTGAAGAAGGAAGAGTGGCAATAAGAACACATGAATAAGGAAGACTTGATCCGTTTTCCCTCTGACATATTGACCATACTAAGAATCATGCTTATCTTTGTATAGGAATTGTCAGAAAGGAAAACGGATCAGCGTTCCGGTGATTCAATAAGTCTTTTTCGAATTATACCCACCAAATGAGATTCTATAACTCATTTAGAAAGGGTCATGGCATCAATGTCGGGCATCCAGTCATTGGCATTGGAGAGACGGATGACGTTGTCGCCCTTCTTCAGGTTAACGTCGACAGTAACTGTCTGGCGCTCACCCCAATCGCGGGCAGGCACGGTGACGGTCTTTACTTTTTGACCGTTGACGGTAACATCCATCTGTCGCTCATCGCCTGAGAAACAGGCAATCGTCATGCGACGAGGCCCGGACTTCTTTACAAATACGTGCTGCCATTCCAAGGCGTTCTTCTCACTCATGCCGAGGTAGCGGGCGGTATAGCCGCCTGTGGCAGCATGATTCTCACCATAGATGGCGGTAGCCTCCACACCCAATAACTGCTTCAGGTCTGTGGCTTGGTTGTTGCGAATCTCCTGATACATGGGCAGCCATGCGGTCTCTGCCTCATAGGTGGTGCGCTCGATGCGCTTGCCTTTGGCGCGGAATATTTTCGTGCCATGGGCAGGCACTTTCAGTCTGATGGGGTTCTGGTCGTAGAGGTACGGCACTTGCATGAAACAGTCATAGTACTGTATCGCGCCGCCCAGTTCGATGGTGGCAGGATTCAAGGTTACTGTCTGCTCCTTGTCGCTGGGATTATAGACGGCTACGGCGCGCTCTTTGCCACGCAGTTTCTTGATGTCCTTCACCAGTACGAAGCACTCGCCCTGCTTCTCAGCCACATAAGCTTGCAGATGGAGCGGGTCCTGGTTGAGGGCAATCAGGTCCTTGTTGCAGAGCAGTTTAAGCGATTCGGGCTTAATGTTGGCCATGTCGCAGCCGATGAGCAGCGGAGAGGCCATGATGCACCACATGCCGAAGTGGGTCTCATCCTCAATCTTCGACATAGAGCGGCCTACCTCGAGCATGTCCATGTCGTTGTAATGTCCGTCGTGGCAGTAGGCACTCATGTAGAGGTTCTCAGCAAGGATGCCCTTCACCGAGCGCCAGGCGTCGTAGATATCGCCCGTGGTGCGCCACGAGTCTGCTACGCCGTTGACCCATGTGCCGGGATAAGCCCAGCGGCAGATGTTGAACACCACATCTTTTTTGCCGCAGTTGCGAATGGCATTGGAAATCTTTGTGTACTGTGTGCGCTCATCGAGTTTCATGTGATTGCCACCACAATAGTCCACCTTGATGAAGTCGAAATCCCAGTCGCGGAAATAGAGTTGGCAGTCCTCGGTCTCATGTCCGGCAAAACCGACACCGATACCCCAGGCGTGCTTGTTGCCCGAGCCGCAGGTGTTGTCGCCCGCGTCGCTGTAGATGCCCGCTTTCAAACCCAGCGAGTGGATGTAGTCGACCAGTGCCCGCATGCCAGATGGGAAGAGTTTCGTGTTCAGACGCAAGTGGCCGTCAGCACCGCGGCCATCCCAGTAACCGTCGTCGATATTCACATATTTGAATCCAGCCTCCTGCAGACCCGTGGTGTGCATGGCGTCGGCCTGCTGGCGGATGAGTTGCTCGTTGATGTTTAGTGCAAACGTGTTCCACGAACTCCATCCCATGGTGGGTGTGCGTGTGGCTTTAACAGGGTTTGCTGCCTGAATTGATAGTGCGATGATGCTTGATAACAGGACAATCAGAGTGGTTGATAGTATTCTTTTCATGCTGGTTTTTAGTTTATTGAATGGTTGTATCGTTTTTGTTTCTGTTCTGCAAAGGTACAAATAAGACTGTAAAAACAAAAGAAATGGTGATGGTTTTTGTATTGGGAGACATCAATCTTGTTCGTGGAGGGCTCTTCTGCGATTCTAATCGGCTGCTCTACGATTCTAATCGGCTGCTTTAGCTTTCTGGAAAAGCCTACTCCCTCTCCCAATCGTTAATCTTTCGAAAACATTCAATTTTTACGTTCTTTCTTCGTATCTTTGCAATCTTCAATGAAGATACAAGACTTATTGCAAATCTATGCCAAGGCTCCGCAGGCCAGAGCGTTGGCGAAAGGACTGGAAAAAGAATCTATTGAGAGCGTTTTCCTGCAGGGACTCGTTGCCTCTGCGGCTCCTGTGTTGTTCGCGTCGGTGGCAGGAAAGTGCCACAAAACGATACTATTTATCCTGCAAGATGCAGATGAGGCAGGCTATTTCTATCACGACCTCACCCAGATGCTGCCAGAGGGACAGGTTTTGTTTTTCCCATCTTCGTATCGCCGTCAGGTGAAATATGCCCAGCGGGATGCGGCTAACGAGATTCTGAGAACCGAGGTGCTGGGGAAACTGCTGAAACCCGAGACAAGTGGAAAGACTGACTCAAACGCCCATATCCTTAATCCGTCCTCTGAGGAAGAAGGTTTAGTTTCTTCTACAGAAAATGAGCCCAATCAGGCTCTTTCCACTAAGGGAGGGAATGTGGACGGGTGTTTATTTATTGTCTCTCATCCGGAAGCACTTTCTGAGCTGGTCATTTCAAAGCGAAAACTCGACGAGCGTACTATTCTGTTGCAGACAGGGCAGACCTACGATGTGACGAGTCTGGAAAAACAGATGCGCGAATTGGGCTTTCAGGAGGTCGACTATGTATATGAGCCTGGTCAGTTTGCTGTGCGTGGAAGCATTGTTGATGTGTTCAGCTTTAGTAGTGAGTATCCCTTCCGCGTTGATTTCTTTGGTGATGAGATAGACTCTATCCGTACATTTGAGGTACAGACACAGCTGTCGCGTGACAAACGGCAGCAGATTGAGATAGTTCCCGAACTTGCTTCTGTGGCTGGTGAGAAGACCTCGTTCATGAGTTTCCTTCCGAAAGATACGGTGTTGGTGATGAAAGACTTTCTCTATGTTCGCGATGTCATCGACCGCATCTACCGCGACGGTTTCTCATCGCAGGCAATCACCGAGCGCATGGAGGATGCTACGGAGATGGAGCAGCATGCCATGATGCAGCAGATGAAAAGTGAGAACATGCTGGTCAGCGGGACTCAGTTTACGGATGAAGCACTCTCTTTCCGTCGGATGGAGTTTGGAACAAAGCCTACAGGTGACCCCAAGGCGACAATCCGTTTCGACATGTCTCCTCAGCCATTGTTCCATAAGAACTTCGAACTGCTAACACAGACTTTCGAGGACTATATTCTTCGCGGTTATCGATTGTATGTGCTGGCTGATAGTCAGAAGCAAAACCAGCGTCTGCACGATATATTTGAGGAGATAAACAAAGATATCGTGTTTACACCTGTAGAAAAAACCTTGCATGGCGGGTTTACAGACAATACACTTAAGGCCTGTTTCTTTACCGACCACCAGATATTCGACCGATTCCATAAGTACAGTTTGCGTTCCGATACGGCCCGCAGTGGTAAGGTGGCTCTTACGATGAAGGAATTGCAGGAAATGGAGCCAGGCGACTATATCGTGCATGTGGACTTCGGAATTGGTCAGTTTGGAGGGCTAGTGCGTGTTCCGTTACCTACTGTCAACTGTCAGCTCTCATCATCCGATGGTCAACAAGGCTATCAGGAAGTGATTCGTATCATCTATCAGCATGGTGACAAAGTGGATGTAAGTATCCACTCCCTTTATAAAATAAGTAAGTATAAGCGACGCGACAGCGAGGCTCCGCCACGTCTTTCAACTTTGGGAACGGGTGCTTGGGAACGAATGAAAGAGCGTACCAAGACCAAGATCAAGGATATTGCACGCGATCTGATACGGCTTTATGCCGCCCGCAGGCGGGAAAAGGGTTTTGCCTTCAGTGCCGACTCGTTCTTGCAGCATGAGTTGGAAGCGTCGTTCCTGTATGAGGACACTCCTGATCAGCTGAAAGCAACCAACGATGTGAAAGCCGATATGGAGAGCTCGCGTCCGATGGACCGCCTTGTTTGCGGTGATGTGGGCTTTGGAAAGACTGAGGTAGCCGTGCGTGCGGCTTTCAAGGCTGCGTGCGATTCGAAGCAGACTGCTGTGCTTGTGCCCACAACGGTATTGGCTTATCAGCATTTCCAGACATTCAAGTCGCGTCTGAAAGGCATGCCTGTACGTGTGGATTACCTTTCCAGAGCACGTAGTGCCAAGCAGACCAAAGAAGTCTTGGCCGATTTGGCAGCGGGGAAAATAGACATATTGATTGGAACTCACAAACTTATCGGTAAAGCTGTGAAATGGAAAGACCTCGGACTGCTGATTATCGATGAGGAACAGAAATTCGGAGTGACTACCAAAGAGAAACTTCGTAAGATGAAAACCAATGTCGATACGCTCACCATGTCCGCCACTCCGATACCCCGGACGTTGCAGTTCTCACTCATGGGAGCGCGCGATATGAGTATCATCCAAACTCCACCGCCTAACCGTTATCCCATTAACACGGAGATACATACCTTCGACTCGGAAATCATCGCTGAGGCGATTAATTTCGAAATGAGCCGTAACGGACAGGTGTTCTTCGTGAATGATAATATTAAGGAACTGCCTCATATTGCCAATATCATTCATAAATACGTACCTGACTGCCGGGTTGCCGTCGGACACGGACAAATGAAACCCGAGGAACTGGAGAAGATAGTGATGGGATTCATGAACTACGACTATGATTTGTTACTCTCAACAACGATTGTGGAGAATGGAATAGATATATCGAATGCCAATACAATCATTATCAATGACGCCCACCGTTTTGGATTGAGCGACCTTCATCAGATGCGCGGACGAGTAGGACGATCGAATAAAAAGGCTTTCTGCTATCTGCTTGCGCCTCCTTTGGCACATCTGAATCAAGAAGCCCGACGTCGCTTGGAGGCCTTGGAGACCTTCTCGGAACTGGGCAGCGGCTTTAATCTGTCGATGCAGGATCTTGATATACGTGGTGCAGGCAATCTGCTGGGTGCCGAGCAGAGCGGATTCATGGAGGAACTGGGTTACGAGACCTATCTTAAAATACTTAAACAGGCCATGGCTGAGTTGGCCAACGAGGCTGTTCCTACAGAGAGCATGGATTCACGGGAAGAGAGTCAAGAAAAACGGAAAGTCGGTAGCACGGGTCCGAAAACAGTACGTATCCCACAGCTTCCCCCAGTTAACGCTCAACTGGATTATGTTGATGATTGTGCCATAGAATCTGACATAGAGATGTACTTCTCCGACCAATATGTGCCTAATGATGCCGAACGAATGCTGCTTTATCGTGAACTCGACAATCTTTCTAGTCGTAATGACCTCGACGTTGCGTTGGAGGAATATCGTTCTCGTTTGAAGGACCGTTTCGGAGACATTCCTGATGTTGCCGAAGAGCTGATACGTGTCGTTCCTCTGCGGGTGTTGGGTAAGCAGTTAGGTGTTGAGAAAATTATGCTGAAACAGCAGAAAATGTTTCTCTATTTTGTCAGCAATACCAACAGTCCGTATTATCAAAGCGATGTGTTCGGGCGCGTGCTAGAGTTCTTGACGAAGGAGGTGCGCCGATGCAATCTGCGGGAGATAAACGGTAAACGTTCGATGGTTGTGTCGGATGTGCCTACTGTTGGCGAGGCATTGAGAGTCTGTCGTGCCATACTCTCAAAGTGATTACTTTTTTTGATGTAAATAACACAGACCGTATCTGAATCTTTGGATACGGTCTGATGTACTAACAAATAACTAACCTAAAAAAACTCTGTTCCTATGCTGAGAGAGGCTTAGGCAACGATATAGAAGTAGAGACTTCTAATTGCTCATTCTGTTTTCAAGATACTGTTTCAGGTCTTTCCAACGATAGTAAGGAAAACAGTCTGTTTTGAGTGGCACCGAACTCTCACGCTCGTTGTGTAGAATTTTCACTAAGATGTCGTTAGAGGCATTTTTGTAGAAGATGAGCTGAATGTTGGCAGCCATGGGCGTAATCTTGTAAGAGCTAAAATATTTGTATAGTTCATGAAAGTCTGTTGGAATGTTGCGGCATTCATCGAGCTGCATGATATAGGCCAAGGGGACAATCATGGCATCATGTCCGAAGCGAAGGTCAGCGCCATGTCCTCCACAACTGATTACACTGTCAGCTTTGCTGATGATATCTCTGACCAACGGATAATGAGCCTTGTAACGGGGAGCACAACCCGGGAATAGGCCTATAGACCGGCACCACGACACATTATCCATTTGCCACATGGCAAACAGTTCGTCGTCAGTGAAGGCATCCCAAAGTGTGATGCTTAATTCGGGTAGTCCTTGCAGGTCGATGGCTATTTTGAAGAGTGCCCACATGAGTTGTTCTTGCTGGCTATGATGCTTAGGGTAGCCTTTGCCAATAAATAACGATGACATCAGTCGGTCTGCATTGAACAGCCGTTTCTCAAAATCGTGGGTTTTCTGCTCATAGACGCTATCCTGATGTGTCGCTGCAAACTCTTTGGTTCCGGCAGCGATATAATACATATAACGCTTGCTGGTTTCCATAAAGATGTCGGCAGCAGGAGCCTTGTCTTTGAGACTCATACAGAAGTTACCCATACTGACGATGCATCGTCGTGATTGTGATGCGATGGCATGGACTTGGGCTCCCTCACTAAAGGCTTCGCTGCAACGTTCGTACATCCTCGCTGCTATTCCCTGATGTTGTTCTCCTCCAAGACGGGTCAGGTCGCCGTCCCTGTCAATAGCGTCGATACTTGCGGCTCTCACACGCGCCAGTACGTCTTTGCCATATCCAGTCAGAATGCCCATCGTGTCAGCCAGTGATAGATATCGTAGTGCTCGTTCATAATACTTGAAGGAGTCCATGTATCTGGACCCGTGTCGTCCGTAATGGCTAATATAGAATGGAACGTATCCTGTAGGAGGTAGGCTTATCTCACTTGCAGGTGCCTGATAAGCAAAGTAGGTTCCTCCCGTTTGCCTGACATCCTGCAGCACTTCTGACTTTGTTGTCTGTGCGCAGAGTGTCAGACAAGGGAAAAGGAAAAATGGTAATAACAGTTTTTTCATGTTATTATTGAGTACCGACAGTTAATAACCGGGATTCTGGTCGCTGTCGGAGATGAGATTGTTCGAGTTGATTTCTATCGTCGGGAAGGGGAGCAGCATGCCCCGCTTAGCCATGTCCATGGTGCATTCGAACCAATCGTCCTTGTACTTGGCAGACGAAGGATTTGTGCAGTTCGTGGGATGAGCGTTGTGGGCAATCCAGTAGTCGAGAAGGAACTGTGGTCCGCGACGACGCAGGTCGAAGAATTCTGTCTGTTCACCAATCATCTCGTAGAGACGCTCGTACATGATACGCTTACGGAACTCCTGCTTGGTCATTCCACTCCAATTTGCCGGCTGTTCTGCTGCGGGTGTAGCACTGTTACGGGCACGGGCAAGAACCTCATTGACATACTTGTATGCTGCCTCAGGGCCGCTCACCTCATTGGTGGCCTCGGCCAGCATCAGCAGGACGTCGGCATATCTGAGATAGATGAAGTTCTGTGTGGTGTACTGTGCCACATATCGGGAGTCGAGGAATTTCTTCAGATACACATACATACGTGAGCTACCGCTACTGCTGTTGTAGGCGGGATAGATTTTTGTTGTGGATGTACCCCCCTTGGTCGTGTAACTGTTGTAGATAATACCTTCCTCAATGCGTGGATCACCAGGATATTGCCCCTGCCATGTATCAAAGATATACTTTGAGGGGCGGTAACGGCCGTATGGGTCGCTAGCCTGATTTGGTGTGTAATCGCTCGACGCAGGAGCTATGCCTTGCGTATAGGTGTTGGCATTGACATCAGAGAACTGAATCTCGATGATGGACTCAGCCGTATTTCTGTTTTGTGGATTGTAAAGTTCCTGCAGGGTGACAAGCTGGTATTTTCCATAAACCTTCTGCGCCTCGTCGATACACTTCTGCCAGTAGGGAGACCCCTCTTCGTTGCCAGCCAGCGTGAGATATGTCTTTGCCAATAGGGCATGGGCTGCATATTTGTTGGGACGACCATCTAACGGATTCTTCTCGGGAAGGAGCTCTGCTGCAGTCGTCAGGTCAGAGATAATCTGCTCATAACACTCCTCAGCGGTAGACCGTGCCATGTCAAGATTCTCGCTCGTAATGGGTGTTAATCTGAGAGGTACGCCTCCAAAGGCTCTCACAAGATTGAAGTACATCATTCCACGCAGAAGATGTGCCTCACCCTTAGCACGTTGCTTCATCTCATCAGAAGCACCACTGTCGTCAATCTTATCGAGTAGGTCATTACAATTGGCTATCACCGAATAGTATGATTTGAAATGACGGCCGACGTACTTGTCGTCAGGTGATACTTTCATGGCTCTCATGTCGACGTACGAGGAACTGGTGTTAGCACATGTACCACCGGTTGTACAGAAAATGGTCATATAGTCAGAACCGAAGCAATGATAATTGAGTAACTCGTGATAGCATCCAGCTAAAGCGGATTCTACGCTTTCATTTGTAGCATATACAACGGCTGCTGATGGGAAAGAGTCGGTATCTTCCTCAAGTAAGGAATCACAGGATGTCAGACAGAGAGCAACCATGAGTCCTAACGAATATTTAATCATCTTTTTCATAGTCTATCTATATTAGTCTGTTATTATTCATTAGAAAGAAATATTAACACTGAGGCTATATGAACGGTTGACAGGTGAGCTACCATAGTCAATACCGATACGCTTGGAATCGTTAGTGAAGCTGTTCACATCAGGATCATATCCAGTATAATTGGTGATAGTGAACAGGTTGCGGCTAGTGAACGTCAGCAAAACGCCGTTGACATAGTTGTTTCGCTTGATAGGGACATTCCAGGAGAGACTCAGGCTGCTCAGGCGCAGGAAACTGCCGTCTTCCACAAATCTGTCGGTGAGTTCGCTCAGCTTAGTACCGATCTTCGGATAGGTGTTGCTGGGTTTGTCAGGACGCCAAGCATCGTAATAGGCCTCTCTCAGAATGTTGTATTCCAGATAAGTGTTACTGTTGTCTAACTTATTACCGTTGATCAAATCGTTGCCGATGGTTCCGAAGAATTTGGCTGCAAGAGTAAAGGCCTTGTATCTGATAGATGTGTTGAATCCGTAAGTGATGTCGGGGTTGGGGTCACCCAAGATGACACGGTCTTCTGTGGTGATGGTTCCATCACCGTTGGTGTCGATATAGGCAATGTCACCTGCTACCAGTTTTGTACCGTTATAAACGAGTTCGCCAGCTTGTTCATCCGACTGAAAAATACCATTGGTCTTATAACCCCAAAACAGTCCTATTGGCTTTCCTTTGATGAAAATATTCACAGGATATGCCTCATGACCATAGTAGGAGAGGTTTGTTCCATAGTATGCCTGATAGGTCTCCAGACCGTATTGTGTCTCGGGAAGTCCGAGGTCAAGAATCTTGTTCTTGTTGTGCGAGATGTTTCCGCCAACAGTCCAAGTGACATCCCTCGTGGCTACCGGAACAGCATTCATGGAGATTTCAATACCATTGTTTTGAATGGTTCCACGATTGACATAAATAGAACTGTGTCCTGTAGATACTGCCGTGTTCATCGACTGCAGGATATCGTTTGTTGTCTTGTGGTAGGCATCGAACGAAAGGGTCAGGCGGTTGTCGAAGAATCCAAAGTCAACACCTGCATTATATTGTGTGGTGGCTTCCCATTTCAAATTAGGATTGGATATTTTCGACGGCTGCAGGCCAACCAGATTGGAGCCGCTGCCAGTAGCATACTCTGCAGTGCCATAGGTGTTTTGTGTAGCATAAGCAGAGATACTCTGGTTACCTGTCATACCCCAGCCGAGCCTGAGCTTGAGATTGCTAACCCATTTGCTGTCTCTCAAGAATGGCTCTTGGTTGACTCTCCATGCCAGTGCAACCGATGGGAAGAAACTGTAGCGGTTGTCTTTCTGGAATTTACTTGAACCGTCAATACGACCAGTGAACGTTACGAGATATTTGTCCAAGTAGCCGTAATTCACTCTCAGCAGCGATGAGGCCGTTGTCTCATTCGTAAATGAGTGAGTGTTCGTATAGGTCTTATTGGCATATTCAATACCATCGATGCCCAGAGAGAGAATAGAGAAATCCTCACCAACCATACCGAAGCGGTTGGCTTCTCTGCGCTCATAGGTTACACCGGCCGTACCAGACAGGTGATGAACACTATTCAATTTGTAATCGTAGTAGAGTAGTGCTTCGAATTCTTTCTTCTCACTTTTCAGTTCACTGATACCGAGCTGTCCGTTTACTTTCATTCCGTTATAGACACCTATGTTGTACCAGCGTGAACGTGTCTTGTCACGTGTGTCGTATGAGCCCATCACGTGGAAGGTAAGTCCCTTGATAATTTTATAGTCAAGTGCGACGGATGCGATGGCTCGGTTCTCCTTCGAGTGGTCAGCATAGTCAGTGAGCCATTTATCCGGAGTTAGCCGTAAACCAGTGTCGTCTTCATCTTCCTCAGGATCTGCATCGGCAAATGGCTTGGCAAGAATAGCATGGCGGGTAAGGCTGGTTTTAGAGTTACCCAGACCATCGGTTCCCGCAGTCATGTCGTTGATTCTGCGTACCATATTGAACGTTCCTTTGAGGGTCAGGCGGTTATTGAGTTTGTACTTGTAGTTGGCGCGCAAGTCGAACTGCTCAAGTCCTGTATTCCTGATAATACCATCATTGCTAATATAACCACCGGCAATGAAATAATTGTATTTTTCCCCACCGCCACTTGCAGACAGACGATACGATTGTGTGGTAGCCGTATGGGTCAGTTCTTTCTGCCAATTGCGGTTTGTAGGACGGAAGGTTTCATCGTAGTAGCCTTCGTTCCTTTCGTTTCGATAAGCTACATACTCTTCAGCATTAAGCATATCGATTTCCTTGCTGGGGTTGCCCCATTCGAATCCTACAGAAAGGTTGATCTGAGCTTTCTTATTCTTTCCTTCTTTAGTTGTGATCAGCACGACACCATTCGAGGCACGCGAACCGTAAATGGCAGTGGCAGAGGCATCCTTAAGAACCTCGATGCTTTGGATATCTTGAGGGTTAATACCAGTAAGACCTGTCTGGGTGGTCTGTACCGGGTCGCCGCCTGTACCACCGCTTACAGCATTAGCCGCATCTTCTGTAGCATCATCCATAATAATACCATCAATGACGTAGAGCGGCTCTTTGTTTCCATTCAGTGTGGAGGTACCACGAATACGTACGTTGATAAGTCCGCCGGGCTGCGAGTTACCAGAGTTGACATACACACCAGGAGCGTTTCCCTGTAGCAGGTGGTCGATACCTGTGTTGAATCTCGCCATCTCATTGTCAACGGCGACGGAGGAGAGTGAACCCGTCAGGTCGCTCTTCTTCATTTGTCCGTAACCGACGACAACCACTTCATCAAGGCTGTGGGAGTCTTCAACCAGATTTATGTCCAGTTGGCGGCTGTTACCCACTTTTATCGTCTGTGTCAGATAGCCGATATAGCTAACCTGAATGCTTGAACCCTTAGGTACTGTGAGAACATAGCGTCCGTTGACATCGGTCACGGTTCCATTCGAAGTTCCTTTTTGCGTCACGCTGGCTCCAATGACAGCTTCACCGTTCTCGTCGACAATTCTTCCGGAGATGGTCTGCTTCTCTGCCGATTTTGTCTGTGTTCGGGGAACAATGACAATTTGATTGCCTTTTACCTCGAGGGTGAAGTTGGTGCCCTTCAGTAATTCCTCAATAACTTGTGGAACACTTTTGTTCTTTTGATTGAGAACAACTTGACGATTCACATTGAGTTTGGATGCATTGTAGGCAATCTTGTAGTTGCTTACCGACTCAATCTTCTCAAATGCTTGTTTCAGGGTTAGCCGTTCATTGTTAAACGACACATTCTGAGCCTGAATAGAAAGACTGCCCGCCAATAGCAAGACGGCAGCCATCCTGAGAATGCGAATTTTTCTTTCTTTCATATTAAGGGTCTGTTAATAGAACATAGTGTAGATTCTACACTTAGGACAAAAAAATTGTCCTTAATACCCAATCGCATTCTGTTAAAAAATCCAAAAAACTATTTAATGAAGATGTCGTTACCGTTAATCTCGTAACTAAGTGAAGGAATGAGCATCTTGAATACGGCCATAATATCCTCTGCTTTCTCATTAGAGTTGAAATGTGCCCGTATGGTTTGTTCATTATACTTGTCGTTCAGCACATGAATCCTTACATTGTAAGCACGCTCCAATTGCTGAATTGCCTGTCTGAATTTTGTTTCCTCAAAATACAGAGTACCCGTACGCCACGCGGATTTGTTCTCCGCCCTCACCTTTTGAATACTAACCTCACCGCTCTCAGAATCGAATTCAATCTGCTCGTTAGGAGACAGGATAAAAGGTTTTTTCTGGTTTTCTATGTTCACCTGAATCTTTCCCGTTTCCAAGGTTGCTATGATACGGGGATTGTCGGGATAAGACATTACGTTGAAAGTTGTTCCAAGTACTTTCAGCTTAATTTGGTTGACATCTACTATGAAGGGGCGCTTGTCTTTTACGACCTCGAAGAAAGCCTCACCGGAAAGACATACATTCCTCTCTGCTGACACAAACCGCGAAGGATAAATTAGCGAGCTGCCTCCGTTAAGCCATACTTTCGAACTGTCGGGCAGGGTGATGAGATTTCTTTCGCCATTAGCAGTAAACTTATGTACAAACTCGATATCCTTATAAGGATTTCCCTGTCCTGTGAAGAAATAAATGGAGCCGCACAGACAAAGGAACGGGACAGCCCAGATAGCGGCAATCCTTAACCACGAAAGCTTTCTTTTAGTGTTCTCTATTCCGAATACCTTTTTTTTTATATCCTGGTAGGCATCCTCGACGGATGCCTCATCCATCGGCTTTTCTTCCAGTTCCGTCCAAATCTCGCGGAACGCAATGTCCGTATCCTCCTCTGAGTGTGCAAGCCGGTCATGCACCCTCGAAACGATTTCATCCGAGACATTATGATGGAAGAAATACTGAACGATGTTATGTATATACTTACTCAATTCTCACCTCTTTTTTATAGATAGACAATAAAAATAACAGTTACCCCCAATTCAATAATAACAAAATAAGAATTTTTAGCATTTTCCTGATTTCTCCAAGAGCCAGGTTGATATGATTCTCCACAGTTTTCTTTTGTAGTCCCAATCTTTCAGCTATGATGTCGTTGCTAAGTCCTTCCTCCCTGCTCATCTTATAAATTGTCTGCCGTTGCGGGGGCATGTTCTCCACAATCATGTCTATCAGGAGCTGCAAGTCTTGAGCCTCTATCTGGTCGATAGGAGTATCGTCTCCAGTGGTGATATTCCTGGCACTTGATATGTCTATGGTATATGCTTTGCGGGAGGCAATGTGATTCAGGACGGTATTCTTGGTAATGGTGTACAGGAAAGAATCAAAATTCCGTACGTTTGCCAGTTTGTCGCGATTAGTCCATAGTTTGATAAAGACAAGTTGTGAGATGTCATCAGCATCAGCCTCATTCTTGATGAAGCCTAACGTGAATGCACGAACTTTGGGATAAGCAGCCTTGAAAACCATGTGATAAGCCTCATGGCTGCCTGTTATCAGTTCGTCTAAGATGTTCTTGCTGATGTCCATTTCTTGGTATATAGAATATGGTTGCAAAAATAAATGAATTTTCCGTAACCACCAAAAAAAATAAACAAAAGAATCCCGCCGAAGCGGGATTTCTTATGAGTTGAGTTCAGCCAGATTCTTTGCGATGACCTCGTCGGGCAACTCGTAGTTGCGCAGGTCGCCGTTGAGGTATGCGTCGTACGACGGCATGTCTATCAGCCCGTGGCCGCTCAGGTTGAACAGGATAACCTTCTGCTCGCCCGTCTCCTTGCACTTCTTAGCCTCGCGGATGGTGGCGGCAATGGCGTGACAGCTCTCCGGTGCGGGGATGATACCCTCGGTACGCGAGAACAGGATACCTGCCTCGAAGGTTTCCAACTGTGGAATGTCCACACCGCGCATGAGTCCGTCTTTCAGCAGCTGGCTCACAATCATGCCTGCACCATGGTAGCGCAGTCCGCCCGCATGGATGTTGGCTGGCTTGAAATTGTGGCCCAGCGTGTACATAGGCAGCAACGGTGTGTAGCCGGCCTCGTCGCCAAAATCGTAGCGGAACTGGCCTCGTGTGAGTTTCGGACAGCTGGCAGGCTCTGCAGCGATAAACTCGGTTTGCTTGCCCTCGAGGATATTATGGCGCATAAACGGGAATGCGATGCCTCCGAAGTTGCTTCCTCCGCCGAAGCAGGCAATGACCATGTCGGGATACTCTCCTGCCATCTCCATTTGCTTCTCCGCCTCCAAACCGATGATACTTTGGTGCAGGGCCACATGGTTGAGCACTGAGCCCAGCGTGTATTTGCAGCCGGGTGTGGTCGTTGCCAGCTCTACAGCCTCCGAGATGGCCGTGCCCAGTGAGCCTGGATGAATCGGGTCGCGCGTGATGATGTCCTTTCCTGCACGTGTTGACATTGACGGTGAGCCCGTTACGGCGGCACCGAATGTACGCATGATGAGTGAGCGGTAGGGCTTCTGCTGCATGGTGATTTTCACCTGATAGACGGCAGCCTCCAATCCGAACACTTTGGCGGCGTAGCTCAGGGCGGCACCCCATTGTCCGGCACCCGTCTCGGTGGTCACGTTGGTTGTCCCCTCCTGCTTGGCATAGTAGCACTGGGGCAGGGCAGAGTTGATCTTGTGCGAGCCAAGAGGGTTTACACTCTCGTTCTTGAAATAAATATGTGCGGGAGTGTCGAGTGCCTCTTCCAGGGCATAGGCGCGCACCAGCGGGGTGGAGCGGTAGTATTGGTATTTCTCTTGTACCTCCTCGGGAATGTCAATCCATGCATGCTCGGTGTCCAGTTCCTGTTTGCAACACTCAGTCGGGAAGATGTGAGCCAGATCCTCCCATGTCAGCGGCTGTTTGGTGGCCGGATGGATAGGCGGCATGGGCTTGTTCACCATGTCTGCCTGGATGTTGTACCACTGTTTTGGCAATTCACTTTCCTGCAAGATAAATTTCTTCTGTTTCATGTCTGTAGTTATTTTGAAATTGGTAATCGTTTTATTCTTAGTCCGGAACAAGAAAAGAGGCCTGTCGTAAGAACGGCAGACCTCTTTGTGGTTATAGTTTTTTATATACACAATGCTGGCGACTCACGACTATTTCAATCTTGAGCAGCGCCACCAATATGTAGAAAAACGTACTGTCATCATTTTCTTGTTTTCTCTGTTTCGCTTGCAAAATTAAAGCATTTTGCTGAAACCACCAAACAATTGGATAGATATTTTCGATATTTCTTCATGATTTGACTTTTTGCTTATCTTCCGATGCTTTTCGCTAACCACGGAAAGTTAGGCTGACGAAACTTGAATAATTAAGATAAAATCATTACCTTTGCCGACTGAAATGATTATACTGTTCACAATCCTTGCCTATTTCGCCCTGTTGATGCTGTTCAGCAGACTGACCGGCCGCAGAGCCGACAACGATACTTTCTACCGGGGCAACCGCCAGTCGCCATGGTATATGGTGGCTTTCGGCATGGTAGGTGCGTCCATATCGGGTGTGACGTTTGTCAGCGTGCCGGGCATGGTATTGTATTCCGACATGACTTACATGCAGACATGTTTGGGATTCATTCTCGGATACATAGCCGTAGCGTTTATCTTGTTGCCTGTCTATTACCGCATGAATCTCACCACCATTTACACCTATTTATATAATAGGCTGGGGGAGCGGTCGTACAAGACCGGCGCCTGGTTCTTCCTGTTGTCGAAGATGACGGGAGCTGCCGCCCGATTCTATGTCGTATGTATCATCCTTCAGCGGTTCGTGCTCGATGCGCTGGGCGTTCCCTTCTTCCTGACGGTCATCTGTATGGTGGCGCTTATCTGGCTTTACACGCGCCGTGGTGGCATCAAAACGCTGGTATGGACCGATACGCTGCAGACCACCTGCATGTTCACCGCCCTGCTTCTCATCATCTGGCAGGTCATACAGGCCCTGGGCATGACGCCATCTGAGGCGGTGGCGGCCATGTTGGATGACGGCCATAGTCGGGTGTTTGTGTTCGACGACTGGGTGTCGCGGCAGAACTTCTGGAAACAGTTTCTCAGCGGAATATTCATAGTCATCGTGATGACCGGACTGGATCAGGACATGATGCAGAAGAACTTGACCTGCAAGTCGTTGCGCGAGGCTCAGAAAGATATGTGTACCTATGGTGTGGCGTTTGTTCCCGCCAACCTGCTGTTCCTCTCGCTGGGTGTGCTCCTAACGTTGCTTGCTGCTCGTCAGGGAGTGGCTCTGCCACAAGCAGGCGACGAGCTGTTACCCATGTTTGCGGCCACTGGATTGTTGGGGACGACGGTGCTCGTATTGTTCTCGTTGGGCATCGTGGCTGCCTCGTTCTCGAGTGCCGATAGTGCACTTACGGCTCTTACCACCAGTTTCTGCGTTGACATTTGCGGCCGTAAGGGTGATGAGCTGCTGCGCAAGCGCTCCCACTTCGGCATGGCGGTGGTCTTTGCCGCCTTCATTCTTTTGTTCCGTCTGCTAAATTCGCAGAGCATCATTGATGCCATCTATGTCATGTGCTCCTACACCTACGGTCCGCTGCTGGGCCTCTTTGCCTTCGGACTGCTGACTCGTAAACAGACAAACGACCGCTATGTGCCTTACATAGCAGTCGCTTCTCCATTGATATGTTTTGCCCTCGACCAGGTGTCAACCGCCTGCTGGGGCTATCGGTTCGGCTACGAGCTGTTGATGCTCAACGGCCTTATAACGTTTGCAGGTATCGCTCTGCTTCCAAAGCAGCCTTACAACCGCTGGCGGCGGCAGTGATGGCCTGACGATAGTGCGGGTCGGCTACGTCACCTGCGGCGAAAACGCCGGGCAGTTTGGTGCGTGGTGTGCCGTCGATGGTCTTGATGTATCCCACCTCGTCGGTCTCCAGGTAATCTTTCACGAAGTCGCTGTTCGGTTTATGGCCGATGGCGAGGAAGAATCCGTCGATGGCAATGTCGACCATCTCCTCGTCGGGTTCGCCCTTGCGTTTCACCAGGTGAGCACCCTCGACACCGTTCTCACCGAACAGTCCTACGGTGTTGTGCTCAAACAGAATCTCAATGTTCTCAGCATTCTTCACGCGCTCCTGCATCACTTTCGAGGCACGGAGGAACGGCTTGCGCACGATGAGGTAGACCTTCTTGGCCAGTGTGGACAGATAGAGGGCGTCCTCGCAGGCGGTGTCGCCTCCGCCCACCACGGCCACAGTCTTCTTGCGATAGAAGAATCCGTCGCAGGTGGCACAGGCGCTCACGCCCTCACCACGGTATTTGGCCTCGTCGGCCAGTCCCAGGTATTTGGCTGATGCACCAGTGGCGATGATAACGGTGTCGGCACTAATCTCGTGACCTTCCTCAGTGGTCAGCACGTAAGGCTGTTTGCTCAGGTCGGCCTTCACAATGATACCATCGCGGATGTCGGCACCGAAGCGCTCGGCCTGCTCGCGGATGTCCATCATCATCTGGTTACCGTCGACTCCCTGCGGATAGCCGGGGAAATTCTCTACAATAGTGGTCTGTGTGAGCTGTCCGCCGGGCTGGATACCGGCATACTCTACGGGCTGAAGGTTTGCGCGCGAGGCGTAAATGGCGGCAGTATAGCCAGCAGGGCCACTGCCTACGATAAGGCATTTAACGTGTTCCATAGTTCTGTTCTGTGGTTATTGTTGAAGTAGCAGGCGGTACATAAGCGTTGGCGACAGTGTCATCGGCATGATTCTTTTCATTCGGCTGTCGTTGGGGACGGCCTCGTCGGCACCACCGTGGCCAACGCCTTGTACCTCATTACTTAATAATTGTTGTTTGCGGGGAATTTATTTCAACAGTTCCTCAATCTGTTTCTTGATGTTCTCGATGTTCTCTGTCGGCTCGAAACGTGCCACTACCTGTCCTTTCTTGTTAATCAGGAATTTGGTGAAGTTCCACTTGATGTCTGGCTTCTGCTTGTAGTCGGGATCGGCCTTGGTGAGCATGTCGTCCAGAATGTGGGCGATGGGGTGCTCCATATCCCATCCAGCAAAGCCTTTCATCTCGGTAAGGAATTGATAGAGTGGTTCGGCGTCAGGGCCGTTCACCTTTATTTTCTTGAATCGGGGAAATTCTGTTCCATAGTTTAGTTTGCAGAAGTTGTGGATGCTCTCGTCTGTGCCGGGAGCCTGCTGCCCGAACTGGTTGCAAGGGAAATCGAGAATCTCGAAGCCCTGGCTGTGATACGTCTCATAGAGTTTCTCCAGTTCCTCGTACTGAGGCGTGAATCCGCACTTCGTAGCTGTGTTGACAATCAGTAATACTTCGTTGGCGTATTCTTTCAGCGATACGTCCTTGCCTTTTCTGTCCTTGACAGAGAAATCATAAATGGTTCTCATTTTCGTTTTATGTGGTTGATATGAAAAATCTTGCACAAAGATAGTGCATTTTACGAAATAATCAAAACGTTTTATTTTTTTTTAGGGTTTTCATTCGAAAAATAGCGACAAGCATTTCACTTCGCACCTTAATATATAATAGCTTCACTTCAAAAAGAAAACCTTTTAGGGATTTCCCTACTCGGAAATAGGCAAAATACGTTGGCGGGAGGGAAAACTTTCGTTACCTTTGCACCAAGAAACAAGAATTATAAACCGTTAAACGAATAGGAGATACGATTATGAAAAAGAACTTCACACTTTTGGCACTGATCATGATGGCTTTGGCAGTGACCTTCGTCTCGTGCACCGACGACGACGAGTATGAGGCTTATACCCTTGAGGGAGCTTGGGAAGGTGATATGGGCGTAATGATCAACGGGTACGTTGCTGATTACAGCACAATCTACTTCGACAAGAATCCCTATCAGTATGCCAGCGGTGAGGGTTATCAGGTGGACTACTTCGGCAGCACCTCGCCTTGGTATCACAAGTCAAGGAATGCTTACTATGTGGCTAATCACATTCGCTGGCAGGTGACGATGGGCGTTATCCAGCTCTACTATGTGGAGGAGGACATCTATGCAGAGATTCGCGACTACAGCCTGTCGAGTGGCTACTTCACCGGTTATATTGATTTCGAGGATGGCAGCAGCTCTACTTTCCGCATGCAGAAGACTTATTCTCCAAACAACTGGGGCAGCTACTATGAGTGGGGATGGTATGATGACTATTACTATGGCGGCGGTTATTACTACAGCAAGAAGGGCGTCTTCGAAGAGGACAGCACCCGTGCCTCAGCAAATGCCACCAGTGGTAAGAAACTCGTCCGAACGGCAGCTGTAAAGCAGTAGAAATGTGAAATAAATACAAAATATGTACTCTCTGGGAATACTTATGCATGGAGTTTGCAATTTGTGTTGTATCTTTGCATGGAGTAAATAATATAATTATCATTGTAGGATTTTAGTTGTAAGTATTGTAAGAAAAGACTAATAAGGATTTATATTAGTAGAAATGACTGAAATGTAAAAGTGTCGCGGTGATAGATTCATAGCGACACTTTTTTTATTGACCATCGCACATTAAACCTTAAACTAACGTGAGTTCGATGAATTCACGTTAACCTGAAACCGGCAGCTCTGCTGCCCTCATTCGTCACTAAACCTTGTTATCGCCTGACGGATAATGGCTTATGCTTGGTGACACTTGTCTTTCTGCCGTCACTATGCCTTCACCCGCATTTTGTAATCGATGCCTGATTACCCTCTAACTAGTTGATCAATTAAGGTCTAATCAGGCATTAATTAGAACGTAACTAGGCATCAATTAGAGCATAATCAGGCATTAATTCGAGCATAATCAGGCATTAATTGCAATTTCCAAAAAGTTGCACACAGAAAAGGAAATCAAAAGGACCCGTCCCTCCGATTTTTCTGACACACAGCTTGC